>Ga0207667_10008967_pt1 | contig 11834 bp, 10 predicted proteins | sample KBSCornC52_FD_184301 | JGI IMG/M metagenome (GOLD analysis project Ga0207667, IMG submission 184301) | Corn rhizosphere microbial communities from Kellogg Biological Station, Michigan, USA - KBS Corn C5-2 (SPAdes) (version 2) | ecosystem: Host-associated > Plants > Roots > Rhizosphere > Soil ...
TGCTCGTCGCCGCGCTGGGCCATCCCTATGGGCCGAACGCCGCGCGCGGCGTGTTCCGCTCGACCGACGGCGGACGGCACTGGACCAAGACGCTGTTCAAGGACGCGAACACCGGCGCGATCGACCTCAAGTTCGAGCCCGGCAATCCAAGCATCGTTTATGCCGCGATGTGGCAGACGCGGCGGCCGCCGTGGAACGTCTATCCGCCGTCGAGCGGCCCCGGCAGCGGGCTTTACAAGTCGACCGACGGCGGGCGCAGCTGGCACCAAGTCGCCGGCCACGGTTTCGCGAGCGCGCCGGGACGCATCGGGATCGCGACCAGCGCGGCGAGCCCGCGCCGGGTCTATGCCCTGGTCGACAGCGCCGACCCGGCGCAGGGCGGCCTCTACCGCTCCGACGATGCAGGGGCGACATGGCGGCACACCACCGCAGATAAGCGCATCTTCAACCGCGGCTGGTATTTCGGCGAGGTCGACGCCAACCCGAAGAACGCGGACCAGCTTTGGGTCAGCGACACGATCATCCTGCGCTCCGACGACGGCGGCGCGCATTTCATCCCGCTGAAGGGCGATCCCACGGGCGACGATTTCCACGCGATGTGGATCGATCCGCACAACCCGGACCGGCGGATCCTGGGCGTCGACCAGGGGACTCTGGTGACGCTGAACGGCGGGAAGACGTGGAGCAGCTGGTACAACCAGCCGACCGGCCAATTCTATCACGTGTCGACCGACAATCGGTACCCGTATCGAATCTACGGCGCGCAGCAGGATTCGGGCGCTGCCGCGGTGGCGAGCCGCAACGACAGCCATTTCGACGGCATCAACATGACCGACTTCCACGAGGTCGCGGCGGGCGGGGAGAGCGACGAGATCGCGCCCGACCCGCAGGACCCCGATGTCGTCTACGGCGGGCGGGTCGACCGCCTCGACCTCAAGAGCGGACAGGTGCGCAACGTCGATCCGACGCTCGCCTTCCCCGACAATTACCGCCGCACCTGGACCCTCCCGCTGACCTGGGGGAAGCGCGAGCATTCGCTGTTCTTCGCCAACCAGCGCATCTGGCGCACCGACAATGGCGGGCAGACCTGGACTCCGATCAGCCCCGACCTCACCCGCGCGACGCTGACGGTGCCGCCGAATGTCGATGCGCTGACCGCCGCAGCGACGCCGGTGAAGGGTCCGCGTCGCGGCGTGGTCTATGACATCGGCCCATCGCCGGTGAAGGACGGACTGATCTGGGCGGGGACGGACGACGGCCTGATCTGGCGCACCGACGACCGCGGCGCGCACTGGGTCAACGTCACTCCGCCGCAAGTGACGCCCTGGTCGAAGGTCGGGGTCATCGAGCCTTCGCATTTCGACGCCAACACCGCCTATGCGGCGATCGATCGGCACCGGATCGAGGACCAGGCGCCCCACATCCTGCGCACCCGCGACGGCGGGCGCACGTGGCAGGAGATCGACAACGGGCTGCCGAATTCCGGCGGGTCCAATTCGGTCAATGTCGTGCGCGAGGACCCGGCGCAGCGCGGGCTTCTCTTCGCCGGCACCGAGCGCGGGCTGTTCGTTTCGTTCGACGACGGCGACAATTGGCAGCCGCTTCAGAACGGCCTCCCGGCCACGTCGGTGCGCGACATCACGATCCACGGCGACGACCTGGTGATCGCGACGCACGGGCGCGGCTTCTACGTACTGGACGACATGATGGCGCTGCGCTCGCTCGCGGCGCTCCCGACGGACGCGACCAGGCTCTACCCGGTTGCGACCGCGATCCGGGTCAACGAGCCGGCGTTCACCGGAACGCCGATGCCCAAGGACGAGCCGATGGCGCCGAACCCGCCGCTCGGCGCCTATGTCGACTATAGCCTCGCCGCCGCGCCGCGCGGCCCGGTGACGATCCGAATCTTCGATTCGAGCGGCGGGCTGGTGAACAGCTTCAGCGGCGCCGACCGGCCCAAGCCGATCGACCTGTCGAAGCTTGGAATCGCGCCCGAGTGGGTGGTCGAGCCGGCTCCGCCCGCGGCAACGGCGGGCGCACATCGTTTCGTCTGGGACCTGCATTATGCGCCGCCGGGCGAGTTCAAGGACGACCGGGGTTTCGATGGCCTGTGGGCGCCGCCGGGCCGTTACATGGTCGAGCTCGACGTCGACGGACAGGCGCTCCGGCAGCCGCTGGTGATCGCGCCCGATCCGCGCATTTCGGTCGGCCAGCAGGGGTTCGAGGCGCAGTTCCAGCTCGCCCGTCAGATCCAGCAGTCGCGGGTGCTCGCCCATTCGATCCTCAAGGAGGCGGCCGCGGCGAAGGAGAAATTACCGAAAGGCAGCGCCGCGGCGGAGCAGATCGACGCCATCGTCGGCGCGCCCGCGGCGATCGAGGGAAGCACCGATGTGGCGACTCTCCGCGGCGTTTCCGACCGGCTCGACACGCTCGCGACGGCCGTCGAAAGCGCCGACGGCGCGCCGAGCCCCGACGAGATCAGCGGCTACGGAATCCTGTCGGCGGCGCTGAATGCGGCTGCGCAGCGGTGGAACGCGCTTCGACCGCAGCTGCAGTAGCTAGCCGCGGCTCTCCAGCGCCGCCGCCGCTTCGTCGACCAGTTCCTGGATGATCGCGGCAACGGGTTCCTCGCGGCTGACCATGCCGACGGACTGGCCGGCCATGACCGAGCCGGTCTCGATGTCGCCATCGATCACCGCCCGGCGGAGCGCGCCGGCCCAGTAATGCTCGATCTGGAGCTGCGCCTCGGCCATTTCGACGCTGCCCTTGTCGAGCAGGTCGGCGACCTCGCGCTGCTTGGCGGCGAACTTTTCCATCTCTCGGTTCTTGAGCGCGCGAACGGGGATAACCGGCAGGCGCGGGTCGATCTGCACGCTGGGGATCGCATCGCGTGCGGACGCGCGGATGAACATCTTCTTGAAATTGGGGTGGGCGATGCTCTCGGTCGCGCAGACGAAGCGCGTGCCAAGCTGGACGCCGACCGCGCCCATTTCGAGGTAAGCCGCGATCGCCTCGCCGCGGCCGATCCCGCCGGCGACGAACACCGGGATATCCTTCGACACGTTGGGCAGGATTTCCTGCGCCAGCACCGACGTGGAGACCGGGCCGATATGGCCGCCCGCCTCCATCCCTTCGATCACCAGCGCGTCGACGTTCGAGCGCATCAGCTTCTTCGCCAGCGCGAGCGCGGGGGCGAAGGCCATCAGCTTGGCGCCGCGCCCTTTGATCTTGTCCATCGCCCAGCCCGGCGGGAGGCCGCCGGCGAGCACGACATGGCCGACCTCGTGCTTCGCGCAGACGTCGATCAGCTCGGCGAGCTGCGGGTGCATGGTGATGAGGTTCACGCCGAACGGACGCGTCGTCCGCGCCTTGGTCTCGGCGATCTCCGTGTCGAGCAGCTCGGGAGTCATCGCGCCGCAGGCGATCACGCCGAAGCCGCCGGCGTTGGAGATGGCCGAGACGAGGTTGCGCTCGGAAACCCAGCTCATCGCGCCGCCCATGATCGCGACGTCGCAGCCCAGGAACTCGGTGCCGCGGTGCATCAGCTCGGCAAGGCGCGCGTGACCCTCGGTCGGGTGGACCGCGCGGGGTTCGGCGATCAGTCCCTCGCCGCTCATGCCGCTTCCTTCGAATCGAGGCCGAACGCGGTGTGGAGCACGCGAACGGCAAGCTCGGTATAATCCTCCGGCAGAAGCACCGAGACCTTGATCTCGGAGGTCGAAATGGCGAGGATGTTGATCCCGCGCTCGGCCAAGGTCTCGAACATCCTGGCCGCGATTCCGGCATTGGAGCGCATGCCGATTCCCACCGCGCTGATCTTCACCACGTCGGTGTCGGTCGCGATCTCGTCGAAGCCGATGTCCGCCTTCGCCTTCTCCAGAGCGGCGACCGCGTGCACCAGCGATGCGGTCGGAACGGTGAAGGTCAGCGTGCTGACGCCGCCCATGCCCGCGCCGCTCTGCACGATCATGTCGACATTGATGTTGGCGGCGGCGAGCGGGGCGAAGATCGCGGCGACGGTGCCGGGCCGGTCGGGAAGGCCGGTCAGCGTGACCCGCGCCTCGTTCTTGTCGTGGGCGATGCCCGTGACCAGCTGGCGTTCCATCTTGAGCTCCTCGATTCTGTCGTCGCCGACGATCAAAGTCCCAGGCTTGTCCTCGAACGAGGAGAGGACCTGAAGCGGCATGTTGTAACGCATGGCGAGCCCGACCGAGCGGGTCTGGAGTACCTTGGCGCCGACCGAGGCGAGCTCGAGCATTTCCTCGTAGGTGATCGCTTCGAGCTTGCGGGCGCGCGGCACGATCCTGGGGTCGGTGGTGAAAACGCCCTCGACGTCGGTGTAGATGTCGCAGCGGTCGGCCTCCACGGCGACCGCGAGCGCGACCGCCGAAGTATCGGAGCCGCCACGGCCGAGCGTCGCGAGATCGCCCTCGGGTGTGATCCCCTGGAAGCCGGGGATGACCGCAATTCCATCTTTGGCGAACACATCCTCCAGGATCGACGCGTCGATATGGTCGATCAGCGCCGAGCTGTGTCCCGTGGCCCGGATCGGCAGCTGCCAGCCCATGTAGGACCGGGCGTTGAGCCCCATGCCGGTCAGCGTGATCGCGAGCAGGCCGGACGTGACCTGCTCGCCCGACGCGACGACCACGTCATATTCGCGCGGGTCGTAGAGCGGCGCGGCTTCGCGGCACATCTGGACGAGCCGGTCGGTCTCGCCGGCCATGGCCGAGACCACCACCGCGACCTGGTTGTCGCGGTCGGCCTCGCGCTTCACCAGCGCGGCGACATGGCGGATGCGCTCGATGCCCGCCATCGAGGTGCCGCCGAATTTCATCACGATCCGCGCCATTGGGGGCGGCGCTTAGCGGCTGCTGCCCGGAGCGCAACCGGCGAGCCAGTCGGGCACTCGGTCGGCGGCGATCAGGCGGTCGACGTCGATTCGCGGTCGGACCACGGCCCAGCGGTCGCTGTCGACCAGCACTTCGGGCGTCAGCGGGCGCGAATTGTAGGTGCTCGACATGGCCGCGGCATAAGCGCCCGCGGTTCGGAAAACGACGAGGTCGCCCGCGCCGACACGGTCCATTTCGCGCGCCGTGGCGAAGGTGTCGCCGGTCTCGCAGACGGGGCCGACGACATTGGCGGTCCAATGCTCGCCGGAGGGGCGGACCGCGTCGATCTTGTGCCAGGCGTCGTAGAGTGCCGGGCGCATGAGGTCGTTCATCGCCGCGTCGACGATCACGAACGGGTGCGCCGCGCCCGGCTTGATCCGGATCACCCGCGACAGAAGGACTCCGGCATTGCCGACGATCAGCCGCCCGGGCTCGAACACGAGGCGGACGTTCCAGTCCGCGGTGAGGCGGCGGACCATCGCGCCATAGTCGGCCGGGCTCGGCGGCGGCGCGAGCGCGGGATCGTAGGGCACGCCCAGGCCGCCGCCGAGGTCGGCGACTCGGATGTCGTGTCCGGCCGAGCGCAGCTCTTCGATCAGCTCGCCGACTCGGGTGAAGGCGCGCTCGAGCGGGTCCAGGCTGGTGAGCTGGCTGCCGATATGGACGGCGACGCCCTGCACCGCGAGCCCCGGCAGCTCGGCCGCTCGGGCATAAGCGCCGAGCGCGTCGCCAAACGCGATCCCGAACTTGTTCTCGGCGGCGCCTGTGGTGATCTTCGCATGGCCGCCCGCCGCGACGTCGGGGTTGACCCGGAAGCCCACCGGCGCGGTGACGCCCATCGCCGAAGCGACGGCGGAGAGCATTTCCGTCTCTATGACGGACTCCAGGTTGAACTGGTAGAGGCCGCCTTCCAGCGCCAGGCGCATCTCGGCTTCGGTCTTGCCGACGCCCGAGAAGACGATCTTGTCCGGCGCGACACCCGCGGCAATGGCCCGCCGGTACTCGCCGCCCGAGACCACGTCCGCGCCGAGGCCGGCCTTGGCCAGGGTGGCGACGACGGCCGCGTTCGGGTTGGCCTTCACGGCATAAGCGATCAGCGGCTCCGCCAGCGGATCGAGCGCGGAGCGGAGCGCCTCGGCGTGGCGGCACATGGTCGCGCTCGAATAGACATAAACGGGCGTTCCCACCTCGGCCGCGATTTCAGCCAGCGGCACGTCCTCGCAGGCGAGCTCGCCATGCTTCAGCTGGAAATGGTCCATCGCGGCCCTCAACGCACACTTCTCTTTTCCTTTGCAAGCGGCGGGCGCATGGAAGCGCCATGGCCGCGACCACGATCGTCAGGGAGGAAGCCGAGCGCTTCGGCCGGCTCGCCGCCGACTGGTGGAACCCGAACGGCCAATCGGCGCTGCTTCACAGGCTCAATCCGGTACGGCTCAAATATGTCCGCGACCAGATCGACCGGCACTGGCAGTGCGACGAGTGCAGCCGGACCCCGCTGGCCGGCAAGACCGCGCTCGACGTCGGCTGCGGGGCCGGCCTTCTCAGCGAACCGCTGGCGCGGTTGGGGGCGAAGGTCACCGGAGTCGATGCCTCGCCCGAAGTGATCGCGGTCGCGCGCGAGCATGCCGCGACCGCCGATCTCGACATCGACTATCGAGTGGCGGACGTGGCCAGGCTCGGCGGCGCATTCGACCTCGTCACCGCGATGGAGGTGATCGAGCATGTCGCCGAGCCGGCGGCGTTCGTGGAAGCGCTGGCGAAGCGCCTCGCACCCGGCGGACTGCTGATCATGTCGACCCCGAACGCGACACCGATGTCGCGGCTGATGATGATCGTCGTCGCCGAGGGACTCGGCCACATCCCGCGCGGCACGCACGATTTCGGCAAGTTCATTCCGCCCGAGCGGCTCAAGGCGCTGCTCGCCCAGGCCGGACTCAAGTGCGTCGATGTCGAGGGGATCGCCTGGTCGCCATGGCGCGGCCTGCATCTGACCGACGATTTGCGGCTCAATTACCTGGTGTCCGCGGTCCACGCCTAAGCTCCGGTCGTTTAACGCTTTTCGGTTCGGCGCGACCGCTTCACCACCCGCATTTAACATGGTTAACGCGGCTATCGCCGCGCCTTCGCATCGCTCAGCATCGAGGACCTGAAAACATCCGGGGTGGGGTGAGCCAAATGCGTCCGTTCAGTTTCTCGTCGCGCGGAGTCGCGATCGATCTCGGTACCGCGAATACCGTCGTTTACGTCAGCGGCGCGGGGATCGTCGCCAGCGAGCCGTCGGTAGTCACCATCGAGACTCGCGGCGGCGAGCGCCGGGTACATGCGGTGGGCGATGACGCCAAACTGATGCTCGGCAAGACGCCCGACAACCTCAGGACCATCCGGCCGCTTCGCGCCGGCGTGATCGCCGACCTCGAGGTCGCCGAGGAGATGATCAAGCATTTCATCCGCAAGGCGCACGGCGGCCCGAGTCGCTTCTCGCGCGGGCCCGAAGTGGTGATCTGCGTTCCCTCGGGCGCGACGTCGGTCGAGCGCCGCGCGATCCGCGACGCTGTGACTAATGCCGGCGCCGACCGGGTGTCGCTGATCGAGGAGCCGATGGCGGCTGCGATCGGCGCCGGGCTTCCGGTGGCCGAGCCGATCGGGTCGATGGTCGTCGACATCGGCGGCGGCACGACCGAGGTCGGCGTGATCTCGCTCCAGGGACTCGCCTTCTGCCGCTCGGCGCGGGTCGGCGGCGACCGGATGGACGATGCCATCGCCTCCTACGTCCGGCGCAACTTCAACCTGCTTATCGGCGAAGGGACGGCCGAGCGCGTGAAGCTCGAGATCGGTTCGGCGATGCGGCCCGGCGACGGCGCAGGCCCAACCACGCGAGTCCGCGGGCGAGACGTCAGCCGCGGAATGCCGGGCGAGATCGTGCTCAGCCAGGCCCAGGTCGCCGAAGCGCTCGCCGAGCCGGTCAACCAGATCGTCAGCGTCGTGCGCGACGCGCTCGAGCATACGCAGCCCGAGATTGCGGCGGACGTGATCGACGAGGGGATCACGCTGACGGGCGGCGGCGCGCTGCTGCGCGGGTTCGACACGGTGCTCCAGGATTCGACGGGGCTCCCGGTGCGGATTGCAGACGATCCGATGAGCTGCGTCGCATTGGGCGCGGGGCAGACACTCGAAGACAAGGTCCTGCGCGGCGCGCTGATGGCGGCTTAAAGCTCCTCCCTGTCGGCGCAGCCGATGGGGAGGTGGCAGCACGAAGTGCTGACGGAGGGGTTTGGTACCGACGGCAGTTAACCCCTCCACCACTCAGCTGCGCTGAGCGGTCCCCCTCCCCGTCGCTTCGCGACAGGGAGGAGCTAGAAGTCGACTTTGTCGTAGTGGCCCGGCGGGACGATCACCTCCATCCGCTCGCCGAGCAGCGGGCGGAAGCAGGGGCGGGACTTCATCACCGCGTACCAGTCCTTGGTCTGCTTGTGCCCGCGCCAGTCGAGCGCTCCCAGGTAATCGATCACCGACAGATGCGCCGCAGCAGTGAAGTCGGCGAGGCTGAGGCCAGGGCCCGCGAGCCAGCGCCGGTGGTCGAGCAGATAATCGAGATAATCGAGATGCTCGGACGCGGTGCGCATCGCCTGGCGCAGGATCCGCGTATCCGGCGCTTCGCGGTTGACGAGGCGCTTGCGCATCCGCTCGTTCATCATCGGCTCGACCGCCTCGCGATAGAGCTTGAGGTCGAACCATTCGGTCATCCGCCGGATTTCGGCACGCAGCGCGGCATTGCCGTGGATCATCGGCATGCGGTCGACGGTCTCGTCGAAATATTCGACGATCGGCTGCGAGCCGATCAGCGTAACCGCCTGGTCGGGCTCGACCATGACCGGAGTCTCGCCCGCCGGGTTCAGGTCGATGAACTCGTCGCGCTTCTCCCACGGATTCTCGCGCACCAGCTCATGGCCGACGCCCTTCTCGGCGAGCACCAGCCGGACCTTGCGGGAAAAGGGGCAGAGCGGGAACTGGAAGAGCTGCCACATGGCGCGGCAGCTTTAGCGGGGTGAGCGGCGAGGTCCAGCACACCGCACGTCATGCTGAACTTGATTCAGCATCCATGAACACTCAGGCTGGAGAAATGGACCGACAGCCGTGCGTGTACATCCTTGCCAGCAGACGCCACGGAACGCTGTACATTGGGGTTACGTCAGACGTCTACGCCCGATTGCATCAGCACCGGACGAAGTCCATTCGAGAGTTCACGAGCCGCTACGGGGTATCGCGACTGGTCCACTACGAAGTGACAGACTCCATGTACGCCGCCATCGCGCGCGAAAAGCAGCTGAAAGCCTGGCGTCGTGATTGGAAGATCACTCTCATCGAGGAAAATAATCCAACGTGGGAAGATCGCGCCATTGAACTGGGCTTTGCGTCCGTTCCAGACCATCCTGCAACCAAAGCCATAGGTCGTGTTCATGGGTCCTGACTTTCGTCAGGATGACAATCACCGCCGCGGATAATTGGGGTCTGGCAGGTTCGCGAGTGCGCGCTCGATCGCGGCCTGGGCGCGTTGCAGGTCGTCCGTCACCTCGGGGAGCGCCTGGTTCATTGCCCGGATGCCCTGCTCGATCCTGGGACGCGCGGCGGCAATCTGCTGATCCAGGCGGCGGTCAAAATCGGGATCGTTGCGGCGGGCGAGGTCGCGAACCGTCATCCTCCGTTCGGCCGGGGTTGCGCGCCGGCCTTCCACCGCCGCCTTGATGTTGCCGACGCGCATGTCGAGCAAGGCCTGTGACAGCGACTGCATGGCGTCCGTGAGCCGATCGGCGGTCGCGGGGTCGGTCAGCTCGGGCGGCAGCTGAATGGTCGGCGGCGGAGCCGGCTGCGCCAGCGCGGGCGCCGCGCACAGGGACAGCGGAAGCAGGATGAGGCTGATACGCATTTTGGCCTAAGCTCCTGATTTTGCGGGAATCAGCTTAACTCAACTCCCGCCGAAAATAAATCACCGGGCGAGCAGCCACACCAGCGCCGCGGCGCCGACCACGATCCGGTACCAGGCGAAAGGCGCGAAGCCGTGGCGCGAGATGTAATGGACGAAGGCGCGCACCACGACGAGCGCGACGAGGAAGCTGACGACGAAACCCACAGCGACGGTGCCGATACCGACGCCATGCGCGCCGGCGAGCATTTCGCGGTGATGCTTGGCGAGCTCCAGCGCGGTAGCGCCGACCATCGTCGGGATCGCGAGGAAGAAGCTGAACTCGGCGGCGGTGCGCCGTTCGACGTTGAGCGACAGCGCCCCCATGATCGTCGCGCCCGATCGGCTGACTCCGGGGATCATCGCGAGGCACTGGATGATGCCGATCCCGATCGCGGTGCCAACGGGCATTTCGGCTACTCCGACGATCTTTCCGTCCTTCACCAGCCGCTCGATGACGAGGATCGCGATTCCGCCGACGATCAGGGCGACGGCGACGACCATCGCGTTGCCGAGCAAAGCCTCGATATGCTTGATCAGGATGAAGCCGAGGATCGCCGCCGGAAGGAAAGCGATGAGGATGTTGCGCACGAACCGCCAGGACATCGCATTCTTGTGGAACAGGCCCTCGAGCACCGCCCAGAAAGTCCGCCAGTAGAGGACGACGATGGCGAGGATCGCGCCCAACTGGATGATGACGTTGAACGCCTCCCACTTGGCGGCGTCGAAGCCCAGAAGCTCGGTGGCGAGGATCAGGTGGCCGGTCGAGGAGACGGGCAGGAACTCGGTGACGCCCTCGACGACGCCGAGGATCAGGGCGAGGAGCAGGAGCGGCATTCTTCAGGCGTGGCGGGTCAGGAGGTCGCGGTCAAATTAATCCGCCGGCCGGCGAACTTGCCGCCGCGGTGGAATCGCCCGAGCCACTCGTATCCGACCGCACCGAGCGGGGTCGGATCGATCCCGAACGCGTCGAGCCCCGGAAGCTCGCCCGACGGCAGATTGTCGCGCTGGAGCATCATCCACTGGTCGCGGGTGAGCGGCGCGCCCGGCAGCCAGCCGAAGCGCGACAGCGCGCTTCCGAACAGGTCGGGCATGTGCACGACCTCCGGCCGCTGGCCGGTGATCTCGAGGATCGCGTGGTGGAGCTCGGCCATGCTCATCACCTGCGGCCCGGCGATCTCGTAGGTCTGGCCGCCGAACCGGCCGGGATCGAGCGCGGCCATGGCGATCGCACGCGCGACATCGCGGACATAGACCGGCTGGAAGTTGCGCCTGGCGGCGATCACCGGAAGGAACGGCAGTCGCGCCATCGCCGCGAAGCGGTTGGTGAGATCGTCCTCCGGCCCGAACACGAGCGACGGACGAACGACGGTCGCGCCCGGGAACGCCTTGCGCACCGCCTCCTCGCCCTCGGCCTTGGTGCGGCCATAGGCGGATTCGGACTCGAGGCTGGCGCCGATCGCCGATACCTGCACGAGCGCCCGGGCTTCGGCCTCGCTCGCCGCCTCGGCGACGTTGCGCGCGCCGTCGACATGGACCTTGTGCATGTTGCGATCGAACACGCCGCACAGGTTCACCACCGCGGTCGCGCTTTTGACCGCATTGCGGACGCTCGCCGCGTTGGTGATGTCGCCTTTCTCGAACCCGAACTGCCCGACCTGGGCAAGCGGCTGGAGGAAATAATCGTTGCGCGGATCGCGGGTCGCGACGCGGACCCTGACGCCGCTCCTGAACAGGAATTCGCAGACATAGCGGCCGATGAAGCCAGCGCCTCCGAAGACCGTGACAAGCTGTTCTGAAGGCTCGATCATACAGGTGGCGCGATAGACTTCCGGTTCCTACGTTGACAAGGCGGGGCGGCGACCCTTAAGCGCCGCGGCCTGCCAAAAGCTTGCACGTGCCCAGGTGGCGGAATTGGTAGACGCACCAGCTTCAGGTGCTGGCGCTCGCAAGGGCGTGGAGGTTCGAGTCCTCTCCTGGGC
>Ga0207667_10008969_pt1 | contig 11833 bp, 8 predicted proteins | sample KBSCornC52_FD_184301 | JGI IMG/M metagenome (GOLD analysis project Ga0207667, IMG submission 184301) | Corn rhizosphere microbial communities from Kellogg Biological Station, Michigan, USA - KBS Corn C5-2 (SPAdes) (version 2) | ecosystem: Host-associated > Plants > Roots > Rhizosphere > Soil ...
GTGCTGCTGTCCGAGGTGGCGATGACTGGCGACCACCTGCTCGACACCTGGCGCGACGCGCGCATCTACGCCACCGCCACCGGCGTGGGCGTGTTCGCCACCACGCGCAACCTGCTCGGGACGATACTCGCGGGTACGGCGGTGCTGCTGGCCCTTCGACTCGGGCTGGGCTGGTGACGGCCGGCCTCCCTCCTCTTTCCTCATCTACTCCCGTGAATGCCATGAAAGTGATCCGTTTCTCCGATCTCGCCGCGTCCGGCCAAGCCAAGGGCAAGCGTGTGTTCATCCGCGCCGACCTGAACGTGCCGCAGGACGACGCCGGCAACATCACCGAGGACACGCGCATCCGCGCCTCGGTGCCGTGCATCCGCATGGCGCTGGACGCCGGCGCGGCCGTGATGGTCACGAGCCACCTGGGCCGCCCGACCGAGGGCGAGTTCAAGCCCGAGGACTCGCTGGCGCCGGTCGGCAAGCGACTGGGCGAACTGCTGGGCCGCGACGTGCCGCTGGTCGCCAACTGGGTCGACGGCGTCGAGGTGCAGCCGGGCAGCGTCGTGCTGCTGGAGAACTGCCGCGTCAACAAGGGCGAGAAGAAGAACAACCCCGAGCTCGCCAGGAAGATGGCCGCGCTGTGCGACATCTTCGTCAACGACGCGTTCGGCACCGCCCACCGCGCCGAGGGCACCACCTATGGCATCGCCGAATACGCCCCCGTGGCCTGCGCCGGTCCGCTGCTGGCCGCCGAGATCGACGCCATCACCAAGGCGCTGGCCAGCCCGAAGCGCCCGCTGGTGGCGATCGTGGCAGGCAGCAAGGTGTCCACCAAGCTGACCATCCTGCAGGCGCTGTCCGAGAAGGTCGACGGCCTCATCGTGGGCGGTGGCATCGCCAACACGTTCATGCTGGCCGCGGGCCTGAAGATCGGCAAGAGCCTGGCCGAGGCCGACCTCGTGGGCGAGGCCAGGGCCGTCATCGCCAAGATGCAGGCGCGCGGCGCCGCGGTGCCGATCCCGACGGACGTCGTGGTCGCCAAGAGGTTCGCCGCGGACGCCGAGGCCACGGTCAAGGCGGCCACGGACGTCGCCGACGACGACCTGATCCTGGACATCGGCCCGCAGACGGCCGCCAGACTGGCCGAGCAGCTCAAGGCCGCGGGCACCATCGTCTGGAACGGCCCGGTGGGCGTGTTCGAGTTCGACGCCTTCGCGCACGGCACCGAGACCATCGCCCGCGCGATCGCGGCCAGCGAGGCATTCAGCATCGCCGGCGGCGGCGACACGCTCGCCGCGATCGCCAAGTACGGCATCGACAAGGACGTCGGCTACATCTCGACCGGCGGCGGCGCGTTCCTGGAGATCCTGGAGGGCAAGAAGCTGCCCGCCTTCGAGATCCTGGAGAAACGGGCGGCCTGAAAGAGCGATAGCACGACGGCGCGGCGGCGGCTTGGCGGCGCCGCGCCCGCCGCGTCGCCCGCGGGGGCGTTCTTGACCCCGGAACAGCGCGCGACGATGCTGTAATCAGGATGTAACCCGGCCCCGGACGGCGCGCCCATAATCGCGTTATCCAGTTACTTGCAGCAGTGGCGCCCAGCGCCCAGGAGACACCCCGTCATGATCCGCGGAACCAAGATCGTCGCCACCCTCGGCCCCGCCACCAGCGACCCGGAGGTGCTCGAGCGCCTGATCCGCGCCGGCGTCGACGTCGTGCGCCTGAACTTCAGCCACGGCAAGGCGCAGGACCACATCGACCGCGCGAACATGGTGCGCGAGATCGCGCAGAAGGTCGGCCGCACCGTCGCGCTGATGGCCGACCTGCAAGGCCCCAAGATCCGCGTCGGCAAGTTCGTCGACGGCAAGGTGCAGCTGGTCAGGGGCGAGCGCTTCGTGCTCGACGCCTCGCGCACCGAGCCGGGCGACATCGACGGCGTCGGCCTCGACTACAAGGAGCTCCCGCGCGACGTCAAGCCGGGCGACACGCTGCTGCTCAACGACGGCCTGATCGTGCTGACGGTCGAGGAGGTCAAGGGCGACAAGGTGCACACCATCGTCAAGGTCGAGGGCGAGCTGTCCAACAACAAGGGCATCAACAAGCAGGGCGGCGGCCTGACCGCGCCGGCGTTGACGGCCAAGGACATGGACGACATCCGCACCGCGGCGAGCTTCCGCTGCGACTACCTGGCGGTGAGCTTCCCGAAGAACGCCACCGACATGGAGATGGCGCGCCAGCTGGCCAACGTGGCGGGCGAGAGCCACCGCCACAAGCCGGCGATGATCGCCAAGATCGAGCGCACCGAGGCGATTCCCAACCTCGAGTCCATCCTCAAGGCCAGCGACGGCATCATGGTGGCGCGCGGCGACCTGGCGGTGGAAGTGGGCAACGCCTCGGTGCCCGCGCTGCAGAAGCGCATGATCAGGATGGCGCGTGAGATGGACAAGGTCGTCATCACCGCCACGCAGATGATGGAGAGCATGATCCTCGCGCCCGTGCCCACGCGCGCGGAGGTCAGCGACGTCGCCAACGCGGTGCTGGACGGCACCGACGCCGTGATGCTCAGCGCCGAGACGGCCGCCGGCCGCTACCCGATCGAGACGGTCGAGACGATGGCCGCCATCGCGCTGGAGGCCGAGCGCGCCGAGGAAGTGCAGCCGATCGAGGCCGGCTTCCTGAACAAGAAATTCGGCCGCATCGACCAGTCGATCGCCGCGGGCGCCCTGTTCACCGCGCAGCACCTGGGCTGCAAGGCCATCGTGGCGCTGACCGAGTCGGGCTCGACCGCGCTGTGGATCAGCCGCCAGCGCACCAGCGTGCCCATCTTCGCGCTCACGTCGCAGGCCAATTCGCTGCGCCGCATGGCGCTGTATCGCAATGTCACGCCGCTGCTGATGCAGGCCTGCGAGGACCGCGACACGGCGCTGGCCGAGGCCGAGCGACTGCTGACCGTGCAGGGCGTGCTGCGCCCGGGCGACACCTACGCCATCACGTGCGGCGAGCCGATGGGCTATCCGGGGGGCACGAACATGCTCAAGATCTGCAGAGTCGGTTGAGCGCGAGTCGCGTCATGACAAGGGGCCCTGCGGGGCCCTTTTGCATGGCGGTGTCGAGTGATGTCGGCGTTGTCGCTGGTGTTGCCGTTATCGCTGTTGCCGCTGTTGCCGCTGTTGCCGCTGTGTCGCTGGGTCGCTGTGTCTGGGTCGCTGTGTCTGGGTCGCTGGGTCGCTGTTGGCGCTGTTAGCGCTTCGCGCGCGCCGGCGTTGCGCTGGCGACAGGCCGGCCTGGGGCTCCGCTCTCCGGCTTGCCGTCCGTCGGAATCCGGCCTGCACGGCCGGATTCCGGCGGACGGCAAGCCGGAGAGCGGAGTCCCAGCCCACCCTGTCGCTCGCGCGACGCCCGAGAGCGCGAAGCGACGTCCCTTCGCTCACGAAAGTCCCGTCTTCTCGGCCGACAATGCGGCATCCGCCGAACGCCGCGCCATGTTCAAGAATCTGCTGAATCGAATCCTGCCGTCATCCGCGAGCACGCCCGTACCGGCGCAGTCGCCCGTGCCCGCGCAGGCGCCCTCGGCCGCGCCCGTGCCCGCACCTCAGGCCCTGGACGACATCCCCGCCGCCGACGCCCTCATCGTCCAGGGCAACACGCTGGAGGACGCCGGCCAGCTCGCCCAGGCCGAGGCGCTGTATCGCGCGGCCGTCGCCAAGGCGCCTGGCCACGCCCGGGCGCACCTGAACCTGGGCATCGTGCTGGCGGCCGAGGGCGACCAGGACGGCGCGATCGCGGCCTACGAGCGCGTGCTGGCCATCGACGCGGCGCATCCTTTCGGCAACTACAACTACGCGCGGCTGCTGGTCATGCGCGGCGAGATCGACCGTGCGGCGACGCTGGTCGACGCGGCGCTGCGCGCCAAGCCCGACTTCCAGCAGGCCATCGAGCTGCAGGCCCGCGTCCTGCGTGACCAGGGCTTCGCCAACGAGGCGTTGGTGCCGCTGCGGCAGATCATCGAGCGCGACCCGGCGAACTGGCTGCACCGCTCGTTCGAGCTGCTGGTGATGAACTCGGCCGACGGCGTCGACGCGGACGCGCTGTTCCGCAGGCACGTCGAATTCGGCGCCGGGCTGGAGCAGGCGCTGCCGGTGCGCTTTGCCGGCCATCCCGAGCGCGGCGATCCGGCGCGGCGGCTGCGCGTGGGCTACCTGTCGTCGGATTTCCTGCTGCATCCGGTGACCTTCTTCCTGATCCCGGTACTGGAGCAGCACGACCGTGCGCAGGTCGAGGTGTTCTGCTATTCGTCCGAGACCCGGCGCGACGAGATGACCGAGCGCGTGCGCGCCGCCAGCGCGCACTGGCGCGAGGTCGCGACGCTGTCCGACGACGAGCTGGCGGACGCGATCCACGCCGACGGCATCGATGTGCTGGTCGACCTGATCGGCCACACCGGCCTGCCGCGCCTGGGCGTGTTCTGCCGCCGGCCGGCGCCCGTGCAGGTGGCCTGGCTCGGCTACCTCAACACGACCGGCCTGACGCGCATGGACTTCCGCCTCAGCGACGAGCGCGCCGACCCGCCCGCGCTCGCCCAGCCGCGGCATGTCGAGCGCCTGCACTACCTGCCCGCGAGCCAGTGGTGCTACCGCGCGATGGCCGAGCAGGCGATCGCCCCGGTGCCGCCGTTCGAGCGCAACGGGTACCTCACGTTCGGATCGTTCAACGCATCGATCAAGATCACGCCCGCGGCCTGCCGGCGCTGGGCGCAGGTGATGCTGCGGGTACCCGCATCGCGGCTGGTCATCGGCGACGTCAACTCCGCGGCCAAGCGCGCGGCGATCCGGCGCGACATCGAGGACGCCGGCGTGGCCGCCGACCGCGTCGCGTTCATGCCGCGCGTCGCGTTCGACCGCTACCTGGACCTGTACAACGCCGTCGACATCACGTTCGACACCTACCCCTACGGCGGCGGCACCACCACCTTCGATTCGCTGTGGATGGGCGCGCCCGTGGTGGCGGCGGTGGGCGACACCCCCGTCGCGCGCAGCGCGGCCAGCATCCTCGCCGCGCTGGGACTGGACGACTGGGTCGCCCCATCGGTCGACCGTTTCGTCGACGTCGCCGTGGCGCGTGCCGGCGACCTCGAGGCCCTGCGTGCGCTGCGGCGCGACCTGCGGGCGCGCCTGCAGGCCTCGCCGTTGACCGACATGCCGCGCTACACACGCGACCTCGAGGCGGCCTATCGGGCCATGTGGCTGGACAGGACGCGCTGAGCGCGCACGACCGGGCCGACAATGCGGCCCTCCAGAGGACGTCACCGATGTTCAAGAACCTGCTCCACCGGATCCTGTCGACACCAGCAGCAGCCGCAACGCCCGCGAGCGTCCCCGCGCAGGCCCCCGCGCCCGTGCCGGCGTCCGTGCCCGCACCCGCGCCCGCGCAGCCCGACGACGACGTCGCCGCGGCGGACGCGCTGATCGACGCCGGCAACGCGCTGGAGGACGCCGGCCAGCTCGCGGCCGGCGAGGCGCGGTATCGCGACGCGGTCGCCCGGGCGCCGAACCATCCGCGCGCGCACCTGAACCTGGGCATCGCGCTCGCGGCGGCGGGCGACGAGGACGGGGCGATCGCGGCCTACGAGCGCGTGCTCGCGCTGGCGCCCGCCCACCCGTTCGGCAACTACAACTATGCGCGACTGGCGCTGGTTCGCGGCGACCTGGCGCGAGCGCGGGTGCTGATCGACGCCGCGGTGCGCGCCAAGCCCGACTTCCCGCAGGCGCTGGTGATGCAGTCCAACGTGCTGGACGCGCTCGGCGAGCCCGTTCCCGCCATCGTCGCGATCGAGGCGGCGCTGCGGCTGTGTCCGGACGACGCAGGCGCCTGGTACAACCTGGGCGGGCTGTTGCATCGCCAGGCGCGCCCGGACAACGCGGAGCCCGCGCTGCGGCGCGCGCTGGAACTCGATCCGGCGCATCTGGAGGCGCGGGCGCTGCTGGCGCGCGTGCAGCGCGACCAGGGCTTCGCGGCGCAGGCGCTGGCCACCATGCAGCCGGTCGTCGAAGCCCGGCCGCAGTCGTGGCTCGACCGGTCCTTCGAGCTGCTGATGACGCTGTTCGCGGACGGCCTGTCCGCCGACGAGATCTTCCGCCGCCACGTGCGCTTCGGCGCCGACCTCGAGCAGGCGGTGCCCGCGCGCTTCCAGCACAGCCCCAGCCCCGCGCCGGGCCGCCTGCGCATCGGCTACTTCTCGCGCGACCTGCTGCTGCACCCGGTCACGTTCTTCCTGATCCCCGTGCTGGAGGGGCACGATCGCCAGCAGGTCGAGGTGTTCTGCTACTCGTTCGGCGCGGCAGCCGACGGCATCACCGAGCGCATCCGCGCGCTCAGCGACCACTGGCGCGACGTGGTGCACAACAGCGAGACGGAGATCGCCGACCTGATCCACGCCGACGGCATCGACGTGCTCGTCGACCTGGTCGGCCACACCGGCACGCCGCGTCTGGGCGTCTTCGCGCAGAAGCCCGCCCCCGTGCAGGTGTCGTGGGTCGGCTATCTGGGCACGACGGGACTGACGCGCATGGACTATCGCCTGTGCGACGCCCGCGCCGACCCGCTGCCGCTCGCGCAAGCGCAGCACACCGAGCGCCTGGTCCACCTGCCCGTGAGCCAGTGGGGCTACCGGCCGCTGCTGGTCGAGTCGATCGGCGGCGCACCGTTCGAGCGCGACGGCCACATCACGTTCGGCTCGTTCAACGCGGCGCTCAAGCTGTCGGACGCCGTGCTGCGTTGCTGGGGTGAGGCGCTCGCGCGGCTGCCCGGCTCGCGCCTGCTCGTGGCCAACGTCAATTCGGAACGCAAGCGCGCGTCGATCCGCGATGCGCTGGCGCGCCAGGGCGTGTCCGGCGATCGCGTGGAGTTCCTGGCGCGCATGCCGCTGAACAAGTACTTCGACCTGTACAACCGCGTCGACATCGCGCTCGACAGCTTTCCGTACGGCGGCGGCACCACCACGCTCGACGCGCTGTGGATGGGCGTCCCGGTGGCCACGGCCGTCGGCGAGACCTCGGTGTCTCGCAGTGCGGCGAGCGTGCTCCTGGAAGTCGGCCTGGACGACTGGATCGCACCGTCGCTGCACGCGTTCGCCGACGTCGTGGTGGCGCGCGCATCCGACCGCGATGCACTGCGGAGGCTGCGCCGCGAGCTGCGCCCGCGGCTGCAGGCCTCGCCGGTCACCGACCTGCCGCACTTCGTGCGCGCACTCGAGGCGGCGTACCGCGCGATGCGCAACGGCGACGCGGGCTGAGGCGCGCGCGGTGGCGTGCCGTAATGCGCCGTCGCCACCGCCGCAGCGGCTGTAGCCGCCGCCGGCGCTGCTCAGTGGATTGCGCCCTTGAGCAGCCGCTCGACGCGCTCGCTCGCCTTGGTCGGCTGTAGCGCCACTTCCGGGTGCGCCTTGGCGTACACGCGGAAGACCTCGTCGATGAAGCTGGGGCCGACGTCGTCGACGCCGTCGAAGTCCAGTTCGGCGGTGGCGAACAGCTCCAGGCGCGAGACCACCCAGCGGGCCTGCGCGCGCGAGTCCAGCGTCAGTCCGTTGTCGGTCAGCAGGCGCAGCGGCACCTGGGTGCGGCTGAAGTCCAGCGGCGCGTCCGTGGAGCCGAACGCGCTGTAGGTGTCGGTGGGGCGCACGGTGGAAGCCAGCGCGAGGCTCACGAACACCGTGGTGCCGCTGCGGTTGAGCGGATGGCTGCGGAACTGCACCGATTCGCCGCGGTGGCGCCACTGCAGCACCTGGCCGTTGGACTGCAGGTTCATCGCGTCCACCATGCGCGCGACGAAGAACAGGCCGCGGCCGCCGTGGCATTCGGGTTGGGTGGTCAGGCGGCCCTTGGAGATCTCGAGCGCCGCCCGCTGCGCGTCGGGCAGGGCGGCCTTGGCGGCGAGCTGCTCGAACACGCCCAGGCCGTCGTCGCCGATCAGGATGTGCAGGTGCGTGGGCGTCTGCCGCACGGACACGGTGACGCGCGTGGCCTGCGCGTGGTCGATCGCGTTGTTCAGCAGTTCACCGAAGACGTGCTGGGCAATGCGCACGACGGCCGGGCTCAGCTGCAGCACCGGATGGACGTCGCGCAGCCACGGGGTGTGCTCGTCCAGGCCTGCGATCGCGTACTCGCTCGTGACCTCGCGCTGCACGCCGGGCTTGAAGTGCGGACGGGTGAGGCCGGTGCGCTCGAGCCAGCCGCTGTCGACCAGGCGCTTCAACTGCTTGGTCATCGTCCCGCGCGACACCGAGTGGCGCCTGGCCAGCATCGGGCCCAGATCGGTCGGGTGGGCCAGGGCGTCGGCAGTGATCGTGCGGGTCAGGGTTGCGAGTTCGAGGCGTGCCATCTGCGGTCTCTCCGGGCCACCCACGACGGACGGCACCACTCGGCAGAGTGTCCCGGAACTGAATCGCGGGGAGCCGCCGAACAAGGCCGGAAAACCGGCCGAGTTCCGCAGCGCAGGGTCGCTGCCTGCGAGACCGGACACCGGGGCAGGGCGCCGGGGCAGCAGCCAGCCTGCGCTCAGGCCGGCTTGGCCACGCCCGCGGCCTCGAACAGCGCGTCTTCCAGTGCCCGAACGGGGGTCTGGTCGAAGAACAGCGCATGGCGGCGCTGGGCGATCTCGCGTTCGAGGTGCGCGCGCCAGGCCTCGTCCTCGACCAGGCGCAGCGCGATGCCGGCGAACGCCTCGGGCGTGCGCGCCACGAGCTCGTCCAGCCCGAGGTGGCGCAGCGGGCCGCTGGCGAGCCGGCCGCGCATGAATGCGCCCTCGAAGGCCACCACCGGCAGGTCGCACTCCAGGCCCTGCACGGCGGTGTTGAAGCCGGAAAAACCGAGCGTGTCCAGCATGGCCGTGGAACGCCGCATCAGGCCGTAGAAGCGGCCGCGGCTGAGGGTGGGTACCCAGCCCACGGTGCGGTCGTAGTCGACGCCGGCCTTGTCGAACGCCTTGCGCATGCGCTGCTCGACCTGCCGCGACATCGCCGGCCGGTGGCTCAGGAAGAACACGAGGCGGCCGCGGCCCAGCGCCTGCAGCTGCCTGGCGATTGCGACCAGCGCGGCGTCGCCCTGCGGCGCGTACTTGAAGGGCGTGCCGGGACACAGCAGCAGCGGCTCGTCTGGATTGAGGCCCAGGCCAGCGAAGTCGGGCACCACCACCTCGGGCTGCAGCGGCTGTAGGCAGACGCCGAGGTTGGGCAAGGCCACCAGCCGCTCGGCGTAGTGGCTGGCGGCGTCGTCGGGTTCGAGCGCCTGCGCCGACAAGAACAGGTCCATCGTCGGCAGCGCACTGGTCAGCGGCTGGCCCCAGGACACCGCCTGCACCGGCGCCAGGCGCATCGCGGCCAGGCGCGCGGTCAGCGGGTGCATACCGATCTCGGGGTAGATCAACACGTCGAGCCGGGCCTCGATGATCGCCGCGGCCCATTCGGCCTGCGTCGTGGGGGCGTCGACAACGGCGGCGTCGCGGCGGGCGCGCGCCGTCTCGTCGTCGCTGGCGCGTTCGAGCTTGAAGATCGTCAGCTCGATGCGGGCACGATCGAAGTGCTTGACCCAGCCCTGCGTGATCGCGTTCCACACGGAGTGGTCGCGCACCTGGGCGGCGGCGATGCCGACCCGCAGCTTGCGCGCGGAGCCCGCGCCCGCGCGGGACGCGTCCGCGCGCGGGGCCGGGGTGCCGGCGGCCATCAGGCGCGCGGCGAGCTTGCCGTAGGGCAGCAGCAGCGGGCGGGCGTCGACCGCGTGGTATGCAAGGTAGAACGGCTGTGCGCTGCCGACGGCCTGCGCGCCAGCGGCGGCGCGGGCCGGCGTGAACCAGGCGTCGAGTTCCCCGAGGGCGCGCGCGAAGGCGCGCCGCGAGGCCTCCATCTGGGCCGCGTCGTCGTAGATGGGGCGCAGGTGCGACATCGCCTGCGCGAAGCGGGCGCGCGCGTTCTGCGGGTCCAGTTCGACCGCGCGTGCGAACTGCTTCGTGGCGGCGCCGGCGTCGCCCGTGGCCAGCAGGGCGTTGCCGTAGCCCAGGAAGGTGCTGGCGTCGGGGCCCGGCGCGGCAATGGCGCGCGCGTACAGGTCCACGGCGTCCTCCATGCGGCCGAGGGCGAACTGCGCCGACGCCTGCATGGCCAATGCGGCGCTGCTGCCCGGGTGCGACTGGCCGAAGGCCTGGCCGTGGCGCAGCGCCTCGTCGTTGTGGCCGCCGTCCACCAGCGCGCCCACCAGGGCCTCGTGCGCCGCGGCCAGGGCCGGGTCGAGCTCGAGCGCCTGGCGCAGGTGGCCGAGCGCGGCGTCGATCTCGCCCTGCTCGCGCAGGAAGACGCCGAAGTTGTGGTGGGCGACGGCGTCGCGTGGCGCGCCGCGCACGCCGGCTTCGAAGGCCTGGCGCGCGGCCGCGAGTTCGCCGAGGCCGGCCAGCGCGCTTGCGCGGGCGCCGTGCGCCGCGGCGGCGGGCTCCAGTGCCAGCGACTGGTCGGCGGCCTCCAGGGCGCGCTTCGGGTTGCCGGCAAGTTCATTGGCGATCGACACGTGCAGCCAGGCGCGGGCGTCGCGCGGGCGTGCCTTGACAGCGGCCTCGAACACGGCGACCGCGCCGCGGCCGTCGCCCGTCTCCAGCAGCGAGGCGCCCAGCAGGTCGGCGATCTCGGCGGACTTCGGGCTGGCGCCGTACGCGCGCTTGAGCGGCACCAGGGATTCGGCGACGCGCCCGAGCTGGCGCAGCACGTTGCCGAGGTTGGACTGCGCGTCGACGAATGCGGGTTGCGCCTTGGCGGCGCGCTCGAATTGCTCGCGCGCCTCGTCGAGACGGCGCGCGCGCAGCAGCACGGTGCCCAGGTTGTTCAGGGCGGCCGCGTCCTTGGGCTTGCTCGCGAGCGCCTGGGTGATCTGCCGTTCCGCCGCCGCGAGGTCGCCGCGCTGCAGGGCGATGACGCCCAGCAGGTGCGTGGCGTCGAACTGGCCGGGGTGCTGCTGCAGGAACTGCTGGTAGGCCGCGGCGGCCTCGTCCAGGCGGCCCGCCTGGTGCAGCGCGACGGCCTGGTTCAGCAAGGCCGTCGCCGGCGAGACCGCCGTATACGAAGACGGGCGCGGCATCAGACCTCGCGCTGCGAGTTGGCGGCGGCCACCACGCTGGCCAGCGCGTAGGCGAACTCATCGACGAAGCCCTTGGGGTACTTCGCTTCCAGCAGCGCCCACTTCATGCGGTTGGCGATGCGTGCCTTCTGGAACAGGTTGGGCTTCTCGCGCTGGACGAAATCCTTGGCGCGGCGCAGCAGCAGGTCGTGCCCCTTGGCCAGCTGGTCGGCCGCCTTCTTCGCGCCGGCGCCCTCGCCCTCGAGCCTGGCGGGCGGGACGCGCTTGACCAGGTCGGCGACCTCGGCGTCGACGAACGCATCGACCTTGCTTGTGTTGAACCACGAAAAGACCATCGGAAACCTGTCGTTGCGATTGCGAACCAGCCGCGATTATGCGGTCCAGTACCCGAGCTTCTAGAATGGGCAAGTTACGGCGCAGTTACATCACCGCGCCGCCGGAATTCGTGGCACCGTTGGGTTCGTGAGCCGGAGACAGCTCACGGCACCGGTTGCCGAAACGCATTTGCAACATCCTTCAAAGGACTTCCCATGCCCGTCGTTTCCATGCGCCAACTGCTGGATCACGCAGCCGAGAACGGCTACGGTATCCCGGCGTTCAACGTCAACAACCTGGAGCAGGTGCAGGCCGTGATGTCGGCCGCCGCCGAAGTCGGGGCCCCCGTCATCCTGCAGGCCTCCGCCGGCGCCCGCAAGTACGCCGGCGAACCGTTCATCAAGCACCTGATCCAG
>Ga0207667_10008980_pt1 | contig 11825 bp, 9 predicted proteins | sample KBSCornC52_FD_184301 | JGI IMG/M metagenome (GOLD analysis project Ga0207667, IMG submission 184301) | Corn rhizosphere microbial communities from Kellogg Biological Station, Michigan, USA - KBS Corn C5-2 (SPAdes) (version 2) | ecosystem: Host-associated > Plants > Roots > Rhizosphere > Soil ...
CGGCCGCGGAGCGAGCGCCGCCGTCGCCATGAGCGAAGCCGTCGACAAACTGGTGCAGCAGGCGCACAAGGTCAAGAGCAAGTGGCAGGAGCGCAAGCGGCGGACCGGGAAGGCGGCTCCGCAGGTAGTCCCGTAGATACGAACGTGAAACCGACTTTTCTCCGGCAAATGCCAGATAGGCCACAATCCTTCCGTTGCCTGAAGCATTGCCCCGCACCAGCACCGCGGCCTGGCTAACATGCGAATGGCGGAGCAGCACCGACTCGATCTCGCCCAGTTCAACGCGAAAACCCCGTATCTTGACTTGATCGTCGCTGCGGCCCAGAAATTCAATTTCGCCGTTCGGCAACCAACGCCCCAGATCGCCGGTCCTGTACATGCGCAGTCCTGGCTCGGCGGTAAATGGGTCAGGAAAAAACCGTTCCGCCGTCGCCGCCGGACGATACACATAACCGCGGGCCAGGCTGCGGCCGCTGATCCATATTTCACCCGGCTCTCCCGAAACTGCCGGGCTGAGTTCAGCATCGAGAATGTAAATGCTCACGTTCCTGATGGCCGTGCCAATCGTAGGCACGCACGGCTCGTCGGAAGGAGGCACCGTGCAGGAAGTCGCTACCACCGTGTTCTCTGTGGGCCCATAGTTATTCACCACCTGGAACGGCAGTCCGGGTTGCGGCGCGAAATGAAGCTTGTCACCGCCGGTCAGCAACAGCCGCAGCGAAGTTTCCGGCGGCCACTCCAGTTGCAGCACCTTCTCCGCGAGAGGCGTAGGCAGGAACGCGGTGGTAATTTGCTGCTTGATCAGCCATTGCTGCAGCTGTTCCGGATTGACTCGGTCCTGCTCCTCGGGCATGAAGATGGCGGCCCCAGCCGTCAAACTGGGCCACAGCTCCCATACCGACGCGTCAAACCCAAGTCCGGCGATATGCGTTGTGCGCGACGCCTCGGAAATCGAGAAAACTTTTTGATGCCATCGCGAAAGGTTGAACAGGCTGCGATGTTCGACGGCAACACCCTTGGGAACGCCGGTGGAGCCGGAGGTGTAAATCACGTAGGCCAGTTGGCGGGGATCGGAGGGGAGGTTCGGATCGTCGGAGCGCCCGAAGAAGTTTTCCGGGCCGAGAGTGATGGTGGGGCAGCGAAGCGGCGCCAGTTTCGAGACCAACGCCGCGGTTCCTAATAGCACAGTCACCTGAGCATCTTCCAGGATGAAGCGCAGCCGCTCCGCCGGATAAGCGGGATCAAGAGGCACGTAAGCCGCGCCCGCTTTCCACACCGCGAGCATGGTTGCCACCAGTTCCGGCGAGCGGTCCGCCAGGAGAGCAACGGTTGATTCCGGCCTCACGCCGGAGGTGGTAAGTCGCCACGCCAACTGGTTCGCGGCTTTGTCCATCTCCGCAAACGTGAAGCTCTTTTTCCGGCTTACAAGCGCGGTATGATGAGGGAAACGCTCAGCCGTTCGGCGCAGCCATTCATGAACGCACACTGGGATTTGCTCTTGCTCTGGCATAACTGATTCCTTGGCTCCTGGCAGTTGGGCCATGCTCCGCTGGAGCGGCCTGACCGGATAACACCCTGCTATCTCGCCACCATGGCGAATGCGGCGGCGCGCCGCGCGGGTTGCGTGAAGGGCACGCAGGTTTGCGGAGCGGTACAGACAATTTCTCGCGGATAGAGCGTCGGCGCCGCTTCATAATGTCCCAGCAGTTCACCCACCCCCGCAGTTAGGCAGGCCATGCCGATGTTCGCGAAAGGCATAAGCACCACGGGGACACCGCATTCCCTGAATTGCCGGATCAGATAGGTTGGATTGAAGGCATAGGAACGTAATCCTTCAGCGGATGTTACGCCTACCTTGCAGGCGTCCCTTACGATATGAAGGTCCTGATAACCACACCGCGCATAGTATTCGGCCCTGGCATTCGTGGCATAGTCGGTAGTCTGATAAGTGCTGATGATGGCATGAAGCTTCAGATTTTCCATTGCCCTGACCGCGGCTTCCGGATAGTCCATGTTGCCGAAACTATTAAACGGAAACAGCATCAGGTACTCCTCCGGATGCGCGCTTACATGAGGATCATTGAGGATTTTCGGCATCTGCTCCATGCTGCCGAGAATGAAATGGTAGTCGGCGGCGGGAAGACCGCGTTTGCGAAGGCTTTGCTGCCCCCGGCTGATATAGCGCTCTACCACGTCTACTCCGAAATAGCGTTTGCGATGCCGGATAGCCCACTCCATATAGCGGCCATGCATGCATCCAACCTCGATAATCCCGCACAGCCGGCAAGACACCGTATTCAGTATCTGCTCCTCACCTTGCAGAAAAGCAGCGACTTCATCATTAAAGAGCGATGGGTCTATGAAGCGATCCCCATATCCATTTTGATAAAATTCCGGCGTTGTTTCCATGGTTCCTCTGTCTTCTTGAATAGCTTTACCAGGCTTACCTGTGACTCATATGCGGTCGCCGCGGGTGCCTATCCATGCGGGGTTTGACTTTTTCATCATCCAAGTGCCACAGCGGTTTTGTTCAGCAACCAACAATTCAGGAATATTGGTAGTTTCAGGCCAGCGCCTTTGTAGGTGACCGCTTGTTTATAACTAACGCCCCATTGTTCAGAGATTCTTTTGCAGCAATGCCGTGGCGTAGTAGCTTGTAAAAACCTTTTAATCATTGCTTGCCCGGAACACAACTGCCGCGCACGCCGGCTTACCGGGGATAAAAAGAAGCGCTCGCGGGCGGCTTGCGGAAATTCATTTTCTGCTGTGAAAACAGGCTTATAGCGGCCTTTAGGCCTCCATGGGAGGTTGTGTTTGTAAACGAGGGCCCATCCATTATCGAGTCATTTGGGCAGGCTGCCGCCTTCTGAGCTAAAAAGTGGAATTTGCTGCGGGTAGGCTGCCGCCAACATTTGAAAAGATGCGCTGTGCGCGAACAGCCACAATGCATGATCTAGCGGGCACAGATTAGCAGAAGTCATTTTGCAATGCAAGACTTGTAATGCATAACTACAAACTTTTTCTTACGTAATCATGACCACGCAATCTAGATCCAATTCTGGAATTTGTAAATCTTTATGCTGCAGGTGTGGAATGCCCTGATTCTATTTTATAGTGCGCCCAACTGCCATGAAGCTGCTTCTGAGATATCTATATGATCTATGCCAGCTCGTGGTGTGAATATATCAATAATTGTTATTTCCTAACCCTTCGGAGTTCCTATGTACCTTCCCCCCAACGCATGGCTTGTGATCCATGTTCTAAGCCGCTCGGAAAGCCACGTGGCGGAACTGCTGCGTTACAAATCCTATGAATATTTCTTGCCGATGCGGCAAACAAAAAACGGCAAGAAGCAATCTCGCAATGTTGCTTTGTTCAGCGGTTATATCTTCTGCCGTTGTAATCCCGATGCAGTCCCGCTGATCGTCACGACTCCGGGAGTGCTGCGGATCCTGAGTTTCGGAGGCGCACCGGCAGTTGTCGATGACACGGAAATATGCGCAATTAAACAGGTGATTTCTTCCGGTAATCAGTACAGCCCATCTCCTTATCTGGGAGTGGGACAGGTGATTCGGGTGTTGGACGGCCCTCTGCAAGGGCTACAAGGCATCCTTAAAGAAGTAAAGAACAGAAGAAGGGCGGTAATATCCGTGGATCTTCTTATGCGCTCCGTTGAGGTTGATATTGGCTGTTGTGATATAGAAATGCTGGATCGACGCGATGAGCGCCAGTATGCCCAGATAAAATGGGCAAGTTGAGGCTAACCATATCCATGCTCATGCTATCGGTTTTTTGCCTTTTTCCATAGCATGAGCCCTTAATTAAAAAGAATTCTAATTTTATTAGAAAGATATTATGAGCTATGGTTTTGCTATTAGTATAGCTTCCAGCATAATTCCTTGCTGATATTGAGGCATATTAGCCCTCCTCGTTGTCTCTCTCTGGCAAAAGTTTTCTATTTGATTTATGTAAGCCGCTAATGCGATCTTCGACACCTTCTTATGGCATCCAGTTTCGAGTGACATGGAAAATCAGTCCTTGGGGACGCCAATAAATTAGACACCGCGCGGCTTCCAAAGGCACCTTTACCGAGTATGAGTACCGCGTACTCTGAATGGCTGCACATTCTAGCTGGGCCTAACTGAGCCTCTGTTTTGCTCCGGCAAACCTCTCGAGGCCGCACACACCGGAGGGGCTCCCGCCATTCAGACCGCTGTAGGTCCGATTCCCGGCAGTGCCGTGCAGCCGCAGACTGTTTCTGATCCTTACAACGGCAACAGCGTGGCTCTTGCGGAGGGTCGCAAGCTTTTTCTCTGGTACAACTGCGTAGGCTGTCACGGCGGGCATGCCGGCGGCGGCATGGGGACCGAGCCTTCGTGACCCCGTGTGGCTCTACGGCAGCTCTGATGCGCAGGTGTTTGACAGTATTGCAAAAGGCCGCTCCAAGGGAATGCCCGCCTAGGGCACGAAGATCCGGAAGAGCAAATATGGAAGCTGGTGGTTTAAATCGAATCTTTGCGAACACCCCAGGAGCCTGATCCGCCGATGGTTCCTCCCAGCGAGCAGGTGCCCAGTCCCGTTATCACAGATTTTGGGCGAATCATGCTCACCACCTTGCTCTGCGCCGCCCGCTTAGCTGGAGTAAGCGCTTGCGAGTAGGTGTCGAGTGTCATCTTCGCGGAGGCGTGACGCAACAGTTCCTGGACAACCTTCACATCTTCACCGTTGGCCTTGAGCAAGGTCGAGAAGGTGTGACGGAATGTGTGCCAGGAAACCTTCTTGGCAATTCCCAGGTTCCGGGCTTTGGGTTGGATGTGGTACCGCATTACGGTGCTCAGCCACAGAGGCTGCTTGCCCCGCTTTGCTCCGGCCCGTCTGCTGTCGGTGGCAAACACCCAATCGGAAAGATTCCTGTAAGGGGGTTTCTTCATGCCACATCAGCAAGTCTTTGGCTAGGTAGCTGTCTATAGGGATCGGCTTCCTCGAAACCTCGGTCTTCGTATTCCCGACCTGCTGATCGACAACGGATCGAGTTACATCGACGTAAAGTTTCTCGAAGTTGATATCTTCCCACTTGAGGCCAGCTAACTCGCCGCGCCGAAGTCCGAGAGCCATGTCCAGAAATACCATTGCCCTCTCTCGAACCCTCAGGGCCCCCAAAAGCTGCTGCATCTCTTCGACCTCCAAAACATCGGGAGTTCGTTCACGCTTGGACGAGACACGGACACCGGAACCCTTTGTCGGGCCAGTAATGGGATTCCGGTCCGTGAATTCCCAACGTAGCGCATGATTGAATACGCTGCTCATTGCATCGCGGATTTTCTCTTTGGTACCGCCCGCTAATCGCTTGGGCTTACCAAATCTCGCGGTTGTTAAGGTTTTTAGCCATTGCTCTACAGCAACGGTCTTGATGGCTCGCAGATCTTTTCCCCAGTGTGGGAGGACCCATCGATTCAACACCTGCGTTTTCTTCTGCCGAGTTGAATAGGCCTTCCCAGCATCGCCACAATCAGCCAGTTCGTGCAACTTGTAATGCTCGATTGCGGCTGCCATGGTGACGGATGTCAGCTCTGTCGGGCCATCAGTGTTAATATTGAGCCGCTGTCCAGCCAACAAATCCTGCAGCTTCTTGCTGCCGTCGGGATAGTTTTTGACGGGGCCAATGGTTCTCTTGCGCTCGCGCAGCACGCCGTCGGGACAACGTGCTTGCCAGCTGAGGCCGCAGAACAGGCGGAACCCTTATGTACCTTGGCGGACTTTTGTGGGGCATGTACTCAAAGTTGCTGTCATGATGGGTTACAGAAACGACAGCATCGTTCTGAGGGTGCAACAAGACTTCCCCAGGATTCCTTTGGGCGCTAAAACAGGCGATCAGCGCCGTTAAATTCCAATCAATTACCTTTGAACCATACACTATCACCCATCTTCTCCCACTCCAAATTGCTTTTGCTTCAAAGCTGACAAGATCCGATCCCTTTTTCGGTGCCACGCCGGGGCAAGTGCTACACAATTGGAAGGACCGTACAGATCAATCGGTAACGCACGGGTGAACCAGCTACAAGGCGATTCCACGTTGGGAAATTCGAGCGAAATTCCACTTTTACGCGGTACAAGGACGTACATTGAAAATATGTTTCTTGGCGTTCCTAAAGATACTTACACGGCTTACCTTGGCGACCGCCTTTCCTCTTCGGACTCGCGAAAACCCACTCATCCGAAGCACTGTTATCTCCAAAGAAGAACTGAGGGAGTCTGATCCGGTATTGCGAATCTAAGGAGCTGATGGCCTATGCCAGCCATGCCCTGGTGAAAAGAAGGATTGTAGACAGTTTCACCCGACTCCAAACCATAATGTCCGAACAAGCGTGCCTTTTGGATTACCTGATTGGTAACAAACTCAGCCTGCTCCCGAGCGTGCGGGAACCTCAAATACTGACTAGCGGCAAGATGTAACTCGATCAAGCCGAGGTTGCCGCAGCACGGGTAGTCAAGTACGGTACTCGCTGGTCTGGAGGTGATATCCAAGGCCCGCTCTATATCGGCAACATGGCTCTCGTCAGGAAACATGGATAGGCTTGCGAGCCGGCCCAGCCCGATACCGGCCGAGCCATTGCACCATCTGTTTGGGGATGGCAGCGCGCGAGGCCCGGACAGCCAGTTAGTGTGTTCTTCGGAATAGAGACTGTTCTCAAATTCTCTGCCCTCAACCGCTGCGGCCAGAAATCTTTCGTCCCCGGTCACGCTATACAACTCAATGAGCGCATAGCAAATGCCTGCGGCGCCATGGGCAAAGCCACTACGCAGTTGACCTTTCACAGTTGCCCAAGCAAGAAATCCAGCAGGAGAGAGGGTGCGTTGTGCGAGAAGATGTTCTCCGCATCTTACGGCTAAACTCAACGTGTTTGCTTGAGGACGCAACCTGTAAAGGCGCAAGAGGCAGAGCAGGCATCCGGCAGCGCCGCTTAAAAGATCCAACGAACGGTCCGAAGTGATGTCATCGGAGGTAAATGCCGCCACCACAGCTTGAGCGTCATCGAGCAACTCAGGGCAGGCAAGCATCTCTCCCGCAGTCGACAAAGCATAAACGGCCGACGACACACCTATCGCAGCGCCGATCCCATACTGAAACAATTCTCTTGAGTTCGCTTTGGCGGTTGCTCGAATGCCCCGGAGCGCTTTTACAGCAAGACTGCGAAACGTGGGAGAATCAAAGATTTTTGCGGCAGCAGCCAAAAAGACGGCGGTACCACAGATGCCATCGTAAAGGCGGAAGCTCATCGGTTGCAGCCGTCGTTTGTGAAGATGCGGATCGTAGGCGCATGTCACCCAATAAATTCTTTCGCCATCGACTTTAGCGTGAGTTGCAATGGTTTCAGCAATCAGGAAAGCCTCAGCAAAGGCATCTTTTATGCTGAGAGACGACTCTTCAGAGACAACCCTCAAAGTAGTCTGTAGCTGGGCCATCATTCAGGGATTAAAAGACTCCACAATGGCGGTCATCTCTTTTTCGCACTCGACCAAACTCATGTTCTCGAACCGGCGGCACATCATTGTGTACCCGGAACACTCGCGAGCATTTTTCAGCTCGAGATAATTGTCTTCTCCAAGAATCAATGCGCCGGTCTCCGCGGAATGAAAGAACATGGGAATGTCTCCCAACCCCAGGGCGGTGTGTTCTGAGATCAGCAACGGCCAAAACCGCAGGTTTGATGAATGCTTCAACAATGCCCGGCTGAGCACATCAAACCGCAAACTCGTTTCCATGCCATCGCCCAGATACTGCGGTTGCCAGGCATCGCGCAGCACTCGTTCGTATGCAGCAGTATTGCGAAATACAAACCGGGGTCGCAGACGGGACATTCCTGAGAGCGGGCCCTTGATATCGAAAAGATCATCTTTTAATTTCATGAGCACCTGATACGTCTCCCGGAACCCCCCAAGAATGTCTTTCAGGCCGCTCTCGGCAGGGACAACTCTGTCGCCGAAATAAACAAGGTTCGACGATGGCGGGTTAACAATGTCGCGTTTAGTGGGTCGCATGCTGTCAGTATTCGCGAACTCCCACATAAGCCGGGAAGAAACGCGAGTCGTTGTTTCCTTATGGGCCAGGCCGCAGTTGTAATCTTTTTGCGGTTGGAGGCGAGCGCGACGGGGAAACATGCACGTACGAAGCACCGAGTCATTTAATTTTCCCGTAAAGACCTCACTGGCCAGGCGCAATTCGGGATGGAGAATTGTCTCGGTATCGATGATGACCGGATACTCACCGCAGGCAATCAGGTTATCTGCATGGAAGTCATATCCTCCAAGCAGATACATAATACAGGCCAATGTTCCAGCGCGGTGATAATAGCGGCGCAGTTCACCGCCATTCTGGCAGGGGACAGGGCGGACCTGCTCCACCCAGTAATAATCAGCCCGATATAAAGCCTCGCAAACATAGAGCGGCAGAAGCTCAGTATTTTGTTTTAACCATTCAAACAGCTCGTCCAGCATCTGCTGCGACTGGGGCCCCTTGCTCTTGTAAATCACGCCGGTGCCATTTTGGAATTCAACTCCAAGAACGGTTCGTCCACCGTTATGACGGTCGGAAAGGTTAGTTTCAATCCGGGCGCACGGGCCGAGGGGGATGCTGGGTGAGAAAGTCCTAGCAATTTCAACCTGATCATTTTTTAGGCGATCCAGAAACTCACGTGTGGAAACGATCCAGAGGTGGCTAAGCTGGGCCAACAGGCGTCCCAGCACCGGGTATTTCCGCAGGAGTTGCGAAAGGCTGCCTGTCCACATGTTGGACACGAAAGAACCATAGATACAACGGCTTTCCAAATTCGGTCGGCCTGCCACTGTCTGCTGAACCTGGGCCAGCAGATTGCACGATCGCCAAATAGAAAACTCCAGGTATAAAGTATGGCGCGCCACGGTGCAGAGCGATTGCAGCAGTGCTCCCTGAAGATCAACAAACGCGGAAGGCGTGATGGTGGAGAAGAGGTCAGGGCTGGTGCACTTCAGTTTTGTTGAGGCATATTCAACAAAGGGAACCATGACGTGTTGGAAGACCTGTGTTTTTGTTTCGCAGAGGCATTGGAATCTTTTTTCCAGATCCTCAAGTTCCAGGTTGTTGAAAGTTGCAGCAAGCTGAATTATTTCGGCGAGACAAGCTGCCCATTCAGGCAGGGGCGCGAATGGTTCAAGCGTTGGTTCTGCGGCCAATGCTTCTATTGATTCTGTCGTAAGTTGATCTTGAGCAAGTCTTGATTCAAACTGCTCGTGTTCGTCGGCGATATTCTGACGCCATACCTCAAGACGCCTGCGAGCCATCTCGGACTTTTTTCCTCCTTCGGCCTGCAGGAACGGCGGTCGCATTCGTTCGTAGAGGAATGCAGCCTTGGCGACAATAGTATTAAAGTCCATCTCAATATCTGGAAGTCCGCTAGTTTCAGGCTGTCGGACGAAGCATGGCGGGAGCAAGGCCTGAGCGAAAGCAAACTGCGCAGTGTTATTCTAAAATGAGCCACGTGCCGATATTTGTCAACATAGTTCTCGTACAAATCTACATCCAAATTGCCTTAATACTCTCGCGCGCATCTCACATTACAATGGCTGGTAACATGAGTTTGCCACGTGGAAAACGGGCACTGAAGAATGCACAAGAAACCTAGTTTGAAACTTCATGACGGTCGTCTTCCGATCACCTGTGCGAGTTGTGGCCATGGCTTCTCATCTCCCTATTGTCCGGAATGCGGGGAGCGGCGTCCGACTGATCGTCATTATGATCTTCGGCATTTTTTTCACGAAGCACTCGAGATTTTCTTCCATGTTGATCACACTCTTCCCCGCACTCTCAAGACCCTGCTGGTGAGGCCTGGGACCCTTACTTCAGAGTTCATGCAAGGGCGCAGAAAACCCTTTCTTGGGCCGCTCCAGCTATTCCTGATTGTGAATCTGTTGTTTTTTCTTGTGCAATCATTTGTGGGGATTATTGGATCGGAATTCGACGTTCTTACCTCTCCTTTACAGGTCCATATGAACTATAGCCGTTACAAGACTCTTGCGGGCCAGATGGTAGAGCGAAAAATCGCAGACGAGCGAATCTCATATGATAAATTAGAGCTTGCTTTCAACCATTCGGTGAAAGTGAATGCCAAGAGTCTCGTCGTGGTTATGGTTCCTGTATTTGCGCTGGGGGTGGTGCTGCTCAATTTAAAAAGGCGGCGGTTTGTCGTTGAGCATCTGGTTTTTTCACTCCATTTTTTCGCCGCTTTTATGCTTTTTATCTCTATGCTGGATCTGTTCGTTGCCCTTCTTCTTAGGCTTCCGGGCAGGATATACAACCCTGTATGGGCAAACAGGGTTATCGGTGTCAACATGATTGCTGCTGTTATGGCTTATCTTTTTCGGGCAGTGAAGCGTACTTATAGCGCATCAAATACCGCCAGTGCCATCGATGCAGCTCTACTTACCCTTTTCATGATAGCGGTGGTCTTGCCCCTTTATAGCTTACTATTGTTCGTCGTTACACTGCATTCAGTGTGAACTCTGGATGGCGTCCACCCCAATCTCCCAGGCCCGAGCCCTCGACCTTTAGAACGGGTTACTCAACTCCAAGACATATCCAACGCTACCTCATGGCTGTTTTTGTCCTGGCGGAGACATGCGAAAGTCTCGACAGTCAGACGCACAAGCGTCCTAAAAATCTTTCAGGAGAACAATTCATGTCATCCCGTACCAGCGCTGCCACCGAACAGAACCGCGAAAAGATGTCAAAGCAGGTTAACCTCGTATTCCCCCTGATCAGCAAAATATTCGAGCGCTCCATGACCGACTCTGAGTTCCGCCAGTTGGTTCTGAGCGACCCTGACAGGGCAATCAAAGCCATTGGTGGCGAAGCTCTGCCGACGCACGTGAAGCTTGCCTTCTACGACAACAGCGGCGAAGCAAAGACCATTCCTTACGTTCTGCCTGATCCGCTGCCGGTTGCCGAACTCTCCGATGCAGATTTGGAGCATGTTGCCGGCGGATTGAGCTCGGACTCAAGTATCGACAACGTGAACACCGGTTGCTGCCTTACTGTCTAATAGGTCCAGACCTTTCCATTTCAGGAGGCTAAACGGCCGGCCTGTAGAAAAGCTGAAACCGGAGCCTTCCGGTTTCAGCTCCTAAATTTGTTTTTACGATCTTCTACGAAGTTATGACATCCGCCAGAACTGAAGAATTGGAGTGTCTCAATGCGCCTTACCCTGATCCATCCTCCTCTGGATGATCCAACACTGCCTTATCATTCAACTGCGTACCTGAAAGGACACCTGGTCCAGAGTGGCTTTCATAACGTAGGAATGCGCGATTTGAATGTTGAGTTCGTGGATTACTGCCTACATAAAGATCAGGTGAGTGAATTTTACCAAGAAGGCCAACGCCGCATTCAGCGATTTACCTCCCAGCCCTACCTGAGCTTGCAGGAGCAGGAAGAGTATCTCGGCTTATGTAATTCCAGAAGAGTTCACGCGGAAGAACTCTCAGCCGCAACCCGCGAGCTGCGGCAGAGAGAAAGCTTCCTGGATTATTCATGCTATCTAAAGAATGTGGACACCGTTAACAGCTATTTTAGTTTTATATCAGCTTTGTCCTATCCTTCTACCATCCGTGATTTTCACCAGGCGTGTTTCGGGAACTACTCTATCTATAATCTGGGTGACCTTTTCAATCCCCATTTATCTGAGAGAATTTGCTATCCGCTACTACGTTTCTTTGAAGACCGCATTGCACATGATCCGGAGCTGATGGATTCGGATCAACTCGGTATCAGCATTGTCTACGACCACCAGATG
>Ga0207667_10008987_pt1 | contig 11821 bp, 9 predicted proteins | sample KBSCornC52_FD_184301 | JGI IMG/M metagenome (GOLD analysis project Ga0207667, IMG submission 184301) | Corn rhizosphere microbial communities from Kellogg Biological Station, Michigan, USA - KBS Corn C5-2 (SPAdes) (version 2) | ecosystem: Host-associated > Plants > Roots > Rhizosphere > Soil ...
TACCTTTGTGCCAGGCGGAAGGAGCGACGAACCAGAAATAATGATGGACCCTTCCGAATTGCGGGAAGAGGAAAGCCCATTGATGAGCGATTTCGCGTCTGTGGAAGGCACCGAATATGATGGCTTGACAGGATGGGAAGTTGCGGACACAAACTCGGCTTTGCTCGAAGGCTCGTTCCCGCTGAACTGGGTGACTGCCCCAGCGAATACGGAAAGAACGAGGAGCCATAGAACTACCCAAGCACATCCTGACGTTCTGACCTGCTTGGCGCCGCACTTCGGGCAGGCTCCTGCCTTGGTGCTGACGTCCGATCCGCACTCCTTGCACCTCGTCATTGCCATAGTTGCCCCCTGCTCTCGTCAGTGTTCGTGTCGGGCCCAGACGCTTGAAGTAAGCGGCCGCGGAACGCCGTCCGTTCGACTGAATGGTTATGTGGCTACCGACGCAACGATGGGCGCCGCATTCACAACGGAAGCAAACTGTACCTGCAGCTCCTGCACGGAGTATGCGCGCTTGGCTGGCACTTGGAACTGCGGCAGACCAATTGCCTCGCAGACCTTAGTGAGCAGCTCGTCTCGCGCTTGCGCGCGCTTTGACGAGTGCGAGCTGTCGTTGAGCTCCACTGCAAAGACGACCGATAGGTCGGAAGCGCGGCACACCACGAAGTCGAAGTGCTTTGCAGCAACACGATTGAGCGCACCTTGCCGAGCCGCCGCACCCAAGCCAGGCTTGACCGAAGCGAGATCGGCGACGCGAACCTTGCCAAAAACACGGTGTTCTGGGCCTACGGCTTGGTCGAGCACACGAAGGAACGAACGCTCGGCGGGTGAGAACAAAGCTTTGGCGGGAACGTACGGAAAGCCAACTTTGGAACGGGTGCGAGCTTTTTTGCCAGCGGCTGCAAGGAACAACGCCGCCACGACAACGACAATAACAAGAATAAAAACCCACGACATACGGCAGCCTCCCCCGTTGCTACATAACGCCCGGAATCAGCGGCGCAGACCCGCATAGCGGGTTTGCGTCCGCTGGATTGAGTTATTGGGCCGACGCCCAACTAAAAAATGCCGCCGTTGCGCATGGCATCGACGGTGCTAGCTGGGCCGTACCCGCCGTTCGGCATTTGCTCCATTACTCGAATGATGGAGCCATTGTGTACAAGGAAGCGGTAGTTCCGGACGCCGACGTACGCGCCGAAACTGTTTCTGCCGTTGATGCCACAATCGATCATATAGCCGGCGGCGAAGCTGCTGGAGGTAAACCGATTTTGCGTCCAGCCCTGATACGCATCGCCGCACTGCACCTTGAGCGAATACGGATCTTTCGCGCGGCTCTTCATATACGAAGTGACGAGAGAAGTTGCTTCTTGCGTTGAGACCGGAGCACCGTAGTCGGCCGACGCGAGCTTTTGAGCGGTGGGCGCGGATGCACAACCAGCGAGAGCCACTGCGGCGCACATGGACAAACCTTGCACAACGTGTTTCATGTTACTTCCCCCTGTTGAATTGTTGGCCAAAATACTGAATATACGGACTCGGCGCCGGCTATACATCCCGTCCTCCGCCGTCCATGATCGCGGCAAGCTCGAACAACCGCGATTTTCTATCTGTCCTGAGGTTGGAGAATAGATTTGAAAAATGTTTCGGAACGCTGAGTGGGATCCAAAATAGCCATTTGGCGCGCGCTCCGATCGTATCGAAGGCGGACCTCGTAGCCTGGCTTCCCGCACGCATTACATGCATTCGGCCCAAAGTAGTCTCCGCGGATGCTGAGCACGTCATCACTGACACTGTAGGATAGTGGATTCATGTCGTTCGTTTGCAGCAACGTCTTGGGCATCCCAAACCCGTTAACTATTGCGTATACGCGGAGGGTGCTGAAAGTCCCGCCCATCGCATCTTCTTCGCGATAAACGATCAGCTGCGTCAGACCAGCGATCAGCTCAGCGGGCTGGATTTGTAGCCGCACTGCAAGGTCTTGTGGGTGCCAGACGCCCTTAGAAAAAATGAGCCCAGGTCCATTGACTATCTGTTCTGGTCCCGGAGACAGGTACGCATGTGCGGTAGTTGAATAGAATTGCCAGTCAATGCCGTAAACGCAAGTTCCTTGCTTCGCATCCGCTGCTCGCGTGATAAGCACTCGTTGCGGCGCCGTTATCGGCGCGAAGTTCCCTTCCAGAATCTTCACAACATGCTTGTCGGGAAGGCATTTGCCGGCGGACTCATCAATCTTTTGGTCGACGTTGCTGAGGGTGTAGGCGGGAGTGGCAGCAAAGTGTGCGGCCATGTCGCGATGTCTGCTAGCCAATGCGGACCGCGCGCTGGACGCCTTCGCAGCCAGCCCAGCTACCACCTGTTCGTACTGGTCGGGTGTCCCGCGGTGGAAGATTTCCTGGCCGGCGACCGTGGTAATTACAATTTTGTTATCTTCCATCATCGCCGAAAGGTTGCGCTTCTCAGTTAGCCACGTGCCTGACTTCACAACCAAAGTTAAGGCGTTTCCGCTTACCGAACCGGATAAGTCGACCTCCGACCGTTCGACAATGCCGGCGGGCGTGTAGGAGAAGTGAACAAGAGAACCCAATAATGTACCGTTACGGGACTCGGTGATCTGGAGGAGATCGGCCTGTTTGGTGCCGATAGACACATAGGCTCCGGACACCGATACCTTGGTGCAGCTCACGAGCGTCAGCATCAGCACCACGCCCCCCGCAATTTTCCCTGCGATCGCGTTCACATGTATCCCTTCCCCGGCCTGTGCCACGACACTCTTGGGACAGCGTGCGGCCCACGAAGCCTTGCGCTTGCGTGCAAACGGAGGCAGCGATGCAACTGTCGTGCCAGTATCAGAAGACCATGGGCTCGCAGCCCCTGGTTGGCCACTGCAAAAGGTCAGGCGACGTGCAGAGTATCTCCTATTGAACGTCCGCTACTGGGCCACCTGATGTTTGGGGGCTAATGGCCGATCTTGGCCGGTCAGCGTCCCTGCGGCGAACCCTCGCTCCAGTGAGGACGAGAACGGGCGACATCGACCCATTGCAGCCGGTCGCGATTGGCCGCTACCGGGATAGGCGACTGACTGCGCGATTCAAACTTGATGCTACGCAGCACTATTCGTCTTGAGAAGTAGTTGGATTGCTGCTGCCAAATTCATGTAGACGTTAAACCCAATCACAAACGAGGCCAGTAAAGCAATTTCGAAGTGCCAGCGCTTTGCCCCCTCGTTCGCAGGATTGGTACTCGGGAACAGAAACCAAATAGCCGAGTCAACCTTGTACTGCAGCCAAAGGCACATGAAAACGTAGCAACACCACTTTAAGATGATGAAGCCCGGCATACCCGTTTTTTCGGCCGCAGCGTGAAACACACCGGTTACCGCGACGAAACCCAGCATCTTGAACCAAGCCTCGGCGAAAGTTGCCCCAGTTTCCCCGAGCGCGATCTTCTTCTTTGCGTCGACATCCATTAGCGTCGCCCAACCCAAGAATCAGTGGGGCGCGTAGCGCATCCGCCGCATTGACATGCTAGGCAAATGGCTAGACTCGCGCCCATCGATAAACTCCGCGAACTGTGCCCACTTCAAGCGGCCATGCGCCGAAGACCTCACGCAGGTCAGCTTTCGTTGCAGTTTTGAGATTGATGCCTCGAGGGAACGTATTCGGCGCGAACGGTACCCCCGTGAGCTTTTCAGCGCCTTCCAAGTGTAGCTTACGCTGTGTGCGCTTGGAGATCCCGGTGCAGCACTTATGCAGTATGTCTGTAAGCCGATCATCGGCAGACAGCACCACAACGTTGTCACGTCCGTGTATTTTGGACAAATGCACCCCCATTGAAATAATTAGATGGTCAAAAGTGCCCATCGGGGTGACATTCCTTTTTTTGCCCCTGCGAAATCGGTAGTAATGATCAATCGGGGCGATCAAGTTGATACCAAGCACGTGATATCTAGAAAGTTCGTAGTGATATATAAACTTGCCGTTGTGGATGTCATCTTGGAATTGCTCAACCAACGACGAGTAAACGCGGGTATCGATTGTTCCCTTCTTCGAAACATGGCCATTCCATGAGCCAAAGGAATGCTTCATAAAAACGCTGAAGACCTCCGCAACGCAGAAGTTTGGAAGGTAAAAGAAGAAATCTGACTTCCCCGAGCGCGCTGAGTCGAAGATGATCTGAATCCTCTCCCTAGCCACCGCAGAGTTCAAACTTCTAGGCAAGTAGTACCCAGCTGTCACGTTTGCGTCCAGGAGTATGTACATTCCATTCGCCTAATGTTGCCACCTACCCTGAATAGGGCGGAAAAGGGATGGTCCCTTTGCGCGGGCGGGGTTGTCAATTAGTAAATTCCCTTGCTGTCAGTTCTTCACCGGTCCCGATGCGGCTGTGGGCCGAATGCCGATGATGTGCTTTTCGACACGTCTGGGGTTGTAGTCAAGACAATGGACGCTTCGCTGCAGTAATGGCGAAGGACCGCTTTCGAGCGGTAGGGCAGCGCGTTCGAACTTCAGCTCTTGGCCGAAAGTACCCGTTGCTCGTTCATCCAGGCGTTATCGCTTTGGCCGAACTCCGAATTTGATCAGACTTCCGGTGAGCTGATTACCGTCGCTTGGTTCGGGTGATCGAGTGCAACGGTCTGCGCAGCATGAAACGGCGGTCCTTCCGCGGAAGTCTGAAATCAGGGCCGGTGCCCCCGAAAACGTCGGGTCTCGACCAGCACTCTGACGACCGCTCCGGCCTGTTTACCGCCAGCACCTATGCGGGTTCACATCTTCGGGTCCGAGAGATGAAGGTGGATGCCGAGCGGTACGATTCCGTGCTCACGCTCCTACGCCTGCCACCCGGCTCAGACGTGTGGCCGCCTCGCGATTTCGGCACAGGTCACATGCCTAGGAGCAAACCTTGACCAGCACGCCACACGTTGCTAGTAAGGTTAATCGATCGAACCGGGGGGATACAGGCGTGGACAGTAGATCATCGGGGCAGTGGCCGTGGGTGATCGCCGGAGGAGTCATCTTCCTCCTCGCGCTGCTCTCCAACGACTTCTGGTCAACATTCGTGATCCTGAGCGGCGCTGAACTCTTGGTTTATGCGTTGATTCGAGCATCCCGTGGCAAGCAGGCGCAAGAAGACCAAGCACGGTCGCGGCCGGTGCAAGAGCGCCCCAGACCCGAACCAACTTTGGCGGAGCTTACGGGCGGTAAATCTGGGATCCGGCCCCATCCAAGTATCAGTTCGGCGCGCACCGCGGAGCCCGCAGCAACCGCAGCTGCCTCCAACGCGAGTCGTTCGCGATCTGGCGGTGCCGACGAGTTCTACTCGACAGGTCCATCATCCAATCCGAGCACAGCCAACTATGTGCTTCCAAAGGCACCGAACGGAGTGGGTCCTGGACGGTGGGTTCCGCCCGGTGAATCGGTGCGCGTCGCCGACGTGACCTTAACGGAGGGCATGGTCTACGTCGGAGCAAGGCTGAATGCTCCAAACGGCAGAACCGCTCCATGCCTAATCAACGATTTTCTGCCGGTTGCCCGTGCCGGCGACTATCGCTCTCGGCAGATGGGCTACTGGCCCAGCTACGCCGAAGCCTCGCCCAGTGAGCGCCGTGCCTATCTAACCTGGCTATCGGAAGGACGCTCGGATCCGGACTGCGACATCGGCTATGTCTTTCTGTTCTTTTACGGGCTCGAGCGACGGATCATTGTGGATTCGAGTAAGGACGATGCCGCCAAGGGGGACTGGCCGGCCATTGTGCGGGAACTCCGTCGTCTGCTGGCAATTTACGGTGAGAAATCAGGATCGTTCCGGCACTACGCCGGAGAGTTGTTGAGCTGGATTGAACTCGATGGGACATCGAGCGGGCTCTACGAAAAACCTGTCCCAGAGTTCCCGAGATCCTACGAACTTCCTCCGTATCTTCGCTTGGCTCTTGGACAAGCGTCAGTCGACCGTGCTCCTATTCCTGCACCGCTTGCCTTGGCTTGGGTGCGGCTGGCGCCGGAGTACCAACTTCGCACGGCGGCGACGCGTTGCCCCGAGGAGTTTGAGCGGCTTTTCACGACGCGCTACCACGATGATCTCGGTCCGGGGCTCGTTCTCCCAAAAAACCGCACGAAATTGAGGTTCGTATATCGCGCGGCGTCCGCGGGCCTGATAGGCACGACCGTAAGTATGGGGTTCGGTGACATTCCGGACGTCACTGCCCTGACGCGACCAATCAGGACTCTCATGGAAATTGCTGATCGATGCACCGATCGGCTTGCTGCGTACAGCCGCCTGCGCGGCAGAGAGCCGTCGCTCGTGGATTCATTGGAATGCCGGGTGCTGCTGCCGGCGCCCGCATGGCCGGCGGATGACCTGGCCAGATTGAATGCTCTCATCGCGCGGGTCCAAGGGGACTCCGTCACGCTCACGCTGCGGGAGCTGGAGGCGTCCTTGGGCACCGCCGGGCAGCCGCTCACCCGGAAAGGAGTGCGCAATCTGGTACAGTTTTTGGCGGATGTGGAAGTTGGTATCGAACCTAATGTGCTCAGCGGAGCCCGAACACCGAAGTCCGAAGACGACATCGTGCTTTTCCGACAGCCTGTCGGGGATTCAAAAGTTGGCGCTGGCGCCGAGTATCAGACAGCAGCATTGACGCTGCAGTTGGGGTCTGCCTTGGCAAAAGCCGATGGAAAATTCGGCGAGCAGGAGATCGAGTTTCTGCGCGGAAAAATCAACGAGTGGGAACGGCTGACCCCCGCCGAGCGATGCCGCCTACATGCTCATCTGCAACTGCTCGTTGCCGACCCGCCGACGCTGACTGGGCTAAAGAAAAAGCTGGAACCTCTGTCCATGGCAGCGCGCGAAACGATCGCTGCGTTCATGGTTACGCTCGCGCAATCAGACGGTTTTGTCTCACCGGACGAAGTCAAGCTTCTGGAAAAGATTTACAAGGCACTTGGCATCGAGCCCGATCGCGTGTTCCGCGATGTCCACGCGGCAGGTGCCGGTGGTGGGCGTGCCTCGGCTGCCAGAGGGCATGAGTCAGGTATCCATCTGGACGTAGATCGAATTGCGGTACTGCAGCAAGACACCGCGCGCGTGTCCGCAATGCTCTCCGAAATCTTTACGGAAGAAGTGCCGGATCAGGACCTGCAAGAACCCGCGGAACCTGCACCAGAGGATCAGCCGACACTGCTGCCGGGGCTTGACGAACCGCATTGCGCCTTCACGAGACTGCTGCTTACGCGACCGCAATGGACGCGAACAGAGTTGGAAGATGCTGCGGCCGACCTTGGATTGATGTTGGACGGCGCGCTGGAGCAGATCAATGAAGCGGCATTCGATGTGTTGGACGCGCCGCTTTGTGAAGGCGACGATCCCATCGACGTTGATACCGAACTACTGGAGAAGATCGAAGCATGAATGCGCCCATTCGCCCGAAAGATCGTGACGCCATCATCCAATCGCTGCGCGCGGGTGTCGTTCCGCGCAGAGGCCAACACCTGATCCAGGTTGGCCGGAGTCACGAGGTCGAAGCGCTGGTTGCCGATATTGACAGGGTGGCTGATGGCGGTTCCTCGTTCCGGTTCGTGATCGGTGAGTATGGTGCCGGTAAGACGTTCTTCCTGAACCTCGTCCGCACCATTGCCATGGAACGGAAGCTCGTGGTCGCCAATGCCGATCTGAATCCGGATCGGCGCCTGCAGGCATCCGGCGGCCAGGCAAGATCTCTGTACGCCGAGTTGATGCGCAACTTGGCGACCCGGACGAAGCCCTACGGTGGCGCATTGCCAGGGGCGGTCGAGAAATTCGTCGCCACGGCAAAATCCGAAGCCGAGAAACAAGGCGTTGCGACCGAGCAGATCATCCACTCGAGATTGGAAGAGCTAACAGAACTCGTACATGGCTATGACTTTGCCGATGTGATCTCGGCCTACTGCCGCGGTGCAGAGGAAGGGAACGAGCAATTGAAGTCTGACGCGATCCGTTGGTTGCGCGGCGAGTTTGCGACGCGCACTGACGCGCGAGCGGCCTTGGGAGTCCGCACGATCGTGGATGATGCATCGGTCTACGACCAATTGAAGCTTATGGCACGGTTTGTTCGGCTGGCCGGGTATGCAGGCCTGTTCGTATGCCTGGATGAATTGGTGAATATCTACAAGCTGGCCAACTCGCAGGCGCGCAGCGGAAATTACGAACAGATCCTCCGTATGCTCAACGACTCCCTGCAGGGCACATCAGTCGGACTTGGATTCGTGTTGGGAGGAACGCCGGAGTTCCTGATGGATACCCGGCGCGGCGTGTACAGCTATGCCGCACTCCAGAGCCGGCTTGCCGAAAATACCTTTGCAGCGGGTGGGCTTGTCGACTACAGCGGCCCGGTACTCAGGCTTTCCAGCCTTGCGTTGGAGGACTTCTATCTATTGCTGCGCAAGATTCGACATGTCTATGCTGGTGGGGCTCCAGACCGCTACTTGCTGCCCGACTCAGCCATAACCTGCTTCATGGAACATTGCGCGAAGCGGCTCGGCGATCATTTTTTTCGAACGCCACGCACAACCATCACTTCCTTCATCAATCTGCTTGCAATCCTGGAGCAAAATCCGGGCACGGATTGGGCAATGCTGATTGGCGGGCTGGAAGTACAACCCGACGAGGGCGGAAAGGGCGATTTGGCGATCGAACCTGAAGACGAGCTGGCTTCCTTCAGGCTCTGACGCGCGATGTCGGACTCACAGGCTTTCCTTCAGCTTGATCACCGAATCCAGCGTTACCTGTGGTCCGAAAGCTGGGAGGCGCTGCGCGAGGTACAGGAGCTGGCGATTCCGCTGATCCTTCCTGGAGACCGGGACGTGATCATCGCCGCCAGCACAGCCTCGGGCAAGACCGAAGCGGCGTTCCTGCCCGCACTGACGCACATGCTCCGTCAGCGAGAAGAAAGCCTGATTGTCTACATCAGCCCGCTGAAGGCCCTGATCAACGACCAGTTCGCCCGTTTGCAAAGGCTATGCGAAAACCTTGAAATCCCGGTTTGGCCGTGGCATGGCGACATCGGGGCGGCGAGCAAGCACAAATTTGCCCAAAATCCGCAAGGGGTTTTGCTGATCACGCCGGAATCACTGGAAGCGACGCTGTGCAACCGCGGCACGAGCATTGCCGCGATGTTCAAACGAACGACGTTCATCATCATTGATGAACTTCATTCCTTCATTGGTAGCGAGCGCGGCAAGCAACTGCAGTCGTTGCTGCATCGCATTGAGACAGTGCTTGGTCGAGACGTGCCGCGGATCGGGCTATCGGCCACGCTCGGCGATATTGCCTTGGCAACCAAGTTTTTGCGACCCGACCGGCCCGTCGCAATCGTTGATGTTCCGTCCGCGGGTGGAGAACTACGCGTCCTGGTCAAGGGATTCGAAGAGCCGATTGTTGATCGGGCAATGCATACCGAAGATGGCCCAAGAGCGGAGCAGGCACCGCTGGCTATCTCGAGGCACCTCTTCAAGGCATTGCGTGGCTCCAACAACTTGGTATTTCCAAACAGCCGCCGGGAGGTCGAGCGCTACACCCATCTGTTAAATATCTTGTGTGATGAGGACCGGCGTCCGAAGGAGTTTTGGCCCCATCACGGGAATCTGTCGAATGAAATCCGCAATGAAACGGAAACCGCGCTCAAGCAGCACGAGCATCCTGCGACGGCGGTCTGCACCAGCACGCTGGAACTGGGCATCGACATCGGTGCGGTCAGGAGCGTAGTGCAGATCGGTACACCGCCCTCCGTCGCAAGCCTCCGCCAACGCTTGGGGCGCTCTGGACGGAGGGAAGGCGAACCCTCAATCTTGCGCGGTTACGTCATCGAGGACGCCTTGGACGAAAAATCAGGGCTCGCGAGCCAATTACGGCTGGACACGGTGCAGATGGCCGCGGTGGTCTCGCTCCTGCTCGAGCATTGGTGGGAGCCTCCTGCCGTACATGGAGCGCACTACTCCACCTTCATCCAGCAGTTGCTTTCTGCTATTGCTCAGTACGGTGGCCTGAAGGCCGCGCAAGCGTTCCAGTTGCTCTGTGCGACCTACGCTCCGTTTGAAGGGGTACCGAAGCACGACTTCGCCGAGTTGCTCCGAACCCTCGGGAAAGAAGAAGTCCTGACCCAAGACCACTCGGGCTTGCTGCTGCACGGCCGCATCGGCGACAAGATCGTCAACCATTATTCGTTCTATGCCGCATTCGTCAGCGACGAAGAGTTCAGGATCGTCACCAGCGGCAAGACACTGGGTACACTTCCCGTATCGCAGATGCTGACGCCAAAGCAGCGCATCCTGTTCGGTGGACGGACGTGGATCGTTGAAGAAATCGACGAGGCACACAAAACCATCCATGTCGCACCGGCCCAAGGCGGTGCCCCCCCATTGTTCAATGGAGGTGCCGGACGTGTGCACACCTGCGTACGCCAGCGCATGCGCGAGCTGTACATGGCGCGCGGCGTCGTGCCATTTCTGGACACAACCGCGCAACGTTTCCTGGAAGAGGGGCGCGAGGCATTCAAATGCTTGGCGCTGCAGGACCAAGTGGTGCTCGATCAAGGTAGTCAGATGATCCTCGTGACGTGGCGGGGCGACTCCGCCAACGAGGCCATCGCCTGTCTTTTGATGGCGCGAGGTCTGCACGCTTCCGCCGGCCGCCTTGGGGTCGAGGTCCAGCGATCCGGGAGGAGCCATGGGGAAATCGAGTCGATATTGGCCGACGTCGCCTCGAGTCCAGTACCGCCGCTCGACGAACTGCTGGCCAGAGCTAGCAATCTCGTGCGGCAAAAATGGGACTCGTTGCTTTCACCCCATTTGCTGCATGAAACTTACGCCAGTTTGAACCTCGATCTGGATGAGGCGAAAAATTGGCTGGCGTCCATCCCGATGCTCGCGGTATCTCGGCAGGCGGATGATCCTGCCAAGGATCTGCTTTGAATCCCTTTCGCAATGCGGCTGCCATCGACCTAGGCTGTGTGAAAACGCAGCCATTCGATAAAATGCATGCGTTGAATCGACGAGGGCCAGCCGATGAGCCGTTTTTGTCGAAGGGGCGGATCGTTCGCAGAGCGTGTTGTTCCCCGAGCGGTTGGATGATTACATCGGCGAGGACAACCCGGTGCGGGTGGTGGATGCGTTCGTCGAGAACCTCGACCTGGTGACGTTGGGATTCGAGCGCGCGATCGCGGAGGCAACAGGCCGGCCTGGCTTCATTGCAGAAATCGGAAGCGTTGATCAACTTGATGACAGTGCACGAAAGCCCCTGTATGTCGCGGGAGTGCGCTTGGCGCAAACTGCGGACGGACAGTCTCTTCCGGAGCTTTGTGAGGAAATCGCCTCGATCATCCGGCAGGGTACTGGACCCGTCGCCTCCTTCATGGGCCGCTTGCTGTCAGCGGGTTATTCGCCAGAAATGCGCGACCAGTATGTCCGTCGGTTTCGCTGCGACGAGATCGGGTACCGGTTGGTAACAGCCGAGTCGCCGCGCCTGATCACTGCCACCGTTCCAACGGCCGTACGGTGGGTTCGGTATGCGCTGAACCTGGATGCCATTCCTGTGGTGGCGTCCAGCTTTTCCGAAATTGCGGGCGACTTGGGGGTAAGCCAAACATGGAACTGACGGATTTTCTCGCGCAGATACGGAGTGAGGTGAACGATGAGGTTGCCGAACGGATAAGCACGTTCGGAGCCCCATACCCGTATGCCGAGTTGGTGTTTTCGGAGATCGTCATGCGACACATGGAGGATGTCGGTATGACCTACGACCCACGGATATGCTACTACGACACGCGGGTGGGCAATGCGAACGTAAAGCTGAG
>Ga0207667_10008988_pt1 | contig 11821 bp, 10 predicted proteins | sample KBSCornC52_FD_184301 | JGI IMG/M metagenome (GOLD analysis project Ga0207667, IMG submission 184301) | Corn rhizosphere microbial communities from Kellogg Biological Station, Michigan, USA - KBS Corn C5-2 (SPAdes) (version 2) | ecosystem: Host-associated > Plants > Roots > Rhizosphere > Soil ...
GCGGGTGGCCTTGGCGCCGCGCTGGCGCTGGTCGAGCCGCTCGGGCTGATCCGTGACGGATGGAACGGCTTCAACGTCCTCCACACCTCGGCCTCGCGCATGGCGTCGTTGGTCCTCGGCTATGCGCAGCCAGGCGGGATCGTCGACATCGAGGCTGCTAATCCGGAGCTGGTGCTTCTGCTCGGCGCGGACGAGATGCCCGCCGATCGGCTCAAGGGCGCGTACAAGGTCTATATCGGCCATCACGGCGACAATGGCGCTCGGCAGGCTGACCTCGTGCTTCCCGGAGCCGCGTACGCCGAAAAGCACGGCACCTACATCAACACCGAAGGGCGGGTGCAGCGCGGCGAAAAAGCGGCATTCCCACCGGGCGACGCTCGCGAGGACTGGTCGATCCTCCGCGCGGTCAGCGAGCTTGCCGGAAAGAAGCTGCCGTTCGACAGCTTCGATCAGCTCCGGGCCAGGATGATCAAGGAGTTCCCGCAGCTCGGCCGTGACGGGCTGATCGACCTGCCGTGGGCGCCACCGAAGCTCAGCGCCAAGGCCGAGGGGCCGATCCGCTACCCGATTGGAGATTTCTTCCTGACCAACGCCATCTGCCGCGCGAGCCCGACCATGCACCGCTGCTCCGAAGAGCTGGTGAAGGGCGTCACCTTCAGGGAGGCGGCGGAGTGAGGCGGTCGTTGGGCCAACCCAGCGCTCACATTGAGCTTGTCGAAATGCGAGCGCTCGCCCTTCGACAGGCTCAGGGTGAGCGCAATGATCGGGAGGCGGCGGAATGAGGGACGACTGGGCCCTGATCGACTTCGCTCGCGCTTTCATGCCGAACCGGCTCGCGCAGGCAATGACGCTGAAAGTGGCCAGCATCGCAATCCTTGCGCTGATGGCCCTTGTCCTCGTGCTGAAGGCGATTGGATGACCGCATTCTTCCAGCATTGGGGCATGAGCTACGACTGGGCATGGTTCATCGCCACCGTCATCGGCATCCTCGTCATCGCGCTTCCGCTGATGCTCGCGGTGGCAATGATCATTTATGCTGACCGCAAGATCTGGGCGGCGATGGCGCTGCGGCGTGGGCCCAACGTCGTCGGCCCATGGGGCCTGCTGCAGAGCTTCGCCGATGGCCTCAAGGTCTTCCTCAAGGAGACCATCATCCCGACCAGCGCGAACAAGGGCCTCTTCCTGATCGCGCCGATCGTCACCTTCACCGTCGCGCTGATCGTCTGGGCGGTGGTGCCGTTCCAGGCGGGCGTCGTGCTGGCGGACGTCAATGTCGGGCTGCTCTACGTCCTCGCCGCAAGCTCGCTCGGCGTCTACGGCGTCATCGTCGCCGGCTGGTCGTCCAACTCCAAATATCCGTTCTTCTCGGCGCTTCGAGCTGCCGCGCAGATGGTGAGCTACGAGGTCTCGATCGGCTTCGTGCTGATCACCGTCGTGCTCTATGCCGGCACCTTCAACCTTAGCGGCATCGTCTTGCAGCAGAAGGGCTTCGGGCTGGGTATCGTCAACGCCTTCGGGTTCAACCTTTTGCTCTTCCCGATGTGGGTCGTCTTCCTGATCAGCTCGATGGCCGAAACCTTCCGAACGCCGTTCGACCTGGTCGAGGCGGAGAGCGAGCTCGTGGCCGGGCACCAGACCGAATATTCCTCGATGAGCTTCGCGCTCTTCTGGCTCGGCGAATATGCCAACGTGATTCTGATGTGCGCGCTCAACGCCATCCTGTTCTGGGGCGGGTGGCTGCCGCCGGTCGACTGGGCGCCGCTCTACTGGATCCCGGGCATCATCTGGCTGTTCGCCAAGATGGCTTTCTTCTTCTTCGTTTTCAGCTGGGTGAAGGCGACGGTGCCGCGCTACCGCTACGACCAGCTGATGCGCCTCGGCTGGAAGATTTTCCTGCCGCTGAGCCTCGTGTTCGTGGTGCTGGTGTCGGGCTGGCTGATGCTGACGAGGTACGGCGCTTGAAAAAGTCTCGAGCTTTGGCCTGCGGACTTCTAGGCGTGTGCGTTCCGCTCTTTGGGGCTGAAGCAAAAGCGTTGCGCGGAACGTCCGCATTGATCGTGTGCGAAATTCAAACCGTCGAGCACTTGAGCTGTCCTGGAGGCTTGCCGCTTGCCAATGCACCGCCCCCCGATTGCCGTAATTTTGTCTCCGAACACGTGGTAGCGAGCCGTTCACAAAAATTCGTGATCCCGCGAGCTTATCTGCGCGCACACGGCGGTGAGTTGCAGTTGCCCAAGAACAGTGCAGCGCTCGATTTTCAGAATGGCATTTCTTATCGCAGCCTCGTGCCAGACTCTTACACGGACGCGGCGGGTTATTCTGTAGATAGCGGAACTTGCTCGGTAATTTCGGCGAGAACCGGTCGCAGGAGGCGTTTGTGAGCATTCCGACCGCCGCCCTCATTCTGTGCGTCTACGACAGAGCGCGTTACTGTTGCCGCACGGCAAGTTGGAAAGCCGCCCCATGATTTCCCGGACCCTCAAAGCCTTCACGCTGTGGGAATTCCTCAAAGCCCACTGGCTGACCCTCAAGTATTTCTTCAAGCCCAAGGCGACGATCAATTACCCGTACGAGAAGGCGCCTACGTCTCCGCGCTTCCGCGGGGAGCATGCGCTTCGCCGCTACCCGAACGGCGAAGAACGCTGCATCGCGTGCAAATTGTGCGAGGCGATCTGCCCCGCACTCGCCATCACCATCGAGTCCGAGCCCCGCGAGGACGGCAGCCGCCGAACTACGCGCTATGACATCGACATGGTCAAATGCATCTATTGCGGGCTCTGCCAGGAGGCATGCCCGGTGGATGCGATCGTCGAGGGGCCGAACCTCGAATTCGCGACCGAAACGCGCGAGGAGCTGCTCTACGACAAGACCAAATTGCTCGCCAACGGCGACAAGTGGGAGCAGGCGATCGCCGCCAATCTTGCCGCCGATGCCCCCTACCGATAAGCGCGCCGCAACAGGGTCCCCCGTTTGATCGCCACCATCGCCTTTTACCTGTTCGCGACGCTCACCATCGCCCCGGCGCTGGCGGTGATCTTCGCGCGCAATCCGGTCCACAGCGTGCTGTGGCTGATCCTCGCATTCTTCAACGCGGCGGGGCTGATGCTCATCCTCGGCGCCGAGTTCATCGCGATGCTCCTGGTGATCGTCTATGTCGGCGCGGTCGCGGTGTTGTTCCTGTTCGTGGTGATGATGCTCGACATCGATTTTGCGTCGCTGAGGCGCGGGTTCACCGCCAACCTGCCGTTCGGAATCATCATCGCACTGGTGCTGGCTGGCGAAGTGATCGTCGCCGCGCTCTCATGGAAGGCCGGACCGACCTTGAGCGGCCACGCGATCCCGGCGGCGGCCCAGCCAAACATCGTCGCACTCGGACAGCTGCTCTACAGCCGCTACCTGTTCGCGTTCGAGATCGCCGGACTGATCCTGCTCGTCGCGATGGTCGGTGCGATCGTGCTGACTCACCGCAGCCGCGGCGACCTCAAGACTCCGAAGGTGTCGAGGCAGATCCGCCGGCGGCCCGAGGACGCAGTCAGGCTGTCGAAGCCGGCGGTAGGCGGGGGGATGGAGCTGTGATCGGCCTCGCGCATTACCTCACCGTCGCCGCGATCCTGTTCACGATCGGCGTGCTCGGGATCTTCCTCAACCGGCGCAACGTCATCCTGATGCTGATGGCAATCGAGCTGATCCTGCTCGCGGTGAACATCAACCTCGTCGCTTTTTCGGCCTATCTCGGCGACCTCACGGGGCAGGTGCTGGCGATGTTCGTCCTCACCGTCGCCGCCGCCGAAGCCGCGATCGGCCTTGCGATCCTAGTCATTTTCTTCCGCCGCCGCGGCTCGATCGCGGTCGACGACGTCAACCGGATGCGCGGCTGATGGCGCTGAAGCTCATCGTCTTCCTGCCGCTGCTGGCGGCAATCATCGCCGGTCTTGGCGGCCGCTGGATTGGCAAGACCGCCGCCAAGGTGGTCACCACCGGTTCGCTGTTCGTCGGAGCGATCTTCAGCTGGCCGATCTTCTTCCAGTACATCAACGGCAGCGCGGAGCCCGCCGTCGTGCCAGTGCTGACGTGGATTCACTCCGGAACGCTGACGGTCGATTGGGCGCTCCGCGTCGACAGCCTGACCGCGGTGATGCTCGTTGTCGTGACGACCGTCTCGAGCCTCGTTCACCTGTTCAGCTGGGGCTACATGGAGGAGGACCCGAGCCAGCAGCGCTTCTTCGCCTATCTGTCGCTGTTCAGCTTCGCGATGCTGATGCTGGTGACCGCGGACAGCCTCGTGCAGATGTTCTTCGGCTGGGAAGGGGTCGGCCTCGCCTCCTATCTGCTGATCGGCTTTTGGTACCATAAGCCGAGCGCGAACGCGGCGGCGCTCAAGGCGTTCATCGTCAATCGCATCGGCGACTTCGGGTTCTCGCTCGGCATCTTCGGCACGTTCCTGGTCTTTGGGACAGTTTCGATCCCGGCGATCCTCCATGCCGCGCCCGGCATGGCCGGGTCGACCATCGGCTTTGCCGGCATGCACGTGCAGACCATGACCTTGCTGTGCCTGCTTCTGTTCGTCGGAGCGATGGGCAAGTCGGCACAGGTACCGCTGCACACCTGGCTGCCGGATGCGATGGAAGGCCCGACGCCGGTCAGCGCCCTGATCCACGCCGCGACGATGGTCACCGCCGGCGTGTTCATGGTCTGCCGCCTGTCGCCGATGTTCCAGGTTTCGCCGACCGCGATGCACGTCGTCACCTGCGTGGGCGCGATCACCTGCTTCTTCGCAGCGACCGTCGGCTGCGCGCAGAACGACATCAAGCGAGTCATCGCTTATTCGACCTGTTCGCAGCTCGGCTACATGTTCTTCGCCGCCGGTGTCGGCGCCTACGGCGCGGCGATGTTCCACCTCTTCACCCACGCCTTCTTCAAGGCTTTGCTGTTCCTCGGTGCGGGCAGCGTGATCCACGCGATGCACCACGAGCAGGACATGCGCTTCTACGGCTCCCTTCGGAAGGAGATCCCGATCACCTTCTGGGTGATGGTGATCGGCACGCTGGCGATCACCGGCGTCGGCGTGGAATTTCCTGGGGGAGGCCTTGGCTTTGCGGGCTTCTGGTCGAAGGATGCGATCATCCAGTCAGCCTGGGTCAGCGGCAGCGTCGCCGGCACCTTCGCCTTCTGGATCGGTGTGATCGTCGCGCTGATGACCAGCTTCTACAGCTGGCGGCTGGTGTTCATGACCTTCTTTGGCCCACCGCGATGGGCCGCGTCCGAGCACATCCAGCATGCCCTTCACGGCGAGCATGACTCGCCCGACGAGGAGCATGGCGACAGCGCGCACGATCCGCACCATGTCGCGACGGGCAGCGGCGGCTACCATCCGCACGAGAGCCCGCTGACGATCCTCGTGCCGATCGTGCTGCTGGCGCTGGGCGCGCTGCTCGCGGGCCAGCTGTTCCACGGCATCTTCGTCGGGCCCGAGACCGCGCCTTCCTATTGGCGCGGGATCATCGCCTTCAGCCGCGAGATTGGCGAAGCGATCGAATCTTCGGCGCTGTGGGTCAAGCTCTCGCCGACAATCGCGATGTTGATCGGGCTATGGATCGCCTGGAACAATTACATCCGCGATCCGGCAGCTCCGGGCCGCTTCGTCGCGATGTTCCCGGCAGTTTACACGTTCGTCGCCAACAAATGGTATTTCGACGAGCTCTATCACTTCGTCTTCGTCCGCCCTGCGCTGTGGCTCGGCCGCCTTTTCTGGAAGGGCGGTGACGAGGGCACGATCGATCGCTTCGGGCCGCACGGAGCCGCCTATGCCGTCGGCGTCGGCAACCGGGTCACCTATCGGCTACAGTCGGGTTATCTTTACTCCTATGCACTGGTGATGCTGCTCGGCCTGATCGGCGCGGCGAGCTGGGCGATTTGGTGGGCCAAGTGACGGGACTGCCCTGGCTGAGCCTGCTGATCCTCGTGCCGCTGGTCGCGGGTGGACTGTGCTTGTTCGTCAGCGCCACCGGGGCGCGCTGGATCGCGCTCGTCGGGACGCTGATCGATTTCGCGATCAGCATCTATCTGTGGACCGCCTACGATCCAAATGGGGCGCAATGGCAATTTGTCGAGAAATACCCCCTCGGCGGCCAAGTGAGTTACGCACTCGGGATCGACGGAATCGCGCTGGTCCTGATCGCGCTCACCGCCTTCCTCATGCCGATCTGCATCGGTGCGAGCTGGCGCGCGATCGAAAAGCGCGTGCCCGAATATATGGCCTATTTCCTGCTAATGGAGGCGCTCATCCTCGGCGCGTTCGAGGCGCAGGACCTGTTCCTCTTCTACATCTTCTTCGAGGGCGGCCTGATCCCGATGTACCTGATCATCGGAATCTGGGGCGGCGTTGAACGCATCAAGGCCAGCTATAAGTTCTTCCTCTACACCCTGTTCGGATCGGTCCTCATGCTGATCGCCATGCTCTACATGGCGGGGACCGCGCATACGACGTCCATCCCGGCGTTGATGGCGTTCGATTTCCCGAAACAGGCGCAGACATTTCTGTTTCTCGCCTTCCTCGCGAGCTTCGCGGTGAAGCTGCCGATGTGGCCGGTCCATACCTGGCTTCCCGATGCGCACGTGCAGGCGCCGACCGCGGGCTCGGTGATTCTCGCCGGCGTGCTTCTGAAGCTCGGCGGCTACGGCTTCATCCGCTTCTCGCTTCCGATGTTCCCGGACGGCTCGGCGCAATTCATCCCCTTCATGTTCGTGCTGAGTGGCGTTGCCGTCGTCTACACGAGCCTCGTCGCGCTGGTGCAGCGCGACATGAAGAAGCTGATCGCTTATTCCTCGGTCGCGCACATGGCGTTCGTGACCTTCGGCCTGTTCGCGATGAACCGGCAAGGGATCGAGGGGGCGATGATCGTGATGCTGAGCCACGGCCTCGTCTCGGGCGCGCTCTTCTTGTGCGTCGGCGTGGTCTACGATCGGCTGCATACACGCGAGATCGATCGCTACGGCGGCCTCAGCGACAACATGCCCGGTTATGCGCTGCTGTTCATGATCTTCACCATGGCGAGTGTCGGGCTGCCGGGCACGAGCGGCTTCGTCGGCGAGTTCCTGAGCCTGGTCGGAACCTACCGCGCGTCGAGCTGGGGCGCGATTTTCGCTACGACGGGCATCATCCTGGGCGCGGCCTACATGCTGTGGCTTTATTGGCGGATCTGCTTTGGGACTCTGCGCCATGCCGATGCCGCGGCAATGCCTGACCTGTCGGTCCGCGAATGGTGGCTGCTAGCGCCGATCGCTGCAGCCGTGTTCTGGATGGGCATCTATCCTGAAAGCTTCATGAGGCCGATCCGCAATGACATCGGCCGCATGCTGGTGAGGCTCGATCGCGTTGCTCCTGTCGGTGATTCGCACCTGACGCTCGGCAAGGGGACAGGCCACATGGACATGGGAGCGATGCATTGATCCCGCGCTTCACCGCTCCTCTGCTGCCCGAGCTGATGCTGTCGATCGGCGGTACGATCCTGATGCTGCTCGCGGCATTCACCGGACGTCGCGGTGCCGCGCTCGTCAACTGGCTCGCAGTCCTGCTGCTTCTCGGCGCCACTGTCGCGCTCATCGGACCGCCGTCTCACGTCGGCCCGGTGTTCGATGGCATGGTCAGCGCCGATCTGTTCGCGAGCTTCGGAAAGGCGATCATGTTCCCAGCCGCGGCGGTCGCGATCATCGCTGCGCACGGCTGGTTCGAGCGCGGGACCGAGCACTCGGCGGAATATGCGGTGCTTATCGTTTTCGCGGCGGCGGGCATGAGCGTGATGGTGTCCGCGATGAGCCTCGTGGCGCTATATGTTGGGCTCGAGCTCAACAGCCTCGCCGGCTACGTGCTTGCAGCGTACCGCCGGAGCGACGAACGGTCGGCCGAGGCGGGTCTCAAATATTTTGTGTTGGGAGCACTGGCGAGCGGGATCCTGCTCTACGGCATTTCGCTCCTCTACGGCTTTACCGGCACGATGAGCTTCACTGGAATCGCCGCCGCATTCGCTCGCGGAGCGCCCTCGCTTGGACTGCTGTTCGGGCTGGTGTTTGTCCTTGCAGGCCTCGCCTTCAAGGCGAGCGCTGTGCCGTTCCACATGTGGACCCCCGACGTCTATGAAGGCGCGCCGACGCCCGTCACAGCTTTCTTCGCCTCGGCGCCGAAGGTTGCCGCGGTCTTGCTGGCGACACGGCTGTGCGTCGAAGGCTTGGGTCCCGCGACCGACGCCTGGCGGCAGATCGTCATTTTCGCGGCGCTGGCGTCCATCTTCCTCGGGGCGATTGCCGCCTATGGACAGACCAACATCAAGCGGCTGCTCGCCTATTCGTCGATCAACAACGTCGGCTTCGCGATGATCGGCCTCGCCGCCGGAGGTGCGCGCGGCGCATCGTCGGTGTTGTTCTACATGGCCGTCTATGTCGTGATGACACTCGGCGCTTTCCTGTGCGTCCTGTGGATGCGCGACGCCGAAGGCCAGCCAGTCGAAAGCATCGCCAGCATGTCCGGGCTTGCGCAGACCCGGCCCGGCTTCGCGGCCGCCTTTGCCATCTTCATGTTCAGCCTGGCCGGAATTCCGCCCTTGTTCGGTTTCTGGCCAAAGCTGGTGGTGTTCAATGCGGCGATCGCCAGCGGCTATGTCGCCCTTGCCGTCGCCGGCATCCTGGGGACGGTGATCGGGGCCTATTACTATCTCAAGATCGTGAAGGTCATGTACATGGACGAGCCGGCCGCGCCCTATGCTCGGGTGCGTGAGCCGATCCAGGGCCTGTTGATCCTGCTCGCCGCGGTCCTCGTCTCGCCGCTGGGCTATCTGCTGATCGGTCCGCTCGGATCGCTGACCGACAAAGCCGCGGGAAGCCTGTTCTGACCCGAATCCGGATCGTCGGGCGCACGGGATCAACCAACGCCGACCTGATCGCCGACAGCCAAGCCGTTGAAGGCGACTGGCTGGTCGCGCTGCATCAGGAGGCGGGCAGGGGAAGGCAGGGACGGACCTGGCTTTCGGCCGCAGGCAATTTTTACGGCAGCACCCTGGTCCAGCTTCAGCCTGGCGACCCGCCCCCGCAGACTTTGTCGATCGCCGCGGGGCTGGCGCTGGTCGAAGCGATCGATGTTGCCGTGCCCGGTCATACCCTAATGTTGAAATGGCCGAACGACGTGATGCTAAATGGCAGGAAGCTTGCCGGAATTCTGCTCGAACGGAGTGGCGAACGGGTCGCCATCGGTTTCGGCGTGAACCTGGCGAGCGCTCCTTACCTTGAGGATCGTGTTGGCGCTTCCTTGGGCGAAGCCATAGTTCCCGAGGCCTTCGCGCCGCTGCTTGCCACCAGCTTCACGCGCCTGCTTGGCCTGTGGCGGTCGAGCGAGCCCGCGCTGCTCGCGAAAGCCTGGCTAGCCCGCGCGCATCCGGTGGGCACGCGTCTCACAGTGCATTCCAGCAGCAACGAGAGCGTTTCAGGCCGTTTTGACGGGATCGAGCACGACGGGGCGTTGCGCTTGTGCCACGAAAACGGGTCCATCGAGATCGTCCGCGCGGGCGACGTCGAGTTGTGAAGCGCGGCTGCCGACAGTAGGAGCGCGGCCATGATCCTCGCTGTTGATGTCGGTAACACCAACCTGGTGTTTGCCCTCGTGGAGCCCGGATCAGGTCCGGGCCAAGCTGGCGAGATCAGGGCGCGCTGGCGGATCGCCACCGATCCGCGACGCACGGCCGACCAATATTCGGTGTGGCTGCACCAGCTGCTCGAGCTGGAGGGATATTCACGCGATCAGGTCACCGGCGTGATCATCGGAACCGTCGTTCCCCGGGCACTCCACAATCTCGAGGTTCTTTCCGAGAAATATTTCCGCAAGACGCCGCTGATCGCCGGCCAGGGCGTCGCGGCCTGGCCCCTTCAGCTCGATGTCGACGAGCCGCAGAATGTCGGCGCCGACCGCGCGCTCAACGCGATCGCGGCTCATGCGAAATATCCCGGCGACCTGCTGATCATTGACTTTGGCACTGCAACGACGTTCGACGTCGTGAGCGCGACGGGCGCCTACATGGGCGGGATCATCGCGCCGGGCATCAACCTGTCGCTCGACGCACTTGTAAGTGCTGCCGCCAAGCTCCCGCGCATTGCGATCGAGGTGCCGGAGACCAACAGTGTCGTTGGCCGCACCACGCAGAGCCAGATGCTGGTCGGCATCTACTGGGGCTATGTCGCGATGATCGAGGGTCTCACTAAACGGCTGAAGGCCGAGGTCGGAAGGCGGGTGACGGTCGTAGCGACGGGCGGTCTCGCGACCCTGTTCGACAGGCACACGGAGGTGTTCGACGCGATTGAACCCGATTTGACCGTCCAGGGGTTGAGTTTGTTGTACGACATGGCGGTGCGCGGCAAACGATGATTCCTGGCGAAGAGCTATTGTTTTGCGCGCTCGGCGGCTCCGGCGAGATCGGCATGAACGTCAATCTCTACGGTTGTCGCGGCCAGTGGATCATGGTCGATCTCGGCCTCACCTTCGCTGATTCCAGCTATCCTGGCGTCGAGCTGATCCTCCCCGACCTCGAGTTCATCGAGAACCAGCAGGAGCGGCTTTCGGGCATCGTTCTGACCCACGGCCACGAGGACCATATCGGCGCCTTGCCTTACCTTGCCGAAGAGCTGCGTTCACCGTTGTTCGCGACTCCGTTCACCGCCGGACTGATCGCGGGGAAGCTGGAGGAAGAGGGACTGACCGGCGCCGTCAAGCTCAACATAGTCGAGCGCGGCGGAAGCATCGAGCTTGGGCCGTTCCGAGTCAGCTTCGTCGCGCTATCGCACTCCATTCCCGAGGGCAACGGGCTGCTGATCGAGACGCCGTTCGGCAACATCTTCCATACCGGCGATTGGAAGATCGACGAAACCCCGGTGCTCGGCTCCGCACCCGACACCGACATCCTCACTGAAATCGGCGACCGGGGCGTGCTCGCCCTGGTGTGCGATTCGACCAACGTGTTCCAGGACAAACCTTCAGGCTCGGAGGAGAGCGTCCACGAGGGTCTGCTTACCCAGGTGATGATGGCCAACGCGCGTGTGCTGGTGACGACCTTCGCGTCGAATGCAGCACGGCTCCAGACGATCGGCCGGGTTGCGCGCGAGACGGGCCGGCAGGTGTGCATTGCCGGCCGATCGCTGGAGCGGATCCTGCGCGTGGCGCAAACAACCGGATATTTGGAGGACTTCCCGCCGCCGATTGGTTTCGACGAAGCGATGCGGCTGCCTCGTGACCAGGTGCTGATCATCGCCACCGGCGGGCAGGGCGAGCCCCGCGCCGCACTTGGTCGGATCGCCGGCGGCACGCATGAGCTCAAGCTAAGCGAAGGCGACACGGTGGTCTTCTCGTCGCGGATCATTCCTGGCAACGAGGTCGCGATCGGGCGCATCATGAACCAGCTGTCCGACCTCGGCGTGCGAATCGTCACGGAGCGCCAGGCCCACGTCCATGTATCCGGACATCCCGGCCGGCCCGAGCTGATCGAGATGTACAAGTGGGTGCGGCCTCAGATCGTCGTACCGGTCCATGGCGAGGCGCGTCATCTCGCCGAGCAGGCCCGGGTTGCCCTCGAGCACGGGGTCCCGCACGCGATCGTCCAGAAGAACGGCGACGTGGTCCGTCTCGCGCCCGGCGAGCCCAAGAAGATCGACGAGGTACGCGTCGGGCAATTGGTGCTCGACGGCGACGTAATCCTCCCCGCCAACGGGTCGACCGTGAACGAGCGGCGGCGGATCGGCTACGGCGGGTTGATCACGGTAGCCCTGCCGGTCGGCGAGGATGGCG
>Ga0207667_10008991_pt1 | contig 11818 bp, 15 predicted proteins | sample KBSCornC52_FD_184301 | JGI IMG/M metagenome (GOLD analysis project Ga0207667, IMG submission 184301) | Corn rhizosphere microbial communities from Kellogg Biological Station, Michigan, USA - KBS Corn C5-2 (SPAdes) (version 2) | ecosystem: Host-associated > Plants > Roots > Rhizosphere > Soil ...
AGCGAGTTCCCACGCGATGAGCCACAACGGGACATGGGACGACACACAGGTTGTCCGTCAGGCGGATACCGACCGTCACAACTATGCGCGGATGAGTGACGAACTGATCGACGACCACCTAGAAGCGCTGGGGTCGTCAAAGTCCGAGTACACCATCCAACAACGCGCCTTCATCCTCAGGCGCCTCGCCGAATGGCTCGACTACGGTCTGGCCTACGCGGCGACCGAACAGATCAACGCGTTCCTGCTCGACCTGCGACGGCGCGGCCGGGCCCGGAACACGATCTGGACCTACGGCTACCACATCCGCCAGTTCTACCTGTGGGCGTGCAAGGCCGGGTTTCTCGACGGTGACCCCACCGCCGAACTGGACCGACCCGCCCGCCCGCAGGGCATCCCGAACCCGGTCACCGAGGAGGAACTGGCCCGGGTCCTGGCCGTCCCCGAACCACTGCTCACCGCGGTCATCCTCGCGGCCTTCGCCGGGCTGCGCAGGGGAGAGATCGCGGCGGCCCGCCGTGAGGACATCACGGCGGAGGTGATCCGGATCCCGGTCGGCAAGGGCGGCAGCCCCGGCGCCGTCCCGACGCACCCGTTCGTGTGGGATCACGTCAAGGCCAGGGCACCCGGCCCGCTGGTCATCGGAGCTCACGGCCACGCCCTGACCGGCCACCGCCTCGGCGTGCTCGCCCGGACCGCGTTCGACGACATCGGGCTACCCCAAGTGCACCTGCACCGGCTACGCCACCGCTACGGCGCGTTGATTCAGGCGCTTTACGGAGACCTTAGGGTCACCCAGGAATGCTTACGACACCGTAGTGTGGCGACCACCCAGGTCTACACGCTCGTCACGGGGGCACGTCGGGCCGAGGCTGTAACACTTCTCCCCGTTCCGGCGATGGGCAATAAGGGACACCTGCCAGCGTGAGACTGGCAGGTGCCGTTTGACAGTGTGGGCGCCCGGACCCCGCGCCCGCCACTGCAACAGACTTAGGGTTTCATGAAGCGCCGTAAAGCCGCCTAGGCGTCTGGGTGCGCCACGTATACCCCCCGGCCCGGTTCGCCCCTGGTTAGGCCCATAGATCTTAATTCGCGCATGGCGGACTGCGCAGTGGTCACACCGCACGAGTACATGCGGGCGAGCTCGCTGTACGAGGGAAGCTTCGTATCGGGCTGGTACTCGCCCGACGCGATGCGGGCGGCGAGGTCCTCGGCGATTTCGCGGTAGGTGAGGCGCTCCGGTGGCATGGCAATACTCCCAAGTCGACCACCAGATCCCATCATGATCCAAGCGTAGACTCAATCGGCCATGTTGCCTAGCCGCCTAGGTGGTGTACCGTGGTGGCTGGTCTCCCAAGTCGACAACGCGGGCGGCCGAGTCGGGCGCGGTCAGTGGGCTCCCCCAAGGAGTTCGGGGGGCCGCGCCCGGCGCCCGGATGAGTACGCCAGGCCTTGTGCCCGCCGCCGGGTATGAGCTCAACCAGAGGACCGGCGGCGGTTGCATTGGGCTGCCGCCGCCGGGACCCCAAGGACCGGCGGCAGCGGTCCAGTGACACGCGCAAGCCGCTGCCGCCGCCTAGGAGGCGACGATGCCGCTACTCATGCCGTGGTGGACCCCCGCCGTGTTGGCGTTGACGTACGTGGCCGGGACCCTGATCCTGCGGCTGATCCCGAAGTCACGGGTTGAAGATCGCCCCGAGCAGCCCCGTGCCGACGCAAATCAGCATCGGCAGCACGCAGAACACGCCCACCAGCGTCAGTACAACGATCACGGTGTTGCCGGCGGCGCGGCCTGGGTTCCAGCCGGGTTGGGGAGTCATGGCGCCGATCGTGGGCCGTCACTGCCTTGATCGGCACTGGCCGAACGGCTAGGGCGTACCTCCGGGCCGTCGTCCGATCTTGTAGACAGCGTCCCGGGTGTACCGGGCCGCGTGCGCCACGTCGACCTGCCGGGCCCCGGCGTCGATCGCGGCCTGCACCTCGGCGCGCACCTGCGGCAGGAGTTCGGCCAGTTCGGCGCGGAGCTTCTCGACGCGGCGGCCGAGCTTCTCCAGGTTGGTCAGGTCGTAGCCCATGCCCCGATGGTAGCCGAGCCGTAGGCATACAGGTATGGCCGTTCGTCGGCATGTCCTGACCGAAAGGCTGACCCGTAGGCATTGCGGTGCGCATAGCCGTATGCCATTATGGAGTCATAAGCAACCGGTACTTGAGAACTCCACAGCGATAGCAAGGACTGAACCGGCCGGGCGAGGCAGCCATAGGCGCCCCCGGCCAGCGAGCAGGAATCTCCCCAGTCGCCTTCGCTGGCGCGCTCGCACCCCGCACCCCATCCGAGGGTGCCTGACGGAGGGAGACCGTCATGTTCCAGTACCTACGCAGCCTGACTGCGTTCCAGCGAAGCCGCATCTCGACGACGTTCATCATGGTCGTCGCGGCGTTCGTGTCCTACGGCCACCAGCGCGAGCTGCTGGCGACGTGGGGTGTTGACCGAGTGGCCCAGTACGCGGTCCCGTTGACCGTCGACCTGCTGGCCATCACCTGCTTCACCGTTCTGCACATTCCTGATGTGGCCCGTCGCGGGTTCTGGACCTCCTTGGTGGTCCTGATTCTGGCGGTCGCGGTGTCCGGTTCGGCGAACTTCATCGCCGGTGGGACGCTCGGAGCGAAGTACGCGAACCTGTGGACTGTCGTGGCTTACCTTCTGTCGGAGATGGTCACGGTGACGTCGAAGGCTCGCGCCCGGGTGAAGGACCCGGTGCGGGTGGCGGCAGGCAAGAAGGCGGCGGCGAACCGCGGCCGGACCACAAGGAAGACCTCCACTCGTCAGCCGCGGATGCCGAAGCTGCCGGCCACGGATGTCGAGGCGAACAGGATGCTCGCCGCTGCAGGGGCGGCGCCGGTTTCCCCGGCACCCGCTGCGCAGTGAGGTAGCAGGTCCCTACCGGGCCTGCTAGCCGGTACGGTTCGGGTGAGGCGAGGGCTTCTAGCAGGGTCCTCGCCTCGCTCCATCCGCATCGAATGCAAGGAAGAGCCCGCAGGCTTTAGATCTCGGCGTGAGATCTAAAGCCTGCGGGCTCTTTGCTGTCTGGGTCAGGCGGTCAACTGCCGTCGGAGCAGCGCCGCACAGGCTGCAGCTTCCACTTCACGCCGGACTCACCGCCGTTCCGTCGTCCCAGACGTTGCCCGACCAGACGTTGCCGGTGCGGCCGGTGGCGAAGTCGGTGATCGGCCCGTACGGGCCACACTGTCCACCGGGGCCGCGCTGGTACACGTTCTCCACGAACACCTGATTGGTGGCGTTACTCGGGTCGTTGCTGTACGGCTTGCCCGGGGTCGCCCCGCCGTACGAGCAGTACGACACGGTCGGGCTGGCGAGCAACAGGTTGCGCCGGATGGTGTTGTTTTTGATCGGCGCGAAGTCGGGGTAGCCGGTCAGGTCGGCCGAGCATCCCAACGTGGTGGCATCGTTCACGATCGGAAAGTCGCAGACGAGGACGTTGTGGGTGGCCGTGGTGCCCTGCTCCTCGCGCAGTCCGGACCCGTGCTGTGAGCCCTGCAGCTGCTGGCCGTGCAGCCATGAGTCGGTGACGGTGCAGGTGCGGGCGCAGTACATGGAGCGGTTCCCGCCGCGTACCTCGACTCTGATGGCGGTGAAATCGTGGTCGCCAATACACAGGCACTGGTCGCGCGCGCCGTTGACCACCGTCGAGTCGGTGATGGTGAACGACGCCGACGAGGTGGCCGAGTCGGTGACGTCAGTGCCGTTGAGCATCGACATGGAGATCGTGACGTTGGCCGCCTGAATGTCCAGCGTCGCGCAGGTCACCAGTTGGTGGTCGATGACCGTTCCGGCAACGGTGATGGTGCACGGCCCGGTGTAGTTGGTGAGCACCGCGCCGGCGGGAACGCCGGTGTTGCCGGGTCCGGGCCAGCAGCCGCCCCACGGGTCAGCTCCGCCGGGCACGTTGGTGCCGGCCACCGGGCAGCCAGACGGCAGCGTGGTCGGCGAAGGTGGCAGCGTGGTCGGCGAAGGTGGCAGCGTGGTCGGCGAAGGTGACGGCGTACCCGTCGGTAGTGTTGGGCTGGGACTGGGTGGCGACGGCGAAGGCGACGGACTGGGCGAAGGACTGGGCGTGCCGCTCGGCGAGGGGCTCGGGCTGGGCGCGGTCAGTATCGCGATGATGGCCTTCTCGTCGTTGACGCAGTTCACCGCCCGGTTGTGCTGCGCCGTGCCCGCCTTGGTGCTCGCCACCAGCGTCTGGCAGTTGGCTAGCATGTCCTGCGCGTTCTGGACCTGCGTCGACTGCGACGCGCCGCTACTGCCCCCGAACGCGAAAATCGCCGCCCCGGTCGCTAGGACCAGAGCGGCGGTGGAGGCGAGCAGGAGGCGTGCGGCACTGGGCCGCCGTCTATGCCGTAAGACGTTGGTGCCGGGCCACGTGGTCATTGTTGCTCCTTCGGGTTGGTTCCCCGCGGGGTCTGGGCGGGGTCTCGCTCCAAGCAACCTCCCCTTTACGACAGGAAGTGGCCCGGAAGCCAGCCGAGCAGCGCGATGAGCAGCACGCGCGACGCGGTGTGCCACCACGCGCCGTGGAGTTGCACCAGCCACCGAATGTTGGCGGTGATGGTGTTGCGCTGGTCGGGCTTGTCCTTGACGGCGATCGCGACGCCTTCGGTGATCAGTGCGACGGCGAGCAGGCCGAGGTAGATCCAGGTGAAGACGGTCACGCCCCGCGCCGGCCCCAGGGCAGCGCGATCGGCGACCAGATGAAGTGAATCGAGAGCAGCATCAGGCCGAGGTAGGTCAGGTTCAGGCTGAAGATGTGGCCGCCGAACAGGCCGACGGCAAAGACGATCGCGGCGAGGATGGCGAACATGGTTGCTCCTTAGGTGACTACTTCGCCCATTGGAAGTCGTTCTTCACGGCTACTCCTTCGGTGCGACGAGCGCTGGCTGCGGCGCGTTGGGCTGCGCGTAGACGGCGATCGGCGTGGTTACCGCGCCAAGGAACGCCAGACTGACGCTGACCCAGCCGTGCGCTGCGAGCGACATGGGGATCGCGGTCTGAGCGGCGACCAGTGCGGCCGTGGCGCCGACGACGAGCCCGGCAACGATGGCCTTGGCCGCTGGATGAACGATCACGTGCCCTCCTACCGTCGTCCCGGCGCCGGACCGTTCGGGCGCGGCACCGTCGCCTTGGCCGGACGCCCGCCCGGGTTCGCGTGCCACTCCAGGTGCGCGTCGAGCTTCCGCGCCAACTCGCCCTGCTGCGCGTCGAAGTGCGCCAGCCGTTCCATCAGGCTCGGAATGCCGTCGTCCGGATCCCCGACAAGTTGCTCGAGCAGACGCGCGGCGAGTTTCATCGATCTGAACACCGGCCGGATCACCTTCCGGTAGAGCACGCCGACCAATGTCAGCAGCGCTAGGAGCGCACCGCAGATAATGCCGATGGCCTGCCAGTCATCGAGAGTCACGGTGTCGTTCCCGTCGGATGGTGCTGTCCACCGGCGGGGTCTAGGCCGGCGAGGTGGTGCTATTTGATCTGCGCGTCGGCGGCCGCGGTCGCGGCTGCGCGGTCGCGTAGTTGGGCGCCGAGCTCGGCCACCCGGGCTTCGATGGTGGCGATGGCGGCCAGGGCTACGTTGTCGGGCAGCCGGCCGGCCTCATGATTGAGCCGCACCACCTCCCGCATCAGGACCAGCTGCTGGACAAGCGACGCGTGGCCCTCCTCCATCTGCGAGGTCAGGTTGGAATTGACCAGCTCGTGGATCTGGGCCAACTTGCCGTTGGTGACCGCGTTCTGTTGGGTCACCAACGTGTTGGCCGCCCGGAGTTGGCTGGCAACCTCGGCCGCCCGGCGTTCCGTCTCGTCCTGCCGCTCCTCGAGCAGCCGCGCGGCTTCGGCGGCCTGCGCGGCGACTGCGTCCTGACGGGCCCAGTCCTGCTCCTTCTCTTCGCGCCGCTGCCGACCGGCCAGCCACGTCGGCAGGCCCGCGCCCGCCACCGCAGCCAAGGCCACGATGATCGTGGTGATGACGGCGCCCATGCACTCCCCCGTTGTCTCGGTCGCTACGGCGCGGTGTTCGGTTGCGGATATATCGGGCTAACGGTTCCGTCGTTCCATAGAACGAGCCCCCCGCCGCCGCTGGTGCCAGTGCTTGAGCCGGTCATCGCCAACGGTGCGGCCAGGAGCTTCCGGGCCGCCCTGATCTCGTCGCGCAGCAGTTGACGCAGCACCTCGCTCGGCCGCCCCATTTTGCGGAGCGCGGCGAGTTCCTCGTCCGTCAGTCGGACGCTGACGATGTTGTCCCGGCTCATGGCTTCTTGGTGCTGATGACCGCGCCGCTGACCGTGGCCCCGTCGATCGCACCAGCCGCGCCGTCGTGGGCGGCGCCGGACACCTGCGCCAACTCCTGCGGGGTCAGACCGGACCCGCTGCCGCCTGCGAGCAGGGCCTGCGCCAGCTTGTTCGGCACCGACTCTTTTACGATGTCGAGCCGGTCATTGGCCGGGATGACGATCGGGTCCGTCATCCCCGCGAGGCCGCGCAGCAGATACTCGGCCCGCCACGCCGCCTGGCCGCCGTGGTAGGCGTACTGGTTGGCGCCGCCGAGGTACTCGCCGGCGTTGCCGTTCTGCCCGTCGGCGTTGCTGAGCGGGTAACCCCAAACCTCTTGCGCGGTCATGCTGTCTCCTGTGATGAGTGCCCGCAGGTCAGCGAGCGTTCCGCGGTACGCGTTGGCGTCACAGCCCGGCTGCGTGCCGATAGTCAGCTGCGACCCGTACTGCAGGAACACCGGGACCTGCCCGGAGTACGCCGTCCACCGCGAGCTTCCGTCACCGGGATACGCGGCGGGGTAGTGCGCGACCGGGTTGCTGCCGTAGTTGGCGTTCCACAATGGCGTGACGATGCCGGCGAGGCTGTCCCCGTACTGGCCGCGCGACGCGTAGGTGATGACCTTCTTAGGCTGCGCCGCCACGAGTAGGCGGGCGAACTCCATGCCGGTGGCGGCGGTGACCCGGTCGTAGTCCCAGATCTCGAGGTCGACTTGCAGGAAGAAGCCGGGGAACGTGCGCCACCACGCCGCTACCTGGTCGAGGTAGGCGAGGAAGTAGTCGACCTGCTCGGCCGGGCTGGTCGAGCGGACCACGTGATACGCCCCGACGAACTCCATGCCGGCGTCGCGTGCCCGAGCGAGCGCCTCGCCGGTGTGCACGTGCTTGATCCAGGTGGCCTCGGTCGCCTTGTGCGTGAAGCCGACGATGCCGTCCGCCTTCGCCGCGTGCAGGTCCATCGGGCCGCGGTCCCAGTCGTAGTCCGACGCGTCCCACAGATAGAGCGTCATCATCGCACCCATTCGACTGACATCGACGAATAGGCGCTGTTCGCGGTGTCGGTGTTGAGTGGGGCACCCGACGTCTGCTCGACGAGAATCTCCACATAGTCGCCGAGGTTCAAAGGCACTAGGCCTTGAGTCGCGACGTGCTGCGTGAGGGATGCCGTGGGCGTACCACCGAAAGCCAACGTGTCCGGCAGCTGGATGCCGTTGACCGCGATGACGGCAGCGCGGAATCCGGTCGCGTTGGCCGCGTAGGTGTACCGGCCACCGATGCGGTACACGCCGGGAGTGACGACCGTGTAGCGCGACGGGTTGACCGATGTGGAGTGGCCTTTCGCGCCACCCGTCGGGAAGACGTCGAACCGCTCAGAGTCGAACGTGAGCGCGGTAAAGGCACTGTTGGGGATGGACTGGGCGGCTGCGGAGTAGAGCTGCGCGGCTGGCTTGTTGACCAGGAAGCTGAGCTTCGACGCCGGCAACTCCTCGCCAGCCGCGAACGTCGGGCTAGTCACCGGCAATCACCCCATGTCCGAATGTCTGAGTGAGCACTGGCGGAGATGCGCCGGACTGGAGCGCATGACGATGCTTCCGGACTCGTGGTCCTTCTACGTAACAACCGAGCCGCTGGAGGGCTAGGCCAGCCCGAGCACGCCGGGGTGGATGAGGTGGCCGGACGAACCCGCCGAATGAGCCTTGACGATGCCGTTGACGGAGCGCACGACGGTCCACGTCTGCGGGGCGGACGCGCCGGAACAGTTGGTGAGCCGGATCTCCTCGCCCTCCCAGAGGATGCGACGGGGGAACATCTCCGCGTTCGTCGTCCACAACGGGGTCGAGTTGACCGACCATGACGTGGCAGTGGTGTCGACCCCGCCGGCGAGGGTGGTGAGCGTGTCCGGGGTGAGGATCAGCAACGTGGAGCCCGTATCGCCGGTCTCCGTCGCCAAGGTGCCGATGAGGTACGGCGAGTAGGGCGACGTGGCTAGGACGGCGTCCCAGGACTCGGTGTCCCACCGTTCCGCCCAGCCTTCGATGATGGCGTCGATCAGGTCCGGCGCCACCTGGGATGGCGGGTTGGCGAACGTCATCCGGCCGCCGAACGGCATGACCGCCCACGACGGGATCAGTGTCGGGGTGCCGTGCAGTCGAATCGCGATCGACGGCCAGCGGTCCTCGTCGACGGTGCTGATGTGCAGGCGCCAACCGGCCTGGTCGGGCAGTTGGGTATCGAGGTTGACGTTCACGGTGATGCTGTCGTCGTACAGGCCGGGCCCGCCGGCCTGAGTGCCGAGCGGCCCGGACGTCTGCTCCTTGACGTAGGAGGAGCCGCCGGTGCGGGACGCGGTCCACCGGTTCCGCAGCCGCTGGTCGTCGTCGGCCGGTTCGGGCTCGACGGCGATGTGCCGCTGCGCCTTGTCCAACGCCAACGACACGGGTTGGTTCGTGCGGTCGTTGCACGACTGGTAGCCCAGTCCCCAGTTCGTCTCGTACAGAACGCCTTGGTCGACCTTCTCGGCGTCGCGCAGGATGTTGAGGAAGGTGTCGACCGGCTGTGGCCCCATGGCCGGCGACACGCCGGACGTGCACACCATCGGCACGCCCTCCTCGGCGGCGAGGCGGCGCATCCTCGTCGTGGCGAGCTCGCCCGCATAGCCGACAGCGGCTGGCGCCCGCGTGGTTGGTGCTCCAACATTCGCAAAGTCATAGATGGCCAGCTGGGATATGACAGTTCCCGAGCTCTGGTTTCCGCGAATGAGTATCTGCACGGAGTTGGACAAGGTGCCCGCGAAGGGTGTCGTCGAGCGCAGGACGCCATCGCGGTAGGCGATGAAGTCGACGTTCCCGCCGTTCTGAACGCAACTCACGGCGAGGTGATGCGGCTGCCCATCCGAAGTCGAGGTCGCGACAATAAGCCCGGTGCTCGGCCCAAACGTCCCTGAGGAGATGTTGTACAGGAACTCGGTGGTCCCGGAGGTTGCCAGGAACGTGCATTCGACCTGGAATCCGCTCGCCGAGGCCAGGGGAACGGCGGGGGTAACCGGCGCGGTTTCGTCGGTCATGGCATGCAGGTCAAGCGAACCCGTCGACCCGCCGAACCCGGAACTGAATACCGGCGTGCCTGTCATGGGCGCGCCACCCGGCAGCCCGGACGCCACCGAGGTTGCGTCCGAACCGTCCTCGCAGGGCCAGTACCCGACCGGCGTGGGCTGGCTCTTTGAGAGCACGGCCCGCCGCATCGCCGACTTCAACACGGTGCCCTGCTGCAACCGCCGCATGATGCCGGCGCACTTGATCGGCACCGTCGAGTCCTTGCCGCTGCGGTCCCACCGGGTCGGCCACTCGTTGACGAACATCTGCATCCGGGTGATCGGCCCGGACCCGGGGTCGACCGTGGCCCAGATCGGGGTGTTGAACGTCAACGCGCCGAAGTACGGGGAGTTCGGGTTGCGGCGGGAGAACCGCCCGTCCCGGTTGTCGAGGGTCAGCTGACCGGCCGACGTTGCGACCGTTGACTGCTCATCCGCCCGGCCCTGCCTCGTCGAGATGCCGGAAGTGAACCGCACGTAGTTGCTGATGTCCGTCCACGACCACGATGCAGGCGGCTGCGTCAGGTCCGCGCCGATGGCGAGGTACACCTTGCCCGACAGTTGTGTCGTCGGAAACGTGACCGCACTGCTCGAGGATTCGGCCGAAGCAACCGAACCTGGCCGCTCCCGCAGCCACGGCGGCCACCGCGCGACATCAAGCGGGCGCGTCATCAGAGCTGGTCAAACCTGACGTAGCAGAGCATCGTCGGCGCGGTCGCGGTGAACGTCGTGCGGACCCGGAGGAACTTGCTGACCGCGATGATCGGCCCACTCTGGTACGGCCACAGCCAGTCGTAGTTCAGGTCGGTACTGCCGGCCGCCACCGGCACCTTCTGCGCGTCGAACACCCGCGACGTTCCGATCGTGCCCTCGACCGTCGCCGTGTACCCGGTGGCTGAGGTCCCGAGCGTCAACCGGGTGGCCGCCCCGTTCGGGTCGTCGTTGATGATCCCGCCCGATACGTGCGCGGTAACGGTGGCCGCCACGTCGGCGCCGAGAAGTTCCACCTCGCCGATGCCGGCCGGGGCCACGTCCAACGAGTAACCCCAGCCGACGAGACGGATCTGCATGTCCGCCGGGGTCGACAACTGGAGCATGGTCTTCACGCCGTTGGCCACAGCGACGGAGACCTGCGCCGCCGTTGTCGGGGCAGGGCCGTTCCACACCGTGAAGGACATGCTCTCTCCTCAGACTCCAAGCACCGTCTGGACGTCGCCGCCGTTGACGCGGATGTACTTGCGCAGCACCCGCCAAAGCTCCTCAAGGCCGCTACCTGCGGGCGGGGCCTCGAACGAGACGACGACCTGCCTTGTTCCGCCGCCACTGTCGGAGCTCGCCGCCTCGCCGGGCGTCAGCACCCGCTCACCGCCGTGCACCACGGCCAAGCGGGGCTTGCCGATCGGGCCCGGGACCGTGCCGCCGGACGCGAAGCCCAGCAGGTTGGCGAGCGCCCTGTCGACCGCATTGGCCTTGGTGATCTGGTTGCGCTCTTCGCGGGTGACGATGATGTCGATGTAGTACTTCTTCGCCAGGGCCTCAAGTTGGGCCTTCGAATCGCCCGCGGCGGCGGCAACCTTCAGCAGCTTCGCCAGCTGCTTGTCGTACTCGGCGTTGATGGCATTGATGGCCGCGACGGAGCCGTCGCTCTTAGCGATCTCCGCCTGGCGGACAGCGTCGATCTTCTTGATCTGCTCGTTGAGCAGCTGCTGGTTCTTGATCCCGGCGGCGGTGTTGTCGTCCCAGTTGCCCTTGCCCTTAACCAGTTGGTCGTTCAGGTCCAGCCAGCCCTGCGCCAACGCCAGGATCGCGTCGTCCAGCGACAAATTCTTGTTGATCAGGTCGTCTTCGAGGCCAATCGCGATAGCGGCCTGGTCGTTGAACCGCTTGGTCGCGTCGGCGACGTCGTTGAAGCTGTTACCCAAGCCGTCGATCGAATGGGAGGTGGCCGGGCTCTCCTCCTGCAGGCGGTGCATGGCAGTGGCGATGCGGTCGAACCTGTCCGACACGTCGTGCAGGCCGACGTCCTCGGCCGCCACCGCCAGCCCGTGGAAGAACTTCTCCTGCTGCCGAATGAACCAGTCGAACGCCTGGCCCGCGTGGTAGATCAGGTCGGCGATGCCGACAACGGTGCCGCTGAGGAACGCGAACAACGTCTTAAGGCCCTCGAGCGAGCCCTTCGACTGGGTCACCCGGTCTAGGAAGTAGCCGACCGCCTTGCCGAGGTCGGCGAATCCGTCCGCGGCGGCCCGGGCGAACGGACCGGCCCGGTCCAGCGCGTTGTTCAGGCCGGGCATGATGTTCTTCGCGAAGTTGCCAATGCCCTCGGCGATGGTCTGCACAAGCGGTGCGACCTTCGCGAACGAATCGCTGAGGTGCAGGTCGCGGAAGTCC
>Ga0207667_10008993_pt1 | contig 11817 bp, 10 predicted proteins | sample KBSCornC52_FD_184301 | JGI IMG/M metagenome (GOLD analysis project Ga0207667, IMG submission 184301) | Corn rhizosphere microbial communities from Kellogg Biological Station, Michigan, USA - KBS Corn C5-2 (SPAdes) (version 2) | ecosystem: Host-associated > Plants > Roots > Rhizosphere > Soil ...
CATCGCCGCGGCGGGCGCCCGCGAGGATTTCGAGGGCGACCTGCACGAGCAGGTCCGCCAGTGGCTGGGCCTGGATTTCTAGCGGCGACGGCTTGGGGGTGGGCCGGTCGCACCGGCAACGGTTTCCGCCGGACCGGTCCATGTCAGTGCCGGTCCCACAGCGGAATCCGCGCAAATCCTGCACGCGGATCGAGGAAACCTCCGTTGGATGCGCCGGGCGGACCGCCGATAATCGGGCGCATGTACTACGGAGAGCGACTGAACGGCTACACGCACCTCGCGGGCGCGGTCCTCGCGACGGGCGGCGCCGCGGTCCTCGTCACGACCGCCGCGGCGAAGGGCGATCCCCTCCGGCTCGCGAGCGTCTCGATCTACTGCGCGACGCTCCTCGTCCTCTACCTCGCCTCGACCGTCTATCACAGCACCCGCGGCCCGCGGAAGGCGCTCTTCCGGAAGCTCGACCACACCGCGATCTACCTCCTCATCGCGGGGAGCTATACCCCGTTCGCGCTCGTGACGCTCAAGGGTGCGGCCGGCTGGACCCTGTTCGCCGCGACCTGGGCCCTCGCGCTCGTGGGGATCCTGCAGGAGATCTGGGTCGCGAAGGGCCGGCGCCTCGCCTCCCTCGCGATCTACGTGATCATGGGATGGATGGGGCTCGTCGTGATCGGGCCGCTCGTCCACGCGCTCACCTGGAACGGCTTCACGTGGCTCCTCGCCGCGGGCGGGGTCTACACCGTGGGCCTCGTCTTCTACCTCTTCGACGAGCGCTTCCGCCACTGGCACGGCATCTGGCACCTCTGCGTCATGGTGGGAAGCGGCCTCCACTTCGCCGCCGTCCTCAAGTTCGTGGCCTGAGAGCGCCTAGTGCGCCGCGCCCATCTGCCCGAAGGGCGGGCGGGTGGTCCAGATGAGCGGGATCAGGATCACGAAGAGCACGCCGCAAAGCCAGAAGATGTCGTTCGTCGCCAGCATGTAGGCCTGGTTGTCGACGATCTGGTTCAAGAGCCCGTGGGACTGCTGCTGGACGAGCCCCAGCCCCCCCACCTTCGCGTCGAAGCCCTCCACCATGGCGTTGCCCACCGGCAGGTGCTCGATGAGGCGCGTGTGGTGGAGCGCCTGCCGGTTGTCCCACGCCGCGATGATGATCGAGGCGCCGAAGCTTCCCGCCATCATCCGCAGGAAGTTCTGCAGCCCCGAGGCGCGCGCGATCTTGTCGTTCGGGACCCCGCCCAGCGAGATGGAGATGAGCGGGGCGAAGAAGAACGCGATGCCGATGCCCTGGAGGATCTGCGGGGTGGCGATGGTCCAGTAGTCGCTCTCCGTGGTGAAGTGGGAGCGCATGAACGCGAGCCAGGCGAGCATGCCGATGCCGATGCTCGCGTAGAGGCGCGGGCCCGCCCTGGGCATCGTCTTCCCGACCACGGGCGAGAGCAGCACGGCGAAGACACCCGCGGGCGCCAGCGCGAAGCCCGCCCATTCGGACGTATAGCCCATCTGCGTCTGCAGCCACAGCGGCAGGAGGAGCGTCATCCCGAAGAAGAGCGCGAACCCCAGCGAGAGCGTGACGATGCCGAGCGTGAAGTTGCGGTTGGCGAGGAGCGTCAGGTCGACGATGGGGTGCTCGCCGGTGAGCTCCCAGACGAGGAAGAAGGCGAAGCCCACCGCGGCGGCGACGGCGAGGCCCACGATGAAGGGCGAGCCGAACCAGTCGAGCTCGTTTCCCTTGTCCAGCAGGATCTGGAGCGATCCCACCCAGACCACGAGGAGCGCGATGCCCACGTAGTCGATCGGGATCGAATGGGTCGGCGTCTCGTGGTCCGAGAGGAGCTCCCAGGTGCCGAACGCGGCGAAGAGCCCCACCGGCACGTTGATGAGGAAGATCCACGACCAGTGGTAGTTGCTGGTGATCCAGCCGCCCAGGATCGGGCCGATGATCGGGCCGATGGTGACCGTCATCGCCCAGATCGCGAGCGCCATCGTCCGCTTCTCCGGCGGGTAGTTCATCATGAGGAGCGACTGCGAGAGCGGGATCATGAAGCCCGCGACCGCGCCCTGCACGACGCGGAAGGCGATGAGCATCGGGAGGCTCACCGACATCGCGCAGAGGAACGAGGAAGCCGTGAAGAGGACGATCGCCGTCGTGAAGAGCCGCACCTGGCCGATGCGGTCGGCGAGCCAGCCGGTGACGGGCACGGTGATGGCGTTGGCGACCGCGTACGAGGTGATGATCCACGCGCCCTGGCTGGGGGCGGCGCCCAGCTCGCCGGTGATCGAGGGGATCGACACGTTGGCGATGGTGATGTCGAGCACCTCCATCAGGTTCGCGAGCGCGAGGATCAGCGTGAGGACCACGCGCATCCCGCCGGTGTAGTAGGGCCCCGGCGCGCCCTTCGCGGCGGCCCGCGCTTCAGCTTCCGCCATGGTCCCCGGGGCCCTTCGCGGCGCGGCCGCCGTTCTTCTCGACGATCTCGGCCACGCGCGCGTCGGCGGCCGTGCCCAGCGCGTCGAAGACGCGCGTCTCCTGCGACGCGGAGCGCTGGACCGCGCCCTGGGGCAGGCGCTCGCCTTCGCGCGTGTGCGTGTCCACCTTCGCCTTCATCGAGAGGCCGACCTGCAGCGGATGCTCGCGGACCTCCTTCGGGTCGAGCGCGATCCGCACGGGCACGCGCTGCACGACCTTGATCCAGTTGCCGGTGGCGTTCTGCGCCGGGAGGAGCGCGAAGGCGGCGCCCGTACCGGCCGCGAAGCCCACGATGCGCCCGTGGTACTCGAGGTGGCGGCCGTAGAGGTCCGCTTCGAGGGAGACGGGCTGGCCTTCGCGCAGGTTCCGGAGCTGGCTCTCCTTGAAGTTCGCGTCGACCCACACGTGGTCCAGCGGGACGATCGCCATGAGCGGCGTTCCGGCGGCGACGCGCTGGCCCACCTGCGCGCTTCGCCGCGCGACCACGCCCGCCACGGGGGCGAGGATCCGCGTCCGCGCGTTATCGAGGAACGCCTGGTGCACGCGCGCCGCGGCGGCGAGGACGTCCGGGTGCTCTTCCACGGTCGTGCGGTCGACCAGCGCGCGGTTGGCGGCGAGCTGCTCGCGCGCCGCGCGCAGCGCCTCCTTCGCGGCGCTCACCGCGTCGCGCGCGTGCTGGAGCTCCTCCTTCGAGACGCCCCCGGAGGAGGCGAGCTGCTCGCGGCGCGCGAGGTCCGCGTTGGCGCGCTCGAGGTCGCTCGCGCGCTGCGCGACGGCGGCGTCGAACTGCCCGCTCGTGGCGAAGAGCGTGCGCACCTGGCGCACGGTGCGCGCGAGCGTGGCCTCCGCCTGCTCGAGCGCGATCCGCGCGTCCGAGGCGTCGAGGCGCGCCAGCACCTGGCCTTCCTCCACGCGGTCCGTGTCGTCCGCGGCGACCGCGACCACCGTCCCCGCGACCTGCGGCGTGATCTGGACCACGTTGCCGCCCACGTACGCGTCGTCCGTCGTCTCGTACCACTGGCCCACGAGGAAGTACCACGCGGCCCATCCCAGGCCCGCGAGCGCGAACACGGCGGCGACGATGAGGAGCAGGCGCTTGCGCCGGCCCTCCTTGTTCTCCGGGGCGGCCGGGGGAGCGGCGGCGGAAGCGTTGGTGGCCATGGTTCCTTTCGGTCGAGGCGTCAGCGGGCAGCCGCGCGCGTGGGGCTTGCGTCGTCGTAGCCGCCGCCCAGCGCCTGGATCAGCCCCACCGCGGCGTCCCGGCGGCGTGCGCGCAGGTCCGCCTGCAGCGTGCGCTGGGCGAGCACCTGGCCCTCCGTCGAGAGCACCTGCAAATAGTTGCCGAGGCCGCCGCGGTAGCGCGCGAGCGAGATCGCGTGCGCCCGCTCGGCCGACGCGAGCGCGGTGGCTGCCTGCGTCTCGCGGGCCTCGAGCGCGCGAAGCGTCGTCACCTGGTCCACGACCTCCCGGAGCGCATCGACCAGCGTCTGGTTGTATTGCGCGACGGCCAGGTCCCATTCGGCCGAGCGGGCGGCGAGGCTCGCGCGAAGCGACCCCTGCTCGAAGAGCGGCAGCGAGAGCGCGGGGCCGGCGCCCACTGTGAGGCTCCCCGGCCGCAGGAACCTCGCGAAGTCGAGCGCCTGCAGGCCCGCGAACGCGGTGAGGTCGATGTTCGGGTAGAAGGCCGCGCGCGCGCTCTCGATGCCGCGGCCGGCCGCCTCGACTCGCAGGCGTTGCGCGATCACATCCGGACGGCGGCCCACGAGATCGGCGGGAAGCGCCGAGGGAATGGCGGCGTCGATCGCGCCCAGCGCCGGGCGATGGAGTGCCAGCCCGCGGTCCGGGCCGGCGCCCGCGAGCGCGCCCAACTCGTCGCGGGCGAGCGCCACCGCCTGGCCCGCGGCGAGCAGCTCGCCGCGCGCGGCGGGGACGGCGCCTTCGGCCTGGCGGACCTCGAGCTCCGCATCGAGGCCCGCCTCGAAGCGGCCCCGCGTGATCGAGAGGATTCCCTCTCGCTGGGCGACGGTCGCCCGCGCGACATCCTCCTGCTCGAACGCGGCCTGGAGCTGCAGGTACGTGCGCACGATCGCCGCCTCCAGCAGGAGCCGCGCGGCCCGGGCGTCCATCTCGGCCGCGGCGAGCGTGCCCAGCGCCGCCTCGTACGCCTTGCGGTTCTTGCCCCAGAGGTCGAGCTGGTAGCGAAAGCTCACGGTCGCCTGGTTCTGCCAGATCCACATGCCGCCGAAGGGCGGCGGCACGAGGCCGTTCTCCGAGAGGCGCTGGCGGCTCGATTCCACCGATGCCGCGATGGAGGGCGTGAGCCCGAGGCGGGCGGTGGCCGCCGCGGCCTGCGCCTGCTCCACGCGCGCGCGCACGAGGCCGATGGAAGGATTGCCGGCGATGGCCTCGTCGACCAGGCCGTCCAGCTGGGGATCGCCGTAGCGCTTCCACCATCCCGGCGCGAGCGGCTCGCGCGCGATGGGCGCGCCCTGGAGCGTTTCCCGCGCGTCGAGCGTCGCGGCATCGAGCGCCTTGCCGGTGGTCGAGGCGCCGGGGGCGGCGCATGCGGCCGCGAGCGCGGCGACGGCGAGCACGGGAAGAGGTTTCACGACGCGCATCGAGTTTCCAGGCGCGGGTCCGATCGCGATTCCGAGGCCCGCTATTGTAGTGCGTCCGGCGATGGCTTCGCGGCGGCGTCGGGATGGCGGGCGGCGAAGGCGTCGCGCAGCTCGCGCTTCAACACCTTCCCGATCGGGCTGCGGGGAAGGGCGTCGACTAACTCCACGGCGGCGATCCGCTGGACCTTGCCGAGCCTCGCGTTGCTCCAGGCGAGGAGCGCCTGCGGGTCGACCGCCGCGCCCGCCCGCGGGACCACGAACGCCACGGGCGTCTCGCCCCACTTCGCGGAGGGCACGCCCGCCACGGCCACGTCGGCCACGTCCGGGTGGCCGGACACCACGGCCTCGAGGTCGCTCGGATAGATGTTGAAGCCGCCGGAGATGACCATGTCCTTGCGCCGGTCGACCAGCACGAGGAACCCGTCCTCGTCGAAGCGACCCACGTCGCCCGTGCGGATGAAGCGCCGGCCCGCGGCGTCGCGCCATTCCGCCTCGGCGGTCTTCTCCGGGCGCCGGTGGTATCCCGTCATCATCGAGGGCGAGTGTCCCACCACCTCGCCGGTCGCCCCGGGCGGAAGCTCCCGGCCGCGCTCGTCGATGAGGCGGATGTCGTGGCCGGGGGCGGGAACTCCCACGGTGTGGAGCTTGCCGGGATGCAGGTGCGCCGCGAGCACGCACGTCCCGCCCCCCTCCGTCATGCCGTAGTACTCGACGAGGCCCCCGGGCCAGCGCGCGAGGACGTCCGACTTCAGCGCCGCCGCGAAGGGCGCGCTCGTCGAGAACTTCATGCGAAACGACGACAGGTCGTGGCGAGCGAAATCCGGGAGCGCCATGATCCGGCGGTATTGCACGGGCACGAGCATCGCGTGCGTCGCGCGCACGCGCTCCGCGAGCGCGAGGAAGGCCGCGGGCTCGAACTTCTCCATGAGGACCGCCGTCCCGCCCAGCGCGAAGGTGGGCAGCACGGCGACCAGCGTCGTGTTCGAATGGAGCGGCGTGGAGACGAGCGTCACGGTGTCCGGCCCGTAGCCGTAGCTCGCCGCCCGCTGCAGGTGCGCCCAGCGCATCGAGTGCGGCTGCACGATTCCCTTGGGCTCCCCCGTGGTGCCGGACGAATAGATGATGTTGAACGGCCAGCCGGGCCCGATGGCGACGGGCGCGGGGCGCTCCCCGGCGCACCAGCGCGCGAGGCCCTCGCCGTCCAGGCGCACGCGGGGCGGCGTCGCGCGCCCGCCGAGGCCCTCGTCGCTCGCGCCGTCCACGAAGAGGAGCGGCGCACCGGCGTCGCGCGCCATCGCGGCGATCGCATCCGGAAGGAGCGAGGGCGGGATCGGCGCCGCCGCCATGCCCGCACGCAGCGCTCCCAGGAACACCGCCACGTATTCGATCGAGGTGGCCGCGCAGATCGCGACCGGCTCGCGCGGCGCGGCGCCCTTCGCCTGGAGCGTCGCCGCGACCCGGTCCATCGCCGCGTCGAGCTCGCCATAGGTCACCGTGCGCCCGGCCAGCGCGACCGCGGGATGGTCCGGCCGCTCGGCCGCATGCTTGCGGACGAGCGCGGCGTAATCGCCGAACGGCGCCTCGAGCGCGGCCTGCGTGCCCGTGGCGGCGATGCCCGGCTCAGGCGCCATGCTTGGCGAGCTCGAGCCTTCCGATCTGGTTGCGATGGACCTCGTCCGGCCCGTCCGCGAGGCGAAGCGTCCGCGCACCGGCGTACGCGCGCGCGAGGCCGAAGTCGTCGCAGACGCCCGCGCCGCCGTGCGCCTGGATCGCCCAGTCGAGCACCTGGCACGCCATGACGGGCGCGGCCACCTTGATCATCGCGATCTCCGCGCGCGCGACCTTGTTGCCGGCGGTGTCCATCATCCACGCGGCCTTGAGCGTGAGGAGGCGTGCCTCGTCGATCATGATGCGGGACTCGGCGATACGCTCGAGCGTGACGCTCTGCTCGGCGATCGGCCGGCCGAAGGCGACGCGCGATTTCACGCGCCGGCACATCTTCTCCAGCGCGCGCTCGGCCACGCCGATGAGGCGCATGCAATGGTGGATGCGTCCGGGGCCCAGGCGGCCCTGGGCGATCTCGAAGCCGCGGCCCTCGCCCAGCAGCAGGTTCGACGCGGGCACGCGCACGTCCACGAAGTCGACCTCCGCGTGGCCGTGGGGCGCGTCGTCGTAGCCGAACACCGGGAGCTGTCGCAGGCGCTTCACGCCGGCGGCGTCCGAGGGGACGAGGATCATGGACTGCTGGTGATGGCGGTCCGCGGCCGGATCGGTCTTGCCCATGAAGATGAACACCTTGCAGCGCGGGTCACCCGCGCCGGACGTCCACCACTTGCGGCCGTTGATGACGTACGCGTCGCCGTCGCGCACGATGGACGACTGGATGTTGGTCGCGTCCGAGGAGGCCACCGCGGGCTCCGTCATGGCGAAGCCCGAGCGGATCTCGCCCGCGAGGAGCGGCTCCAGCCACCGCTTCTTCTGCTCCGGCGTCCCGTAGCGCTCGAGCACCTCCATGTTCCCCGTGTCCGGCGCCGAGCAGTTGAACACCTCCGGCGCCCACCAGACGCGGCCCATGATCTCGCAGAGCGGCGCGTACTCGGTGTTGGTGAGCCCGGCCCCGCGCTCCGACTCCGGCAGGAAGAGGTTCCAGAGGCCCGCCGCCTTCGCCCCGGCCTTGAGCTCCTCCACCACGCGCGTGGGCTGCCAGCGGTCGCCCGCGTCGACCTCGTCCTGGAAGCGCTGCTCGTTCGGGTACACGTGCGCGTCCATGAACGCGGTGAGCCGCGCCTGCAGATCCTTCACCTTCGGCGAATACGCGAAGTCCATTTCCTCCCCTTTCAGGCTGCCTGCAGCCGCTCGACCTGGTCCCAGCCGAGCTCGGCCATGGGCCGCGCGCGCTTGCCGGTCTCGACGGCCTGGGCGCTCGCGGCATTGCCCGCCACCGCGCGGGCCATCACGCCCTGGAAGATCGCGGCCGCGCGGAACATGTTGTACGCCATGCAGAAGTTCCAGTCCTTCGGGCTCGACGCCGCGGCGCCGGTGCGCTCGAGGTAGCGCGCGAGATACGCGTCCTCCGCGGGGATGCCGAGGGCGGCCAGGTCGCAGCCGCGCAATCCGCGGAACTCGGTCGCCGAGAGGCGCCACGCCATCATGTGGTACGAGAAGTCCGCCATCGGGTGACCGAGCGTGGAGAGCTCCCAGTCGAGCACGGCGAGGACGCGCGGCTCGCCCGGATGGAAGATCATGTTGTCGATGCGGAAATCGCCGTGGACGATGGCGGTCGCGTCGCCCGCGGGGATGTTCCTCGGGAGCCACTCGATCAGCCGGTCCATCGCCTCGATGGTCTCGGTCTCGGAAGCCTTGTACTGCCGGCTCCAGCGGTCGATCTGGCGCTGGAAGTAGTTGCCCGGCTTCCCGTAGTCCCCGAGCCCGATCGCCGCGAAGTCCACGCGGTGGAGCGCCGCGATCACGCGGTTCATCTCGTCGTAGATCGCCGTGCGCTCCGCGGGCGGCATGCCGGGGAGCCGCGGGTCCCACAGCACGCGCCCGTCCACGTAATCCATCACGTAGAACATCGCGCCGATCACGGACTCGTCCGTGCACAAGGCGTACGTGCGCGCCACCGGGACGTCCGTTCCCGCGAGCGCGGTCGTCACGCGGTACTCGCGATCCACGGCGTGCGCGGACGGCAGGAGCTTCCCCGGGGGCTTGCGGCGCATCACGTAGCGGCGTCCCCCCGCGGTGAGCCGGAAGGTCGGATTCGATTGGCCGCCGCGGAACTGCTCGACCGCGAGCGGGCCCGAGAAGCCCTCGACGTGCTGGCGAAGGTAGCGCTCCAGCGCCGCGACGTCGAAGCGATGGGCGTCCGCGACCGGGCGCGTGCCCTGGTAGGCGGCGAAGTCGCTCATGCGGGCGCGGCCGGCGCCTCGCGCGGCTGCCGCACCATGAACGTGCCGCTTCCCTTCGCGACCACCGTCCCCGAGGCGTCGCGCGCCTCGGCCTCGCAGAAGGCGACGGAGCGGCCGAAATGGATGCAACGGCCCTCGGCCACGAGCGTTCCCGTGCACGTGCCGATGAAGCTCGTCTTCATCTCGACCGTGACGGCACCCAGGGCCTTGGGGTCGGCGCTCCGGGCCGCGACCGCCATCGCGATGTCGAGAAGGGTCATGATGACGCCGCCGTGCGCGCTCTCCCAGCTGTTCATGAGCTCGGGTCGGAGTGTCAGCTCCAGCACGGCGCGGCCCTCGCCCCGCGAAAGGAGCCGCACGCCCAGGAGATCCGCGTACGGGATGCGGCGGCCGAGCGCCTGGCTGAGATCCATCCCTAGATCGCCGTGTAGCCGCCGTCCACGGCGATCGTCTGTCCCGTGATGAAGGCGCCCGCGTCCGAGGCGAGCACGACCGTGATGCCCTTGAGGTCCTCCGGGCCGCCCACGCGGTTCAAGGGCGCCTTGCTCGCGACCCGGTCGCCCATCATCTCCATGAGGCCCTTGGTCATCTTGGTCGGGAAAAACCCGGGCGCGATCGCGTTCACGGTGATCCCGTACTGCGCCCACTCCGCCGCGAGGGAGCGCGTGAAGCTGATGACGCCGCCCTTGGTGGTGTTGTAGGCGATCGTCCCGGGCCGCCCGGGATCGCCGCCGCCCACGAGCCCCAGGACGGAGGCGATGTTCACGATCCGCCCGGCGCGGCGCGGCACCATGCAGCGGCGCCCCACCTCCTGGCTCACGACGAACATGGCGGTGAGGTTCAGGTCCATCACCTTCTTCCACGCCTCGAGGGGATGCTCCAGCGCGTCCGCGCCCCACGTGGTGCCCGCGTTGTTCACGAGGATGTCGATGGGGCCCAGGTCCGCCACGGCCTTCTCGACCATGGGCGCGATCGCCGCGGTATTCGAGAGGTCGCACGCGATCGGGATCGCGCGGACGCCCTGGGAGGAAAGATGCGCGCACGCCTGGTCGAGCTCGTCCGGCTTGCGGGCGGTGATCGCCACCTTGGCGCCCATCTCGCCCAGCGCCTCGGCCATCTGCAGGCCCAACCCGCGCGAGCCGCCGGTCACGAGCGCCGCGCGCCCAGCGAGGTCGAGGAGCTTCCGGAGGCTCATGGGTCGATCTTCACGTTGGCCACGCGGATCACCTTCGCCCATTTTGCGATCTCGTCGCCACGAGCGGCGCGGCGAGGGCGCTCGCCAGCAGGGCGGCAGCCAGGAAAATGCGTGGGCGCATGGTCTTCCCTCCGTTTCAGGCGAGTGAGCTTACACCGGCCGGCCCGGGGGCATCGGGCTCCCGCGCTGGATTAGACTGGCAGTCTCCCGGCTTCATTCCAGGCGGCCATGGACCTCAACTACTCCCCCGAAGAGCTCGCGTTCCGCGACACCGTGCGTGCCTGGCTGCGGCAGAACCTCCCGGGCGACCTGCGCGACAAGGTGGCGGCCTATGCCGAGCTCTCCCGCGACGACCTGCTGCGCTGGCACCGCATCCTCGCGAAGCAGGGGTGGGTCGCGCCTTCCTGGCCGCGGGAATGGGGCGGCACGGACTGGGACGTGGTCCAGCGCTACATCTTCGAGGAGGAATGCGGCTACGCCGGCGCGCCCCCGTTGATCCCGTTCGGCCTCACGATGTGCGCGGCGGTGCTCCTCAAGTTCGGGACCCCCGCGCAGAAGAAGCACTTCCTCCCGCGCATCTACGGCGGCGAGGACTTCTGGTGCCAGGGCTATTCGGAGCCCGGCTCCGGGTCGGACCTGGCCTCGCTCAAGACCCGTGCCACGCGCGAGGGCGATCACTACGTCGTGAACGGCCAGAAGACGTGGACCACGCTCGCGCACTACGCGGACTGGATCTTCTGCCTGGTGCGCACCGGCTCGGCCGAGAAGAAGCAGGAGGGCATCTCGTTCCTGCTGGTCGACATGAAGACGCCCGGCATCACCGTGCGCCCGCTGATCCTCATGGACGGCGGCCACGAGGTGAACGAGGTCTTCTTCGACGACGTGAAGGTGCCTGCGGCGAACCTCGTGCACGAGGAGGGGAAGGGCTGGACGGTCGCCAAGTACCTGCTCGGCCACGAGCGGATGAACACCGCGCGGATCGGCGGCTCCCGGCGCGAGCTGGAGAAGCTGAAGGAGCTCGCGGCACGCGAGACGAAGGGCGGAAGGCCGCTCCTGGAGGACGTCCGGTTCCGCGATCGGTTGACGCGCGTGGAGGTGGAGCTCATGGCGCTCGAGGTCACGAACCTTCGCTTCCTCGACCAGCTGCGCGGCGGGAGGGCCCCGGGCGCGGAGGTCTCGATGCTGAAGATCCGCGGGACCGAGATCCAGCAGGCGTTGACCGAGCTCATGATGGAGGCGGCCGGCCCGCTCGCCCGCCCGTTGGCACCCGTCGAGGCGGACGCCGCGTTCGACGCGTTCATGGCGGGCATCGCGCCGCGCTACTGCAATTTCCGCAAGACCTCGATCTACGCGGGATCGAACGAGATCCAGCGCAACATCATCGCGAAGATGAGCCTGGGGCTGTGATTAGGACTTTCGGGCGAAGCGGCCTACACGGGGCCGCCGCGCTATTGGGATTTTCGGGCGAAGCGGCCTACACGGGGCCGCCGCCCTAAAGGAGTGCCATGAAATTCGACTACAGCGAAGAGCAGCGCCTGGTCGCGGACTCGGTCCGGCGCTTCGTCGCGCAGGACTACGGGTTCGAGGCGCGGAAGAAGATCGTCGCCTCGCGCGAGGGCTGGAGCCGCGAGG
>Ga0207667_10008994_pt1 | contig 11815 bp, 10 predicted proteins | sample KBSCornC52_FD_184301 | JGI IMG/M metagenome (GOLD analysis project Ga0207667, IMG submission 184301) | Corn rhizosphere microbial communities from Kellogg Biological Station, Michigan, USA - KBS Corn C5-2 (SPAdes) (version 2) | ecosystem: Host-associated > Plants > Roots > Rhizosphere > Soil ...
GGCATGACGAGCTGTTACGCGCCTTCTCAGCCGGGCAGAGTTTCAAGTTCGACATCCTCATGGACATCGGCGGCTTCCGCGACATGCACCGTCACCGGCGCTGCGTGCAGCTGGTGCAGGACTATACGAACCTGCACGGCTACGAGGAACCGGTCTGCCCCGGCCAGCCAACGCTCCAGCAGGCAGGGCTGGACGGAACCTACAAAGCGGCCATGGACGCGGCGCATGCGGCCTACCGTTCGCTCTCTGCCGCGGCCGGGCCGCAGAACGCGGCCTACGTGCTGCCGCTCGGAACCCGCATCCGCGCCATGTTCAAGATGGACTTCGCCGAGGCGCTCTATATCTCCGAGCTGAGGTCCGGCGTCGCCGGCCACTTCAGCTACCGCCGCGTGGCGTGGGAGATGTACCAGGCGGTCGCGCAGCGTCATCCCGCGCTGGCAGGGTACTTCCGCATTGAAGACGTCAACCAGCCCGTAGACCTTCTGAAGCGATAAGCCTAGCCCATGTACATGCCGCCGTTCACGTCCAGCACGTGGCCGGTGACGTAAGCGGCATCGTCCGAAGCGAGGAATGCCACGGCAGCGGCGACATCGGCATCCGTACCGCCGCGCCCCAGCGGCACCTGCGATGTCATCGCGGACTTCTGGTCGTCGGTGAGCACGGCAGTCATCGCGGTTTCAATGTAGCCCGGCGCGACCGCGTTCACGGTGATGGTGCGGCTGGCGAGCTCACGCGCCAGCGATTTCGTCATGCCGATCAGCCCGGCCTTGGATGCCGCATAGTTGACCTGTCCGGCCTGCCCCATCTCGCCGACCACCGAGGAAATATTGATGACCCGTCCCCAGCGCGCCTTAAGCATCGAGTTCATACAGGCCTGAGTCATCAGGAACGCCCCGGTCAGGTTGGTCGCGAGGACGTCGTCCCAGTCCTGCTTCTTCATGCGCAGAGCCAGGATGTCGCGCGTGATGCCGCCATTGTTGACCAGGATCTCAATCTTGCCCAGACTGGCGATCACGGCCTTCGCGCACTCCTTGATCGATTCCTCGCTGGCGAGATCAAGCGCGAACGCCTCAGCTTTGCCCCCCGCAGCGGTGATCTCGGCAGCCACTTCAGCAAGCCGCTCCTGATTGCGGGCGGCCAAAGCGACCGTCACTCCTTCTGCGGCCAGCCGTAGCGCGACTGCGCGCCCGATGCCCTGCGACGCGCCGGTAACCAGCGCGATCCGTCCTGCCAATCCGTTCACTGGGACATCTCCTTACACCTCAGGCCGGTAACAACAGCTGGATATGCCGCCGAGCTCACCGGAAAATAAGCCCTTTACCCTGCAAGCGAATTCTACCAACCTGCGACAGGCTGAAATGACATCAGCTCGTAAGCTGTTAACCAATTGAACCGGACATCCCCAATCTGGACACTCGTACAACGCAGGGTTTACTTTGGTCGCCGACATGCGATCCTCGCGAATGCCTCACACAAGAAAAGAATCACGAGCTTACCTCCTCAAATCGTCTCGTCCTCTTGCGGCCCTGATGGGCCTTGCGTTCTGCCATGCCGCTGTGGCTCAAGAGCAGCCCGTCCCACAGCCCGCACCGCCTGCGGCAACTAGGCCCGGAGCGCAGGACCGCGCAGCCATCACGGCAGCCTCCGCTGCGGAGCGAGATCGCGAGCTGAAGCTGCTCGGCATCACTGCCATGCAGCCCCCGGCCACCGCATATGACGTCGGCAAGCCCGGCAACGCCAACTACGATGAGTCGAAGGCGAACCCCTATCCCAATCTGCCCCCGCTGCTGGTGATGAAGGACGGGACCAAGGTCAAGACGGCCGCGCAGTGGCAAAAACGCCGGGCCGAAATCAAGGCCATGTTTGCCGAGGATGTCTACGGAAAATATCCGGCACACCTTCCGTCGGTCACTTGGCGCGTGGAAAGCACCGAGCACATGGACGTCGCCGGCGTTCCGTCCATTGTGAAACATATCGTCGGACACACCGACAACTCCGCCTATCCCGAGCTCACAGTAGACATTCACGCCGACGTGGTAACGCCCGCCAGTGCGGCAGGGAAGCGGGTCCCCATCATCATCGGCGGAGGCTCACTTCGGACCGCAACGTTCCGGATGCCTCCGCCGCGGGCGGGCGCCGAGCCGGTTCACATGCTGGCGATGCCGGAGAATCCGCCCGATTCCTCCAAGCTGCTGCTCGAGAAGGGCTGGGGCTTCGTCAGCCGCAACCTCAACGAGGTCCAGGCAGACAACGGTGCCGGGCTGAACAAGGGAATCATCGGCCTGGTAAACCACGGCCAGCCGCGCAGCCTGGACGACTGGGGAGTCCTCAGGGCATGGGCCTGGGCGGACAGCCGAATCCTCGATTACCTGCTCACCGACCACGATGTCGATGCCGCGAAGATCGGCGTGACCGGCCACTCGCGAGGCGGCAAAGAAGCTCTGCTTGCGCTTGCCGACGACACGCGCTTCGCCATCGGCTACATCTCTTCCTCCGGTGCAGGAGGAGCGGACCTCTACCGCCGCAACTACGGCGAGACCATGGGAAACCTCTGCGGTACGTCGGAGTTCCACTGGTTTGCCGGCAATTTCATGCGCTATGGAGCCCAGGGCCACACGGCCAATGAGCTCCCGGTCGATAGCCACGAGCTAATCGCGCTGGTCGCCCCTCGCGCGATCTTCATCGGCGGCGGTGCGCTGATTACGGATCCGAAGTATGCGCCCGGCGACGCCTGGCAAGATGCGCAGGGCATGTTTATCGCCGCCGCGGCCGCAAGCCCGGCTTGGCAACTGCTCGGAGCCAAGGGCCTTGGGACCACCACCTTCCCACCGATGAACACGCTGATCGACACCGGAGACGTAGCCTTCCGCCAGCATCAGTGGGGACACACGCCTGCACCCAACTGGCCCTACTTCATCGAATTCGCAGCAAAAGAGTTCGCCAAGAAATAGTCGCGGCGAATCGGCCCGCAGGAGGTTACCCACCCGTATGCATTCCATCTCAAGACGCAGGTTCGTCTCGCTGGCTGCGGCCGGTGTTGTCGCCGCACCCACCGCGCTGAAGGCGCTGCCGAGCGCGGGCGCCCTCACCGCGCAGGATGTCGTCGACCGCATCAAGAAAAACATCGGTGTGGACTGGAAATCCGATTCGGCAGACACCTTCAAGGCCGGCGATCCCTCCGCCGCAGTCACGGGAATTGTGACCACGGCCCTCGCATCGCTCGACGTGCTCGGGCAGGCGGTGAAGGCGGGCGCGAACATGATCGTCACCTCCGAGCCCACCTTCTTTGCCCATGCGGACACGCCGACCCCCCCGGCGCGGCGCTTTCCGCGTACAGCGGGCGCTCCGCCGGATGCAGCGCCCGCCACGCCACGGCCGCCCGATCTGGTCTTCTCCGCCAAGGATGAATTCATCCGCAAGAACAACCTGATCGTGTGGCGCTTCAGCGATCACTGGCGCCAGCGAACCCCCGATCCGTTCGCCCAGGGACTCGCGAATGTCCTCGGCTGGTCGAAGTCCGCGAGCGGCGACCCCCGCCAACTCACCATTGCCCAGACCTCCCTCGATGCGCTGGTCTCGCACGTAAAGCAGTCTCTGAAAAGCCGCGGCGGCATCCGGGTAGTCGGCGACCCGAAGCTCCACGTGGGCAAGGTTGCCATTCTTCCCGGGTCGACTCCCATTCAGGCCTCGCTGAAGGCGTTGCCCGCAGTGGATACGATTCTGGCGGGCGAGGTCCGCGAGTGGGAGTCCGTCGAGTACGTGCGCGACACCATAGACCTCGGGGGCAAGAAGTCACTGGTGCTGGTCGGCCGCATCGTCTCGGAAGAGCCGGGAATGCAGCTTTGCGCCACCTGGCTCAAAACCATCGTCCCCGAACTAAAGACCAGCTGGGTCGCCGTGCCCGATCCCTATTGGAGGCCCACTGTATGACAGACGTATTGACAGCAGGCGAGGTCGTCGCGCGGATCAAGAAGAACCTGGACGTCCCCTGGCGCGAATCGAGCAAACGCGACACCTTCAAATTCGGCGGCCCTGACACGGTGGTGAAAGGCATCGCCACCACGATGTTCTGCTCCTACGACGTGCTGCGCCGCGCCATCGCGGCCGGCTGCAACATGATCATCCCGCACGAGGACACCTTCTGGAACGATCCAGACGACATCAGCGTCGTGAGCGGAGACCCCAGTTACCAGCCCAAGGTGGACTTTCTACGTCAGCACGACATGGTCATCTTCCGCATTCATGACGACATGCATGCACAGAAGCCGGACTTTACCTATGTGGGTCTGGCGCGAGCGCTGGGCCTCGAGAGTAAGTATGAGACCGCTCCGCAGTCACACCATTTCACGCTGCCGGAGACCACGCTGGGCGAGATGGCCGCGAACTTTCAAAAGCGGCTAAACGACAAAGCCATCCGGGTCGTCGGAGATCCAAAGTGCAAAGTAAGCCGGCTGCAGCTCGGCGTCGGATACGCCACTCCCAACATCAACAGTCCGGACGTCGACGTCGTCGTCAGCGGAGAGCAGCAGGAGAGTGACGGCATGCTGGACAGCCCCGCGTACGTGCTGGATGCCAACACACTGGGCATCCCGAAGGGATGGATCATGCTCGGTCACTGCGTTTCGGAACAGCAGGGCATGCTGGAGATGGCGCAGTGGGTCAAATCCTTCACTCCCGAGGTTCCGGTTCAGCTGGTGCCCTCCAACGAGCCTTTCTGGGCTCCGAAGTAGGAACCAGCCCGCATGGCGCTCAATGCGGCGATAATTGAAGTTGCGTGACCTCTTCGCCCAAGACTGCTGTCCTCCTGCTCGCCCACGGAACCCCCAACACTCTGGGTGAGATGTCCGAGTATCTCTCCCGCGTGACCGGCGGCCGGGCCATGCCGGCAGAGGTCATCGAGGAGCTGCAGCACCGCTACGCACAGATTGGCCTCGGCGAGACCCCAGCAGCCGAGCCGCCGCCGTTGACCCGTTGGACATTTGCGCAGCGCGACGCTCTCTGCCGCGCGCTGGCTGCTGCGGGCACGCCGCTGCCCGTCTACGCCGCCATGCGCAATTGGCATCCCTACATCGCGGACGTGGTCGCGGAGATGCGTGCGGACGGCATTGAGCGCGTCATCGCCATCTGCCTGGCCCCGCAGAACTCGCGCACCTCCATCGGCCTTTACAAACGCGCGCTGCTCTCAGTGGCCGAAGGGCTCAACGTACAGTTCGTGGAGACCTGGTCGGAGGAGCCGAAGCTGATCGAGGCCTTCGCCGAAAAGCTGAAAGCAACTTATGCGCAGGCCTGTGACGACGCGGGCGCAATGCTGCCGATTCTATTTACGGCCCACTCTGTCCCCTGCCGCACCATCATGACCGGCGAGGCCTCAGTGGCGGGTGCGCGACCGGGAACGCAGCCGCAGACCACGCCCGATCCGTACCCCGTAGAAGCCAAGCGCACGGCCGCGCTCGTCTTTGCAGCGCTGTTCTCTCCCGCCGAACCTCAGCTTCCCCACCAGAACGTCGCCGATGCGCCCTGCTGGTACTTCGCCTTTCAAAGCCAGGGAGTCGTCGGCGGCCCGTGGATCGGGCCAACGGTGGAGGACACGCTGGCGGGCATTCAGCGCCAGGGCCACAAAGGGGTCGTTCTGCAGCCCATCGGCTTTCTCTGCGACCACGTGGAGATCCTGTACGACATCGACATTGCCTTTACCCAGACAGCCACCCAGCTCGGTCTGCGTCTATGGCGGCCGCAGAGTTTGAATGACTCGCCTCTGCTGACCGCCGCGCTGGTCGAGGTGGTCGGACGTCAACTGGCAGCAGAAAACTGAGTACCCACTTCATGCGACGCATCGCAATCATCGGCGGCGGAATCTCCGGTCTGACGGCCGCCTATCAGCTCGCGCAGATGGCGCGTGAGGGCGCGGCGGTCGAGGCACTTCTGTTTGAGAGCACCCAGCGGTTGGGCGGTTTGGTGGAGACGATCCGCGAAGGCGGCTTCACCGTCGAGTGCGGACCCGATGGCTGGGTCAGTTCCAAGCCGTGGGCGCGCGAGCTTGCTCTGGAGCTTGGCCTGGCCGACGAGCTGGTTGCGTCCAACGACGCCAGCCGCCGCACCTGGATCCTGCTCAGCTCGCCGGAAAACCCTGCGGGCAAGCTCGTTCCCATGCCCTCCGGCTTCAGCATGATGGTTCCAGGCGATCTTGCGAAACTGGATCGATCCCCGCTGTTTACCGATTCGGCGATTGCATCGTATCGAGCCGAACCCGCCAGGGCCGCCGAGCTGCGCGCCGCCATTCCTGCCCACGATGAATCGGTGGCCGAGTTTACCCTGCGCCACTTCGGCCCTGAGGTGCTGGACCGCGTCGCGGCTCCGCTGCTCAGCGGCGTCTTCGGTGGCGATGTCCGCCGCCTCAGTGTACGCGCGGTGATGCCCGGGTTCGTCGCCATGGAACGGGAGCACGGCTCGCTCGTCACCGCGCTCGAAGCGCGTCGCAAACGCGAAGCGCAGCAAGAGCCGGCCAGCCTCTTCACCACGCTGCGCTCCGGGCTTGGAACGCTGGTCGAGCGGCTCGAGGCCGCCATCCCGGCCCACTGGATTCGGCGCAATCACACCGTCATGGGGATTCGGCATACCACGCAAGCCGATCTGCCGCCATGGACGCTGCACACCTCAACCACCGGCAAGCATCACGGCTCCGAAACCTTCGACGCCGTCTTCCTGGCCACACCGCTGGACGACTCGCGGCGGCTGATTGCGCAACTGGACGACCAGGCTGCGCCTCTGCTGCCCAGCGAGTCCAGCTCCGCCGTGCTGGTGGCCTTCTGCTACGCGGATGCCAGCCGCATCCCGTTGCCGGAAGGCTTCGGGTTCCTCGTGCCGCCGCGCTTCGACTCCGAGCGCGCGCTCGATCCCTCGGCCAATCTGCTGCTCGCATGCACCTTCGTGGACCAGAAATTCCCGCACCGCGTGCCGCCCAACGGGCGCTTGGTACGCGCCTTCTTTGGCGGGACCGCAGCCGACCGCGTCACCCGCTGCAACAACGACGAGATCGCCGCCATCGCGCGGCTGGAGCTCGCCCGCGCCCTGAACGGCACAGTCTCCATCTCCGGCCACGCCCCTGCGCCCGCTTCGCCGCCGGTGCTTACCGTGGTGCGCCGCTGGCCTCACTCACTGCCGCAGTATGAGGTAGGCCATCTGGAACGCGCGGCTGAGCTCGAGTCACGGCTGGCCGCCTTCTCCGGCCTCAAGCTGCTGGGCAATGCGCTGCACGGCGTCGGCCTGCCGGACCTGATCCGCGATGCGCGCGTCGCCGCCCGCGCCGCCGTACAGCCCGCCTGATTATCTCCGCAGGATCAGCAGCAGCACGCCATGCCGGGGAATCGAAGCATCGGCAATCGCCGCATCGTTGTCACCGCGGATCGTGCCCAGGTCCTTGTTCCCCCAGACATCGTGCGCCTTTGCTCCGCCGCTAAATCCCAGCTCCTTCAGGTGCAGCCCAATCGGGCGCAGCCGTGCGGCCGACTCCCCAAAGTTGAAGACCGCAACCGCCTTCGATCCATCCTTCAGCGGTCTGGCCCATATCTCCACCGGGCCTTCCGCATACACGCGGTCGCCCTGCCGCCCCAGCGCGTCTTGATCAATCGCGATCACCTCGCGGTTCGTCAGGATGGACTTCACATCGTCGTTCATCGCCGTCAGATTATTGCCCGCGATCAGCGGAGCCGCCAGCATGGCCCACAGGCTCATATGGGTCACGTTCTCGTCGTGCGTCAGCCTGCCGTTGCCCACTTCCAGCATGTCGGGATCGTTCCAGTGCCCCGGCCCTGCAAACCGCGCCAGCCCGGCTTGGCTACGGCCGATCAGGCTCATCCGGTCGAAGGTGGCGTTGATGTCGCCCGTGGTGCGCCAAAGGTTCCCGCCCACACTCGGAGCCCAGGTCCAGGGCGCATCCACGCCGTACTGGCATAGGCTGTAGACCATTGGGCGGCCGGTCTTCAGCAGCGCCTGGTGCATCTTCTCGTAGGCGTCGCGCATGAGCTTGTTCTGCGCAACCGGGTCGTTGGCCGCCTGCTCGCGCATGATCTGCCGATAGCCGCACAGGTCGTACTTCAGATAGTCGATACCCCACTCCGCATACGTCTGCGCGTCCTGCTCCTCGTGCCCCAGGCTGCCCTCGAAGCCGGCGCAGGTCTTCGCTCCCGGCGACGAATAAATCCCCAGCTTCAGGCCCTTCCCATGCACGTAGTCGGCGAGCGCCTTTATGTCAGGAAATTTCTGGTTGCTCTGGATGCGTCCCTGGGCGTCGCGGCTCCCCTCCCAGGTGTCGTCGATGTTGACGTAAACGTACCCCGCGTCCCGCATGCCGGTCGACACCAGAAGATCCGCGGTGTCGCGGATGTCTTTATCCGTCACCTTGCCGGCGAAATAGTTCCAGCTGTTCCATCCCATCGGCGGAGTCGCCGCAACCTTGACCGCCGCGGTCCCCGTCTGAGCCCCGGCAGTTGGCGTCGCAAAACCGCCCGCCAGCACCGCGCACGCACACCACAGCAGAACCTGTTTCAGCCTGAACCGTCCTGAATCAGCCAGCATCAATCCACTCCTCTTGAAATCAACCCGCATGCTACCAGAACCGTGCAGCGCCTCCCCGCGGCCCACTTGAACGTTCGTCGCGCCCAACCGCATCTGCCCGTATGGCGCTGCGCGGGAGCGCATACTTCCGGCGTGTAAAATCATGGTTAAATGGCTCATGACAAACTGCGGATGATCCCTCTGGGAGGGTTAGGCGAGTTCGGGATGAACTGCCTCGCCCTGCGTTGGCACGATGACATCATCGTGATCGATGCCGGCCTGATGTTTCCTGAAGAGGAGCTCCTCGGTGTCGATATCGTTGTACCCGACATCTCCTACCTCACCGAGAACCGCGACAAGGTTCGCGCCATCGTGCTCACCCACGGCCACGAGGACCACGTCGGCGGCCTGCCCTGGATCCTTTCCGAGCTCAACGTCCCTGTCTACGGAACCGAGTTCACCCTCGCCCTCGTCGAAGGCAAGCTCGAAGAGCACCGCCTGCTCGAAGACGCCGAGCTCATCGAGATCCTCCCCGGCCGCCGCTTCAGCATCGGCCCGTTCACTATCCTGCCCATTCGCGTCACTCACTCGCTGGTGGACTGCGTCGCCCTCGCGATCTACACGCCGGTCGGCCTGGTGGTTCACACCGGCGACTTCAAAATCGACCTCTCCTCACCCGATTCCAAGCCCTTCGACCTCCACGCCTTCGCCGAGCTCGGCAAGCAAGGTGTCCTCTGCCTGCTGCAGGACTCCACCAATGTCGACCGGCCCGGCTACACTCCTTCCGAGCGTGCCGTCCGCCCGCGCCTGGACGAAATCTTCGCGCAGGCGCCGAAGAAGCTCTTCTTCTCCTGTTTCTCTTCTTCCATCCACCGCATTCGCATCGCGACCGAACTTGCGCTCGCCCACGGTCGCAAGGTCGCCGTGGTCGGCCGCTCCATCGACAACGCCGTAGAGATCGCGCAGGACCTCGGCTACCTCGATCTTCCCAACGGCCTGGTCATCAATCCCGGCCAGATGCGCGACTTTCCGGCGAACAAGCTGCTTGTGCTGATCTCCGGCACCCAGGGTGAGCCCATGTCGGCCCTTTCGCGCGCCGCGGTCAATAACCACAAGCACGCCCGCATCGACTCCGGCGACACCGTCGTGCTCAGCTCCCGTGTCATCCCCGGCAACGAAAAATCCATCTACCGCGTCATCGACCACCTGGAACGCCGCGAAGCCAAAGTGATCTACGACGACGGCACCGCTGGCCTGATCCACGTCAGCGGACACGGCTCGCAGGAAGAGCTTCGCCTCATGATCAACCTGCTGCGGCCGAAGTTCTTCATCCCGGTCCACGGCGACTATCGCCACCTCAAGCGCCACGCGGAGCTGGCGGGCAACATGAATTTGGTCGAGAAAGTGGTTCTGCTCGAAGACGGCGACTGCCTCGACCTCGACGCGAACTCCGCCGAAAAGGCCGGCAAGACCAACGTCGGCCGCGTCTGCATCGACGCGGGCGGCTCCATCGACGTGGTCGAAGACGTGGTCATCCGCGATCGCCAGCACCTCTCAGAAGGCGGCATCGTGCTGCCCATCATCACCATCAACAAGCGCACCGGCAAGGTAGAGAACTTCCCCGAGATCGTCATGCGCGGCTTCGCGGTCGACGACCCGCAGATGATCTCCGAGTCGCGCCAGGTGGTCCAGCGCACGCTCGAGTCCTCCAGCGACGAAGAAAAGGCCGACTACGGCGTCATCAAGGAAAAGATTCGTACCGAACTGAAGCGCTACATCCAGAAGAGCACCAGCCGTCGCCCGCTCATCATGCCTGTCATCCTCGAAATCTGATTCCGTTCCGGGGCAGAGTGCTATCCTTCCGCGAGGTTCTGATATGCACCGCATGCGCTACATCGACCGCAACCTGACCGCCGGCGAAACCGTAGTCTATGAGACCCGGCTGCACTGGATCGTGATGCTTCGCTCCATCATTCAGGCATTCATTGCGGTCCTGCTGGCCGGCGGCATCCTCTATTACGCCTTTAGCTCGACCGGCGCTCCCGACGACCAGATGCACCTCATGGAAGGCGGAGCCGCCGTGCTGATCATCATCGCCGTCATCCTTCTCGTCGCAGGCGCGACCCGCCGCAATGCCACTGAGATGGCCGTCACCAACCACCGCGTCATCGTCAAGGTTGGGCTCGTCGGCCGCCGCACCGTGGAATTACTCCTCAGCAAGATCGAAAGCATCGAGGTGCAGGAGACCGGCCTGGGCCGCATGCTTGGCTATGGAACCATAGTCCTTGTCGGCACCGGCGGCACGCCTGAGCCCTTCAACCGCGTGGCCCACCCACTCGAGTTCCGCAGCAAGGTGCAGCAGCAGATCGAGGCCTTCTCCCAGAACCCGCCGCGCCCGGTCTGATCTGGGTCTGGAAACAGGCGAACAAATTCGCCTCGGACGGCAGAACCAAACCTGCTGCTTTGCATCCAAGCACTTAGGAGAGCCTCTGCATGTTTACGTCCGGCATCATCGGCATCATCATTACGCTCGTTGTCATCGGCCTGGTGCTGTACCTGATTGACCTCATCCCCATGGATGGCGCAATCAAGCAGATTATCCGCCTCATCGTCATCATCGCTGTGGTGGTGTGGCTACTCCGCGCCTTCGGCCTGATGCCGTGGCTCAACAACCTGTTCCACACGACGACCGCACCGCCCCCGCGACCGCGCTGAGATCGAAGTGTGCGGAGAGTCCAGGCCGAATGTCTAGCTGCGCAGCGTTGACGAGCGTCCCACCACAAACTTCCTCACGTACCTCCGCCCCACCAGCTCATACTCGCCGCTGAGCACCCGCGCAATGCCCTCCGCGTAGGCCATGTGTTCCTGCTCCAGGACGCGCGCCGCCAGCGACTCCGCCGTATCCTCATCCTCCACCGAAACCACGCGCTGCAGAATGATCGGCCCGTGGTCCACCGCCTCATCCACAAAGTGCACCGTACAGCCCGCCACCTTCGCGCCATATTCGAACGCCTGCGTCTGCGCGTCCAGTCCCGGAAAGGCCGGGAGCAGCGCCGGATGGATGTTTACAATCGCGTTCGGGAACGCATTCACAAACACTCCGGAAATAATGCGCATGTATCCCGCCAGGCATACCAGGTCCACCTTGTGCTCGCGCAGGGCGGTGACCATCTCGGCATCGTGTTCAGCGCGTTTCCTTCCGGCAGAGGGAATCGCAAGCGCCGTCAAACCGAGCTCCCGCGCCGCCTGCAGCCCGCTGGCA
>Ga0207667_10008995_pt1 | contig 11815 bp, 7 predicted proteins | sample KBSCornC52_FD_184301 | JGI IMG/M metagenome (GOLD analysis project Ga0207667, IMG submission 184301) | Corn rhizosphere microbial communities from Kellogg Biological Station, Michigan, USA - KBS Corn C5-2 (SPAdes) (version 2) | ecosystem: Host-associated > Plants > Roots > Rhizosphere > Soil ...
CCCGGCGCGTGGGATGGTTTCGAAGTCGCCGTCCGCGCCGTGCTGGGGCAACAGGTCACCTTGCAAGCGGGCGTCCGGCTCGCCAGCAAAGTCGTCGCCGAATTCGGCACGCCCGTGGCGCAAGATCTGGCCGTCCCCGGCCTGACGCATTCGCTCCCGAAACCCGGTCGCTTTGACACCGACAAGATCGCCAGGCTCGGCATGCCTCGTTCGCGCGCCGCAGCGCTCGCCGGCATCGCCGCGGCATTCGCCAAAGATCCGCACCTCTTCGATCCGCAGCGGGATCTCGCTGCAGCCGTGTCCCGCCTGTGCGAGTTGCCCGGCATCGGCGAATGGACGGCCCAATACATCGCCATGCGTGCCCTCGGCGAAAGCGACGCTTTCCTCGCGGGAGACGTCTCTTTGCAAAGAATCATCGCCACAGACGGCAAACGACCGAACGCCGCAGAACTGCTGGCCCGTGCCGAGCGCTGGCGCCCATGGCGTGCCTACGCCGTGCTGCATCTTTGGACATCCGACCACGCGGCCTCGCCCATCTCCACCAACATCCACACCAGAAAGGAAACGAACCATGCACTTGCAGCTTGAACAAAGAACCTCGCCCATGGGCCCGCTGATGATCGTCACCGATCGCGACGGCGTCCTGCGCGCGCTGGAATTTGGCGATCATGAAGATCGCCTGCGCCGATTGCTCCGCGATCATTACGGCGATTACACCATGGAGAAAGGAGTTGCCCCGGCCTCGATCATCAAGGCACTCGAGGCCTATTTCCGAGGAAACATCGACGCCCTCAACCAAGTCCAGACGGCGACCGCCGGCACCTCCTTTCAGCGCGAAGTGTGGAAGGCTCTGCGGACGATCCCTGCCGGCAGTACGATGAGCTACGGCCAACTCGCCGCCCAGATCGGCCGACCGAGCGCCAGCCGCGCCGTCGGCGCGGCCAACGGCGCGAATCCCATTCCCATCGTGGTCCCCTGCCACCGCGTCATCGGCGCCAACGGCACCCTCACCGGTTTCGGCGGCGGCCTGCCGCGCAAGCAATGGCTGCTCGAACACGAGCGGCGATTCGCCGCTGTGGCCAGCGGCGAGGCTCTGCTTTAGCAACTGGAGGGTGCTGCTCCGCCCTAAGTATTACCCACATCTTTTTGAAGGCTTCCTGCAAAGAGGAGATTGGCCCGCGAATCACGCGGATGACACGAATGAAATCCCTTCCCATTCGTGTTATCTGAGTGATTCGCGGGCTCTTCAACTGCCTTTTCGAGATGTGGGTAATGCTGAGTGAGGCCGAAGGATGTCCCGGAGGGACAAAGGAATTTAGCCGGTGCGCAAGTCTGTGAGCCTCAGGCGAACAGGCGCAGCCACCGGATCTGCATTCCCATGTGCCCGCTCCGGCAGGGGCGGAGGAAATTCACCGCGCAGGCTGAAATCATTCCCTTGCTTGATTCCGCTGCCCCTCCGGGGCAGATCGCGTAGAGAATGCGAATCCGGTGGCTGCGCCCATTCGCTTGAAGCTCATGGGCTTGCGCACCGGCTAAATTCCGTTGTCCCTCCGGGACAGGGTCGCCGGGCTTTCGCCACTTGTGGGTAATGTCTAGGACGGAGCAGCGCCCTCCAATGAATGCTCACCTACTCCAGTAACGGATCGCCAGCGACGAGGGTCAGGTTATCCAGGTTGATGCTCGTGTTCTCACCGGGTCCCACCAGGTTGAAAAGAACACTGGTAAACCCGCTGCTTCCCGGCACGCTCATGCCATCGATCACTCCGGAGTTATAGAGAGTCACCAACGACGGACCGCTACTGGTCCATTGATAGAGATAGAGTTGCACGTGCGCGGAACCGCTGCTGTTCGGCGGTTGAATAACCGCGCGCAGCCGATACCATTTGCTGAGCGAAAGGGTGACGAGGGATTTGGTGACGCCTCCGACCGCGGCCGACAGCGCGCCGTTGGTGCTGTTCCCCGTCAGATGCACTGACATCGCGGTCGAGGCCCCGGCGAACACGCGAAACCACACGTCGTCATTGAGCGAGGTCAGCGGATTCAATTGGAAATCGAACGTCATCACGGCGCCGTCATTCGCAGCCAGCGCAGCTGTGTTCTGCGAAAGCTGCAAGCGGCTCCCCAGCGTCGACGCCGTGGTATCGAGAAAGAGAATGCTCTGCGCGCCGGCACCGAACGGCGAAGCGCCGTTGACCACGGTGGCATTACGCGCGCCACCGCCGGTGAGAACGGCGTTGCTCACCGTCCAGCCTGCCGGGTTGTAACCGATGACCGAATTCGGACTCGGATTGACCGCGTCCGCTTCCGCCGAAGGATTCGTCACCGTGTTCTCGATTCCGTAACGCATCTTCAGATCTTCCCAGCCCAGTTGCCGTTGGTGATCGAACCCCGCAGCGATGGAAGCCGCTGCGCCCGTGGGCATGATCGGCGTCGGATACGTCACGGGATTACTGCTGATGATATCCGCCGTTTCGATCAAACGACACGCGCTGGTGATCGACAGTGCCGGAGCGGCGCCACCGAGCGTATCGAAAGCGAGGATCAAATCGACGGCATTTGTCCCGGTTTGCGTCACCGGAAGACCGAAGGAATTGGCAAACGCCGTCGGGCCATACATCACCCGCCCCAGATAGTTATTGATCTGGATGCCGGTATTGCCGGTTGTCTCGAAGTTTTGTTTCACGCCTTCGATGGTGACACGGCCGGGCGTCGTGCCGGTGGCCGCCCCTCGGTTTACCTGCAGGTGATTATAACCCTGCTCTTCGTAATAGTGGCCAATCACCAGATCCTGATTGTCATCGACCTCGACATCCCAATGGCTCGAGTCATTCGCCGCGGTCCCTCCCTGAAAATCGAGTATGCCAAAGAATCCGGTTTTGGGATGCGTTGCGCCCTTCACAATGAGTCGGCCTTCGAGGGTGAAGTTGCACAGAATCTCCGCCGGGCCACTGTCGCTCACCGTCAAAGCGGAATCGAGATGATCGGTGTAGACTTGAGAACCCGCGGCCAGGTTTGAAAGAACCAAACCGAGTCCGTCCTGATTGTAGGCGCCAATGCCATAACAATAGAGCCCGTCGTAAGTGGCGCTGCTCGCCCCCGTCGAGGTCTCGAGGACCTCTGTTACCGTCGAAGCGGCGTGGATGACGAATTGCTCCAGGGCGACGTTCTGCGGGTTGGCATTGTTGATCACCACCGCTCCACTACCACTCGTCGCGCCGCCCCACGTGATTACCGAATTGAGGCCGGATCCTTGAATCGTGTAGTTCGAGCCACCGGCGACCAGTGTCGATTTTACCAGGAAACTGTTATAGTTAGTCAGCGAAGGCAGATAGACGATCGAGCCGTTATTGGCCGTTTTGGCATCGTTGATCGCATGCTGAATCGCCGCCGAATCATCCGTCGTGCCGTTGCCCGCGGCGCTATACGGCGCCTTCGTGACGTCGAGAATGTGGGTGCTATCGGCCGGCCAGGTTGTTTGCAAAAAGGTAATCGAAGGCGAAGAAAGCGAAGTGATGTCCCCCAAACGGCTACCGAGCGGAATCGTGGTCGTCGTTGAAGCCGGGCCCGGATTGATCAAGTTGGTGATCGTCGGGCAGTAGACATTCGACACCATCAACTCAAGCGGGCAATTGGGTGAATTGTTACAAACGATCGGCGGGTTGGTGTTCGGCGGATTGGTCAGCTTCACGTCGGTCAGACAGACCGGTCCGCGACTGCCAATCACGATGGCCCCACCGGTTCCCGTCCACGAATCGACCCAGCAGTCCTCCACCATCTGTGGCGTGGTGGAACCGCCGAAACCAACCGTGAAAAACGCTTTGGAACCGACCGAGGTGCAACGTTTCACCGTCTGGTCCAGGCCCGCACCGGTCGAAATATCGGTCACCGTCGATCCTTGGAAATGATCGTTCAGGATAATCGTCTTGCCATCATTGCAAAGAATACCTGTGCCGCAGGTTTCGAACTCACAATCGCGAATCTCCCACTGGTAGTTGTTGTATTCCTCGTAGCCCACGATCAGGCCATTCGTGCAGTTCTGGAACAGGCAATTCCAGATCATGACTTCCGCGTCGGGCGTATTATTCTCGATGGAAAGCCCACCGACGATCCCCGCCGCGGGAATGGTCTCGCCGGTAACGTAGGTGCCGGGGACGGTGAAGTTCCGGAACGATTCGTTTTGATGCAGCACCCGGCCTTCGTAGAGAATCGCCGAACTTGCCTCGTAGGCGCACGAGGCGATTCCACGGCCATCCCATGCCAGGCCGAGATAACGCGTGCGGCCCGCGCCCTTGGTCCAAAACATCGGCACTCCGCTGGCGCCATACCACTGGAGCATGGTGTTGCGCCCACATCCGACGAGCGTCAAGCCGCTCGCCCCGTAAGTCCACGGAGTATTCGTCCCCTGCCAATTGAGCGTGCTGCTGATCTTGTAAGTCCCCGCCGGCAGATAGACGGTGCGATCGAAGTTATACCCGCGGGCGGCCTGCGTGAGCGCGGCCTGGATCGCCGCCGTGGAATCCGTGGCGCCGGTGGGATCGGCGCCGTAGGGCAGGCCGGTGCCCGGGTTGGTTGACGAAACCACGTTGATCCAATCGGAGCGTTGCGTCCACGTCAGTACCGGGATATCGACGCTCTGCGAGAGAGCGGTTCCGGCCGAGGTGACCAGGGCGAGGGCAGAGGCGGCAAGCAGAAGACCACGACGAACGGCCTGCCGGAATTCGAGAGGAAGGTTCATAGCTGTTAGGGGGATGGGGATGACTGCGGTGCGGCGCTAATTTGCGCCGATGATTCGTCCGCTGTCATGCTAGCGGATTGTTGTAGTTGGCGACCCGCCCCGGAAAGCATATGAAGCTCTCCGCGCAGGACTTCCTGCGCCGACGCTACGTCATGAAGCTTCCCCCCCGTTGGCCTCACTACGTCTTTCGCCTCGCCCTGCCAGACCATCGCGTTTGGAGCCTGCTGATTTGGCTCACAGCGTTGCTGGCACCTGGAGTTGGCGCTTTCAACGTTCCTCTCCCGATCACCCACGTTCGTGAAGTCCGGACCTTGAATGACGAGGATCGCTTCGCCCGCCTGCCCGTGCGCTTGCAGGGCATCGTGCTTTACCGTTACCCCACGAGAGCCTCTTTTATTTTACAGGACGAAACCGATGCGATCTTTGTCGACCTCGATCCCGCTGCCCGTCCGCTCCCGGCGGAGATTGTCCCCGGGGCCCTCCTGGAAATCACCGGCATCGCCAAGGAAGGAAAATTCGCACCGGATATTCTGGTGCCGAGCCGCGACGGATTGCACCTCCTCGGGACCGCCCCATTACCCGAACCGATTCCATTGACCGCAGAGACGGCGATGACGGGAGTCCTGAACGTCCATCGGATCAGCGCGGAAGGCATCGTTCGCCGCGCTCCCAAGCCGCTGAAGCCGTACGGCACACCTTCACTGGAGATGGTCTTCGAGAATACCCGGCTGTTTGTCTATCTCATGCCGGACAAAAATGGATGGGATGATCTCGTCGACGCCCGGGTCCGTATCACGGGCGTAGGCAGTGGAAGCTGGAATAAATACGGCCAGATTACCGCTCCGTGTGTGATGGCGATCGACCGACGCGACGTCACCGTGTTGAGACCGGCTCCTCCAGATCCCTTCGCCTTGCCAGCCAAAAGTATCGCGGAAGTCCTGCGCTATCGTCCGGACGATATTCCCGGCCATCGCATCCATACGACAGGCGTGGTGTTGCACGCGCTGGCGGATGGCCAGGTATTTGTTTCGAATGGTGCGCAGGCGATCTGCGTGGAATGCGTGGACGCGCCGAATGCCACTGCGGGCGATGTCGTGGATGTCATCGGCTTTCCTGCGGTCCGCGAACGCCGGCCGCTGCTCGAAGATGCGGTGTTGCAAGTGCGCGGCCGTGAGGCGCCACTGCCACCCGCTACATCGCAGTCCGCCGCTAAAATCACCGATCATTGCAAAGATTACGAACTCGTGCGGATCAAAGCGGGGCTGGTCGAGATTCAAAGGTCTGAATCGGTTACGGACCTGCTGCTACAGAGCGAAGGCAAGGTGTTCAAGGCCGTCCTCGACGGGCCGATCTCCCATGCGCCTTTTGCCGATCTTAAGATCGGCAGCACGCTTTCGCTCACGGGATTGGTCCTGTTCAGTTTTCCCGCGCGCACCACCCAAGCCACGCTGCCCAACGGCTTTTCACTGCTCCTGCGCTCGCCATCCGACGTCCGCATCCTTCGCCAGCCCTCCTGGTGGACGGCGCGGCGGTTGCTAGGGATGCTCAGCGGCGCGCTCACTCTCGTGGTGATCTTCGCGCTGTGGAATTATTTCCTCCGCGTGCGTGCCAACGTGCAACGGGACATCATTCGCGCCCAAGCGCACCGCGAGGCAACCTCCGAGGAACGCGCGCGGCTCGCTCGCGAGCTACACGACACCCTGGAGCAGGAATTCGTCGGCATGACGCGGCAAACGGAAGCGCTGGAACACGCGGGGCCATTGACGCTAAAAGCGCACAAGGCGCTCGGCGAACTGCGGCAGATGCTGCAACTCAGCCGCGACAACGCCCGCCGCGCGGTGTGGGATCTGCGCGATCCGGCCTTGCTCGATAGCGGATTGGAGCCCGCCCTTCGTCGCGCCGTGCAACGGCTCGTGAATGACATCCCGGTGACCGTCCGCTTTCAGATGGATATGCAAGCGCCGACGCGCATCCCGGCCAGCGTGCAGATCCATATCCTGCGACTCGCCCAGGAAGCCGTGACCAATGCCATCAAACATTCGGATGCCAAGGCCATCGAAGTCATCCTGAAACACGCCGATGGGGCGGTGGAGCTGGGGGTCAAGAACGACGGACAAAACGCGGATGGCGGCGAGTCCTCGATCAAAACACCCGCCGGACACTTCGGAATCATCGGCATGCGCGAGCGGTGTGAAAAGCTGGGCGGCATTTTCGAGTTTCACCCGCAACCCGGCGGCGGCGCTTCCGTCCGCGCCCAAATCCCCGTCGCCGAATAACTCCATGCGTTCCCCCAGCCATACCCGCATCCTCATCGTGGATGATCATTTCATCGCCCGCAAAGGTTTGATCGGTTCGCTCTCCTCGGAGCCGGATATCGAGATCGTCGCCGAAGCGAACAACGGTTTTCAGGCCGTGGAAATGTTTGTTCTGCATCGACCCGATCTCGTGCTGATGGACGTGCGACTCCCACTGCAAGACGGCGTGCAGGCGGCGCGGACGATCCGCAGCGATCATCCCCAGGCGCGCATCGCCATGCTCACGGTCAGCGATGCGGAGGAAGATATCCTGGGCGCGATCGATGCCGGCGTGGTCGGCTATCTCCCGAAGTCCGTCGAACGCGAGCAACTGCTCATCGCGATTCGCCAACTCGCCGCAGGTGGCGAGTATTTTGCTCCCGAGATCGAAGCCAAGCTCCGTTCGACCAACCGGGTCAGCCTGACGAAACGCGAGACGGAAGTGCTCACGCAAATCGTCAAGGGCCGGAGCAACAAGGAAATCGGTTACGATCTCGGCATCGCCGAACCCACTGTCCGCCTGCACCTCACCCATCTTTTCAAAAAGCTCCACGTCATGGACCGCACCCAGGCCGCGATGGTCGCCGTGCAACGAGGTTTGGTGCGGACGGAGTGAGCAAAACGTCCGGGCCGCGGACCATTGTAGGGCGGCGATCTTCGCCGCCACGAAGGCGAACGGCGGCCAGGATGGCGTCCGAGAGATCCCTATTCGAGCGGCAGAATGAAATTCGCCATCCGCTCACGCTCCTGCCACTGGCGTGCGGCGTAGAAGCCGCGCCGATAAGTCTCGCGGTCGCACGCATTGAGCAAGGAAAGCCACGGAATCCCACCCAAAAGCAAAAGGGCGATGCTCGTGAGAGCATCGCCCTTTGCAAATAAGGGGAAGGAGTTGGCTGGAGAAAAAGCGCGCCTTACTCGGCGGCCTTCTCTTCGCTCTTCTTCGCGCGCGGCTTCTTGGCCGGCTTCTCGCCTTCAGCCGCCGGAGCCTCTTCCTTCTTGGCTTCGGCTTTCGCTTCCGCCTTGGGCTCGGACTTCTTGGCCGCCTTCTTCGCCGGCTTCGGCTCAGGCGTGGCCGTCTCGACCAGCACCGGGGCGTCCACCCACTCGATGAACGCCACCTCGGCGGCGTCGCTCAAGCGTTGCGGGAGCTTGATGATGCGGGTGTAGCCACCCTTGCGGTTCGCCGCACGGGGCGCGATTTCCGCGAAGAGCTTGGTCACCGCTTCATCCTGGCGCAGCACTGCCTTGGCCGTGCGGCGCGCGTGAATGGTGTTCTTCTTGCCGATGGTAACCAGTTTCTCCGCGAGCGGGCGCAGCGCCTTGGCTTTGGCGAGCGTGGTCTTGATCCGATTGTGCTCGATCAGGCTGACCGCGAGGTTCGAGAGCAGCGACTTGCGATGCCCTTCCTTGCGGCCGAGTTTGACCGTTTTCCGTTGATGACGCATTTCTGTAGGTTCTTTCTAGCGATAGTGATACGGCGCGACCGGCTCAGCCCACGAGGCTGGTGTCGGCGGCATTCGGCTCGACGAGGCCGCTCTCGAACTTCATGCCGAGCGAGAGGCCGAGTTGCGTGAGCTTGTCCTTGATTTCGTTGAGCGACTTCTTGCCGAAGTTACGGTACTTGAGCATTTCCGCCTCGGTCTTCATCGCGAGCTGGCCCACGGTGGTGATGTTGGCGTTGTTCAAGCAGTTGGCGGCGCGGACCGAGAGTTCGATCTCGTTCACGCTCATGTTCAGAAGCTTCTTCATCTTCTGGTTCTCCTGGCTCTGCGCCTGCGGAGTCTCGTCGAACTGCACCGCATTCTCGTCGTAAGCGTAGAAGGGTTCGAAGTGCTTCTTCAGAATCGAGGAAGCCTGCACGAGCGCTTCTTCCGGCGTCAGGCGGCCGTCGGTCCAGATCTCGAGCTCGAGCTTGTCGTAGTCCGTGCGCTGGCCCACGCGGGTGTTGCCCACGGTGTACTTCACGCGGGTGACCGGCGAGAAGATGGAGTCGATGGCGATGACGCCGATCGGCTGGTCAGGATGCTTGTTCTCGTCGCCGGTGGAGAAGCCACGGCCGACCTTCACTTCGAGTTCGGCTTCGAACTTCGTCTTCTTGTCCAGCGTGCAGATGATCTGGTCCTTGTTGAGCACTTCGCACTGCGAGGAGTCTTCGATGTCCCCGGCAGTCACGGCGCCTTCCTTGTTCACGTTGATCGTGAGGTTGCGGATCTCGTGATCGTTCGCCTTGAACTTCACTTTCTTCAAATTGAGGACGATGTCCGTCACGTCGTCGACGACGTGCGGGAGCGTCTGGAACTCATGCTGCGCACCGCTGATTTTCACCGAGGTGATGGCGGCCCCCTCGAGCGAGGAGAGCAGCACGCGGCGGAGTGAGTTACCGATGGTGTTGCCGTAGCCGGCCTCAAAGGGCTCGGCGACGAACTTGGCGTAGGTATCCGTGCGCGAAGCGTCGTCTTTGACGAGCGACTTCGGCATTTCGAAACGGCCTAAACGAACTGGCATAGTTTGGAATGAAGAGAAGGTGGATTGGGGAGGTCGGAAGGGCGCACGCCGCGAGTGGCGACGACGATGCTTCTGGCTTTCTTACTCTGCTTCTCTAATTGGGAATTCACCGGGTTTCCCCTGGCGCGATAGCAGCGGATCATGAGAACCCGCCACCCAGGGACCAACGGTGCGTCTTGATTTTCTTTACGCGCGTGGGGCGGTGAACAAAGACGGGTTCCGCCAATTTGTAAACCAAAATCTTTCTCTGTGTTCCCGTCGATCAGCCCGTTTCCAGGACATTTTTCCGCCGCGGAATCAGAGTGGCAGCGGCATCCTGCCGCTGGTCGTTCGAAACCAGCGGCAGGATGCCGCTGCCACACTATGGTTGCCGAAGCTTAAAGATCGAATAGCCAACGCCCAGCAAAATAACGGCTCCGAGGTAAATCGAAGTGCGCTGCGGGTGCGCGGCCAGGGTCTCGCTGTAGCGCAAGAGCACGAACATCAGCGGCAGAATGAGGAGCAAATAGTAGCTCTCGAACAGATAAGGCACGGCAATGGTGGTGACCGCCAGATAGAGAACGATCCAAGTGCGGCTGCGCCCGGCCCACGGCCCTTTCAGGTTCGGGGATAGCCAAAATGCGCTGGCGAAGGCCACGAGGACTCCCACCACCAGAGTCAGGAGCACCGGGATGCGATGCAGGGCGGAAAACAGCACATTGCTGATCGGCCCCTGCCCGACCGTCCAGAAATCCCCGCCCGGCGAATAGACCCGCGACACCCAGACCAGCGCCGCCGAGGGAATCAACGCCAGTAGAAAGGCCTTCCTATGCACACGGTATTCAAACGAGGGCACCCCCAGCCAGGCGCCGATCGAAACCGCTCCCAAGGCGAACTGCGCCAAGCGATGCCGCCAGTCCACGGTGATCGTCGCCGGAAGTGGGTCCACATAAGCAGGCGGCTGTTTGCCCCTCCAGTAGAGCATCAGCAGACCGAGTGCGACCAGTGGAATGAAACCGAAGGCGATCGCGCGGCGTTCCGCTCGGGAAAGCGTTCGCCAACGCCGCAGGCCATCCAGGCTGAGCGCGGCGCAAAGGGGCGCACAGAATTGATTGGAGAGGATGCCCGCGGTGAGGAAAGCACTCGATGCCCCCGGCGAACGGTTTGCCGGCGCTTCCTCCACCCGGCACCAGCGCTCCAGTCCAACGAGCAAACAGGACGCCGTAAACGCGTGCTGTTTGATGGTGAACGCGTTCCACAAGAAGAAGGGAAAGGTCAGCAACGCCAGGGTGCCCAGCACTGGCCAGCGGGCTTTGTCCTCCGCGCGCGAGAACAAATAGGCCGCCAGCCCGATAGCACACAGACTGGAAAATAACCGAACACTCCCCCACCCTTTAAAAACCACGGCCACCGTCGCCTGCACCCAGAGCGCCAGCGGAGGTCCGGGAAAAGGATAGCTTTTCAGCGGAAGATGCGGCCAGGAATGCGAGACGAATTGAATCGCCGGCGCGTAATACTCCGCCTCATCCGAATTCAAGGGGCGCACATAGCCATGGGTCGCCACCCCGATCCCCACGAGCAGCACACAGAAGACAACGAACGCCCATCGCCTTCGAGTGCGGGGGCCAAGGGACATCATCGCGCGGAGAGTGTCTGAGGCTGCCTAAATGTCAATGTGCCATCGCAGAGAGACAATCAGACAATGAGACTGTCAGACGGCGCTTGCGACTCATTGTCCGATTGCCCGAGGGTCTCATTGTCTCTTCTTCTCCCCGCGCTCTTCCACTAAGAACCGACGCGTCCAAAAGGTCATCGCCATATCCCCAGAATGAAACCCCATCTCCCCCTCTTCGCGCTGTTTTTTGCCTGCGGTCTGACCGCGCATGCTGCACCCCTGCGGGCCGGCGCCGCGGTAAGCGACATCACACCGAAGCAATTCCCCATCAATATGCCCGGCGGCTTTGCGGCCAATATGGCCGAGAGCGCCCACGATCCGCTCAATGCCCGCGCGCTGGTGCTCGACGACGGCACGACGAAGATCGTCATGGCTGTGGTCGACAATCTTGGCGGCGCGCAGGAACCGCTCGATGAGGCCAAGGAGATCGCTTCCCAACGCACGGGCATTCCGAAGGATCACATGCTCATCAGTTCCACGCACAGCCACAGTGCGGCGGCTCTCAGTACGCATCCGGGCGAAGGTCCGGCGGAAGTGGTGGCCTATCACCAGGTCTTCGTCGAGGGCCTCGCCGACGCGATCGTCCGCGCCAATGCCGCACTGCAACCGGCGAAGCTCGGCGCCGCC
>Ga0207667_10008997_pt1 | contig 11814 bp, 12 predicted proteins | sample KBSCornC52_FD_184301 | JGI IMG/M metagenome (GOLD analysis project Ga0207667, IMG submission 184301) | Corn rhizosphere microbial communities from Kellogg Biological Station, Michigan, USA - KBS Corn C5-2 (SPAdes) (version 2) | ecosystem: Host-associated > Plants > Roots > Rhizosphere > Soil ...
CCGAAGTTTCGGACGCGTGGGAGCGCATCCCTCCGAGTTGACTTCGCTCCACCGAAGTCATTAGCTACCACACCCCGATGAACACCGCTCTCCGCTCGGTTCGTATGCGCATGGCGATTGGTTTGGTCTGCGCGATCTTCACTCTCCCGTGGCCGGCGCCGGCGGCGTGGATTGCGCTGCACAGTTTCAACGGCTGGTGGGCCGACGATTTGCAAAACGGCGCGGTGGTGAAGGCGAAGGAAGTCGCCGATCAGAAGATGAAACTGAATGACGTCGCTTTCGCGCCGTCGGGCGATTGGGTGGTGCTCTTCGGTGGCAATGGTTACTGGACGAGCAACGTCCATTTGCCCGCGTGCCGGAAACTCACCGAATTGCAGTCCGGAGCGCACACCTTCAAGTGCGTGGCGTTTGCGCCGAACGGCGGCTGGGTAGTGTTCTATGACTTGAACGGCTACGCCTATGAAAACATCCCGGCGGAAGCGGTGAAGGCGATCGAGCAAGTAGCGAACTCCGGCGGCACGCTGAAGTGGTTTGCCTTCGCGCCCGGCGGAGGTTGGTGTCTTTTCCACGGGAGGAATAGCTATGTGGCGCGCGACATACCGGGGAATTGTTTCAAGAAAATCCAGGAGCTCGCCGGGCATGACAGCGAGCTGGAAACGGTTTCCTTCCCGGGTGGGACGGGCTGGGTGTTTTTCTTCGACAAGGGCGGATTCTACGCGGGGAATATTCCCGACGATGCGTTCCAGCGGCTGGTCGAGTTGCAAAAGACCGGGACGCCGCGGGCGATTGCTTTTGCGATGGGAGCGCAGTTCGATCCGAAGGCGACTTATGTGCTCGAGGAGAAGCCGTCGCGCCACATTCACGCGACCTTGAGCACGGACATTGCGCTGCCCAATGGGCAGGTCGACGAATGGTATCTTTACGCGCCGGAGTTTCCCAATTTGCCGAGTCAGCGCGAGATGCGGACGACCTTCGAGCCGGCGGGGCAGATCGTCCGCGATGAAAGTGCGCTGAAGCGTCCGCTCTTTCTCACGCGGCTCACCGATCATCGGAAGGAAGTGCGGACAGTGCTGACCATCGATGGCACGTTGTATTCGCGGCAATTGCGGGTGCTCGGAGCGGGCCAGACGGCGCCGGTGGTGAAGGAGCTTTTGCCCGATCAGGTGCAGTATTTCACGCGTGTCTCTCCCACGAGCGACATCGAGACCGCGGTCTTTCGCAACTGGATGCAGCGCAACGGCCTGACGCGCGCGGCGAGCGAGAGCGAGCTGGCCTTTGCGCATCGCGTATTTGCCTTCATCGTGCATCACAATACCTACCAGTGGCCGACGGACAATCACACCGCGACGCAAGTGTGCACCACGGGGAAAAGCGATTGCGGTGGGCTGTCCGCGCTCTTCACCGGGGTGATGCGGGCGAATGGCATCCCGGCGCGGTTGCTGGGCGGTCGCTGGGCGTCATCGCAGAAGCCGGGGAACAAGACTGGCGATTACGGGAACTGGCATGTGAAGGCGGAATTCTTCGCGCATGGTGTCGGCTGGGTGCCGGTGGATGGCTCGAGCGCGCTGAGCGATCCGGATGGCGAGAACACATTCTTCGGCCATGATCACGGCGATCACGTCGCCTTCGTCCTAGACGAAGACATGGTGGTGAATTCGTTCATCAGCGGCCCGCAAAAGGTGCCGCTAATTCAGGGCATCATCTACTGGTGGCGCGGTCGAGGAAACGGCGACAACAGCCGATTCGATGACCTGTGGACGGTTCAGCAGGAGAAGCAGTAGGGCGCCACAACCGCCGCAGCCTACACCAACTGCGCGTCCATGGTGATGTGCGCGTTGAGCAGCTTGGAAATCGGGCAGCCGCCTTTGGCCTTGGTCGCGGCTTCATGAAAAGCTTCCGCGCTCGCGCCCGGCACCGAGGCGCGCACGTCGAGATGGCTGGAGGTGACGGCGAAGCTGCCATCTTTTTGCTCGAGAGTGACGGTCGCGGTCGTCTCGATCTTTTCCGGGGTGAATCCAGCTTGGCCGAGGATATTCGACAGCGCCATGGAAAAGCAGCCGGCGTGTGCGGCGCCGATGAGTTCCTCCGGGTTTGTGCCCGGCTCGCCTTCGAAGCGCGTGCGGAACGAGTAAGGTTTATCGACTAGCGCGCCGGAGCCGGTGGACATGGTGCCGCTGCCTTCCTTGAGGCTGCCTTTCCAAACTGCGAAAGATTGGTATTTCATGGGTGTGTGGGTGAGTGCGAAACGACCGCTTTCTCCATTCGCAAGGTGTCAGTCCTGCGGCCGTCGCTATTTTACTTTCCCGGTTGGGATGATTTTCGACGTTGCGCGGCCGCCGAAGCCGGGCATGAATCGAGGGTATGACGCGACGACTCCTTCCCGTCTTCGTGCTGCTCGTGATGTGCGGCTTGGGTTGCCGCGCGGCGAGTTTGCCGCGAGTCGTGGTTTCCGAAGACAAGCGTGGGTTTGTATTGGAGGGGACGCAGCAGGTCTTCCATCCGTGGGGGATGAACTACGGCAACGACGGCCGGCTCATGGAGGATTTCTGGGACACCGATTGGCAGACGCTGGCCAACGATTTTCAAAAGCTGCACGAGATGGGAACGAATGTGGTGCGAGTGCATTTGCAGTTCGGCAAATACATGCGATCGCCGACGGAGCCGGATCAGCATGGACTGGCGCAATTCGCGCGCCTGTTGCGGTTGGCCGAGGAGACCGGGCTGCGGCTCGATGTGACGGGCCTCGCCTGCTATCGGCCGGCGGATACGCCCGGATGGTATGATGCGCTGGACGAATCGGCGCGCTGGGCGGCGCAGGCGCGATTTTGGAAAGCGATCGCCGAGGTAGGCGCGACAAGCACCGCGGTCTTTTGCTACGACTTGATCAATGAGCCGCTATCGCCGGGTGGGAAGCGCGAGCCGGGGCAATGGCGCTCGGGCAGTTCGCTGGGCGGATACGATTTCCTGCAATATATTGCGCTCGATCTCGCGGGACGAAAGCGTGAGGACATTCCGGTGGCATGGATCCGGCAGATGAGCGCCGCGATTCGCCCGGCGGACGCGCATGCACTGATCACCGTGGGTTCGTTGCCCTGGTCGCGGCAGTGGCATTTTCTTTCCGGGTTCCTGCCGGAGAAGATCGCGCCGGAGCTCGATTTCCTCTGCGTGCACATTTATCCCGATGCGAAGCTTCCCGACGAGGCGATGGAATGCCTGCAGCATTTCGCAGTGGGGAAGCCGGTGGTGATTGAGGAAACGTTTCCGTTGAGCTGCGGTGTGCCGCAATTGGAGAAATTCCTGCGCGAGTCACGGGAATTTGCCTGCGGCTGGATCGGGCATTACGACGGACAATCGCTGACAGAGATCGATGCCCTGGAGAAGGCGGGAAAGATGACCGCGAAAGAGGCTGCGTATCGCGAGTGGCTGCGGCTCTTCGTACGGCTCACACCGGAGTTTTCCCCGCAGAGCTAAATCTCCGCGTGGCTTGGATTCGAGAGCGGCCGATGCGCAAAGGCTGGACGGGATCGACAAGTATCCGGATGTTGGTTGGATGCTGTCGTTCCCGAAGTTCGCCCCCGGTTTTGTTTTCTCTCTGCTGTCCTTCACGCTGGCCGCATCGGTGCTTCGCGCGGCAGACCCGAGTGGTGATCGCACGGTCGTGGAGAAGATGCCGGGCCTGGTGGCGTTCTGGACCTTTGGCGAGGAAGCGGGCCAGCCGCGGCTGTCTCGAGGCACCCTGCAGGAGCATCCGCTGAGGGAGGTAAATGGGCCGATCGCGCGGGTCGAGGGTGGACCCTTTTCCGGGTATGCGGCACACTTGGATGGCAAGCAGTACTGGCAGATCAAACATGCCGATGTGGGCGACCTCGACATCAATGGACCGAAAGCGAAGATCAGCATGTTTGCCGTCGTCTTCATCGAGGACCTTGCGCACAGCAAGACGATCGCCGGCATTTGGAGCGAAGGGAAGGGTGCCAACGACGACACGGGAACGCGCCAGTATGCATTGCTCATGAACATGCCAGCCTATGGAGGCAGCCGGCAACTTACGCCGCATGTCTCCAGCGAGGGAGGAGTGACTCGTCGCGCCGATGGAAGTGCTTTTCCCTGGTGCGTAGATTACGCGGCCACGCGCCGGCAAGTGCCGGAGGGGCACTGGTGTACGGTTGGTTTCACTTACGATTCCGAATATCTGCGCGCCTACATCGACGGGACTTCGGAAGTGCGTCCGCTGGATCCGGTGAAAGACAAACGGACCGATCGTTATTTCACGAGTGAGGGGCCTGGCGGAAAGGATCGCGGTATGAATCCTTACTATCATGGACGTGGTATCTTTCGTTACGACCCGGCTTTGCACAGCACCACGAAGATTCCGCCCGCCGACTTTACGGTCGGTGCGCGTTACGCGGTAGGTTCCATGCTGGGCGAAGCCACGAAAGGACGCTTCGGAGGGTTGGCCGTTTTCAATCGGGCTTTAAGCGATGCAGAGATGAAACAGCTTCACGACGCCGCGCACGTCGAGGCGCTCAAGTAGACGGACTCGTCGGCGATTCGTCGGCTGCCTCGAACAACCGGCCGAGATCGAGCGCGCGGGTGAACATGGCAAGGCCGCCTTGTGCATCGCGGGGCCACTCTTCGCGTGGGCGATCCCAGTAAAGTTCCACGCCGTTATCATCGGGGTCGCGCAGATAAAGAGCCTCACTCACGCCGTGGTCGGCGGCGCCTTCGAGCGGTATGCCAGCTTGCATGACGCGCCGCAAGGCGTCGGCCAGTTGGACGCGGGTGGGGTAAAGGATGGCGGTATGGTAAAGCCCGGTGGTGCCGGGCGTTGGTGGCGTACCGCCCGCACTTTCCCAAGTATTCAGGCCGATGTGATGATGATAACCGCCCGCCGAGAGAAACGCCGCCTGCCGCCCCATTCGCTGGGTGATCTCGAAGCCGAGCACGCCGTGGTAAAAGGCGAGCGAGCGTTCGAGGTCGGCCACTTTCAAATGCACATGGCCGATGCGCACACGGGGATCGATGACGGGCGGATTCACGGAATGACGGATGGAGATTTCCTCAAGCCTTCACCAGACCGGCAAAAGCTTGCCGGTGAGGGACGAACACGACGAAGAACAGCACGGTAACGACGCTGGCCAATGGCAGCCCCGACGGTTCGAGGAAGGCGTGGAAGCAGAGGATGTTCACGATGACTGGACCCAGCAGGGTGAGGCCGAGTGGAACGAAGCGGCCAGCCAGGAGGAGCAGCCCTCCCACCACCTGCAGCGCCCCGATGATATAGATATATCCGCTGCTAAACAGGGCGCCGAAGAAGGCGCCGGCCTGGCCGGTGGGCGGCGGCATTTTCAGGAAGTGAAAGAAGATGTTCGACCCGAAGACGACGAAGATCAGGCCGAGAAGAATCCGGCAAATGAGGGCGGCGATTTTCATAATCTATCCTTCGTTTGATGGAGACGGTTAGCGCGTGAGCTTCGCCGCGATGGTGGCGACGTGTTTGCCCTGGAAGCGCGCCATGGAGAGTTCCTTGGCGCTCGGTTGGCGGGAACCGTCGGGGCCGGCGATGGTGGCCGCGCCCCACGGTGAACCGCCTTTGACTTCGCTGATGTCGGCGAGTTCCGGGCAGGCGTAAGGCAGGCCGACATAGAGCATGCCGTGGTGCATGAGCGTGGTAACGAAGCTGATGATCGTGCTCTCATTTCCGCCGCCCGTACCGGTGCTGGTGAAGACGCTGCCGACTTTGCCGACGAGCGCGCCGCTCATCCAGAGCTGGCCGGTTTGGTCGAGGAAGTTGCGCATCTGCGCGGTCATGTTGCCGAAGCACGTGGGGCTGCCGAAGATGATGGCATCGTATTCGCCGAGTTCCTTGGGTGAAGCGACCGGGGCGCTTTGGTCGAGCTTGGCGCCGTATTGCTTGGCCACCCCTGGCGGCATGGTCTCGGGCACGCGCTTGAGCGTCACTTCCACGCCGTCCACGCTGCGCGCGCCTTCGGCGATCGCGTTGGCGAGGGTTTCGACGTGGCCATACATGGAGTAGTAGAGAACGAGGAGCTTGGTCATAATGTGTTGGGTGTAGGATGTTGGGATGGGTTTGGGTTGAAGAAAAAATCGCCCGCACCACCGGGAGGGCAGTGCGGGCGGATGGGGATTCAGTTCAGGTCGAAAAGCAGGACCTGCGAGGTTTTGTTGCCGCGCAAATCGAGCTGGCTTTCGCTGCTCACGGCCACGGCATCTCCGCCGCTCAAGGTCTGACCATTCAGCGTCACTTCACCTTCGGCCACGTGCAGCCAGGCATGGCGTCCCGGCGCGAGGGTGTGGGTCAGGTTTTGGTTCGCGTCGAGCTTGCCGAGATAGAGATCGGCGTCCTGGTGGATGGCGATCGAGCCGTCGCGGCCCGCCTTGCTCGTGATGAGATGCAGCTTGCCGGTCTCAGCGTCTTTCATCGACTTCTCCGCATAGTGCGGCGTCACCCCACTGGCATCGGGCTGGATCCAGATTTGCAGCAGGTGCACGGCTTCCGTGCCGGAGGGGTTCTGCTCGCTGTGGAGCACTCCGGTGCCGGCGCTCATGTATTGGAATTCGCCGGGCGTGATAACGCGCCCGTTTCCCATGGAATCCTTATGGGCCAGTTGGCCGCTGAGGATGTAGGTGATGATTTCCATGTCGCGATGCGGGTGCATACCGAAGCCGGCGCGGGGCAACACGAGGTCGTCGTTGATGACGCGCAGACTGCGGAAGCCCATCCACTTTGGGTCATGGTAATCCGCGAAACTGAAAGTGTGGTAGGTATCGAGCCAGCCATGTTCGGCATGGCCGCGCTCATTGGCTTTACGAGTGATAATCATGGCTGGAGAATAAGCCCGGCGGAGTGTTCTGCGGAAATACCATGTTCCTTGCCTTACGATGCCGAAAAGGCATGCTCGTCGAATTCATGGAACTTCGACATCTCCGCTATTTCGTGGCTGTGGCCGAGGAGGAAAACGTCACGCGCGCGGCGACGAAGTTGCGTGTGGCTCAACCGGCGGTGAGCCGGCAGATTCGCGACCTGGAGGAAGAACTCGGTCTGCCGCTGCTCGAGCGCACGGCGAAATCCGTGAGGCTTACGGATGCGGGCCGCGTTTTTCTGGAGGAAGCGCGGGCGGTGCTGCAACGCGCGGACGACGCGGTGAAAGCGGTCCGCGCGGTGGCGGGTGGAACGCGCGGTGAATTACATGTGGGCTACGCGCCTTCGCTCACCGTCCAGATTCTGCCGCGGGCCTTACGGCGGTTTCAGACGCTGCTCCCGGGTGTGCGGGTGTCGTTGCACGATCTCTCGACCGAGGAAATGCTCGCGGGGTTGCGTGAAGGGCGATTGCATCTCGCGCTCATGGTCGCGCCGAGTGGTGGACAGTTGCGTGGGCTGCGCTTTCACGAATTGGAACGCTATCCCATGTGTGTCGCGGTGGCGCCCGGGCATCGCTTTGCCCGCCAGCGCGGCTTGACGCTGGAGAAGATCGTGGGCGAACCCTTCATCGGCTACAGCCGCGCGGGTTATCCGGAATATCACGCGGCGCTGGGGAAGATCTTCGCGCCGACGGGGCGCGTGCCGGAGATTGCCGAGGAACACGAGAGCGTCACCAGCTTGATTGCGGCCGTCGAAGCGGGGCGCGGAGTGGCCTTGGTTCCGGACGCGATGGCGTGCATGGCTGGGCCGCGACTGAAGATTGTGCCAATCAAGCCACCGATTGAGCCGGTGATCGTGGGAGCGGTCTGCTGCCGGACCGGCGTTTCGATGCCCGCGCAGAGATTCATCGAGGCGGCGGGAGAAAAATGACGGGATGATCGCGTTTGTTGCTTGGAGGCTTTGCCGTGTTTTTGCTAAGACCTTGCGCAGAAAGAACTCCCCAATGAATCGTGTTCAACAGTGTCTTTTGATGATCCTCTCCATTTGGTTGCTCGCGGCTTGCGTCGCGACTTCCGACGTGACCCCGCTTCTGTCCAGCGATGATTGCGGGCCGCGACCGGACAACTACAGGGAAATCGCCGCTGCGTGGCTGAACGCGCATTGTCGCTATTCGCCCCCGAATCCAATCAAGCCGGAGGAGCTCTCGATGACGGCGCCCGTCCGGGTGGCGACGGTGGACGCGATGCATGGCCGCAATGTCGGCTGGCGAGTGATCCTCGGGCCCGAGAACAAGATCGTCTGCAATTTCGCGGATGCGAAATACACGCGGATGATCATCAATCGTGGCCGAGTGATTTCGGTGACCTCGGATGACCGGTTGGCGGCGCTGTTGCCGACGCCCCCGCCGAAGGCGAAAGCGAAGCGATAGATATTCGAGGAGGGGCGCGCTCCTGCGCGATCCCCAACCTCCTTCCGTGCGAAGAAAGATGGAGAACACGCGGGAGCGTGTCCCTCCGTGGTAGGCGCCCTTTGGGGCGACTGAACGTGCTTGGTGCTGACAGCCCGGACACACGGGTTACATTGAACCGTGTTCAAACGTCTTTTTGTCGGGCTGGAGCTGCCCGAGGGCAGCCGCCATCTTTTTCGCGAGATCGATCCCCGGATCAAAGGGCTGCGCTGGTTGCCGCCGGAGCAGTTGCATCTCACGATGAGTTTCATCGGCGATGTGGACGCGGAGCACGAGAAGCAATTGCGGGAGAATCTGGCGCAGGTGCGGGTACCGCCATTCTTTTTGCCGATCGCCGGGGTGGGAGCATTTGGCGGCGAGCGGCCGTCGGTCGTGTGGGCGGGAGTGGGGAAGGGGCATCCGCATTTGTTTGCGCTCCATCAGCATATCCAGGATGCGGTGCTACATGCCGGACTGGAGCCGGATTTGAAGCCGTTTCATCCGCACATCACGCTCGGCCGGGCGCGCGGTGTTTCGCGCGCGGCGCTGAAACCCTTTTTGCGCGATTATCAGGAATCGGAATTCGACCTGTGGAAGGTGACGAGCTTCACGCTGTTCTCCAGCCGGCTCACGGCGGAAGGATCGATCTACACCGTAGAGACGCAGCAGGAATTACGGTAGCCGCGACCTATGACCGCCAAAGGCGCCGATCCTTGCGCTGTCCGCGACGCCGAGCCACGCTCAGTCCACCCAGCGCGAGGGCCAGAAGAGCATCTGCTGAAGGTTCTGGCACCACGTTGATACTCGCACCATTGGTGGGGCCAAAGACAAAGTTGGGATTACCCGACGTCGTTACGTCCACGGTGTTGTAATCGACGTAGGCGTTACCCGCCAGTTGGTTGTAGATTCCAAGTGGAGCGGAAGGGCTGACGGTGATCGAGATGATCGGACCCGTGAAAGTATCTCCCGGAGCATATTGCACGATGCCGCTCGTGCCGACCATGAAATCGGTGTTGAACCACGTGCCTGACTCGGGGAGTTGCGAAAAGCCGGGGGTGAAAAAGACGTCATTGATCTGACCGCCGGTGATTTCAAAGGTGTCCGTCAGGCTGGTGTTGGTAAATGTCCCCATGAAAGTGACCGTGTCCCCGGGGTGAACGGTTTGCACGGGGTTGGAGATCGTCAATGTCACCTGCGCCGAGGCGACGCCTGAGGCCAGGGCGAGGCAGATGACGAGAAGCAGGACGGCAGGACGGAATCGAATTTGCATCGGGAAAGCGGTTGGGGTTCGGAGTCGCGCGCACAGACCTGGTCCAAATCGCGCGCGGAGCTTTTGGCGATTCTCCCTTGCCGATGCAAGCACCCAATCACGTAACTGGCCTAACTCTTGGATAACTCAATAGAGATGTTACTCGGATCAGACTAACTCGATGCCATTCTGTAGCTTGAAGGCTACAAAAGGAGAATTGGAAGCGTGTCGTCTACTTCTGCGCAACCTTGCCCGGAGTGTAGGGCGTGAAGTGCTCGACGTAGCCGAGCATCATTTCGTCGCTCGTCTGTTCACCCCAATGGACCGTCTTGTTCGGGTCGGGGTTCGCGGGATTGTTGGCGCTGTTGTCGTAGATGGCGGTGATGCGCAACTTGCTTCCGGCTGGGATGAATTTCGGCTGCGCGTACTGATACTGGATCTGCCAGTTGAAATCGTAATGCGGAACGTCGAGCAGAGTTTCGGTTTTCCCGTCGGGCGTGGTGACCTCGTATTTGAAGGATTTGCCGCGCACGTGCATATGCGGCATGAAGCTCATGAACATCATGTTCGTCGGGATGACGGTGTCCTTGGTCTCCACATGATTGGCCTCGCCGGGCGGAATGTTGATGCCGGGCTTGGCGATTCCCGCGACGTGGACTTCGTACTGCGGCGGTTGCGAGGCAAAGAGGAGGCCGATCTTCAGTTGATCCTGCGTGGCGTGGCCGTTCGGCGTGTAGTGAATCTGGAAGCTGATGCGCGAGCCGGCGGGCAGGCGCTTGGCAAAACCATCGGGTAGCAGGCGGTAGCTATTGCCGGGCACATAGGCGGCGAAGAAGCCGTCGCGACTGTCACCGGCTTCCTTTAACCCGGCGCCTTTGGAATGCACGCGGACGATGACATGATGCACGACCGCCCGATCGGTCGGCTGGATCTCGTAACCGCGCACCCAGCGGTCTTCGGTGAGGTTCGTTTCCACGACGGCGGTCTGATACGGCATCGTGCCCTCGGCTTTAATCTGGATGGGCTGTGGGATTTGATACACGACGTCGGGTTGACCGATCATCCAGCCTTTGGCGAAATGATGTGGCACTGGTGCATCGGCGGGGTTGCCTTGGGGACGATCGGAATTCAACCAGGCAAGCAGGTCGGCCTTGTCGGTGTTGGAGAGCGATCGATCGTTCAGCCAATCGTGTTCGTGTCCGGGCTCTTTGGCGGCGAACCACGGCGGCATGGCGCCGCGATTGATCTGCTTCTTCATCATGCCCGCGTGCTCGATGACATCGGCATAGTTATCGAGCGGGAAGGGGGCGATGCCGTCCGCGCGATGGCAGCCCACGCAATTCGCCTGCAGGATGCGGCTGATATCGTGGTTATAGGTGAGCGTGGTGGGCGCGGGTTGCGTTGTATTGGGAAGATCGAGGGCGCAGCCGGGGGCGCTCGTGGCGGCGATCGGCGGAGCGGCATCGCGCAGGACGGAATCGAGTGCGTCGTGCAGGTAGTTTTTCGTCGGCGCATTCTTGGAATAGCCGAGTCCGTACTGATCGTTGATTGCGCCGCGATAGACGAGAGTGCTCGCGGCATCGAGGACGAAGACCTCGGTGGAAGTGGTCGCGCCAACCGTGCGCTGAAAGGTCTGCCCCGGGTCGTTGAGCACGGGCGAAGTCAGGCCGAACCCGGTGACGAATTTTCGCACATCCGCGACTTTGTTTTCGGGGGCGATGTTCACGAGGAAGAAACTCACGTTCTTCGCTGCGTATTCTTTTTCGATGCGGGCCAGCTCGGGGCCGAGCTTGTTGCTGATCGGGCAACTGGAGCTGAACAGCGCGACGACCGTAGCCCTGGCTCCCTTCGGTGCGGTGAGTTTCACGTTGCGGCCGTCGAGGCCCTTCAAGGTGAGGTCGTCGACGCGACGGCCCACGCCGCGTTCACCGGTCTTGAGCAATTGCGGTTGCTCCTTGAATGGCGCCATGTCGGCTTCGGCGAAAGTGGCGGTCTGGGGCAGGCCGCGATCGGACCCGCGATGGGCGATCGACTCGCCGACCACCTTGAGGGCTTCCTCCAGCGTGACCACGCCGTCGTGGTTCAGGTCGAGTTTGTCGAACCACGCCTTGTCGGGCAATTCGTCTGGAGTGAGCCTGCCGTCGCCGTTCTTGTCGAGCCGCTTGAAGAGGAGTTCGGTGGCGATGCGACCGTTGCCGCCGACGCCCTCGCGCAGCTTTTCCTTCAGTCCCTGGC
>Ga0207667_10008999_pt1 | contig 11812 bp, 7 predicted proteins | sample KBSCornC52_FD_184301 | JGI IMG/M metagenome (GOLD analysis project Ga0207667, IMG submission 184301) | Corn rhizosphere microbial communities from Kellogg Biological Station, Michigan, USA - KBS Corn C5-2 (SPAdes) (version 2) | ecosystem: Host-associated > Plants > Roots > Rhizosphere > Soil ...
CGAGCTGCCCGACGGACGCATGGTGGCCACCATGATGAGTGCCGGCGTGGCGCTGTATCCCGATCACGCGTCGGACGCGAACGGCTTGCTGCGGGCGGCGGATGCCGCGATGTACCGCGCCAAGCGCACGCGGCCGGGGACGTGGCAGTGGGCGGAAGGCGTTGCCGGGCGGGTTTGATGTCTATCGTTTCGCGCCGCGGACGAGGCCGCGGCGGCGGGATAAGAAGCGCACGCGGCGCGGGCGCATACGAAGGGGACGATGATGAAAAGCTCGTTGCCGGTGAGCATTGGGAGGCTGTGCGTCGGAAGCGCGGTGCTGCTGTGTCTGTTGCTTGGCGGGTGCAAGACGCCGCCGCTGCATCGGGGGCTCACGCATACGCAGGTCACGGCGCTGAAGTCGGCCGGGTTTCAGGAGACGGGGCAAGGGTTCGAGTTCGGGTCGAGCGGGCCGATTTTGTTCGATTTCGACCGGTATAACCTGAAGCCGGATGTGAGGCGGATCGTCGAGCGGATCGGGAGGACGTTGAGGTCGGCTGGAATCAATGGGGTGAGGGTTTATGGGTACTCCGATGACGAGGGGACGGTGGCTTACGATCGGGAGCTGTCGCGGCGGCGGGCGGAAGTGGTGGCGATCGAGCTGGTGGATGTGGGGCTGGACGGGAAGCGGGTTGCGGTCATAGGGAAGGGGAAGAGTGATCCGGTGGGCGATAACCGGACGCCAACCGGGCGCGCGCAGAATCGGCGGGCGGCGATTGTGGTTTCGCCGCGGTGAGGGGGCGTGTCGCGTACTGTCGCGCGGCGATTTGGAGTTGCCGTCTGGCGACACACCAAACCGACGGACAAGGCGCGGACGCCAACCCCGGGTGAGACGCCAGAACCGCTCCACGGCATCGAACTCCAGCTGACCGACCGCGACGGCCGGCCAGCCGATCCGGGCAAGCGCAAGCTGGCGATCCGGCTTTCCTGTACGCAAGGCGACCTGTCCGGGATGCAGGCGTGCGAACTGGCGTTGGCGGAAGGCGACCCGGTGGGCGCGATCATGCTGCTGAACCGGCCGACCCGGAGCCGGCCCGCCGGTTTTCCGCTACGGCGAACTGTGGGATTTGCTGTCGCTCCTCGTCCCGCAGGCGGTCCGGCTGGACAACGGCGGACTGGCCCAGCTTCGGCGGCTTTGCGTACGCTGGGCGGAAGGCTCCGTCGACGCCGGTCGGCGCTTCGATGCGCTCGTTTCGCTATCGACCGCGCGTGTACGGTGCTGGCTGCCCGGCAAGCCGGCATCGGCGTTCGTGTCGGGACTGGAAGTGCGACTGGTCGTGGACGAGCAGCGTTTCGCCGGATTCAGCCTGGGTGGGTTCGCGCACGTGATGGACCGGTTTTTAGCGCCGTACGTGCCAGTCACCAGCTTCGTGCAGGTCGTGTTCTTTTCAGCGCAGACCGGAGCGCTGCTTCGGCGCGGACAACCGTGCCCCGGCCTTCAGCAGCTGGTCTGATTTCCGATTATCGGGGTGCGAACGAAAACGTTTGCGCGGCGCTTTCGCGCGGTCGGGTTTTGACCTACATTATCGAGGCCTCGGCATGGGAAACCGGCCGATAGAACCTGAGAACATAAGCAAGGAACAAGAATGAGTTTCGCTCCGAACGGGGGTATTCCCAACGGTTTGGGCGGTGGTGCGCTCGGATCCCTGAGCGCGCTCGGCGGCCTTGCCGCGCCGATCGCGTCGAGTGTTGCCGGGAGCGTTGGGCCGCTTGCCGGCCTGGCCGGGCACGTCGACACCGTCCAGCGCGCGATGCAGCTCGCGCAAACCGGTTTCTCGCTGATGGACAAGACGCCCGGCGCGATTGCCGAGGCGATCAACGGCGCAGCCAACCCCGCGCGCCTGACCCAGCTCAATCGTTACGTGACGCTCGATACGCCGCTTGGCCCGGACGTGCTGCTGGTGAGCGCGGCCGTCGTCGACGAGTACGTGAACCGGTTGCCGGAAATCCATCTCGACCTGCTGTCGCATCGCCACGACCTGCGCCCGGACGACCTGATCGGCCAGCAGGTCAAGATCCGGTTCGACCAGCAGGCGCGCTTGTCGACGCTCGAGCGCGTCGTGGCAGCGGGCACCGGCGAGAACGACCGTTACTTCGACGGCTACGTCGCGTCGTTCGACCGGGCCGGCAACCCCGGGAATGTCACGCAGTATCACCTGACGGCCGTGCCGTGGTTCTGGTTCCTGACGCGCTCGACCGACTGCCGGATTTTCCAGAACAAGACCGCGCAGGACATCCTCACCGAGATTTTCCAGGAGCACGGGTTTTCCGACTTCGTGTTCGATATCCGGACGAGCCAGAAGCCGCTCGAGTACGTCGTGATGTACCAGGAGTCTTACTACAACTTCTGCGCGCGGTTGATGGAGCAGGAGGGTTTGGTCTGGACGCACCGCTACGAGAAGGACAAGCACTTTCTCGTGATCGGCGACACGAACCTGCTGTTCCGTCCGATCGACGGGCTGGCCACCGTGCCGTTCGCCGCGACCGAGGCGAGCGAAGACAGCGGTATCGACCAACTGCACGAAGGCCGGCGCTTCGGTGTCGGCAAGGTCACGTTTCGCGACTTCAATTATCAGAATCCGTCGTCGCCGCTGATGCTGGTGGAAGCCGAGCCGCAGAACCTCAAGCATGCGCGGCTCGACGCGACCGAACGGTTCGAGCACCAGTCGCTGTACGACCACGGCGACGATGGCAATCGCTACGCGCGTTTCGCGATGGAAGCCGAAGAGGCGCAGGCCCATCGCTATACCGGCGGCGGCTATGCGTGGCGCATGACGACGGCCGGCGCCGTGACCGTGGCGAATCATCCGGTTCTCGAGAACAACCAGGAATACGTAATCCTGCACGTGCGTCACGAGGCGGTGAACGACTACACGCAGCACAGCGCAAAACTGCCGTACCGCAACAGCTTCGCGCTGTTGCCGAAGAAGATTCCGTACCGCGCGCCGCGTGCGACGCCGAAACCGGTGATTCACGGCACGCAGTCGGCGATCGTCGTCGGCCCGAAGGGCGAGGAGATCTATACGAACGGGAGCGCGGTGAAGGTGCACTTTCCGTGGGATCGACGCGGCAAGAAGGACGGCTCCGACTCTATGTGGGTGCGCGTGTCGCAACCGTGGGCGGGCGACGGCTGGGGTGCGGCGGCGATTCCGCGGATCAAGCAGGAAGTGCTCGTGGCATTCAATCAGGGCGATCCGGACAACCCGGTGATCGTCGGCCGCGTGTTCAACGGCGAGCAAGGCAACCCGTATCACGGCGCGGGCGGCCAGACGATGGGGATCAAGAGCCAGACGCATAAGGGGCAGGGGGGCAACGAGTTGCTGATGAGCGACGTCAATGGTGCGCAGATGCTCTACATGCATGCGCAGAAGGACATGCATACCGTTGTCGAGGACGCGCAATGGACTCAAGTTCTTAAAGGCGACCGGACCGTCGAGGTCGGGAAGGGCAACCATACGACATCCATCGCGGTCGGCAATCTGTCGGACGTTGTCGCGCAGGGCAATACGTCGCATCAGACTCCGCAAGGTGTGCATACGCTCGAAGCTAAGGAACTCTGGATCAAGATCGGTGGCGATGGCGGCACGCGGATTCACATGACGGCTGACTCGATCGACATTTATAAGGGCGAGTCGGTGATTCACCTCGACAATAGCAACATCAATATCCAGGCATCCCGAACCGACATCAATCCGAAGAACGGCTAACACCAATCAGGATAACAAAGCATGTACCAGATGCAAGAAGGCACGTTGGCGCTGCCCATGGAGTGGCAGGACAAGACGATGAACGTATTCGTGTCGGCGGCGACAGGTACGGAGGGCGTGAGTTTCGTGATCACGCGCGAGCGCCTGCCGTGGGGAATGAAGTTCGCCGAGTATGTGTCAAGCGAAATCCGGAAGGTGGCGAAGCAGGTGCCGGATTATTCCGAGGTTGCAAATGAAGATGCCACTGTGGCCGGGCGCGCCGCCCACGTGCACGAGTTTACGTGGGTGAACAACCATGCGCCGATTCACCAGCGGTTGACGATGGTGGAGTACGGGCACGTCGTCCTGATGCTGACCTTCACTGCGCCCGGTACGCTGAGCGACACCCAGCGCGAACAAATCGAGGCTGTGATTCAGAGCCTTCAGTTGCGCGATCCGATCTGAGGCTGCAATGTCGGACACGCCGAATTACAACGAGCCCAGCGGCAGCGCACAAGAACGTCTCGATCAGATCGCCAAGCTGGAAGACGGTGAAGCCGCCAAAGCGGCCGAGCAGCCGTTTTACGAGAATCTCAACTATGGGATGCTCGGTGCCGATGCAGGCCTGACCGCGATTGAGGGGACCGCCGCCGGGTTGGGTGCGGCGGGTACGGCGTTGGCAGGCGGTGCAACTGGTGGAGCGGCATTGGGCGCAGGTGCGGTCGCCGCGGGTACGGTGATGCTGCCGCTCGCGATTGCAGTCGGCGGAGCTTGGGCGCTCGACAAAGTCGGTGTTACCGGCTGGCTCTCAAAGGAGTTTACGCAGGTCGGTGACGCACTTGGCCTCACAATCGGCCGCGGCGATCCACACCCCGCATGCATTGGCGACCGGATTGCACACTCGTCGGGCTTCATGGGAATCCTCGCCGGTATCGCCGTGGGGGTCGCGATCGGCGTGGCGGTGGCAGCCACCGTGGCGACGGGAGGACTCGCCGGGGCGTTGATCGTCGGGGCGTGCTTGGCGGGCGGCCTGACTCTCGGTGGCGCACTTGCGTCTGCCAGCCAAAGTATGGGCAGTAACTGTGGTGAGATTGTCACCGGCTCGGGCGATGTGTACTTTGAAGGCAAAAAGGTGGCGCGCGTCACGGACCTGGTGAAATGCGATCACCATTCCGGCGTGCCGCAGCCACTCGTCGATGGCAGCAAGACAGTGTTCGTCAACGGCCTGCCGCTGGTACGGATCGGTCACGAGACTCATTGTAGCGGCAAGGTCAATTCGGGGCGCAACAGTATCTGGATCGACAAGACGACTGGGCACTATGGCCCGAAGAACCCGGAGTTGACCGCGACTCAGGAATTCCTGGCGGGGTTGCTCGGCGGGATTGTAGGCGGCGGAGTCGGAAAATTTGCCGGCAAGGGGATGCGCGAAAAATTCAGGCCGGAGCCGACCCGGTCCGCTGAACAGACGGGCATCAGGGACGAGAACCGACCGAAGTGCAAGGATCCGGTTGATCCGGTATCCGGTGAAATGCTGGAAATCCGCATGGACCTCGCCATTCCCGGCGTCCTGCCGCTTGAGTTCAAACGACGCTATCGGACTCGGTCGGACGATCATGGATTGCTCGGTCACCGCTGGTCGGACAACTGGTCGCAGCATTTGACATTCGACGGCGGTCGCTTCGTCAGATTTCACGATGGAGCGGGTCTTGCGATCGGCTTCGACGCGCCGGACATGGCGCTCAACGGCATCAACTTGCGCGAACCGCGCTATCGGCTGGTCGGAAGCCGACTTGAACCGCGGATCTTCGATCGCGATACGCGGCAACTGCGTATTTTCACGCCTCTTATCGACGGAGGGTCTTCGCGCCTCGAGCGGATCGAGGACCTCGACGGTAACGCAATCGTTCTTTGCTACGATCCTGCTGGCCGTTTGAGTGGCATGGCCCATAGCGATGGCTATCGGCTTGAGATTACCTATCCCGGGCGCGACCGGCGGCTGCAACGGATCGTCCTCCACGATGCGGACGGGAGTTTCCGAACACTCGTGGACTACGACTACCAGAACGGCATGCTTACCCACGTGGCGAGCTTCCAGTTTGGGCAGTTCCATTACGCGTACGATGCGCACGGCTGGATGACCCAATGGCGGGATACTGACCAGACCGAAGTCCGATATCAATACGACACCGCCGGCCGAGTAGTCGAGACCGGTACACAGCAGGGCTATCACACGGGCCGGTTCATCTACGAAGCCGGCCGCACTCGCGTGATCGATGTCGACGGCGAATGGACCTACAACTATGACGACGAAGGTCTTGTAACGGCCGAAACCGATCCGCTTGGCCATTGCACTCGCTCGGAATGGGAGCTCGGTCGTTTGATGGCACGGACCGATCCGCTTGGACGACGGACCGACTATCGCTATGGCGATCACGGTCAGTTGATTTCGATAGCTGACGTGTCAGGGCGAGCGACCCGGCTGGAATATGATGCCGAGCAGCGCTTCACCGGCGCTACGCTGCCCGATGGTAGGCGGATCAAGCTCGACTACGATCATCGGAGTCGATTAATTTCGCGCACCGAGCCGGATGGCACCACGACGACCTACCGCTACGGATCGAACGGTGAGCTGTTGCGCATCGTTGTCGGTGACCGCGAGACGCGCCTCGACTACGACGAGCGGTTACGACTTGCCGTCATCGAACTGCCGACCGGTGCGCGCTTCCGGCGCAAGATCGACGTGTTGGGCCGGGTGCTGCAGGAAACGTCGCCCGATGGCCATGTGACCCGCTTCGACTATGCCGATGGACCTGACAATCCGCGAGGTCTGCTGAGCGCGGTTACGCGTCCCGATGGCTCTGTGTGGCGAACCCGATACAACAGCGAGGGTCTGCCGGTCGAATGGACCGATCCGCTCGGCCGTACGATTCAGCGAGCGTATGGTCCGTTTGATTTGCTCACGGCGTCGATCGACGCGGCGGGACATGCCACGCGTTTCGAGTACGACCACGCGACCCGTTTGACGAAGGTCATCAACGCCTTGGGTGAATCGTACACATACTGCTACGACGCGGCCGGTCGTCTCGTGGAAGAGATTGATTGGGGAGGCCGCGAGACTCGGTACGAGCGCGATCCTGCTGGTCGCCTGATAACCAAGACGTTGCCGGACGGTGGTCAGTGGCGCTATTCGTACGATGCGTACGATAGGCTCGTCCAGGTAGACGCGGGTGACGTGGGGCTTGCCTACCGTTACGATGCGGCCGGGCGACTGGCATCGGCGGAAGTTCGAGGCGAGCACCCTCACGTGACCCGCTTTGCTTACGATAGGAACGGACGGGTGATCGGCGAGGATCAGCATGGCGAACTGTTGCGGCACGTCTACGATCCTGCTGGACAGCGGCGCGTGCGGATGACGCCTCGGCGGGAAACGGAGTATGCATATGATGCGTTGGGTGCCGTGACACAGGTGGGCGGTCTAACGATTCAGCGCGACAGCCTGGGACGGGAGATCGGTCGGCGAGCGGGGGAGTTTGTTGCGCAGCAAGACTACGACACCCTCGGCCGAATTCGCCGACAAATCGCGGGCCCTACCGTAGCGTTCGACGCCTTGCAAACCGATCCAGCCCGTGCGTTCGAGCAATTGACGCGGCAGGTCTATCACTACGACGCGGCCGGACAACTGGAGCGGATCGATACCGACGCCGATAGGCTCACATACCGGCGTGATGCACGTGGCCAGATCGTCTCAGTGGAAAGTCTGCTACAGACTGCCGAGCACTTCCGTTACGACGCGGTGATGAACATTGCCGCGCATGGGCGGCAAGCTCCCGTGGATACGCATCATTACGGCCGAGGGGGCTTGCCGGAGCGAATCGGTTATGCGCGCTATCGGTACGACGCACGCGGCCGCACAATCGAGAAGACCCTCGAACAGCCCGGGTTTCGGCCGAAGACGTGGCAATACACGTGGGATGGCCTCAACCGGATCGTAAAGGTCGTGACACCCGACCGTGGCGTTTGGCTATACCGCTACGATGCCTTCCATCGCCGGATCGAGAAGCAGCAACTCGGCGGTCGCGAAGCAGTGAAGTTGCTCTGGGACGGTTCGACGCTAGCCGAGCGCTGGATTGAGCAGCGGGACGGTACGACGGGACAGGTGGCGACGTGGCATATCGAGCCAGGAAGCTTCTCCCCCTTGGCACAGGAGACAAATGATGGTCTCTACCCTATCTTGACCGATCAGGTTGGTCGGGCGAAGGCGGTATTCGACGTGCGTGGCAAGACGGTCTTCAAAGTGTCTCATACGCTCTGGGGGAGAGTGATGCAGGTACGAGGCGCCGCTAACGACGACGATGCCGTATCGATCGATGCGACATTGAGGTTTCCGGGACAATGGTGCGACGAGGAAACCGGCCTGCACTACAACCTGCATCGCTATTACGACCCGGACTCAGCGCAGTACCTGAGCGTTGACCCGCTCGGACTTGCAGGCGGATTCCGGACCCAGGGCTATGTTCATGAACCCAGCCAGTGGGTCGATCCGTTCGGTTTACAGCAATGCCCGGAACGAGAAGTCAATGGAACGAAGATATACGGCAAGGGGCAAAAGGACGGAACACCTGGACACGACCAGTTCTCAGAAGTGGTCGCTAACAAGCTCGCGATGAGTGGGAAATTCAAGGAAATCTATCTGAACCGATCCTACAATTTTGCGAGCGACAATGCTGTTTCGGCGCGGCGCCCCGATATTATGGCTGTAGACATTAATGGGAGAGTGCATGCCATCGAAATGGCGTCCCGGACCGATATGGGTGCGAAATTGCGAACGCTAACGACGCGAAACTATGACGCGATGCAAAATCTTCCACCGAATGCGCGAGGGGATATTCTTGTGTTTGAACATCCGTATGATGCGCAATCGATAAAGACTGATCTGGATAATTTAATATCGGGAATCTGAGAAAACATGAGCACAGGCATCGTAATTTACGGGACTGATCCGGCTCAGACGGAGCCCGCTCTGGAAGTCGCTGAAAACCTCTTTCTTCAGTTTGGTGAAAAAGCGAGCACGGCGATTTTTCTGGAGTTCGTTGTTCGTGACGGGGAGAGGATTATTGAAGATCGTGAAATATCTCTCTCTGACTTGAGAGAGAAAGTTTCGACTGGGGAAGTCACTGCATTCCAGGTTTTTGACGGCGGAGAAAAGGGGGGCGCTCCGGCTATTTCATTCGGTTGCAATGTTCCGGAATTCGGAGGGCTGTCATTTATCGATGTACAGATCGATAGGTCAGTTTGTGAGATAAATGAACAGATAGAGGCGTTTCTGGAAAATGTTGTGGAGAATTTGAGTTGTAAATACGCCATCGCTTACGATGCGGAAAAATCGTCCGTTGCATATAAGTATTCGACCGGCGTCAATTTGGTTAAAATTTTCCCTTTTGAAAATACGTCTCTTTTCACGAAGGAGCTCCCCGGTAGGGTGCCGGGATCGGCGAGTTATGAAAGAGTGAAGCTCAGAATGATTTATCCGTTGAATGTACTCAACGAGGAGCACTTGGGAATTCGCATCAACGATCTTTCTTTGAGGGAATGGATTATATCTGACTCCTCTCGGGGATCCCTGAAGAGCATTCCAAACGACATGTGGCTCTGGGCGGTCAATGAGATGAACTTGGCTGAAATAAACAACGCCTGCGGAGAGGCGGGGATATTGATCGCCTGGCAAAAGGCGCCCGCGAATAGGCCGGCGCGAAAATTGCCGTGAGTTCATTTCCCGAATGGCGTGAACCTTACGCGGTTCGGCCGGTTTCGCATTCGCGTGCGATGGAGAATGTGTTTCCCGTTGTCAAGGAGATGCATGCGTTTCGGTTGATGTGATGTCGATTAAATCAATCATTGAGATCATCAAATCCGATGGCGGATGCCAAGTGTTGCCGGTGAGTGGTGCTCTTCCGCTCCTGCCAAACGCGGATATGGATACCCGAATGATCTCGTAGAGTTCTACAGCCTTTGTGGTGGCGTCATTTTGTTCAGGGCGGGAAGGAGTAATATCTCGTTCAAGATATTGCCCGCCGGCGAGGTGCTGCAGACCAATATGCTTATTGTGGGTGAGCCTTGCGAGGATGACATTTCTTTTTCATGGTATGCCGTCTGCAAAACGGATAATGGAGATTTCATATCCATTGATACGTCCAAAGAAAGAAGTGGAAGGTGTTACGACAGCAATTCAGAAATTCACGGTGTGGCTGGAAGTTGTCCGATCATCGCGCTAAGTTTTTCAGAATTGCTTTGCTTGCTATATAGAAGTTCAGGGATAGATGTTTTTTGGAAAACGAGAGATTACGGCGACGCTTATGCGTGATGTTAGATGGGAGTTTCAATAAGTCGGCTGGGTAGGTCTCCGTGCTCGTCCATTATTCGTATTCGTATTCGTATTCGTTTTGCGTTGTGTAGTAGTTCGGTGAAGCCGGGTTGCACAGTTCGCCCGGTCGCCTGCGGTTGTTTTTCTGCAGCCGAGTTGACCACGTCAGCGTTGCGGTCCTGTCGACGGCCTTTCATCAGGCCCACGCTTTGGGAAGCGTGGGCTTGTGTTTTTCTGGATCGCGACTGCGACCGCATCAAGGGCAGCGATTTGAGATGCGGCAGCCGCGCTGCACATCGACTCGATTCGTGCGGAGGCGGAGCAGCCGATCGGCTAGTGTGGCGCGAACAACTACTTCCGGCCCGTGATCGCTGCTGAACCGGCGATAGAAAAGGCGCGCAGACAGCACGCTTGGCCTGGTCGAATTTCACCCGCGCAAATGTGAATCCCGGCGCAGCGTGCGACCGTACCGCGCATAGCTGCACTTCAAGCCAGTAGGGCGGCCACCACCGGCCACCCCCAACCATCACCAAGCGATATTGCAAGAAGACCGCGCCGTCCCCGCACCGCCCGTAGCTGTGCAATGCGAACCCGCGCCGTTGTCATAGAACGTTCGCGTCTCCGGTTGCGGCACTGACGGATCGTACGGATTCGGCGCACCGCGTGGCCCACGAGCGGCATCGAAAGGTCGCGCCGGCGCATACGGTTTGCCACCGCCCGGAGCGTGTGACCCACTGGCCCGCAGATATTCATTCCAGTTCAGTTCACGCTGTTCGTGCCTGGGCAACGCGCGCCCGAAGCTGTCGCTCCCACCCGAACCGAGCGCGACGCGATTCGAAGGCCACACCGAATCGCCGGATCCGTGTTCATCCGGAGACTGCGGCGCAAGCGTATCGCCCGAAACCCGCAACGGCCGCGTATCAGGCGTATCGAACGGACCACGTTCGACTGGCGCAGCGTACTTCACGCGCTGCGTCGTCCGCGCCGCGCGCGCGTCATCCCGAGCCAGAACCCGACGTTCCGAACGGAACACATTGGCGCCGCCGGCCCGATCGACCAGCGAATCGCGGCCGGAAGCATCAACAGTAGAAACGGAAAGCGCACAAGCAAGCGCGGCAGCGGAAGAAAAACGGAGAGGATGATTCATTGGCGATCCGAACCAGGTGATTTGCGATGAGAAGAAACAGCAGATCACTGGCTGGCGGCTGGGCGACGGAAGGCCGTCGAAGCGGCCCTGAAGCGACTACGAGGCGCGGTGGACGCGACACGCAGGAAGGCTGGCTGGATTGCAGAGGCGAGTTCACATTATTTCACAAAAATAACAAAGAGCTTTCGTGTTAGCCAGATGCGTCAGCAAATGGAAGGATTGACCGCCCGGACCCGACGCCCCGCCCCGCTGCACCCCGACCCAATCGTCAGTCGATTGATTTACACACATTCGTCGCTGTGAAACCGAAAAATCGTACGCTGCGCACCCGAAATACACCACAAGGCCCGACCAGCAAGCCTCCACCCCACCTCCCCACCCAAAATCGCAACCCAATTGCACCCACCGCAAACGTTACCGCTCCCGCCAAGTTGCGCCCCCATCGCCACCCACCGCCCGGCAAGTTTCTCCGTGTTTTCCCTCATAACACCGGCATTTTTGACAGACGATTTAAAAACGCCCATATAATTTCGGCTGCCTTGCCAATGGCTGTCGGACCATCCCTCCGAACGAGCACTTTGG
>Ga0207667_10009002_pt1 | contig 11808 bp, 12 predicted proteins | sample KBSCornC52_FD_184301 | JGI IMG/M metagenome (GOLD analysis project Ga0207667, IMG submission 184301) | Corn rhizosphere microbial communities from Kellogg Biological Station, Michigan, USA - KBS Corn C5-2 (SPAdes) (version 2) | ecosystem: Host-associated > Plants > Roots > Rhizosphere > Soil ...
CGACGAGGACCTGGAGCGAGCTCTGTTCTCGCTCGAACTCGAAGAGCCGCCGGCGGACCTGCGCGGCCGCATCCTCGCGGCCACCTGCTATCGCACCCCGGTCATCTTCAAGCAGTGGGAACTGGTCCTGCTCGGCGCCGGCCTGGCCGTCGTCGCGTGGATGGCGTTCGCCATCGTGACGGGCGGCCTGCCGTCGCTGGCCGGCAACATCCAGGACGGCGTGCAGACCGTCGGCAAACAGCTCTCCAATACGGCCACGCTCTCGTGGATCGCCGCCGGCGGCGCGGTCGCCGTGTGGCTCTCATTATGGGCTAATCCGTCGCAGCTGGTTTCCAGGAAGATTGCGCGCCGCTGACTCCAAATGGGGAGTCCATGGAGAAAGCCGCTCGTCCGTTCACGGTCCTGGTCGTCGAAGACGACGCGCAGATCGCTCGGGTGCTCAAGCTCGAACTCGAACACGAAGGGTACGTGGTCGAGACCGCGAGCGACGGCCTAGCCGGGCTCGAGAAGGCGCTCAAGGAACCCGATCTCGTCATCCTCGATCTGATGCTGCCGCGTATGGACGGGCTTGAGGTCTGCAAGCGGCTGCGCGCCAAGAGCAAGGTGCCGGTCATCATGCTGACCGCCAAGGACCGCATCCCGGACCGCGTCGCCGGCCTCGATCTCGGCGCCGACGACTACCTCACCAAACCGTTCGCGACCGACGAGCTGCTGGCGCGCGTGCGCGCGCGGCTGCGCGAGCGCGCGCCGGTCTCGACCACGATCGAGTACCGCGACCTGGTGATGGATCGCGATCGCCACGAGGTCAAGCGCGCGGGCAGGCCGATCGAGCTGACCGCCAAGGAATACGCGCTGCTCGAGTACCTGCTGATCCATCGCAACAAGGTCCACACGCGCGACGAACTGTTCAACGGCGTCTGGGGCAGCGACTTCCTGGGCGATTCCAACCTGATCGACGTCTACATCCGCTACCTGCGCGGCAAGATCGACGAAGGGTCTGACGACAAACTGATCACGACGGTGCGCGGCGTCGGCTACGCCATCAAAGACTAGGCCGGCATGTTCGCGTCGCTGAAGTGGCGCATCGCCGCGAGCTACGCGCTGCTGCTGGCGATCGCCATCGGGGGCATCGGCGTCGCGGTCGTGCTCAGCTTCCAAGGCATCCTGTATTCGCAGGCGCAGGCGCGCGTCGACCAGACGATGCGCGAGATCGTGCGCGCGGCGCTGCCGTCGGACAATCCCCTGCTGCCCGCCGAGCAGTCCGGCTACGAGACCGTCATCAACAGCCAGAACCTGGCCCGCTGGGAATCGCCGACCACGTTCGTCCAGATCGACGCCGCCAACGGCGCGCTGCTCGCGCGCAGTTCGAATTTCGGCGGCGACCGGTTCGCGCCCGACCCGGCGTTGACCGCGCAGACGCCCGGTCCGCTCTACCGGACCGCCGACCTGTCGACCGGCGCGTTCCTGGTCGAGGATCGCTACCTCGCGCTCGGTCCGCGGGCGATCGTCGTCCACGTGGGCGAACCGCTCGACGCCCTGCAGCGCACCTTCGAGCAGACCCGCAGCACCATCGTCGCGATCCTGGCCGCCGCCGTGCTCGCGCTGATCGCGCTCGCCATCCTGTTGGCAGAGCAGATCACCGAGCCGATCAACCGGCTCGCCAACGCGATGCGCTCGACCGGACCCGACTTCCCGGTCGCGCCGCGCCCGCGCGAACTCCGGCGCGACGAGATCGGGCAGCTCGCCGACTCGTTCGACGACCTGATCGACCGGCTGGGCGAGGCGTTCGCGCGAGAACGCCAGTTCATCTCGGACGCCTCGCACGAGTTGAAGACGCCGCTCACCTCGATCAACGCCAACGCGCAGATGCTGCTGCGCTGGGGCGACCAGGACGAGACCCTGCGGCGCGAATCGCTCGAGACGATCGTGCACGAGAGCAGTTCGCTCGCCGGGATGGTCAACGGCATGCTGACGTTGGCGAAGGCCGATCGCGGAGACGCGATCCCCAAGGAGCCGGTCGCGCTCGCCTCGCTGGTCGAGGACGCGGCCCGCGGCGCGAACCAGCGCGCGGCGGAGAAGGGTCTGCGCCTGCTCGTGGAGCCGGGCGACGAAGGCCGCATCCTGGGCGACCCGCATCTGCTGCGCCAACTCGCGAGCAACCTGATCGACAACGCCATCAAGTTCACCGAGACCGGCGAGGTGACGGTCCGCGTCGAGCGCGACGGCCGCAGCGTGCGGCTGCTCGTCCGCGACACCGGACCCGGCATCCCCGAAGACGAGCGCGCCCAGGTCTTCGACCGGTTCTACCGCGCCGACCTGGCCCGGTCGCGCGTGGTTCCCGGCACGGGCTTGGGGCTGGCCATCGTGCGCTCGATCGCGCGCGTCCACGACGGCACCGTCGAGGCGCAGGCCGCACCGGGCGGCGGATCGCTCTTCGTCGCGACGTTCCCCGTCATCGGGTTCACCGAATCCCAATGACCCTGGCGCGCGCCGGCACCTACAATTGGGCGATGCGCCGTGCGGTCTTGCTCGCGATGTTGCTCGCCGCCGTCGCCGCGCCGGCGTCGGCCGATCCCATCGTGCTCCAGACCGGCGCCGTGCCGGTCGTCACTATCTCGCTGAAGAGCGGGTCGATCACGATCAAGACGTGGAACCGCGATGCGGTGCAGATCGACGCTCCGGCCGGCGTCAGCGCGGAGCATCTGGACGCCGGCGTGGTGGGTCGCCGGATCCCGCGCCAGTATCCCGTCTGGTCCCAGACCGTGCGGACCGCGCGCGGCGCCGCCTCGCTGCCGGCCGAGGTCTGGGTGCTTCCGCAACTCTCGCCCGGCCCGCACGACGCGGTCGTGGTACGCGGCGACGGCGACGCCGTCGTGACCGTCCCGGCCGGCACCGCATTCGTGCTCGCGCGCGCGTTCGGCAAGAGCGGGATCGACCTGGACGGCTATCGCAATGGCGCGTTCTTCCTGACGGCGCGCGCCGGTGCCGTCTCGCTCCGCGACGTCACGGGCACGGGCTTCATCCAGACCGCGCGCGGCCGGATCCTGGCCGCCGACTCGTCCTTCGACCGGCTGCGCGCGCGCAACGGGATCGGCGACGTCTTCTTCTCGAACTGCGCGTCGCAGCAGATCGAGGTGACCAGCGTCTTCGGTTCGATCGTCTACGACAACGGCACGTTCGCGCCCGGATTGGCGCGGTTCGAATCGTCCGCCGGCGACGTGGCGATCGGGGTCGGCGGGAACGCACAGATCGGCGCGCATACCGGCACCGGCACGGTCGAGACCGAGTTCGCCGGACGGGCGAGCGTCAGCGGGCGGGGCGGCGACGCTCGCGCGACCGTCGGCGCGGGCGGCCCGGCGGTCACCGCCAGCAGCGGGTCGGGGACGATCCTGCTCTACGACGGTTCGCTGCGCGATCATGCCGGACTGGTCAGGCGCGCGCCGGGCCTGCGCGCCATCTTCGGCAAGCCGGCGTTCCGCAAGTTCCTTACAACAAGAAGAGGCGCAGGACCGCTTCGTCGAGTTTGAAGGTGTGCTGCGGGAGCACGGCTTCTTCTTTATAGCCGCACGCTTCGAAGAACCGCTGGGCATCGCCGCGGTGCGGCACGAGCGTCGTCATCTTGTGGCAGTTGTAGTAGTTCGCGAGATCGGCCGCATCCGCCAGCAACGCCCGCCCGATGCCCTCGCGCCGGCGGTGCGGGAGCACCACGATCCGCTCGACGTGCGCGAGCGAGGCGGCGATCCGGATCCGGGTCGCGCCGACGATCGCCCCGCCGTCGGTGGCCGCGATGTCGTAGGACTGCTCGTGCCAGATGACCGAGAACGCATAGAACGTCTTGAGCGCCTCGCGTTCCGTCTGCTTGAAGAACGCGGCCGCCCCGTCCGGCGGAAGCCGCCCGAGATCAAACGGCATACGCGCCCAACTCCGTGGTCGCCTCGAGCAGATATCCGTCGTGGGCCGCGATCGCGCGGATGCCCGACGCGTCCTCGAAGGCCTGCGCGAGCCGGACCGGATCCTCTTCGAGCATCTTGGTGCCGAAGTGCTGGAAGACCGCGACCTTGGGTCTGACGGTCTCGACGATTCGGCAGGCGTCCGCCCAGACCAGATGATCGACGTCCATCGTGTCGGCGTAGCGCAGCACGTTGACGATCAGCACGTCGGGCGCGTGCGCGGCGTAATCCTCGGCCAGACCGTCGAAATAGCGGCCGCACGGCAGATATGAGAGCGTCGTCCCGCGATAGGTGAAATGCATGCCGTACGTCTCGACCGAGTGGACGTGTCGGATCGACGTGCGCAGTTCGACGTCGCCGATCGCATACGGACCGCCCGACGCTTCGACGATCTGGACACGCTGGGGGAAGGCCTGCGCGTACGGGAAGACCACGTACTCGCCTTCGAGCGCGTCGCGCGGTGCGACCAGGGCGCCGCGCGGGCGGAAGCCGCCGGCCGTCATCGCTTCGATCAGGGCGTTGACGTCGCCGGAGTGGTCGAGGTGCTTGTGCGAGAGGGCGATCGCGTCGAGCTCGCGGGGATTGCACGGCGGGACGTGGGAGAGCGCCCGGACGAGCGCGCCGGGGCCGGGGTCGACGTGGATCTGGGTCTCGCCGAAGCGCATCCACATGCCGCCCGAAGCGCGCACCTGGCGGGCCACGACGAAGCGCGCTCCGCCCGTCCCGAGGAAGAGGACCGAGATCACGGGTAGGTCGCTTCGTTCCGCTCTACGCGCGGTAGAGGTCGAAGAACGCGTCGAGGTTGGAGCGGTACTGTTCCAGCGCCGTGCTCCACAGACCGAGCGCGCTCGTGCCGGCCGCCGTGAGCGTATAGACCCGCCGCGCCGGTCCCTGTTCTTTCGGATCCCACCATGACGAGATATAGCCTTCGCGTTCGAGCTGGCGCAGGGCGCGATAGACCGTCCCCGGGTCCGTGATCACGTCGAAGCGCTCTTTGAGCGCCTTCATGATCTCGTAGCCGTGCAGGTCGCGCTCTTTGAGCATGACCAGCAACCACGCCATCAGATAGTTCTTCGGGGTGCCCCTGGGGGGCAGGCCGCTCTCCTTGAGCGGGACGACGTTCGAGAACGCCGGATCTGCGAATTGCTTCAAGCGACACCCCGCGCGAAACCGATCGGGGCCTTATGCCCCTCCTCCACGAACTCCATGAAAACGGCTACTTCTCCGATTCTTATGGGCCGAACGGACCAGCAGCAACTCCAGTCCGATTGGCGTCAGATTAGGCCCGCCCCAGGAAGCCACCTGCGAGAAAAGTCCGACTGTCAAGAAACTGTCAGGATCTCGCGAGGAGGAGGCTCCTACGCCAGGACGGGCAGCGTCGGGAAGCTGCCGCTCAGGATCTTCTGCGAGGGCTTGCCGAGCCAGCGCTCGAGGACGGTCGCGTAGACCGAGCGGAAGTCGGTCCCGAACCGGACGTTGCCGTTGGAGGTGTTGCTCAAGTCCGGCGCGGCGCCATACATGCCGCCCTTGACGTTGCCGCCGATCAGGAAGAGCGGACTGGCCTCGCCGTGATCGGTGCCCCGGCTCCCGTTCTCCTCGATCCGGCGGCCGAACTCGGAGAACGTCATCGTCAAAACGTCGTCGTCGGTGCCGTGGGCGGCCAGGTCGGCGTAGAACGCCGCGATCGCGTCGGAGAATTCGCCGAGCAGACGGTTCTGGGTCTGCACCTGCGAGACGTGCGTGTCGAACGAGCCGTGCTGGACGTAGATCACCTTGGTGCCGAGCTTGCTCCCGACGATCTGGGCCGCGAGCGAGAGGCTGCGGCCGAGGGCCGTGGCCGGATAGGCGCCGGCCGGTCTGTAGCCGGCGATCAGCTTGGGCAGCTCTTGCGACCCTCGCTGCGAATGGTCCTCGATCTCCATCACGTGCGCGAGATACGGCGAGCTGAACGGCTGACGCGCGTCGCGCACGACCTGGGTGTAGGCCGCCCGCGCGGCCGCGTTGCGGTCGGAGATCAGCCCGTAGCCGCGCTCGCTCGGGATCGCCGGGACGTCGGTCTTGGCCGCGACCATCACTTCGGGCAGCACCTGCGAGAGGGCCACGCCGTTGAACAGGTTGTCCGCCGGCAGGCCGGCCTCGTCCATGTAGCGGCCGAGCCAGCCGGTGTGCAGGTACTTGTCCGGCGCGGCCGTCTGCCAGATCTCGGTCGAGCGGAAGTGCGAGTGATCCGGATCGGGATAGCCGACGCCCTGGACCACCGCCACCGAGCCCTTGTCGTAGAGCGCTTTGAGCGCCCGCATCTGCGGGTTGAAGCCGAGCTGGGCGTCGATCGCGAGCACCTGATCGCGGCCGATCGCGAGCGACGGACGGACGCGATAGTAGGCCGGATTCCCGTGCGGTACCACGCAGTTGAGCCCGTCGTTGCCGCCCTGCAGGTTGATCAGGAGCAGCGTCCGGTTCGCGCCGCCGGGCAGCCCCGGCAGCGGCGAGGCGGCCAGCGCCTGGGCGAAGATATGATCGGCATTGGCGACGACCGTGATGCCGCTGAGCGCGCCGAGCAAGAACGAAGTACGCTGCATGATCTTCTCCTAAGCCAACTGGAAGGCGGGCATCGCCATCGTGAGATAGGCGGCTCCGCGCACGCGTTCGTCGCGATTCTCGCCGGAGAGCATGCCCATCGCGGACTCGCCCGCGCCGTTGAGGTAGCTCGCCAGCTGTGCGGTCGCCAGCGGCGACGCGTCGCCCTGGAGGATCGAGGCGATCAGGGCGGCCGCCGCCGGCTGGGCCGTCATCGGCACGCTCGGCAGCCAAGACGACTGCGCCATCACCTGCGAGTTGACCAGGCCGGCGACGTAGTTGTGGCGCGCGATCACCATCTGACTGGTCACCCAGTTCTGGCCGCCGGGCCAGCCCGCGACGTTAGGCGGATAGAACAGGACCTGGCCCATCTGGTTCATGCCGCGCTGCGCCGACGGATCGAGGACCTTGAGCCCGAGCGCCTTGTGCGCGCCGACGACGAACTCGGCCGGGCTCTTGACCAGCGCGCGGTAGGCGCGCTCGCTGAAGAACACGTCGCTGCGCAGCAAGGTCGACATCACCGGCGCCAACTCGAAGTCGTGCTTGCGGATCAGGGCGGCCACCGCCTCGACCAGCTGCGGCTCCGGATCGTTAGACGAAATAGTTGAGCAGGCTGCCGGCGAAGAACGTCGCGGCCTGCGGCTGTTCGAAGATGATGTCGACGACGTCGTCGCCGTTGAAGTTCCCGGTCTTGCCCAGGAACGTCTTGGTCCCGTCGTCGTGGCGCGTGCCGACGAAGCCGGCCTGCCCGGTGCGCCGGAAGACCGTCCAGCCCGACCACGCGCGCGCGGCCTCGCGCACGTCGCTCTCGGTGTAGTGGTCGACGCCCAGCGTGAAGAGCTCCATCAGCTCGCGCGCGTAGTTCTCGTTCGGATGCGTCGCGACGTTGAGCGCGTTGTCCAAGTAGATCAGCATCGCGGGATCCTTGGAGACGCTGCGCGTCAGTTCGCGCAGGTTGCCGAGCGCGTTCGAACGGAAGAGCTGGTTCTGCGCCAGCACCATCGGCGGCGTCACGCCCTTCTGGATGGCCGCGGTCGTGAAATGCCCGTGGAAGTAGAGCGCCATCTTCTCCTGGAGCGGCGCCGGCGAGTTGAGCATCCGGTCCAGCCACCACGCCTGCAGCGAGAGCACCGACCGGCGCTCCTGCATCCGCAGCCCTTTGTTGCGCTCGCGCTTCTGGTCGTCGGTCATGTCGGCCGGGCGACGGCCGGCGAACTGGCCGCGCAGATACGCGACCGGATCGAACACGTCGGCGGGCTGCGGCATGCCCGCCGTCGACGGGAAGTGGACCAGCGAGGCGACCGCCTCGGCGGGCGACATCGCGGCCATCGCGCGGATCTCGTCCGGCGAGCCGCCGAAGCCCGCGCGGCGCATCAGATGGGCAGCCAGCCGCTGGTTCCACGGTCCGCCGTAGGGGCGCAGCGCGCCGGCCGCATCGAGCGGGCCCGCCGGGCGGTGGATCCCGGCTACATCGACGTTTGCCATACCGGAAGTGTAGCGCAGAACGCGCGCTCCGCGACCTTCCCGGGCGAAGGTCTAACCGCGGGCTAACCGAACCGCGGACTCGATGGCACTGCTCGAATCACGCACGGACACGCGTTCCGAAGCGTTCGCCGCCAACGCGCGCCGGATGCGCGATCTTTCGGCCGACCTGCGGCAGCGACTCGAAGCCGTGCGCGCGGGCGGCGGCGCCGACGCGACCGCCAAGCACCGCAAGCGCGGCAAGCTGCCCGCCCGCGAGCGCATCGAGCGCCTGGTCGACCCCGGAACGGACTTCCTCGAATTCTCGGCGCTGGCCGCCGGCGGGATGTACGACGACGCATCCCCCGCGGCCGGCATCGTGACCGGCATCGGCATCGTCGAAGGCATGCACTGCGTCATCGTCGCCAACGATGCGACCGTCAAGGGCGGCACGTACTACCCGATGACCGTCAAGAAGCATCTGCGCGCGCAAGAGATCGCCGAGCAGAACCATCTGCCGTGCATCTATCTGGTCGATTCGGGGGGCGCGTTCTTGCCGCTGCAGGCCGACGTGTTCCCGGATCGCGATCACTTCGGCCGGATCTTCTACAACCAGGCCCGCATGTCGGGCAAGCGCATCCCGCAGATCGCGGCGGTGATGGGTTCGTGCACCGCCGGCGGCGCGTACGTGCCCGCCATGAGCGACGAGACGGTGATCGTCAAGGGCAACGGCACGATCTTCCTCGGCGGCCCGCCGCTGGTGAAGGCCGCCACCGGCGAGGTGGTGACGGCCGAGGAACTGGGCGGCGCCGACGTGCACACGCGCGTCTCGGGCGTCGCCGATCACCTGGCCGAGAACGACGAACACGCGCTCGGGATCGTGCGCGAGATCGTGCGCGATCTGCACCGCGAGCTGCCGGCCCAGTGGGACCGCCGGGAACCCGCGCCGCCCAAGTACGACCCGGACGAGATCTACGGCATCATCCCGGCCGACGCCCGGATCGGCTACGACGTGCGCGAGGTGATCGCGCGACTGGTCGACGGTTCGGAGTTCCACGAGTTCAAGGCCCGCTACGGCACGACGCTGGTCTGCGGTTTCGCGGCGGTCGAAGGACATCCGGTCGGCATCGTCGCCAACAACGGCATCCTGTTCAGCGAGTCGGCGCTCAAGGGCGCGCACTTCATCGAGCTGTGCGCGCAGCGCGGCACGCCGCTCGTGTTCCTGCAGAACATCACCGGCTTCATGGTCGGCAAGGAATACGAGAACGGCGGCATCGCCAAGGACGGCGCCAAGCTGGTGATGGCGGTCGCCTGCGCCGAGGTCCCGAAGTTCACGGTCGTCATCGGCGGCAGCTTCGGCGCCGGCAACTACGGCATGTGCGGACGCGCCTATTCGCCGCGCCAGCTGTGGATGTGGCCGAACGCGCGCATCAGCGTGATGGGCGGGCCGCAGGCCGCAAGCGTCCTCTCGACCGTCAAGGGCGACATGAGCGACGAAGAAAAGGCCGCCTTCGAAGCGCCGATCCTGGCCAAGTACGAGACCGAAGGCAGCCCGTACTTCTCGACCGCGCGGATGTGGGACGACGGCGTGATCGATCCGGTCGACACTCGCAAAGTGCTCGCGATCGGCCTCGAGGCCGCCGCCAACGCCCCGCAGCCGCCGACCACGTTCGGCATCTTCCGGATGTAGCGCCCGATGACCGCGGAATGGGTCACCGCGTGGTCGGCGCTCGGAACGCTCGTCGTCGTGGCCGGCACCGCGATCGCCGCGCTCGCGCAGCTGCGCCACATGCGCGGCAGCAATCAGATCGCGGCGTTGATGGAGTGCCGGGCGGCGATGGAGTCGCCCGAGACGCGCCGGATGCTCTCGTTCATCGTGCACGAGCTGCCGAAGCGGCTGGCCGACCCGGCCGAGGCGGCGAACCTGGCGGTCTTCCCGCCGGTCGACCCGGACTATCTCGCGGTGGTGAGCGTCGGCAATCTGATGGAGAGCATCGGAACGCTCGTCAAGCACGGGATGATCGAGGCGGATATCACCTGCGACTACTGGGCGTACGTCATCACGACCGTCTGGAAACGGACCGCTCCGATCACGTATGTGGCGCGCAGATCGACGGGCAGCGCCGCGCTCTGGGAGAACTTCGAATATCTCGCGACCGTCGCCGAGGACTACAAGAGCCGCGCAGTTCCGTCGTACCCCGCCGGCGCTCGCAGGATGCCGGACGATACGACCCTGATGGACGCGCTCGCCAAGGACGAAGCGTCGTCTTCTCGACCTACTTGAGCGTCATCACGTAGGACGCGACGTCGCGGAGATCGCGCGCGTCGAGCCGCCAGTGCGGCATGATCGGGTCGAGGCGCTCGCCGGCGCTGTCGATGCCGGTCGCGACCGCCCGCTCGACGAGGGCGACCGTGTAGGGCGGTTTCATATCGGTCACCAGGGCTTTGTGCCGCAGGTCGGCGCTGACCTCGCCGCCGGGCAAGTGTATGCCGCCGGCACCGTTCGCGCCGTGACAGGCCGCGCACGACGGGCGCAGCGGCATCGCGTCCGCGACGATTCGCGTGCCGTTCGCGTCCCGGCCCGTCAGGAAGATCGAGCGTCCGTTCGCGAGGGAGACCGCCGGCGGCGGAGCGGGAGACCGGTGCGACGTCGACGGTGGGGGAGCCGAGCAGCCGACCGCGATCAGGACCAGCAGGACGAGGGGGAGGTGCTTCATACGTCCCCCTCGTTCCCACAAACGGGCGTTCCCGTCAGTTCGAGCCCTGGGTCACCTTGTAGTAGTTCGGCGACTCCACCCACTTCTTGCCGTTGAACGTGAGCGTCGCGCTCGCATTCGGCTTGGTCGGGCAGCACATCGCCGCCGTCGCGTTGTAGTACGGGCCGGTCAGCGTGAGGCTGTCGTCGGCGCCGTTGGTGCCGCGGACGATCTTGGCCCTCAGCGAGCAGCCGTTGTCGACCGAGACGTTCCGCACGACCTTGTTGGAGTGGGGGTTGTAGCCGAAGACGGTGATCGTCGCCGCGCCGCAGTCGGCACCGGTCTGATGGCTCGAGACGACCAGCTGGTCGACCGTCTGGTGGGCGAACTCGCCCGCCCCGACGATCGTGAGTTCTTGCAGCGGGAACCACATGCTCGCGCCGTGGGCCTTCGCGACCTTGTCGAGCGGTGCGCCGTTGGCCGGCGACTGATAGCGCAGTTGGTAGACGGTTCCGTCGATCTGGTAGATCGAGAGGTACCACTGGTAGAACTTCGTGCCGCTGCTCGCTCCGACGAGCTTCTTGCTCGCCACCGCGCGCCACTGGCTGTGCATCGCCTGGCCGGCCATGTAGAGCACGACGCTCTGGGTGACGGTTCCCGGCGGCGCCGGGCTGAACGTGTAATGAGCCGGCTCTTCGGCACGCGATCCGATGGGGATCACGAGGGCCAGAGCCAGGACAAGGGTCAACAGCGATCGAGTGACGCGCATGGGAGTACCCTCCGAGGAGACGTAAGCGAAAAAAGCTCGCTTACGCCTTCGACAACGACCGCTCGGCTACTCTGCGTTCCCACAAGGTCCGCGTATAAGCGACTTCTAATCCCGCCCGCCGGAAGTTCCGCTCGGACGAGCTTGCGACCGCCGCCGCAGACCGGACGTAGACGGCCCCCGCCTGCTGGAGCAGCTTGATGCGATGGCGGATCATGGCCAGCTGGAGGCCGCGCCCCCGCGCCCACGGCATGGTGCTGCCGAAGAACAAGCCGGCCATCGTGGCGTTGGTTCCGGCCGCGCCGACGGCGGCCAGCCGGCCGTCGATGACCGCCTCGAGCGCGATCTCGCCTGGTGT
>Ga0207667_10009003_pt1 | contig 11807 bp, 12 predicted proteins | sample KBSCornC52_FD_184301 | JGI IMG/M metagenome (GOLD analysis project Ga0207667, IMG submission 184301) | Corn rhizosphere microbial communities from Kellogg Biological Station, Michigan, USA - KBS Corn C5-2 (SPAdes) (version 2) | ecosystem: Host-associated > Plants > Roots > Rhizosphere > Soil ...
AATCGCCGCGCAGGCGCTGCTCGGCCGCCATCGGCGGGTCGCGATCCTCGATACCGACATGCATCACGGGCAGGGCGTGCAGGAGATCTTCTACGGCCGCGACGACGTGCTGTACGTGTCGATCCACGGCGACCCGACCAATTTCTATCCGGTCGTCGCCGGCTACGAGGAAGAGACGGGCGCGGGGCCCGGCGACGGCTACAACCTGAACTTGCCGATGCCGCACGGTGCACCCGAGTCGACCTTCTTCGAGCGACTCGACGACGCGCTGCGCGCGCTCGCGCGGTTCCAGCCGGATGCGCTCGTGCTCGCGCTCGGCTTCGACATCTACAAGGACGACCCGCAATCGCAGGTGGCCGTCACGACCGACGGGTTCGGCCGGCTCGGCGGCGCGATCGGTGCGCTCGGCTTGCCGACGGTGATCGTGCAGGAGGGCGGCTATCACCTCGAGAGCCTCGATGCGAACGCGCGTGCATTCTTCGCCGGGTTCGCCGCCGCGCGCTGATACGTCGAGAAGGCGGCCGCCATGCGCGGCCCGTCAGCGACAACGCCCGCGTCGGCATCCCGGCGCGGGCGTTGTTCAATTGGGGTGCCGCGTATCGGCACTCTGCGGATCGCGGTGCGCTTACGAGTTCGCGGCAACCGGTGCGCGGCGGCGTTGCATCCTCTGCATTGCGACCAGCGCGAGCCCGGCGGCGGCGATCAACCCGCCGACGAGCGGCACGGCCGCGTAGCCGAAGCCGGCCGAGATCGCCGCGCCGCCGGCTGCCGCGCCGAGCGCATTGCCGAGGTTGAACGCGCCGATGTTGACGGCCGACGCGAGGCCCGGCGCTTCGTGCGCGGCACGCATCACGCGCATCTGCAGCGGCGGGACCACCGCGAACGTCGCGACACCCCACACCAGCAGCGTGGCCGCCGCGCCGACTTGCGTGCGGGCGAGCAGCGGGAACCCGGCCATCGTCACGATCAGCAGCACCAGGAAGCCGATCAGCGTGGCGTCGAGCGAGCGGTCGGCGAGGCGGCCGCCGGCGATGTTGCCGATCGAGAAGCCGACGCCAATCAGCACGAGCATCGCGGTCACGAAGCCGGGCGTCGCGCCGGTCACGTGTTCGAGCGTCGGGGCGACGTACGTGTAGAGCGTGAACATCGCGCCGGCGCCGAGTACCGTGGTCGCGAGCGCGCCGAGCACGACGGGGCGCGTGAGCACCGACAGTTCGGCACGCAGGTTCGGCATCTTGCCGGCCTCGCCCCTCGGCAGCGCGGCGAACAGGCCGGCGATCGCGATCAGGCCGAGCGCGGCGGTGGCCGCGAACGACATGCGCCAGCCGATCATCTGGCCGAGCCAGGTCGCGGCCGGCACGCCGCCGACGTTCGCGATCGTGAGGCCCATGAACATCGTCGCGACCGCGCTGGCCTGCCGTTCACGCGGCACGAGGCCGGCCGCGACCACCGAGCCGAGCCCGAAGAACGCGCCGTGGTTCAGGCTCGTGACGAGTCGGGCGAGCAGAAGCGTCGTGTAGTCGGGCGCGATGGCCGACAGCAGGTTGCCGATCGTGAAGATCGACATCAGTGCGATCAGCGCCGAGCGGCGCGACCAGCGCGCGAGCAGCAGGGTCATCAGCGGCGCGCCGACCATCACGCCGATCGCATACGCGCTGATCAGCATGCCGGCCTGCGGAATCGACACGTGTACGCCGTCGGCGATCACGGGCAGCAGGCCCATCGGCGAGAACTCGGTCGTGCCGATGCCGAACGCACCGGCGGCGAGCGCCAGCAGCGGCAGCGCGGCGCTGCCGCCTGGGCGGGGAGGAGAAGAAGTCGTGGGGTTCACGCGATGCGCTCCTGTAAGCATTGGGCAACGGCATCGGCCGTTGTGGACAGGGTGAAGTGTGCCTGCATGACTTTTGCGGGAAAAGCCGCATCCGGGCGAAATTATCTTGATTTCATGTCAACAATGCGGGGTTGGGGACGCGTTGGGGGGCGCGGCTGGCAGCGTCAGGCCGCTCGGGCGACGGGGTAGGCACCCGGCCCGTGCTGACGCAAATGCACGATCCCTCCCGCCGATCCTGCACCGAAGCGCTCCCGGACAAAAAAAGCCCCGGTCACAGGGGGACCGTGACCGGGGCGAGAAGGCATCCTCTCTTTGGCACGAGGGTTGGATGCGGGCGCAGTATATTTCGGGGCATAACGATTCGAAATGACGTTAAACGGTCGTTTTTGGCGTCAATTTAAAAATAGCGACGCGGCAGCGCCGATTGTCATGAATCTGAAAGCATTTTCGTGCGTTCCAGCCGATGTTTACGTGGGATGACGGCGAAGCCGGCCGTCGTCACGCGGCGCTACGGAATCCGTCGCAGGTGCGCCGGTTGAGTTCGCCGGCGCTCGGTCAATCCGCGTGGCCGGCCGCGTCGCGCACGGCATCGAGAAACCGTGCGACGACGGGGGAAGCGGGCGCCGCCGCGCCGTCGAACACGAACTCGATGTCGAAGCGGCTCGCGAGTTCGTCGAGCGCGACGAGCCGGACCGTGCGCGGGCACGTCGGCGACGCGCTTTCCGGCACGAATGCGCAACCCATGCCGGCCGCGACGAGCCCGATCAGCGTCGGGATATCGCTGCCGACCTGCGCGATGCGCGGCGTGAAGCCCGCGCGTTCGCACTGCGCCATCAGGAAGCGATGGTGCGCGGCGGAGCGCTGCGCGTCGAACCACACGAACGGTTCGTGCGCGACGTCGGCGAGCGTGCGCGGTGCGTGAAAGCGCCCGCCGGGCGGTGCGGGCATTGCCAGCACGAAGCGGTCGCTCAGCAGCCGCACGCCCGACAGATGCGGTGCCTCGTCGCGGCGCCACGCCATGATGCCGCCGTCGAGCTGGCCGCGCATCAGCGCCGCCGCCTGCTCGGCCGACAGCATCGGCGCGATCGACAGCTTCACGTCCGGACACGCGTCGCGAAACGCCTTGAGCACGTTCGCGACGACCGGCAGCGGCAGGCAGTTCGGCAGCGCGCCGAGCCGCAGTTCGCCGAGCTGGCCGGCGGCGCTGCGCAACGCGCGTTCGCGGCTGTCCTGCAACGTCGCGAGCAGGCCCGTCGCATCGTCCAGGAAACTCGCGCCGGCCGCCGTGAGCGTGACGCCCGTCGTGCGGCGGATCAGCAGCGGTGTCCCGATCGCGTCCTCGAGCTCGCGGATCTGCCGCGACAGCGCAGGCTGGACGATGCCGGCCGCGCGGGCGCCGGCCATCACGCTGCCGGCTTGCGCGACCGCCACGAAGTAACGCAGGTGACGCAGTTCGATCTGGCGCATGCGGTGTCGGCTCCGGTTTCGATTCAGTTGGTATGCCTGTCAAGCATAACAAGGGTTATCCGTTGGTATTGGAAAGCATGGCCCGCGTGCCGTACGATGGGCACCGTTGCCGGGCCTGTTCACAGGCCGCGTGCGTTTCCCTTGTCCCCACCGTGTCCCGCACCATGCCGCTTCATATCCCGACCCCCTACATCCGTTCGCAAATCGCGTCGCGCCGCCTCGGCACGAACATTCGGCTGAAGCTCGACGCGCTGCAGCCGTCCGGGTCGTTCAAGTTGCGCGGCATCGGCGCGGTTTGCGAAGCGCGGCATGCGGCCGGCGCGCGCCGGTTCGTGTCGTCGTCGGGCGGCAATGCGGGCATCGCGGTCGCGTATTGCGGTCGTGAACTCGGTGTGCCGGTGCTCGTCGTCGTGCCGGAAACCGCGTCGGCCCGCGCGCGCGAGCTGATTCGTGTCGAAGGCGCGGAGGTGATCGTGCACGGCGCGAGCTGGGTGGAGGCGAACGCGTTCGCGCTGGCGGCAGTCGGCGCGCAGGACGCGTTCGTGCATCCGTTCGACGACCCGGTGCTGTGGCAAGGGCACGCGACGATGATCGACGAGATGGCGCTGACCGGCCCGAAACCCGGCGCGGTCGTGCTGTCGGTCGGCGGCGGCGGGCTGCTGTGCGGCGTGCTCGAGGGGCTCGCGCGCAACGGCTGGCACGACGTGCCGGTGGTCGCGGTCGAGACGGAGGGCGCCGACAGCTATGCGCGCTCGGTCGCGCACGGGCGCCCGGTCGAATTGCCGGCGATCACGAGTATCGCGACGACGCTCGGCGCGAAGCGGCCGTGCGATGCGGCGGTCGAATGGGCGACGCGGCATGCGATTCATCCGGTCGTCGTGTCGGATGCGCAGGCGGTGGCGGCGTCGTTGCGGTTCTTGGACGAGCACCGGATCGTCGTCGAGCCGGCGTGCGGCGCGGCGCTGGCCGCGCTCGAGCAGTCGGTGCCGGTGCTCGCGTCGGCGTCGGACATCGCGGTGATCGTGTGCGGCGGCGTGACGGCGACAGTCGAGCAACTGCAGACGTTGAACGCGACGCTGCGGTAACGCGCTGACCCCTCACGCCCCCTTCCGTTACGCGGCGTAGCCGGCCGACGATGCAGACGAACCCGTAACGGCGCTCGCGCAGTCAGTTCGCGGCGGGCGCGCTGGCGCCGGACGGCGCGGACGAGGCGAGGGGAGCGGCAGCCGCCGGCGCAGGCGCTTTGTCTGCTGCCGTCGAAGCGGCGCTCGACGCCACAGGTGCGGATGCCGCGGATACGGGCGTGGACGATACCTGCGTTGCGGCCACCGTCGTGGCAGCCACAGGCGTCGAAGCAGCAAGCGTCGAAGCAGAAGCGGGCGTCGGAGCGGCAGACGCAGGTGCTGAAGCCGGCACCGGACCCGAAGCCGGCGCGGCCCCCGGCACGACCCCGCGCATCGCCCCCGGCGCGACCACGGCCGATGCCGGTGCGGGCACGGCCGGCACGACGGGCGTGCCCGACGTCGGCGCGACGCTCGGCACCGACAGCGGCACGGGCGCCGCCGGCGGCGTCGGCACGACGGGCGTCGTCATCTTCATCGGCTCGCCTTGCGGCGTCGGCGCGGGTTCGGGCAGCGGCGCGACGGGTTCCTTCTCGGCCGCCTTCACGGTGGCGCGGTCGCGGCGGGCGGGATCGATCTTCAGGAAATGCTCGACCAGATTGAAGAAGCGCTCGTAGAACACGCCGGCGGGAATCGTCTCGCTCGCGGTCTTCACGAGCGCGTCGTCGCTCGAGCCGATCGGCAGCGACAGCGACCCGAACACGCTGAGCCCGACGCTGGCCGACGTATTCGACTTCTTCAGCGTGTAGCGGTCCTGCACCGCGTTCACGTACGCAATGCTCGACGTGCCGTCCGCGTTCGCGTCCGCGCATACGACGTGAAACTCGATCACGACGTGCATGTCGTTGTTCGGCTGGAAATTCTTGCTGCCGTCGACCGCATCGTTGCGCGACGACGACACGACATAGCCCTGGCTCAGCAGCGCGCGACGCGCGGCCTCGCAGGCCGCGTCGGATTTCGAGCGGAAGGTGTGCGCATACGGGCTGCTCGTCGCGTCGAACTGTTCCTGCTGGTAGATCGGCTTGGGCGGCGACGAGCACGCCGCCAGCACGGCCGCGGCCGCGAGCGCGCACGAAACGGAAAACAGGCGAAATCGGTTGTGCATGGCGTCTTTCAAAAGGCTCGGGAAATACCGTGCGGGGCGGCGGGCGCCGCCCACGCGATGCCGTGCAACGGCTGTGCCGGTGCACGGCGCTTGGCAATCTCGTATGGCCGGGGCGTCATTATAGTTTCGTTTGATGTCGCGCTTGCTTCAGCCGGCCGGCGCCGGCGGCGCGACGGCGAGCAGTTGCGACACGAGCGGATGGTGTTCGCCGCGCCGCGAGCGGATCGCGTGGATTTCCTCGGTCACGTCACCCGCACGGCCGAGCCGGCGCAGCCCGCGCAACAGCGACGCGTCGTTCGCGCCGAGTTCGCTGAGCGCAAACACGCCGAGGCCGCGGGCCGCGAACACGGCCATCAGCGCGCTGTCCTCGAATTCCCCGGCCACGCGGGGCACGATCCGTTCCCGTTCCAGCCACAGGTCCAAGCGTGCGCGCAGCGCCGAATGGGCGGTCGGCAGCAGCACCGGCAGCTCGGCGAGGCAGTGGGGGAAGCGCTGCCGCGCGGCGGGCGTGACAAGCGCCGCGGGGCCGTACCAGTCGACCGGCGACGCGACGAGCCGCTCGCTCGTCACGCGCAGATTCGACCCCGAAGGCGCGCCCTGTCCGGCCAGCACGAGATCGAGATGATGCAGCGCCAGTTCCGCGAGCAGCGCGTCGTGCTCGCCCTCGTGACACAGCAGCCGAAGCGTGGGCGTGTCGAGCACCGGCGCGAGGATCGCATGCGCGGCCAGCTTCGAGATCCCGTCCGCGAGGCCGACCGCAAGCCGAACCGTCGGCTGGCTGGCCGCCGCGCGTACTTCGTCGGGGATCAGCCGGCCCATCTCGAAGATGACCTCCGCGCGCGCATACGCGGCTTGGCCCGCGTCGGTCATCGTGACGCCGCGCCCGACCGGGCGCAGCAACTGGTGGCCGAGCGACTTCTCCAGGTCGCGGACCTGCGCGCTGATCGTCTGCACGGCCATGCCGAGCCGCTCGGCGGCGCGCGCGAAGCCGCCTTCCTTCACGACGACCCAGAAATAGTACAGATGGCGAAAATTCAGCATCGAATCGACATTTCGGAAAAAACGAACCAAAGATCAGATTCTCGCTGATTTTTCCGAAGCGATGGAAGGCCTATCATCGGACTTTCCAACATTCGAATCGGCCCTATTCATGGACTATCTGCTGACGCTTGCCGCCGACCCCGCCGTCTGGGCCGCGCTCCTGACGCTCGTCGTGATGGAAGTCGTGCTCGGCATCGACAACCTGATCTTCATCTCGATCCTCAGCAACAAGCTGCCGGAAGCGCAGCGCGCCCGCACGCAGCGCCTGGGCATCGGGCTCGCGCTCGTGATGCGCCTCGCGCTGCTCGGCAGCGTTGCGTGGATCGCGAGCCTCACCGAACCGGTGTTCACGCTGTTCGATCACGCGTTCTCGTGGCGCGACATGATCCTGCTGTCGGGCGGCCTGTTCCTCGTGTGGAAGGCGACCACCGAGATCCATCATCACGTGTCGCATGACGCCGACGGCTCGGGCGCGTCCGGCGGCGCGGCCGGCCTGACGGTCTGGGCCGCGATCGGCCAGATCGTGATGCTCGACATCGTGTTCTCGATCGACAGCATCGTGACCGCGATCGGCATGACCGAGCACGTGCCGATCATGTTCGTCGCGGTGATCGTCGCGGTGAGCGTGATGCTGTTCGCCGCCCAGCCGCTCGCACGCTTCATCGACCGCAACCCGACCATCGTGATGCTCGCGCTGTCGTTCCTGGTCGTGATCGGCATGACGCTGATCGCGGAAGGTTTCGGTTCGCACGTGCCGAAGGGCTATATCTACGCGGCGATGGCGTTCTCGGCGTTCGTCGAGGGCATGAACATGCTGGCGCGTCGTGCGAAGGCCAGGCGCGCGGCGCGCGGCGAAGGTCACTGAGCAAGCGGGCGGGCGAGGCCCCGCTCTCGATTCGGAATTCTCAACGAAAGGAGAAGCGCGATGAAATGTCCGGTCTGCAAGACGCCCGACCTGCTGATGGCCGAGCGCCAGTCGATCGAGATCGACTACTGTCCGACGTGCCGCGGCGTGTGGCTCGATCGCGGTGAACTCGACAAACTGATCGCACGCGAAACCGCCGAGGTGCCGGCACGCCGCGACGAGCCGCCGGTGCGACACGATGCCCACGCGCCGCGCGGGCGTGACGATGGGTGGGGGCGCGACGGCCGCCCGCACGCCGACCGTTACCGGCACGACGGCCAGCGTCGCAAGAAGTCGATGTTCGACCTGTTCGATTTCGATTGAACGCGACGGCGCGTGCGTAGCACGCCACACGTTGCAAAAAGCCCCGCCAGGTGTGATGCCTGGCGGGGCTTTGTCATGCGCGTGACGCGATGAACACGCGCCGGCGCTTACGCGTTGCCTGCCGTCACGTCGATGCGGCGCGGGCGTGTTTCCTCGCGGCGCGGAATCGTCAACGTGAGCACGCCGTCGCGCAGGCTCGCATCGATTTTCGACGTGTCGAGATCGGGGCTCAGCACGAACGTGCGCACGAAGCGCGGCGCGCGGACTTCGGCATGGCGCACGCGCAGGTCGGCCGGCGTGTCGATGCGCGTGTCGGCTTCGATCGTCAGCGTGTTGTCGTGCACCTTCACGTCGAGGTTCTCGCGCGGCACGCCGGGCAGGTCGGCGCGCAGCGTGACGCGCCGCGCGTCCTCGACGATATCGACGGCCGGCGTGAGCGCGGGCCGGCGTGCGGCTTCCGCGGCTGCCGCGTGGATGGCACCGTTCCGGCGTTCGGTCACGTTCTGGCTCTGGCTCGTATTCATGTCGTTCTCCTGAAGGTTACTGAACGGTGATCGCACGCGGCTTCGCTGCCTCGCGCCGGCCGACGCGAATCAGCAGGCAGCCGTTTTCATAGCGGGCGCTGACGTTGTCGGTGTCGGCGTTCTGCGGCAGCTCGACGACGCGACGGAACGCACCGTGAAAGCGTTCCTGCGCGTAGGTGCGCAGGTCGTCGCCGGCGTCGTGCGGCACGGGCTTGCGCTCGCCGCTGATCGTCAGCAGGTCCTTGTCGATCGATACGTCGAAGTCGGCCGCGGCCATGCCGGGGGCGAATGCGACGATCTCGATCGCGTCGTCGGTCGCGCCGACGTTCAGCGCGGGAAACGCGTTCGGCCGCACCGCGCGGATGCCGGCCGGATGCTCGCCGAACAGGCTCGCCACCTGCCGCTGCACGCGGGCGAATTCGTCGAACAGGTCGTAGCCGTAATGGATGCCGCTCATGAAGGTCCTCCGGAACATGAGTGCGAAAGACGCGACGACGCGACGCCGACGGCGTGTGCGATGCGCGGTTTTCCGCTGAGTCGAAACGGGGGCAGTGCGCGTGACGGGCACTGCCTGGCAACGGGTAATTAGAGGTCGCCGCGGCGGTTTTCAAGAGGGAAATTGCAACCGGCATCAATGCGTGGCGATGCGAATCGATGCGACAATCGTCGCGCTATCCACAGACCACGGAGACGGGACGGACATGGACATTCAACGCATCGCGATCGTCGGCGCCGGCGTGATCGGCGCGAGCTGGGCGGCTTTCTATCTGTCGCAGGGCTTCGACGTCGTCGCGACCGATCCCGCGCCGCAGGCCGACGCGCGGCTGCGCGACGCACTCGCCGCGTTTCTCGGCGAACGCGCCGCCGAACTTTCCGCGCGGCTGTCGTTCGACGCCGATCTCGTGCGCGCGCTCGACGGCGTCGATTTCGTGCAGGAGAACGGCCCCGAGCGGCTCGACCTGAAGCGCGCGTTGTACCGGCAGATGGACGACGTGCTGCCCGCGCGCGTGCCGATCGCGTCGAGTTCGTCGGGCCTGAAGATGTCGGAGATCCAGACCGCGTGCGACAGGCATCCGGAACGCTGCCTGATCGCGCATCCGTTCAACCCGCCGCATCTGATTCCGCTCGTCGAGCTGGTCGGCGGCGACGCGACCGACCCGGGCGTGATCGCGCGCGTGAAGGCGTTCTACGACGCGCTCGGCAAGCAGACGATCGTGCTCAACAAGGAAATGACCGGCCACGTCGCGAACCGGCTCGCCGCCGCGCTGTTTCGCGAGGTGTATCACCTGGTCGGCGAAGGCGTGGTGAGCGTCGCCGATGCGGACAAGGCCGTCGCGTGGGGCCCGGGCCTGCGCTGGGGGCTGATGGGGCAGTGCCTGACCTATCACCTCGGCGGCGGCGCGGGCGGGATCGCGCACTTCCTCGAACACCTGTCGGGGCCGATCACGACGTGGTGGGACGACCTCGGCACGCCGTCGTTCGATCCGGCCGTCGATCGCAAGCTGAACGACGAACTGCGCGCGATCCAGGGCGAGCGTTCGATGCAGGAGCTGGCGGCCGAGCGCGACCGGCTGCTCGTCGAGCTGATCGACGCGCGGCGGCGCAGCTTCCTGCCCTGAGCGCTCGCTACAGTTCGGCGGCCGCCGCGATCAGCGTCGCCTCGAGCGCGAGCGTCGAGCGTGACGCAGCCGCGGGCCGGTCGATCACGTATTCGAGTTCGCCGAGTTCGGGCAGCCCCGCGTCGAGCCGTGCGAGCCCGGCCGGAATTACGTAGCCGGCGAACGCGCTGACCCCGAGCCCCGCGCTCGCGGCCGCGCGCAGCACCGCGATGCTGCTGCTCACCACGGCGATCCGGTAAGGGCGGCCGACTGCCTCGAGCGACTCGAGCACGCGGCGGCGCGACACGCTCGGCTCCGGATGCAGTGCGAGCGGCAGCACGGTCTCGTGGCCGGTGATCCGCGAATCGGGGCCGGTGCACCAGTACAGCGGTTCGCTGCGGATCACGCGGCCGCGCCGGCTGCCCGCGACGCGCTTCGCGAACACCAGATCGTGGCGGCCTTCGTCGAGTGCATCGAACAGATCGCCCGACAGCCCCGTCGAGATCGCGAGCTCGACGTCCGGATTACGCTGCACGAAGCTCGCGAGTGCGGCCGTCAGGTGCGCGCTCGCGAAATCCTCCGACATCGCGAGCCGCACCTTGCCCGACAGCGGCGGCCCGCACACCGACGTGACGGCCTCGTCCATCAGTTCGAGAATGCGCACCGCGTAGCGGAACAGCGCGTCGCCGTGCTGCGACAGGTGCACGTTGCGCGTGTCGCGCTCGAACAGCGGCCGGTCGAGCAGCTCCTCGAGGCGGCGGATGTGCTGGCTGACGGTCGACTGCGACAGGCTCACGCGCTCGGACGCGGCGGTGAAACTGCCGGACTGGGCGACGGCGACGAAGCTGCGCAGCAACTCGGGCGGTAAGGGACGCATTGCTAAATCCACTGAATCGGTTTCGACAACTTCATAAATGGCCGGATTTTGCGGCGCTAGTATCGGATCACGCCTCGGTGCGGCCCATGCAAGGGGGCACATCGGACGCGTAGCCCGTGTCGCGCCGCCAGCTCCATCGGTCAGTCTAAGCCATCCGGCGTCCGGCCCGAAACCGCATCATCCCATCGACCGCCCGAGAACGCGCTCGCACGACGAGCCGCCGGGTCGCGGCGCCCCGCCGCAGGAGACAGACTGTCCGCGCCCGGGACCGGCGTGCGGGCCTGGCTCCCGCACGCGTCAGGCGCCCGTCACGAAGAGACTGGAGACGACTCATGATCATCTACGGAACCGCGCTGCTGGCGTTCTGCCATCTGGCCGGGCTGTTCCTCGGCGACCTGCTGGGCGCCGCGATCGGCGTGAAGACCAACGTCGGCGGCGTCGGCATCGCGATGCTGCTGCTGATCTGCCTGCGCCTGTGGCTGCACCGGCGCGGCTGGCTGCCGAAGGAGACCGAGGCGGGCGTCGGCTTCTGGGGCGCGATGTACATCCCGGTCGTCGTCGCGATGGCCGCGAACCAGAACGTCGTCGCCGCGCTGAAGGGCGGCCCGGTCGCGCTGCTGGCCGCCGTCGGCGCGGTCGCGATCTGCGCATGCTGCATCGCGGTACTCGTGCGCACCGGGCGCGACGACACGGCCTTCATGGGCGTGCCGCAATTCGAAGAACAGTGAAGGAGGCCGCCATGTTGCAGATGCTCGAAAAAACCGTCGCCCACAACGGGCTCGTCGCGTCGTTCGCGCTGGTCGGCCTGATCATGTGGGTGTCGTCGATCGCGTCGCGCAAGCTCACGTTCGGCCGCGTACACGGCTCCGCGATCGCGATCGTGATCGGCCTTGTGCTCGCCTATGTCGGCGGCGCGTTCACCGGCGGCGAGAAGGGGCTCGCCGACGTGCGGCTGTTCGCCGGTGTCGGCCTGATGGGCGGCGCGATGCTGCGCGATTTCGCGATCGTCGCGACC
>Ga0207667_10009004_pt1 | contig 11807 bp, 9 predicted proteins | sample KBSCornC52_FD_184301 | JGI IMG/M metagenome (GOLD analysis project Ga0207667, IMG submission 184301) | Corn rhizosphere microbial communities from Kellogg Biological Station, Michigan, USA - KBS Corn C5-2 (SPAdes) (version 2) | ecosystem: Host-associated > Plants > Roots > Rhizosphere > Soil ...
CGACGATGTGCGCCTCGCGCTCGTGCTGCTTGGCATTCAGCACTTCATGCGCCACCCCGGCCTTCTTCAGCAGGTCGGACAGCAGCTCGGACACTTCGATCGAGGTGGTGCCGACCAGCACCGGCTGACCGCGCTTGTGGCAGTCCTTGATGTCCTCGATCACCGAACGGTATTTCGGATCCTGCGACAAGAAGATCATGTCCGCGTTGTCCTTGCGGATCATCGGCTTGTGGGTGGGGATCACCACCACCTCCAGGCCGTAGATGCTCTGGAACTCGAACGCCTCGGTATCGGCCGTGCCGGTCATGCCGGCCAGCTTCTTGTACATGCGGAACAGGTTCTGGAACGTCACCGTGGCCAGCGTCTGGTTCTCGCGCTGGATCGGCACGCCCTCCTTCGCCTCGACCGCCTGGTGCAGGCCGTCGGACCAGCGTCGGCCGGCCAGGGTACGGCCGGTGAACTCGTCGACGATGATCACTTCGCCATCGCGCACGATGTAGTCGACGTCGCGCTGGTAGATGCCGTTGGCGCGCAGGGCGGCGTTGAGATGATGAACCACCGCGAGATTCTTGGAGTCGTACAGGCCGCTGTCCTGGTCGATCACGCCGGCCTCGCGCAGCAGCTCGTCCGCGTGCTGCATGCCGGCCTCGGACAGATGCACCTGCTTCTGCTTCTCGTCGACCCAGTAGTCGCCCTCGCTGTCTTCCTCGGCCTGGCGGATCATCCGCGGCACGATCTTGTTGACGGCGATGTACAACTGCGGGGAATCCTCCGCCGGGCCGGAGATGATCAGGGGCGTGCGCGCCTCGTCGATCAGGATCGAGTCGACCTCGTCAACGATGGCGTAATGCAGGCCGCGCTGGTAGCGCTGCTCCTTGCTGAGCGCCATGTTGTCGCGCAGGTAGTCGAAGCCGAACTCGTTGTTGGTGCCGTAAGTGATGTCGGCCGCATACGCCGCGTGCTTGTCGGCGTGGTCCATGCCCGGGTACACCACGTCGACGGTCAGGTCGAGGAAGTTGTACAGCTTGCTCATCTGCGCCGAGTCGCGCCGCGCCAGGTAGTCGTTGACGGTGACCACGTGCACGCCTTTGCCCGCGATCGCGTTGAGGTATACCGGCAGCGTCGCCACCAGGGTCTTGCCTTCGCCAGTGCGCATCTCGGCGATCTTGCCCTGGTGCAGCACCATGCCACCGATCAACTGCACGTCGTACGGACGCATGCCCAGGGTGCGGCGCGAGGCCTCGCGGGCCACCGCGAAGGCTTCCGGCAGCAGCTTGTCCAGTGATTCGCCGGCGGCGTAACGCTGCTTGAACTCGGCAGTCTTGCCGCGCAACGCGGCATCGTCCAGTTTCTCCATCTCCGGTTCCAGCGCATTGATGCGATGGACCGTACGTGAAAGCTGACGCAGCACACGCTCGTTGCGGCTGCCAAACAGACTCGTCAGGGCACGATTGAACATCGATTTTCCGGTTGGGGGAACAAGACGCCCGCTGCACGCGCGAGCCAATCGGGCATGTTACTACATGCCCGGTACGGCTCACCCGCTCTGGCGGGATGGAGGTGCCCGCGCCGCGCGGGAACGCCGGCGAACCGTCAGGAACTGGCGGCTGCCGGGACCGGATTCAAGGGATCAGGGCATCCCTAGCGGTGGCTGCGCACGAACGCCAGCGGGTTGACCACGCGATCGTGGTACCAGACCTCGAAATGCACGTGCGAGCCGGTGGAGCGGCCGGTGGAGCCGGCCTGCGCGATCACGTCGCCGACCTGCACATGCTGGCCGGGATGCACGTCCAGCTTGCTGTTGTGGGCGTAGCGGGTCATGTAGCCGTTGCCGTGGTCGATCTCGACCACGTTGCCGTAGCCGCGACGCACGCCGGCGAAGGTCACCATGCCTTCGGCCACGGCATGCACCGGCGTGCCGAACGGCGTGGCGATGTCGATGCCGGTGTGCCGCGCCGACTGGCCGTCGAACGGGTCGGGACGCACGCCGAAATAGGATGAGATGTAGCCATGCACGGGCATGCCGGTGGGCTTCAGGTTCGACTCGATGCGGGCATCGAGCAACAGGCTCTGCAGCGCCGACAACTGCGCCTGCTGGACGTTGAACTGGCCGGTGAGGCGGTCGATGCCGACCTCCAGCGAGGGCGGCATGGCGTAACCGGTGCTGCTGGTGTCCTCGACACCACCGACGGCGGGCGGCTGGTCGAAGTTGAACTCGCCGCTGTCGAGCTTGCCCACCTGCACCAGGCGCTCACCGAGCGCGTTCAGGCGGGTCGACTGCGCCTGCAGCTGGCCCAGCTTGAGCGCCAGGGCATCCAGGCTGCGCTGCGCATCCGCGCGCACACCGCCGAGTTCGGCGTTCTGCCGGCGGATTTGCTGCTGCAGGTCGTGGATCTGGCTCAGCGCGCGGTCGCGCGGGCTGGCGATGGCGAGGGTCAGCGCGCCGCCCAGGGCCAGGCAGCCCAACACGCCCAGCGACAACATCGAGAACAGCTTCCAGCGCACCCGCCGGCTGGCCAGATCCAGGGTTTTAGGCAGCTTGCGGGCACGTGAGACGAGTATGATCTGCATGTCTTTCCAAAATCGAATGTCGGCACCATGCACCGCGCGGAACCCGCCACTTCCCGTCGCCGCGACAACGGACCGAAATCCCTTGCCGATTGCGGCTCCTTCGCGTCGCTGGCCCGAAAGGCCGACGCGCTGGAAGCGCTGGACCGCGCACTGCGCCAGACGTTGCCATCGCCGCTGCGCGAACAGGTCAGATTCGCCAATCTGCGCAACAACCGCCTCGTCTTCCTGGCGTCTTCACCGGCCTGGGCGTCACGCCTGCGCTTGATGCAGGCACAGATCCTTGCCTCCGCAAGCGCCGTCGGCGCCTGCGCCAGTTCAGTCACCGTGAAAGTGGCTCCCCAACCACCGGCCGTTACCGTGCCGGAGCAGTCAAAACCGCTTTCGCCAGCCGCGGCCGCCCACCTCAGGGCTGCCGCTGCCTCGTCCACAGACCCCGAATGGCGGGATCTGTTCCTTCAGCTGGCGTCCTTCGCCGAAACCGCTGATTCCCCCGAGAACCCCTCGTACTGAAAGGCGTTCCTGCGAGACGCGCCGCGTCTTGCCCCCGCGGGCTGACCCGCGCGAGCAGCGTTTATACCACGTGAAGAGTTAATGAAAAGTCCAGCCCTCGCGGGGCTGTGACCCAACCCGCGCGGCGAGTGTGTCGCGGTCAACAAAAATGGCCGGATCTTGCGATCCGGCCATTCGGGTGGGCAGTGCCGGAACAGGCCGGCGTGGTTTCGGGTGTCAGATCGCCTGGGCCGGGTGGGCGTAGGAGATCGGCGACACCGCCGGATCCTCGTGGTAGCTGACCTCTTCCCACGCCGAGGCATCGGCGATCAGGGCGCGCAGCAGCTTGTTGTTCAACTCGTGGCCCGACTTGTGCGCGTGATAGGCGCCGATCAGGCTGTGGCCGAGCAGGTACAGGTCGCCGATGGCGTCCAGGATCTTGTGCTTGACGAACTCGTCCTCGTAACGCAGGCCGTCCTCGTTGAGCACGCGGTAGTCGTCGAGCACCACGGCGTTGTCCATCGAGCCGCCCAGCGCCAGGTTGTGCTCGCGCAGCATCTCGATGTCACGCATGAAACCGAAGGTGCGCGCGCGGCTGACTTCCTTGACGAAAGAGGTGGTGGAGAAGTCGATCTCGGCGCGCGAGGTGCGCTTGGAGATGATCGGGTGGTTGAAGTCGATCGAGAAGCCCACCTTGAAGCCTTCGAACGGCTCGAAGCTGGCCCACTTGTCGCCTTCCTGCACCTTGATCGGCTTCTTGATGCGGATGAAGCGCTTGGCCACCGGCTGCTCCTCGATGCCGGCGGACTGCAGCAGGAACACGAACGGTCCCGCACTGCCATCCATGATCGGCACTTCCGGCGCCGACAGGTCGACGTAGGCGTTGTCGATGCCGAGCCCGGCCATCGCCGACAACAGGTGTTCGACGGTGGCCACGCGCACTTCACCATTCATGAGCGTGGTGGAAAGGCGTGTGTCGCCGACGTTGTCCTGGCGTGCGCGGATGTCCACCGGCGGATCGAGATCCGTCCGACGGAAAACGATGCCCGTGTTCGGCGCGGCGGGACGCAAGGTCATGTAGACCTTGTCGCCCGTGTGCAAGCCGACACCGGTCGCCCGGATGATGTTTTTAAGCGTACGCTGCTTGATCATTATTGTTGGGACCCGTGGAGGCAGCAGCCAATCAGGAGCGGATGCTAACACAGTTTTAACCTGGGATAAAAGCAAACCGCACCGTACAGTCTGGTTAAGCCTTCATCTTTCTTTCATCCTTGGGAACTGGCGCACATTTGGCGCCCGCCAGCGCCGAAAGATAAGGAGCGAAGCCCGGGCCTGGGACGGGAATCCGGCCCGGGACATCGCTTCGGCACCGCGGCGACAAATCCGCGGCCCTGCCCCGCGCGCCCATCCCGGCGCACGGCATCGGGTGCCAACCAACCGCCGTCGCCGCAGCCATCGTCGCGCCATCGCAGACCTTGCAAACGGCCTGCCGCAAGGCAGCCATTCGTGAGGCAATGGAGTGACTGACCGACCCGGCGGGCGATCGTTCAACGCATCGACATGCTCCGCAATGCTCCTCAATCAGCCTGCCGGCGCAGGAATGCCGGAATGTCCAGGTAATCGAGGCCGGCATCGCCATGCTTGGCCGCTGCGCTGGACTCGGTCCGACCCTGCACCTCCGGCTGGGCATAGTCCACCACCTCGTTGCCGGTGCCGGTGCGCAGCACCACCGGGCGCGGACGCATCTGCATCTGCTGGGTTTCGACCATGCGGATCGGCGGCTGGCTGCGCGAGGCATTGGCGCGGTTGAGGCCGGTGGCCACCACGGTCACGCGCACGTCGTCCTTCATGTCCGGGTCCAGCGAGGTGCCGATCACCACGGTGGCGTCTTCGCTGGCGAAGTCGTGGATGATGCGGCCGATCTCGTCGAACTCGCGCATGGTGAGGTTCGGACCGGCGGTGACGTTGACCAGGATGCCGCAGGCGCCGTTCAGGTTGACGTCCTCCAGCAGCGGGTTCTTGATCGCCGCCTCGGCCGCCGCCTGGGCGCGATCGTCACCGCGGGCGGTGCCCGAGCCCATCATGGCCAGGCCCATCTCCGACATCACGGTGCGCACGTCGGCGAAGTCGACGTTGATCAGGCCAGGGGCGGTGATCAGGTCGGCGATGCCCTGCACGGCGCCCTGCAGCACGTCGTTGGCGGCCTTGAACGCGTTGAGCAGGGTGACCTCGCGGCCGAGCACGCTGAGCAGCTTCTCGTTCGGCACGGTGATCAGCGAGTCGACGTGCTGCGACAGGTCCTCGATGCCCTTCAGGGCGACCTGCATGCGCCGACGGCCCTCGAACGGGAACGGCTTGGTCACCACCGCCACGGTGAGGATGCCCTTTTCCTTGGCCAGTTGCGCCACCACCGGTGCCGCGCCGGTACCGGTGCCACCGCCCATGCCGGCGGTGATGAACACCATGTCGGCACCTTCGAGCATCGCCTCGATCCGTTCGCGATCCTCCAGCGCGGCCTGTCGGCCGACCTCGGGATTCGCGCCGGCGCCGAGACCCTTGGTCACGTTGCCACCGAGTTGCAGGTGGGTGCGCGAGCCGCAGCTGTTCATCGCCTGGGCGTCGGTGTTGGCGACGACGAATTCCACGCCTTCGATGTTGGCATTGAGCATGTGCGCCACGGCATTGCCGCCGCCGCCGCCCACGCCGATCACCTTGATGACTGCATTGGGTGCGAGTTTATCAATCAGTTCAAACATTTCCCGTCCTCCGTAGAGTTGTTGTCGTTGTAACCATGGAGCGCGACTCCTGTCGGTCCATGGTGGTGGGCGAACATCCTTCTGCCCGTGGCTGCGCCTCCTGCGCCGCCTAGAAAAACCGTCATCAGAAATTCCGGGTGAGCCAGCCGCGCAACTTGCCGACCAGGCCACCGACACTGCCGCCGCCCGAGCCGCCCATGCGCGTGCTGCCGGCGCGCGAGCCATGCAGCAGCAGGCCCACGCCGGTGGCGTGCAGCGGACTGGAAACGACTTCGCCGAGGCCGTCGATCTGCTGCGGCACGCCGATGCGCACCATCTTGTGGAAGATCTCCTCGGCCAGCTCCAGCGCGCCTTCCATCTTCGAGGCGCCACCGGTCAGCACCACGCCGGCCGCGACCAGGCTCTCGTAACCGGAGCGGCGCAGCTGGTCCTGCACCATTTCGAAGATCTCCTCGTAGCGCGCCTGCACCGACTGCGCCAGCGACTGCCGCGCCAGCCGGCGCGGCGGGCGGTCGCCGACGCTGGGCACCTGGATGGTTTCCTCGGCGTGCGCCAACCCGGTCTGCGCGCAGGCGTACTTGATCTTGATCTCCTCCGCATGCGCGGTCGGCGTGTGCACGCCGTAGGCGATGTCGCTGGTGACCTGGTCGCCACCGACCGGCAGCGAGGCGGTATAGCGGATCGAGCCCTGGGTGTAGATCGCGATGTCGGTGGTGCCGGCGCCGATGTCGACCAGGCATACGCCCAGCTCGCGCTCGTCGTCGGTCAGTACCGCCTTCGCGCTGGCGACGGCCGACGGCACCAGCTCGTCCACGGTGAGGCCGCAGCGCTGGATGCACTTGGTGACGTTCTGCACCGCCGCCGCCGCGCCGGTGACCAGGTGCACGTTAGCCTCCAGCCGCACGCCACTCATGCCGATCGGCGCACGGATGCCGTCCTGGCCGTCGATGCGATATTCCTGCGACTCCTTGTAGAGCACCTTGCGGTCGGCCGGGATCGCCACCGCGCTGGCCGCCTCCAGCACCTGCTCCAGGTCGCTGGCGGTGACTTCGCGGTCGCGGATCGCCGCGTTGCCGTGCGAATTGCGGGTTTCCAGGTGGCTGCCGGAGATCGACGCGTAGACCGAGCGGATGTCGCAGCCGGCCATCAGTTCGGCTTCCTCCACCGCGCGCTGGATCGAGTGCACGGTCGATTCGATGTCGACCACCGAGCCGCGCTTCATGCCACGCGAAACGTGCGTGCCGATGCCGATCACGGTGATCGGTTCGCCCGGCTCGTACTCGCCGACGATCGCCACCACCTTCGAGGTGCCGATGTCGAGCCCGACCACCAATTGCTTGTCATTGCGCGGCTTCATGAGCGGGGCGAACCTCCAGCGTTGACGGCGGCCGTCTGCGGCCAGCGCACGGCGAATCCATTGGTGTAGCGAAGATCGGCGTAGGCGAAGCCGTCGGTGTGGCCGGCGATCAGCTGCGGGTAGACGTCGAGGAAGCGACGCAGCCGGCGCCCGGCGTACTCGCGGTCGCCGATCACGATCTGCGCGCCGTCCGCCATGCTCACGCTCCAGCTGCCACGGTCGGTCAGTGCCACGCCGGTGATCTGCAGTTGAGTGCCGGCGAATGCCTTGCGGGTTTCCGCATAGAAGCTGACCACCTCGGCCAGCCGTGCATCCGGGCCGTGCAGGCTCGGCAGCGCGCCGACGCCATCCATGCCCGGCGCATCGAACACCAGGCCTTGCCGGCTGATCAGCTGCTTGTCGTTCCAGCGTGCGAACGGCTGGCGCTCGTAGATGCGCAACTGCAAGGTGTCCGGCCAGCGCTTGCGCGCCTCGACCGACTCCACCCACGGCAGCGCGGCGACGGCCTTCTGCACCGCATCGAGATCCAGCGCGAAGAAGCCCTTGCTCAGGCGCGGCCGCACCGCGGCGCGGATGTCGTCCGCGCTGACGTGCTTGAACTCAGCCTGCACCGTCAGCTGGGTCACCGGCCAGCGCCCGGCCGCAAACCACCCACGCAGCACGCCGACGATCGGCAGCGCGACCAGCGCGATGGCGAGGCACCAGGCGACGAGGCGGACGGCTCCTTTCACATGCCCTCCCGCAAACTGGTTTCCAGCACGCGCCAGCACAGTTCCTGGTAGTCGATGCCGGCCGCCTTGGCCGCCTTCGGCACCAGCGAGTGCGAGGTCATGCCCGGCGCGGTGTTCACTTCCAGCAGCCAGTTGCGGCCGGCGCGGTCGCGCATCACGTCGACGCGGCCCCAGCCGGCGCAACCCAGTGCATCGAACGCCTGCAGCGACAGCGTGCGCAGTTCCGCTTCGGCGTCGCCCTCCAGACCGGGGCACAGGTACAGGGTGTCTTCGGCGATGTACTTCGCGTTGTAGTCGTAGAACGCGCCCTTCGGCACGATGTGGATGCTGGGCAGCACCTCGCGGCCGAGGATGCTGACGGTCAGCTCGTCACCCTCGATCAGGGTTTCCATCAGCAGGTCGCCCGGATACTTCGCGGCCAGCTCCACCGCCTGATCCAGCTGCGATTCCTCGAACACGCGGGTGACACCCACGCTGGAACCCTCGCAAGCCGGCTTCACGATCAACGGGAAACCGATCTGTTTGGCCGCCGCATGCACATCCGCGCCGCGCGGCAACGCCACGAACTTCGGTGTCGGCAGGCCAAGCGACTGCCACACGCGTTTCGAGCGCGTCTTGTCCATCGACAACGCCGAGCCCAGCACGCCAGAGCCGGTGTACGGCACGTCGAGAGCCTCCAGCGCCCCCTGCAGCACGCCGTCCTCGCCACCGCCATGCTGGCCGTGCAGGATGTTGAACACGCGCGCGAAGCGGTCGGTGCGCAGCGCGTCGAGCAGCGCCGGGATGCCGTCGACCGCATGCGCGTCGACGCCGCGCGCCTTGAGCGCTTCCAGCACGTTGCGGCCGGAATCCAGCGAGACCTCGCGCTCGGCCGAGCTGCCGCCCATCGCCACGGCGACGCGACCAAACCGGGCAGGATCCGTGATCTTCATGCTCACTTGCTTGTCCTCAGGTTGCCGAGCTGGGCCAGCTCGACCGCCGCCGCGCCGATGTCGCCGGCGCCCAGCAGCAGCAACAGGTCACCGTCGCGCAGCAGCGCCGGCAGGGTTTCCTTCAGCTCGCGCGGATGCTCGACCAGCACCGGATCGACCTTGCCGCGTGCGCGCACCGCGCGCGCCAGGGCGCGGCCGTCGGCGCCGGCGATCGGCGCCTCGCCGGCCGGGTAGACGTCGGTCAGCACCAGCACGTCGACCTCGGCCAGCACGTTGGCGAAGTCATCCAGCAGGTCGCGCGTGCGGCTGTAGCGGTGCGGCTGGAAACCGACCACCAGGCGGCGCTCGGGCCAGCCGCCGCGGGCGGCGGCGAACACCGCGGCCAGCTCGCGCGGGTGATGGCCGTAGTCGTCGACCAGCAGCACGTGACCCTGGTCCAGCGCGATCTCGCCGCGCCGATGGAAGCGCCGGCCGACGCCCTGGAAGTTTTCCAGCGCACGCGCCAGCGCCTCCGCCTCCACGCCCAGCTGCCAGCCGATCGCGGACGCGGCCAACGCGTTCAGCACGTTGTGCCGGCCCGGCAGGTTGAGTTTCACCGGCAGCGCTTCGTCGCGACCCGGCAGCAGCAGGTCGAAGTGCATCTCGAAGCCGTGCTGGCTCACGTTCAACGCGCGCACGTCGGCGTCCGCGGTGTCGATGCCGTAGGTCATCACGCGGCGGGTGGTGGACTTCGCCAGCTCGGCCACTTCGGGGTCGTCCACGCACAACACGGCCAGGCCGTAGAACGGGAGCCGATGCAGGAAATCGGCGAACGCCTTCTTCACCTCGGCGAAATCGCCGTGGTAGTTCTCCAGGTGATCGGCGTCGATGTTGGTGACCGCGGCGATCACCGGCGACAGCAGCAGGAACGAGCCATCGGATTCATCGGCTTCCGCGACCAGGTACTGGCCGGTGCCGAGCCGCGCGTTCGCGCCGGCCGCGTTGAGCTGGCCGCCGATCACGAAGGTCGGGTCGTAGCCGGCCTCGGCCAGCACGCTGGCGGTGAGGCTGGTGGTGGTGGTCTTGCCATGCGTGCCGGCGATCGCCACGCCGCGGCGGAAGCGCATCAGCTCGCCCAGCATCTCCGCGCGCGGAATCACCGGGATGCGCGCCGCGCGGGCCGCGACCAGCTCCGGGTTGTCCTGCTTGATCGCGCTCGAGGTCACCACCACGTCGGCGTCGCCGATGTTTTCCACGGCATGGCCGACGTGCACGACGATGCCCAGCAGCTGCAGCCGCTGTGCGGTCGGCGAATGCGCGCGATCGGAACCGGACACCGCATAGCCAAGGTTGTGCAGCACTTCGGCGATGCCGCTCATGCCGACGCCGCCGATACCGATGAAGTGCACCCGGCGGAACGTGCTCATCGGGTCTTCGTGTGCGTGCAACCTGCGCGGCGTCATGCGGCCACCTCCAGGCAGGCGCGCGCGATGACCTGCGCCGCGTCGGGTTTGGCCAGCGTGCGCGCGGCTTCGGCCATCGCCAGCAGGCGGCTGCGATCACCCAGCAACGACTCCAGTCGCTGCGCCAGAATCTGTACGTCCAGCTCGTTCTCCTGCATCAGTTCGGCGGCTCCGGCCGCCATCAGTACTTCGGCATTGCGCGTCTGGTGGTCGTCCACCGCGTGCGGGAACGGCACCAGCACGGCGCCCAGCCCGGCCGCAGCCAGTTCGGCCAGGGTCAGCGCGCCGGCGCGGCAGACGGCCAGGTCGGCCCAGCCATAAGTGCCGGCCATGTCGTCGATGAACGCGACCACCTGCGCCTCGACGCCGGCCTTCGCATACGCCGCACGCGCTTCGTCGAGACCGCGGCTGCCGCACTGGTGCAGCACCTCGGGACGTTGCACCGGGGTCAATTGCGCCAGCGCCTGCGGCAGCACCAGGTTCAGCGCGCGGGCGCCGAGGCTGCCGCCCAGCACCAGCAAGCGCGGCTTGCCGTCGCGCCCGGCCATGCGCTCGGCCGGCGGCGGCAATGCGGCGATCGCCTCGCGCACCGGATTGCCGACCCACTCGGCCCGCGGCAAGGCATCGGCGAAACCGGCCAGCACGCGCTTCGCCAGTCCGGCCAGCCTGCGGTTGGTGAACCCGGCCACGCGGTTCTGCTCGTGCACCAGCAGCGGCCGGCGCAACAGCCATGCGGCGAGGCCGCCAGGGCCGGCCACGTAGCCGCCCATCGACAACACGCTGCGCGGCTGCACCTGACGCAGCACGGCCAGCGAGGCGAACAGCGCGCGCAGCAGCATCAGCGGCGCCAGCAGCCGGGTCCTGATGCTCTTGCCGCGCAGGCCGCCGACGGCCACGGTGTGCAGCTCGATCCGCTGCGCCGGCACCACCTTCGTCTCCATCCCGCCGACCGCGCCCAGCCACACCACCGGCACGCCCTGCGCACGCAGGCACTCGGCTACCGCAAGGCCGGGGAAGATGTGGCCGCCAGTGCCGCCGGCCATGATCAGCACGGGCGCTTGCGTGCTCATGCGGCCACCGCCTCGCGCGGCTTCGCCGCGACATTCGCATCGGCCGCGACCACCGCCGCCGGCATCCTCGTGGCCATCTGCCGCGCGTCCAGCGCACGGTTGATCTCGTAGGTGGCGCGCAACAGCACGCCGGCCATGGCGCAGGTCAGCACCATCGACGATCCGCCGTAGCTGATCAGCGGCAGGGTGAGTCCCTTGGTCGGCAGGGCGCCCAGGTTCACGCCGACCGACACGAACGCCTGCATCGCCAGCATCAGCGAGATGCCGAACGCGACGTAGCCGGCAAAGCGCTGGCCAACCTCGACGCCCTTCAGGCCCAGGTACAGGCCGCGTCCTACCGCCAGTCCGAACAGGCCGATCACCAGCAGCACGCCGGCCAGGCCCAGTTCCTCGCCGATCACCGCAAAGATGAAATCGGTATGCGCCTCCGGCAGGTAGGACAGCTTCAGCACGCTGGAG
>Ga0207667_10009005_pt1 | contig 11807 bp, 18 predicted proteins | sample KBSCornC52_FD_184301 | JGI IMG/M metagenome (GOLD analysis project Ga0207667, IMG submission 184301) | Corn rhizosphere microbial communities from Kellogg Biological Station, Michigan, USA - KBS Corn C5-2 (SPAdes) (version 2) | ecosystem: Host-associated > Plants > Roots > Rhizosphere > Soil ...
CGCCGCCGGCTGCCGGCAAACGGATCGCTTTCGGAAAGTCTGGCAGACAAATCATGCGATTGCGTACCTGGGTCTCACTCCGCTTGAGCACGCGCGCGATGGTTGCGACGTCCCACAGGTCGATCGATTCCGGGATTGGCGGTTGTAGCTGGGCGGCCAGCGCGGCCGCCAACTTCAGACCAAGGGCTTGATGCGGCTGCCACGCGCTGGCTTCTTTAGGCCTAACTTGAGGACGCCTCCGCTGTCGACCCACTCGTGGTATCCCTCGACGTCGATCAGGATGCGCCCGTCCGGCGCCTTTTTCCATACCTTGTCCTCCATCCAGATTCCGTCACGGATCTTCGAGCGGATGGCGTCCTCGGTATAGCCAGACTCGGCGGCGAACTTGCGGATGGTCAGGTAGCGTAGCATGAGGTGTTATCCTTTCGGTCCATATCATCATGATCGATCCGAACAGTGTAGTGCTGTCGCCGGAGGAGATTTACGCAATCACGCATGACGAGCGTCCGAAGGAGCAGCTAGCCGAGCTCCAGGCGATGGGCATTCCGGCCCGCCTACGCAAGACGGACCATACTGTGTGTGTGCTGCGGGCCCACGTGACGAACCCTATCAGTATGCTGACCGCCTGGGGAAGCTCGCGGCCGATTAAACCTTTGACACAGGGGCAGATAGCGGGCGGCAACCGGAATTGTTCAGACGCGGCGACGAGACAGGCGATGGACAAGAGCGAAAGGGAGATGCTCCCTCCGGTGCATCTTCGATGGATGCTCTTGCCCGTATTCTGTGCGCTCACCGGCTACACCGAGAAGGCCGTGCGACGGAAGATTGGTGAGGGCATCTGGCTGCAGGGGAGGCACTTCCGGAAGGCGCCCGACGGGCATATTACGATGGACCTGCAAGCCTACTACGCTTGGGTTGAAGGGCAAGATCACTGAGACCATTTCGCGCGAGTACACGAGAAAGAGCACTTTTCGGGAAACGTCCCAAAAAGGTGGCCTCGACTATTTCGCGCAGGCGCACAGTCGAGACAGGCCTAAGCTAGTCCGGCACATACGCCGCATCTTTCCGAACGCACCACCGCCTGCCGATCTTTATTGGTTGAGGCTGGATGAACCCATCGTGAACCCACCTCAAAAGGGTGTTGTAGTGTGGAGCATGCTCCCCAAGCAGTAGCTCGCCCCAGACCTCGAGGGGGATGTACCGGGGAAGGCCTACCATGTCCTCGGGTAGGAGGTGCATCGAGTTGTACGGCGGCGGTGGCGTCCGGGCTGGTCCCGAGGCATTCAGCTCCGCACGATTTTTCAGAACCCAGTCAACGAGCGACTCTTTCGGCTTGGCCGGCTTTGGGTTGAGTGCTCCTTTGGATGCACGAGAGATCGCTTTGCAGGTGTACGTTGACGCTCCATTTTTCTGTGGAAGCGGAGGCACTGGCGGTGCATCGCCTGTTCTGAGTTTCGTCCAGTACCCTCGAGCAGGCCTCGGCACATCTAGTGCGAAGCATGCCCTTCGTATGTCGCCCTCATCCAAGCCATACTTGCGTGCCACGGCGCTGGCTCTCTTTGACCAAACATCACGGTAAAGCTCCTCCCGATCCAAGATCACGTCCATGGCTGCTCCATATGATTTTGGAAATAGAAGGGTAGCGTAAACCGGGAGCGCAATTCAGCGGCTGAACAGCCGGCCTGGGACGTTAACGACGGTAGGATAGGGGACATGCCAGCAACTGAGCCACAAGGCTTGGTATTACCAAAGCTCAGGCAAAGCCGCGCGCGATGCGCAGGATAGGCCTTTTCCACCGCCTGTAATACAAGGCGGGCAGGGAATGTAATGCTTACCCGCAGGAGGTAGCGATGACTGACGATGAGAAGGAAATTCTCAAGGCGATCTTGCAAAAGCTGACAGAGCGATCGATCCCGGTCGAGGTCGACCTGTGGGACACGGAGCACATTGCGGCGTACCTGAAGCGCTCCTACACGACGGTGCGCGACACGATCATTGTTAGGCCAGACTTTCCAAAGCCGATCAAGATCAACCCGAACAAGGAGCGGTCATACCCGCTTTACAAGGCCCGCGAGGTCATCCAGTGGGCGGAGAGCCTGCAGGAGAAATAGAAAGACCGGGTTGTCCCGGCTTGCGGACGTCGCACCCGTCATGCGGTCGGTTTCACAATGTTGAGCATATTGGCACGCGACACGACAAAGCGGCGCGTGGCGGCTGAATGAACGACCGACAGTGCACGGCGATCACCTACCATGCCGAGTTCGTACAGGTCTGCCGCAACACTGTCGAGCCGGAGATGCTTCGCGTCACTTGACGACGATCCTTCGTCGGTCTGACGGCCTTGTGAGCACGCGGAGGGCGACCGCGAGCGGCACGCCATACCCACACAAAATGCAGGCCGCCTCGGTCGTGCTTTGTCCTTGACTGGCTTTAATCACAGCTTCGATGAGCAAGGCAGTAACTTGATCGGTTCGTTTATTCATCGAGCGATGCTTACATGGATGGTGGCGCGCCGGTTTGATCTGGCTCAACCGCTGCCGCGGGCACCGCTGTGAACCGCCGGCGGCTGCGCTGATCCACCCGGTCGGCTGGTTTGACCAGACGTTGAGCGAGATCTTGTCGCGCGGAAGCTGGCGGTTGAGCAGGGCATGGTCATCGGCCGCGCATGCCAACAGGTGCTCAAGGATGAAGGCCTGGCACCATGATGGGCTGTCATGGCATTGCTCCGCCCGTGGCGGCTGGTTCAGGGAGCTGCGGTTGATGATACCGGCGTCGTTCATTTGGCCGCGTCAGTACGCGTATCGCGATTTCAAGTGGCACGCCATGCTCGAGTAGATCTTTGGCCGCAGCGATAGGGCCACATATCACCGCAGAGTTGATAGCCGCGTCGACCAGGATCGCCGTTTTGTGATCAGTTCGCTTTTCCATTTGGAAATATTGATACGGCTGGATCGATGTGTCTTGAGGAAAATCAAGCCATGTCCAGTACGGTCAGCACCTGCAAGGCCAGACTCATTTCCTGGCTTCATGATGCGTTAGGCCGGTGCTACCGCGCACGTGCCGGCGCCATGGGCGTAAAAAAGCCCGCTCGGGGCGGGCTGGCAATGTGCGGAGCTACTTCTCTACTACTTTGAATGGGTACATTTCACGGTATCGGTTCTCAAGAGCCATGACTAGACCTACGCCAGCCGAACTGACGCCTCGTAAAGCAGCGTTTAGCCTGTCTCCAGTAGGCAACGTTGCAGTAGGACCTGATGCAGCTTTATCGGTTACCGCCTGTCGATATGCAATTAGCGTTCTTTGGATCTCAGGCGTTTTGAATGGTGCGCAAGCTACAACGGAAGCATTAATCTGCTTCACGCCGAAAAATACGGTCCAGTAGCTAGCTGACAACGCACCTTCCGTAGACGTCAGATAGGACACGATATCCGCTTCTACGTTTCGTAGAGCAGAGGCAACTCCATTGATCTGATCCCGGATCTCCTTGCGCTCATCACGATCCGCGTTTTGTGTTCGTGATTCCTTCCATCCCCTAATAACGAATGTCCAGGTAACTACGTATCCGATTACTTGTATTGCGACTTTGGCGACCTCCCACCAGTCGATCCCACTAGCGGCGTTGGTTGTCGCGGCAGGCATCGGCAATATATTCCAGTGTCTCGTTGAGGTAGCTCTGGTCGACGGGATCATCGTCTGCAACCAAAATCAGTCTCTTACGCACATCCTCGTTAGTGAATTTGAACTTTCGTACCACCCCACCGAAAGCCTCATCTAAGAACGACGAGCCAAAGCCTTCAGTTCCACTGAGGTGGACTTCGACGCTATCACCGGCAGCCAGAGGGGGCTCAAGAAATTCCTCTCGGAACCTTTGTCCACTGTCGGGGCCGTCCCCATAAAACCGCCCAACGGGGTATGGTGAAAACTCTTTCGCAATGTTGATCACTTTCATTTTTCCTCAGTCCCGCCCTCGTCCAAAGCCAGGAGGGGCGATATTGCATCAAGTGGAATCGTCCACTCTACGAGTGTACCATTGAGGGAGACCGTATGCCCTTTCACATCTGAAATCGCTAAGCCGTTGCGTACACGGTAAACGTACTCACCCTTCTTGCTCAAGATGCGAAGTGTCCCTGCTTGACACAAATCTATGATCTGTTTCAGATCATTCAGCCCCTTGCCGCGGTGCGTTTGGCCCATCCGAGATCTACCGACTTCCATAGCGGCATGGATCATGGCGCCGTCGTTGTTCTCAAGCTTAAGTGCAGCCAGGAGCGAGGGCAGGATGTCACGATGAGTGCGGGGCAGGCTGCGGGGTATGCCCACTCCTTGGTCGACGATCATGATCTTCAATTTTTTTCGGAGCTTGTCGATGTGACCAAGCATCCACCACCCTTTCTTGATGACTTTGATCGCCCCGACATCCCAATCTTCTGGGTACGCGTGCTGTGAGACGTTAGTCATCGCCTCTGTAAGGCCGCGGAAGAAAGAACCCCGCTTATCCTTGGGAACCTTTTCCTCGTGGGGCCCAAAGAGCGTTCGGCGCAACTCTACGGCTAACCTCCCGTCCGCCTGAGTGCCGCTCTGAACCTTGATGTATTCAAGCGGGAATACTTTTGGCGCAACGTCGATCTCCGACTTAACGCCAAGAGCATCAAAAAAGCCGCTATCCCGCATCTGCCTATGCAAGCGCTTATCGCGAGGATAGGTGCCAGATAGCATTGCAACTCCTGCAACCTTTCGGCAGCGGTCAATCTCAGCAACCAAGTACAGAATGGCTGCGGAAGATATGAGTTTCGTGTCGCTGAAATCAAGCAGTGTCCGCTTTCGATTGACGAGGCAGTTTGTGCGACAAGATGCCGCCAGATCGAAGGTCAAACTACGATTGTCGGTCAGGTCCAGTACCTCAGGAACTTTGATGACCAAACGCTTGTAACGCCAACTGTAATCGCCGATAGCACTATGCGTCACGCGCCTCTTTGCATGCAGAAAGGCTCTCCTGCGATCGCGGGCGTAGGCGGAGCGCTGCTCTCGGATACGGTGTTTGATTTCTTCAGATATCTTGGACATGACTGCTGGGTCGCACGGCCCATGGCCTTGCTTGATATTAACGTTAAGGTGAACATCTTGCCAAGAGCCTTTGCGTGTCAGGCGGCGGAGGACGTTGTTGAGCGAGTTTCTTTATAGCCAACTGCTGACGCCACCATGATGCGAACACGTCCCACTTCTATGCTGGCTGAACGAGTACGTGCCATCCCGGCACTTCGCACTGGCGCCGGCCGGCACCTGGTCGTGCGTTGATCGAGCAGGGGAGTGAACCTCATGCCCGTCCTTGGCTTTGTAGTGGCGATGCGACAGCAGTTCGGCTTCGTTTGGCTGGGTGCCGACGATCCGGCGCATCTCATCGGGCCTGGAGACCTCGGCCGGTGCGTCGATCTGGTGTCGCGGTATCGGAGTGGGATCTGGAGCGCGCTGGGCATGCGCAAAGGAGGCGGCAAAGGTAACCGCCAGCGCGAGGGCAAGCGCTTTCATCTGCGATCGCGCGGCCAAGTACTGAACGCAAACACCCACAACATAATGAAATTCAGCACCGGAACGAAGGTGAGCAGGGTCCAGGCACCGGAGAAGCCGGCCTTCGTGATGATCCGCCACACGGGAACGACGTAGGTACTTAAAACCAGCAGGATGATAAGCCAGTGCCAGACGCTGAGAGAGCCCATGATTTCCTCAAAGGTGAGATGCCGCGAATGTCGTTGCTCTCGGGAATGATACTCTGCAGATCTTGCAAAAAGGCTCACCAATTATCACGATGCTGCATCGCGTCGGATCGGCGCTACACTGGCACTCTCCGCCGGCTTGGCGCAGTAGTCGGCCCATACCTGCATCAGCACCTTTCGTTTTTCGATCAGGTCACCGCGGCGATAAGCGGCCTCGACCTTGTCGGGCAGACTGTGGGCCAGGGCGTGTTCGCAGACCTCGCGCGGGAACGAGTTTCCGACCGATTCGGCGCACCAGTCGCGGAAGGTCGACCGGAAGCCGTGCATGGTAATGTCATCTCGTCCCATACGACGCAATACAGCCGTCAGGCTCATGTCCGATAGCTGTGATTCATGACGCCGGCCCGGAAAGATCACATCTCCAAGTCGAGGTATCGACTTCAGTAATGCCAACGCAGCGGTGGAAAGCGGTACGCGGTGTTCGCGTTTACCCTTCATGCGCGCGGCCGGAACCGTCCAGATTGCTGCGTCCAGGTCGACCTCTTCCCACCGTGCGCCTCTGATTTCGCCTGACCGGGCAGCCGTGAGGATGCCAAACTCCACGGCGCGCGCCGCCATACCTTCGCGCTGGCGCAGATCGGCCATGAAGGCGCCGATCTCTTGCCATGGAAGGGCAGGGTGATGGGTGATACGCTCCGCTCGCTTCGGATCGGCTAGCAGATGGTCCAAATGCCCCCGCCACCTGGCCGGATTGTCGCCCACACGGAACCGACTAACTGTCGCCCAATCGAGAATGCTTTCGATGCGGCCGCGCAGTCGCAATGCCGTTTCGTTCTTGTCTGTCCAGATAGGTTGCAGAACTTTGACGACCAGTGCGGTATCTACGGCTGCGATCGGCAACTTCCCGATAACGGGGCTGGCGTAAGTTGCTAGTGTGCTTTCCCATTGCGCGGCATGCTTCTCGTTCCTCCAGCTGCTACGGTGTGCGGCGATGTATGATGCGGCACAGTCGTCGAACGATACCGCCTTCGCGCGCTCAAGCGCATTTTCCAGTTGTTCGGCTTTACGTAGCTCCAATGGATCGCCGCCGGCCAGAAGCGTAGAGCGACAACTCCGCGCGTGCTCACGTGCTTGTGCCAGCGTCACCGTGTGCAAAGGTCCAAGGCCCATCTGGCGCTCGCGGCCCGCGCGGATGTAGCGGAATATCCAGCTCTTGGTCCCTGTCTTCGACACCTGCAGGTAGAGGCCGCCGCCATCGCCGTAGTAACCCGGCTCTTTCGCCCGATTGACAGCCAGTGCCGTCAGTTTCTCAATAGTCCGCCCCACTATCTACCCCCATTCCTACCTCCATTGATGACGTAGATTGTAGTAGATTTAAGTAGAAGTAGATAGACGATTAGGTATGATTTTCCCCTATGGGAGAAGCTGTAAAGCGGATTGTAATAGACGCCCGGAGATATGGCGGAGGCGGACACCGCTTCCGCCAGAAAACAAAAGAAACCGCCTCAAGGCGGTTTTTTTGTTTCTTGGCGGAAGCGAGGAGGGCGCCTGCGCGCCCTCCGGGTGAGATTCGAAGGGCTGCGCTTGCAAGCGCAGCCCTCTCCGAATCGCCCGTTTGCTGGCCGCGCAGCGGGCAGCGTCGCGCGCCGAGGGCGCGCGCTGCAAAGTGGAGAGACACGCAGCATATGCCTGTGCGTCTTTTCGGATTTGAAGGGCCGGCGCCAGCTCGGCACTTCAAACCCACTGGCCGCAGAAAAACGCAACACATAGGCACTATTGGGTGTCCGCAGCAGGCTTTTCTTTTGCAGAGAGATGGTCGCCCAGGTCAATGCCGCGCAGCAGTACACTGTCCTGTCGCGTTTGATATAGGAAATCGTTGATCGCATTGCCATGCTTGACGATGTCGTCGACGATGCGGTTGACCTGCGCCACGTCTTCGTCGGAGTCGAATACCAGCTGCCCGTCTTCGATGTGGACGTGTTCACGTCGGGTTTCCATCATGCTGACCAGGTGACGTTGGTCGTCCAGCAGCTGACGGTTCAGCCGATTAAGTTTTTGAGCGTGCTCATGAACAATAAGCGAACCCTGTTCGATTTGCTTGGACAATTGAAACTGATCGGAGAGCCGTATCGCCTTGAGCTTCGTCGTGTAGTCCTTGAAAGCAGCTTCGTTCGACGCCTCTTGCGTTTGCAAGGCACGTTCGCATTCGTCCAGTGCCCTGTGCGCTGATGCGAAGCCCCCCGGCGACAACAGCGCCGCAGGCGCAAGTGCAGCATCCGGACTTGCTGCACGGCAAACGTTTTCCCTCAGCTTTGTGGCGTTCCACTGGCGTGCGTAAAGTGCGACGACCATCGAATCCAGTCGGTCCAGATAGGACAGGCCAACCTTGCCTACGTCAGGAATGTAGTCGGGTTCGGTATGTGCGGCCATGTCAGCGATGCTACGCCGGACCTCAGCGATCGCGCGTTTGAGAATATGTTGGGAAAAGGCGTCCATTAACGCGTCCCAAACATGCCTCAGCTTGGGCTTTGCGTGTTCCTCGATTTGTGCGAACGCTTCCAGAGCCGCTTGCTTATCGGCTGCAGACACAGGGCGATGGTGGGCCATCAAGCCTAGTGTGTGGGTATCTTTTGGCGATATATAGCTTTCAAATATCGGCATGGCCTTGGCGTAAAACTCGTCCGGCGTGGTTGCTGCTGCAAAAGCGTCGAAGAATTCACGGTTGGATGGATCGTCCAGATGGGGAATGTTTGCGAGCGCGTGCTCGTGCCAACGTACGCTATCGAGGTAAGCGCGCAAATCGGCTGCATGGCGTGCTGTCGACGTCGCGGAAGGCATGGGTACAGCCGCCAGAACCTCTGGTGTCATGCACGCCAGTCCTAGTGCGAATACCAGCGGTGCCCAGCGAAAACGGGGCCGCATGATCCGTTGGCGGTTGGTCGGGGTGACGCTTGCCGGTCGTGGCAGCAGGGCAGATTCGGAATGAATGTATTGCGTTAAGTAGCTTGCCACTGCCGTTTCTCCTAAATTCCTTATTCATTCCCAATAGCATAAAGAAAATATTTGCTTAATGGAAATTTATAGTAGGACAAACTGCTCTTGCCCCCAAAGATCAGATGTCAGTCGATTATCAAGTTGCTCATAAAATAACCACAATGGAGACTACTACGTGCATCAACCACTTCGATTGTTCGTAACTACATCGACCCTACTAGCTTTATCCACCCTCGCAGCCGCCCACCCCACCGGCCAATTCACAGCCCACCAGGACATCGGCGCCGTCAAGCGCGCCGGCCGCTGCAGTTCCGCGACAAGGACGGTGCCGACATGGACGAGTACCGCATGCAGGTGAGCGCGCCCGACGTCATCCAGCTCGAACGCTGGGCGACACCTACATCATGAGCGCGGCGCGCTTCGGCGAGCCGTTCCAGGTGACCAGCGTGGCGCACGTGAAACTGTGCGACAAGGTCTACGTGGGCCTCGCCGCCAGCGCGCACAACAGCGATGCGTATGAAACCGTCCAGGTCTCGAACGTGCACATCATCGTTCCGGCACCGAAGGACTTCGTGCCATACCGGGATTACATCGGCAGCGACATCGAAAGATTGAGCAGCCATGTCCGGCGCCCCGACGGCAGCAATTATTCGACGATCTGTACGGTCCCGGTCGAAGGCAGCGAGAAGGCGACGCTCATCACCGATACCGATCAGGGACACTCGTATCTGCACGGCTTTGCGCCGGACGATCGCACGATGATCTTTACCGGCCAGCGCGATCCCGCCATGCGTGCGCACAGCCCGAAGTCCTCAACCTGTACACGATCGACGCGGCCAGCAAAAAGAAGACCCAGCTGACGACGACTCCAGCGCTGGACGATGGCGCGGAATAGAGTCCCGATGGCAGGCAGATCTATTTCAATTCGAACCGCACCGGGCGGATGCAGTTATGGCGCATGGCTTCTGACGGCAAGAATCAGGTCCAGCTTACCTTCGACAATATCAACAACTGGTTTCCGCACGTGTCGCCCGACGGGAAAAAGATCGTGTTTATCTCGTTCATGGACGACATCGATCCCTACGATCATCCGTTCTATCGGCACGTCTACCTGCGCGAAATGCCGGTGGAAGGCGGTGCGCCCAAGGTGATCGCTTACCTGTACGGCGGCCAGGGTAGTCTGAATGTGCCCAGCTGGTCGCCGGACGGCAGGCAGATCGCTTTCGTCAGCAATAATGCGTTGATGTCGGGACGCCTGGCGGGTAAGCCTGACAAATGATCCATTTTCCAGCGAACGTTCAGCCCGCCTTTTGCGCCCGACGCCGACGCATTCCCAAGCCAACCAGCACCGGCAGCATCAGCATGATGGTCGACGGTTCAGGCACTTGCGCGGTTGCCAGATTCCAGCCCACCACGTCCAGCGCTACCAGTTCTGCCGAGTGGTAATTGGCGATCACGCCAGGCGTATAAACCGCGTCCTGCACGGAAGGCGTATGTGGACCGGCGCTCCACCAGTCGGCGTAGTCGGCACCCCATTCCTGGTTGAAGCGCGCCAGCATGGTCGCACCGCCGTCGATCGAGAAATAGGCATCATCGCCCGCGGTGGTATAGGACCGGACACCGGCGGAACTGTAGCGGAACAGGTCTTCGATGCCCAGGTAAGGATAGCCAGTGCCTACCGACGAGCCAGGACCGCCGACGCCGAGGAATTCATCCAGTTCGTGCAAGACGACGGTAAACATGTCGTATTTATCGGATGCGATACCATCGGCACGATTCGAATCGACCAGGCCGAGGTTGATGAAAATATCCCTGAGTCCCTGGGCCCCGCAGTTGAAACCGAGCGCGAAGCACTGCGCGTAGGTGAACCAGACCAGGCTTTTTCCCGTCGCCGTATCGGCAGGACCGGACGTCACATGACTCATTGCCTTGTAGTCGTTTGCGCTGGTGCGATCCGCATTCAGCGCGGCCACGACGTAGCTGTAGGGGAGGCCATACAGTGCCTGCGAATTGGAGCTGGGTCCGCTCGATGACGTCTTGAAGTTGATCGCAAGCGCGACGTTGTCGGTGACCTGTGCCTGCAGAAACGAAATCGCGCTGAGGACTGTTGCTTTTTGCTCGGCGTTATAGCCCGCATCGAAGGTGGGATTGATCACCAGCGCGTGCGTCGGCATGGCAGCCGCCGCCAGCAGCGACATTGCAACAATGTGCTTTGCGACTGCTTTCATCTTTTTCAGGGGGCTTGTTTTGGACATGGACATTCAATCGTTGTTATTAAAGGGATACCAGTGAAGCTGGTTTCATTTATGCAATATTTATGCTCCGGCAACATAAAAGTTTAACATTTATAAAAATCAAATGCTTACGGCGAAGTCATGGTTGTGATTACAAAGATGGGCGCTGAGTGCCTGGTTTACTGTAAAGTTTGTCGACTCAAATAGTTTTGGCATCTGACAAGGAGTTTGAAGCGAGGCGGCGCACCGCGTAGCCGGAGCCACGCGGCGCTTGATCGTGCCACCCATCTTTCGGGTTCGGCGTGCTGACGCCAGCAGGCTTGCCGTTGCGCGAAGCCTGGTTCTGCCCGGCCGGCTGTCGCGTCACCCGTTGTTCACGATGATCTTGCCGTTCGCAAGGGCCCGCCCGGCATTTCCGCCCGTTGCGGCCTGGCTGTCGTAGTCGACGACGTCGGCCGACGTCTTCGGATCGGTGTGCCAGATCTTCACGCCGAAGCGTCCGGATGCGGTGGCGCCCGCTGCGGTCGTCGCCGTGAACCGATAGCCGGCCGCGCCGTTGACCTTGCCGGTGCCGGTCAGTTGCGCCTGCCCATCCCGGGTCGTCGACACCCGTACGTCATTGCTTGCGAAGGCAAATCCGGGCAAGGCGAACAGGAAGCGGCCCTGTGCGGCCGCCGCGTTCGTCCGCGCCGCCGGCGGTATTACGAAGCTGAAAGTCGCTTTGCCACCGGGCACGGGTGCGCGCGGCGTGCGGGTGGTCGGCAGCAGGACGGTGCCGGTGCCCGCGACGACGGCGCCGGACGGCTCGTACACGACGACCCGGTGCGCCACCCTGGCGCTGTTCCCGAGCCGGTCGGTCACGTTTGCC
>Ga0207667_10009006_pt1 | contig 11806 bp, 3 predicted proteins | sample KBSCornC52_FD_184301 | JGI IMG/M metagenome (GOLD analysis project Ga0207667, IMG submission 184301) | Corn rhizosphere microbial communities from Kellogg Biological Station, Michigan, USA - KBS Corn C5-2 (SPAdes) (version 2) | ecosystem: Host-associated > Plants > Roots > Rhizosphere > Soil ...
CGGTGCCGTAGAACACCGTGTCGAAGCCGCGCAGCTGCTGGTCCGAGAACGTGTAGAGCGAGTTCGGCGGGATCGCCCCGGTCGTGCCTTCGGCCACCAGGTGGGCGCCGAACGTGCCGCCGGTCTTCCTCACCGCGAAGAACTTGGCGGCGTCGAGGATCGACTGGGTGTAGCGGAACGACGATCCCATCGCCGGCATCGAGAGGATCTCGTTGAGCGAGATCTTGACGCCCCGGCTCGGGTTGTAGTAGTCGTCGAGCGTGTTGACCGCCGCGCCGCCCGTCAGATACACGAGCTTGTACGGCAGGCCCGTGTTGACGTTGGCGATCGACGACGCGCTGATGCCGAACGATCCGTTGCTGATCGTGCTGCTCGTGCCGCCGATCGGGCTCGGCGTCGGTCCGACGATCACGTTCGGCTGCCCGCCCTGGAAGTAGTAGGGCGCGGCGACGACCGTGTCGTTGGTGATGCGCTGTCCGCTGGCGCCCGCGAAGAGGGTCGTGTAGTCGTTGAGACGACGGCCGATGTTGACGGTCAGACCGGCCGACTTCGCGGTGCTGGTCGAGGTGATGCCGAGCGGCGTCTGCGCGGCGCTGGTCTGGTAGAGCGTCACCGGGATCGGCGCCGGCGTTCCGCCGACCACCGGAGAGGTCGGGATGGTGCCGGTCGAGCTGACCAGATAGACGGGGTAATAGTAGGTCGTGCCGGTGGCGAAGAGCGTGCCGCTGAAGCTGTACTTCTGCGACGCGGCGGTCTTGCCGACGTACGGGATGGTGACCTGGGCCTGCGTCTGGTACTGGTTCGAGCCCTTCTGGAACTGCAGCGAGACCGCGTTGCCGGTTCCGTGCAGGTTGTTGTCCTGGTAGCCGAGCGTGCCGTAGAGGCCCTGCCCGTTGATGCCGCCGGAATAGCCGAAGCCGATCTGCGCGGACGCGGTCTTCTGTTCGGTGACCACCCAATCGAGGGTGACCAGTTCCGGATGCTTGGGATCCGGACCGGCCTTCGGATTGAGGTCGACCTTGGAGAAGAACTGGGTGTTGTTGAGGCGGTCGTAGTCGCGGTGGAGCGCGGCCTGCGTGACGACCATGCCCGGACGCAAGCGCAGCTCGCGGCGGATCACCTCGTCCTTGGTCTTGGTGTTGCCGGTGATCTGGACGACCGCGACCTTCATCACGTAGATGTTGTACTTGACGTCGGCGGTGCCGGTCTTGTTGTCGATGGTGGTCGGGTCGATGCCGCCTTCGAAGTTGCCGATCTGGATGTCGTACTTGTCGTAGAGCTTCTTGAGCGCGTCGAAGTCGCGCTGCTGGTCCTCGGACGAATAGACGTCGCCGGGCTTGATCGTCAGCGCCGCGACGATCGCCGTCGGCGGCAGCAGCGGGTCGCCGCCGATGATGATCTTGCCGATCGTGTAGCCTTCTTGGATCTGCAGCGTCAGCGCGCCGGTCGCCGGATCGAGGTTGAGGTCCTTGACGTGCGAGGGCAGACCTTCGTAGCCGATCTTCTCGTAGTAGGCATTGATCTTGAGGACGTCTTGCTTGAACGTGTTCGTGTTGAAGACCTGACCGACCGAGGTGTCCATCAGCGCCAGCAGCGTGTCGGCCGGGACGTTCTTGTCGCCGTTGAACAGGATCTTGGTGATGACCGGGTTCTCGACCACCCGATAGGTGACGGCGATGCCGTTGGGACGCTGGCGGACCAGCGGCGTGGCGACGTCGGCGAAGTAGCCCAGGGCGTTCAGACGCGCGAGATCGTCGGAGACGAGTTTCGGGTTGTAGGGCACGCCGGGCTTGGCTTCGAGGATCGAGAGGATCTTGTCCGTCGGCACGTGGACGTTCCCGGTGACATCGACGGAAACGATCGTGGGCGAGGCGGCCGAGAGCGCTGCGGTCGGCGCCAGAAGCGCCATCAGCGAGATCAAGGCCAGCGCGACGCGCGCATGCCGGAGGCTAAAGGTCATCAGAAAACGTCTTCCCCTGCTGTTGCTGTACTGAGTCCCATGGTGGGGCATCAGCCTTAGCGGTTGCTGACAAGTCAGCGGTGTAACGCACGGCGAACGCGCGCTGTAACCCGGCTCGCCCTGTTCGCGCCCTCGGCCCCCGGGCCTTTCTTTATGGGCCCCCGACGCGACGCCGCAGCCTCCCGCCCGGTCGCTACCAGAACAGGCGCTGGAGGGTGAAGGTGAAGCCGCTGCTTCCTTGCAGGGCCTGTCCCGCCGTGAGCCGGCTGGTCGACGATCCGAACGATCCCGGCGTCTGGACCAGCCGGGTCGCGCCGGTCTCGAAGAAGGCGCTCAACTGCGCGCTGGTCGAGTCGTTGGGGGCGTACTCCAGTCCGACCGAGGTGCGGGTCGGGATGCCGAAGGTGGTCGCATAGACCGCATTGACGTATTTCCCGAGTTTCCGGCGGACGTCGACGCCGACGTTTCCATAGTAGTCCACCGTGAGCGAGAGGCTGTCGAGCCCCAGGCCCTGCGAGAGCGCGTTCTCGATCGGCGCGATCAGCCCCGAGGCGAACTGGGCGTTGAGGATGTTGAAGGCCTCTTGGCCGATCGTGAGCGTGCCGTTGGACTGCGGGACCAGCACGCCCGGGAGGGCCTGGCCGGTATTGGCGAGCGGAGCGCCGGGCAGATTGCCCGGGGCCGGCGGCCCGGTCGGCTGGCCGGTGATCGGATTGAAGGCGATCCCGCTGCCGATGAATCCGCCGAACGGCGCGATCAGGGCCAGGATCTGGTCGTTGGTATAGCCGGGCGGGTTGGAATTGAAGGCGATCGCCAGATGCGAGAGCGATCCGTCGACCTTGATGGTGATATCCGCCGATCCGTAGGGGTTGCGGGCGCGGCTCGGGTCCGGATTGACGATGTGGGTGACGCCGACGGCGTGGATGGTCGGCATCACGCCGTCCGCCGGGTCGAACGAGACGCTCCCCGACTGCACCCGGAAGGCGCGGTCGAAGTAGGTCAGCGTGCCGCCCGTCGAGGTGAACCCGCCGGACAGGGTCGGCGCCGCTAGGCTGCCGCCCAGCAAGGCTTCCCCGGTCGCACCGATATCGAGGCTCGCCAGGCCCCCGCCCCGGACCCGCACGTTCTTCCGGGCCTTCACGTCGAGCGCGAGGTTCATGTCGACCGGCAGGCCGGCCACGCTCGTGCCGCCATCCTTTGCGCCCTGTGCGCCGAGAAACGCCGAGAACGGGATGACCGCGTCCGAGGCCGCCAGACTGCCGGAGAGTTTCGCGATGCCCGGCGGCGTCCGGTCGAGCGCCAGCGTGCCGTCGAGGGTTCCCCGGCCGTAGGCCGGGAGGTCGATCTGCGCGCTCGACGCCTTGGCGTCGAAGTGGTAGTTCACGTCGCCCGCGCGGCCGAAGCCTTGGGCGAACGCGATCGAGCCGCTGCCGCGCACGATGCCCGTCCCGAAGTGCGCGCTGAATCCGGAGATGGTCGCGCTGGTCCGGTCGAACGTGACCGATCCGACCGAGGCCGTGATCGGCGTCCGCTCGAGGTCGCTGGTGTAGGTCCCGTTGGCGATCGTGACGCGTCCGTAGATGCGCGGCTGGTGCAAGGTGCCGACCAGGTTCACGTGCCCGTCGAGCGTCCCGCCGAGCTTGGTGCCGTTGCCCAGCACTTCGTCGAGCGCGCCGGGATCGACCCCGGTCAGCGCGAGGTCGAAGTTGACGGGCCGGTCGCTCGCGACCTGGAACGGCGAGAGCCGCAGCGGCAGGGTGCCGGCCAAGGTCGCCTGGCCGTGGGCGAAGGTCGCGCCCGCGTTGCGTAGCTCGAGGTTGCCGCCGGTCAATCGGACCGAACCGAAGATCGACGACGCCACCAATCCGTACGCGTCGACGCCGCTCGCATCGAAGGCGGCTTGGAAGGTCGGCGCCAGGAGCGTTCCGCCGATCTGCGCGGTCGTCTCGAAGCTGCCCTTGACCGCGATATCCTTGCGCGTCAACTGCGCCACCAGCAGCGGCAGATCGTCGGTGACGGCGTGCACGGTGAGCGCGAGCGGCATCGTCTTGGTCAGGCCGAGCGTTCCGGTGGCGGTCGCGGCGAACGCCGGCGCCGTCACCTCCGCGTTCTGCAGGACGATCGAATCGCCGTTCGAGCCGACGGCCGCGGAGAGCGCGTCGATCGGCAGCCGCCCGAACGACCCGTTCGTGAGGTTCGCCTCGCCGACCACGCGCAGATGCGGATAGGCGCCGCGCACGCGCGCGGAGGCGTCGACCCGGCCCAGCAGCGGCAGTTCCGGGTAGCCGAAGGCCGGCAGCCAGGTCGAGAGATCCATGTCGTCGACCGTCGCGGTCGCGTCGTAGCGCGAATCGGCCACGATCCGGTCCATCCGGTTGGTCCTCGCAAGGGCCACGGTCCCCGCGATGTGGAGCGAACCGTGCGCGCCCGAGACGGCCAGCTTGCCGTCGACGACGTTGCGCACGCTCGACCAATGCGCGATCGTGTCGCCGATCGGCAAGGCGCGGTAACGGAAGCCCTTCACGTCCACGTCGCCGTCGGTCGAGATATCGCCGCCGCTATCGAGCAGCGAGAACGCGATCGCGCCGACGCCGTCGAGCGTATCGCCCGTATCGAAGAAATTGTTGAAGTCCGAGAGGGTCGCGTGGGTCGAGCGCACCGAGAGCGCGTTCTCGTCCTTGCGCGCTATCGCGGAGAAGCGCACGCCGGTCGTGCCGACCAGCGCGCCGCCGTAGCGCGCGGAGAGGCCGCCGCGATCCGCGTCGAGGCGGGCCGATGCGTCGACGAACGGCAGGCCGTTGACCGTTCCGCCCGGCACCGCGACCGGGCCGGCCACGACCGGCCAACCGCCGCTCCCGCCGATCGCGAGGTCCGCATTGAAGACGCCGGTGGTCTGATAGCCCGGCAGCCGCAGCGTCTGCAGGGTGGTCGCGACGTCGGCCGCGGGCACGTTCGCGTGGAGGGCGTAGCGGGGCGCGTGCGAGGACAGGCCGCCGATCGAACCGTCGACCAGTCCGACCGCGCCGCCCAGCGAGCCGACCCCGTCGGTCACGCGCAAGGTCCCGCCGTGGAGCGCGAGCGACGCGCTTCCGCTGACCGGATAGCCCTGCGAGCGGCCGTCCTTCACGCTCACGCCTCCGTCGAACGACGGCATCGCGCCGCCGCCGTTGCCGAGGCGTCCCGCGACCGCGACGTCGCCACTCTGGAGCGGAAGTCCGAGGCCGTGCAGTCCCGCGCCGTGCAGACCGACGCCGATCAGCGCGATCGTGCCGGCGCCGCGAGCGACCGGTTCGAACGTGCCGGCCGCGACCATGCGGCCGTTCGCGACGGTCGCCTGGGCCGAGTAGACGTGGAGCACGCCCTTCTCGTAAGCGAGCGTTCCGCTGGCGCGCTGGATGGCGACACCGCCCAGTTGCGCGTCGGCGAACGCGACGTCGCTCGCCTGGACGATCACGCGGTTCGGCTCGACCGCGAGTGCGATCGGACCGCTGACCGCGCCGCTTCCGGAGATGCCGCCCAAGAACGGACGCAGCCCCTGCAGCGTGCCCGCGTACGAGCCGCGCGCCGCGATGCCGCCGGGCGAGAACGCGCCGGCGCCGTCGAAACTTCCCCACGGGCCGTCGGCGTGCGCGCGAGAGATCGCCGCGTCGGCGAGATTCCCGCCGAACGTCGCCGCGACCAGATCGAAGGGTACGCCCGCGACGGTCACCTGCGTGGCGGAGAGACGGCCGGCCAGGACGATGTTCGCGCCGCTTCCGCCCCCGACGACCGCGGCGTAGCCGAGCGTCCCGGAGATGGGCGGCAGCTGCGGCAGGCGCGCGCCCGGGAAGAGCGTCCGCGACGGCGCGTGCAGATCGACGTTCTGCGCGATCGCCCAGAACGCGCTGGTGCCGCCGGGCCGGTCCAGGTGATAGCGACCGGTCACGCTGCCGGCGCCGGAGGAGATGTGGAACGGCGCGACCTCGGCGACGCCGTTCGGCGCGAACGAGAACAGCGCGGAGGCGTGCGCGACGTCGCGCGCCGACGCGAGCGATCCGCGCGCCTGGAGGGCGACGTCGTTGCCGCCCAGGATCGCATCCGCGACCATCGGTTCGTGCGGCAGCAGCTCGGCGACGTAGGGGAGGTCGTCGGACGACGCGTCGGCGTGGATCGCGAGCAGCGAGGCGACCGATTTGCCGAGCGTCAGGCTCCCGCGCGCGAGCGTGCGGACGCCCGCGTAATCGGCCAGCAGCGGCGCGACGTAGACGACCCCGTGCGCGAGCGCGACGTCCGCATGCACGCCGTCGAGCGGGAGATCGCGATAGTACGCGTGCGGCGCGTCGGCGTGCGCGACCACGATCGGATCGGCGGTCGCGCCTTCGATCAGCACGCCGATCCGGGCGTCGCCGCGGACCGGCTGCGCGCGCGCGAATCCGAGCACGCCGCGCAGCTTGGCCAGGTCGCCGCGCCCGGTCAGCCCGAAGCGCAGCTGCGGCGCGGCGAAATCGAACAAGCCGCCGGCGACCAGCACGGGCACGCCCGCCAGCGTCGCGCCCAGACGCTTGGAGAAGAATTGGTCGTCGACGATCTGCAGGCGTCCGTTGATCCGGTCGAGCGGTTGGGCGAGCGACTGCACGAACAGCTGTCCGTCGGCGACGTCCAGGCTCGCGCCGACGTGATACGCGATCGGCACGTTGGGCGCGACGTCGAGCGAGTAGACGCGCGCGTCGACGTCGTGCGCGGTCCCGGCCAGGATCTTGAGCGCCGGCGAGTTCATGATGAAGTTGCCGATGGTGCGGATCGGGATCGCCTTGGCCTGCAGATGGTGGATCGCGTAGCCGCGCAGCAGATCGACCGTGCCGACCGCGCGGAACGGCTCCGGCTTGACGTCTTCGAGATCGCCGCTCGCGACGTAGTGCGTGCGCGCCGACGAGTCGACGGTCGCATCGGCGGCGATGTGGAGGATGCGCTGGCGCGTATGGTCGCGCGCGTATTCGACCTGATCGATCAGCACCGCGCTGCCGTCGCGGACGCGCACCGTGAACCGGAACGGCACGCCGTTGGGCCGGCCCGGCGGCCCGGAACTGGCCGTGCTCCCGGACGGCAGGATGATGTTGTAGGTGCCGTCGCGGTGGCGCAGGGCGGTGAACGCGGGCGACGCGATCGCGATGCCGGTCAGGCCGAACCGGTGGGTGCTTCCGGGCAGCAGGTCGCGCAGCGAGTAGTAGAGGTCGATGCGGGTCGCGTCGAGCACCGGCTCGCCGTTGCGCGAGATGTGGACGTCGAGGAAGGCGCCGTGATCCCGGCCCAGACGCTGGTCGCCGATCCGGACGGTGTAACCGGTCGCGATCCCGACCGCCCGTTCCAGTCCGAAACGGATCAAGGCGTGGCGCGTGGCGACCACGACCCCGACCACCACAACCGCGGCCGCCAGGCCGGACCACCATCGCTTCTGCACGCTACGCTCGCTTATACCCCGGGCGGCGGGTCACGCCTGCGCGAGGGTCGCTAGGCGCTCGGTCGCTGACGGGGGATCCCATACCGGACCAACGTCGGGAGCGGCATGAAACGTCGCGGCGCCCGCCACACGCGATCGATACCGAGCGCCAGCAGCTCCAGCGGCGCGAGAAGGAGGGTGGCACCAACACAGGCAACGCTTGCTTATGGTGGTGGGCGAGTCGTACTAGCGTTGGTGCACAAACAGGTAGCGTTTTTTGACCCACCAGCCTTTTCGTTGCTCAAGTATCCGCCCTGGCCGCCATCGCGGTTATGGCGAGCCCCGCGCTCTCTTTCGCGGGAGCCCATTGTCCCCATCCCGCCGGTTATACGTGCTATGAGGTCGACACGTACTTCGACGGGAAGCTGATCGGCTGGACGTGCTCCTGTGAGATCCAGCCGCTTAGTTCAACGAACACCCAGGGCGAGGAGGTCTTCCTCGCCCTTCCCCATTTGCCGATACAACAGAACGGATGGAGATCATGACGCGGGTACTCTGGACACTTACGGCATCCTTGACGATCGTCGCCTTGCTCGCCGCGGGGGCTTCTGCCCAACAGAAGATCAAGGTCAACTTGCAGGGTGGGCCGCTCCCAAGCTCGCTGTCGTGGTCGGGGCCGGCCGTGGCCCCCACGGCATCGCTTCTGAAGTGCCCTCAGTCGCAACGCGCGATCATCGACCCGATCATCGCAGCGACGATGCAACTCGTAAAGGCCGAAGGGGGGACCCGCCGCTACGTGGATCTGTCGCCACTCCCGGCGATCACGACGCCATCGCATATCGTGGTCAGCGCGGCTCGAGCACCGAAAGGCTCCTATGCGGTGCGCCTCGACATCTCGCATTCCATCCTTCCCGTCCCCGACATCGTGAATTCGTTCTATGGCTGCCTCTCGCTACGGTTCGGACCCTCGGCCGCCGCGTCGTCTCTCGGCCTCTTGGTCCCGGACGCCGGCCTGTCGGGTCCGACGTACTCGCCCGCACTCGGCTTCTACGTCATCCTCTGATCGTCTCGTGGATATCGGGAGAGCAGCTCGCGTGCTCGTCGCGTTCGTCCTGGCCGCCGCGGTGTTCGGCACACAGGCCAGACCGGCCGAAGGCAACGCGCACCTCGAGATCGTGGTGACGGATGCCTCGAACGGGAAGCCCGTTCCGTTCGCGCGCGTCTTCGTCGGCGGCCCCGGAGGTTCGGCGATCGCGTATACCGACGAATCCGGTCTGCTTTCGATCGACGATCTGCGGCCCGGCGCCTACTCTCTCGGGACCTACGCGCCGGGCTTCCGCTCGAAGACGTCGGCGTTCGAGGCGACCGGCGGGATAACGACGACGGTCGCCGTGGCGCTCGCACCCGCGGGCACCAAGGTCATCGCCACCGTCAAGGCGACGTCGCGCCCCTCGCTCGACATCGCGCGGGTCTCGTCGTCGGACGGACGCGTCCTGCCGAGCGGATCGCTCTACTCCGCGATATCGACGCTGCCCGACGTCTCCGCCGGTGCCGGCGGAATCTCCGTCGACGGGCTGAGCGCCAATGCCACGCAACCGACGATCGACGGCGTCGCGATCCCGCAGGGCGGCAACGCGCAGTTGTTCGCGACGCTCGGACTAGACCTGTTCAACGCCGTTTCCGTACGACCGGTGGGAAGCGTCGGGGGACCCGGCATCGATCTGACGTCTTCCGATCCGACCATCGCTTTCTCTGCCGACGGGTCGGCGCAACTCGCGACCTTCGGTTCGTCGAGCACGACGCTGCAAGCCCGCGGAACGAGCGGCTTCGTCGGTTTTGTCGTTCGGCATGTGGACCGCAGCTCGTTCGGGCCGCTCGAGGGACTGCATTTCTTCGACGAAAGCGGGCTCTCATACGACCATGGGAACGGCGCGAATGGATCGGGCGATCTGGTGAAGGTCCGCCTGCCGATCGATGTCTCGCAGCACATCCTCCTCGAAGCATCGGAGCTGAGCGGCTCGAGCGATGCGAGTTGCAACCGGCGATCGGGCGGCGTGCCCTGCGGATACGGTCGCGGCAGCGGCGAGAAGGCCGCGTTCGGTCAGCTGGTCTTTCGATACGGCCTGGCGGCCGGGAAGACGTCGTTCGACGTGGCCGTCGGAAACGCGGCTGCGCGTTCCGTGAGCGACTTCAACAAGCGCTTCGTCGGCGGCACGGCATCGCCGTACTTCTCATCGAGCTCGACGCACGGCCTCACGCTCGATGCCCGCGTGGGCGGCCCGTTAGGGCGTCACGATCTCGATGCAGAGCTGTTCACCTCGAACACCCGGCTCGATGCCGACGTCCCGGGTTTCGTATCGGTGCCGCCCACCCGTTATAGCAGCCTCACCTTGACCGACGCCTTCTCCTCCGGTCCGATCTCTTCCACGATTCGCGCTCAACGCGCCCGCGGTGCGGAATCGCATACTTCCCTCGCGATCGACTCGACGCTCCATCTTTCTCGCGCCGACGACCTTCACGCGCGTATCCCTATCGGAACGGAATCGGCGACGCCCATCCAGTCGATCCCCGCGACCGGCTCGTTGGATGATCCCTCGTCGGTCCAATATGATTGTCTCCACGGGCACGCGTTCGCGGCGATTCCCGGAGAGGATCCGCACGACCCGTTGGACAGCGGAGCTTCGATCGCGTACCGTCGCTCGTCCGATCGATGGTCGATCAGGCTTACTGCCTCGAGCGACACCATCCACGGCGCACAGGTGCCGACGACGGTAGGAGCAGCCGTCTATCCCGGGTCGGTCAGTCCGGAGCAACTCGCGCTTCTCCAGTCCTTCTACGCATCTCCATTCGCCTGCGGTGCTGCCGTACCGCTGACGTCCGCAGGTGTCTTCTTGTCCGGCGATCGGAACGCGACACTCGTCCAACATCGCGTCTCGGCGGCCGCGGCATTTGCCCTCTCCCGATCGCTCGTGCTCGCCCCCTATGTTGCGCTCTCCCGCAGTCTGGAGAATTCGACCGGCGCTTGGATCGCGCTGGCCTACGCTCCGTCGTTCCGCGCGGGTCTTCTGGCGGACTACCACTTCAACCGCGGGAGCGATGAATTTCTCGCGCTCGCCACCGTGATGGGCGCGAACAACGCGAATGGCCTGCCCCCGTACACACAGCTGGACGTCGGCTACGCGCACACGCTGACGTATGGAAGGCTGATCCTCGGGGCGTCGAACGTGACGGGCGCCTATTCCGCGACCTTCGCTTCGACCGCCTTCGCTCGGGAGCTGCCGAACGGCGTACTTCCGATCGCCCAGCCGTTGCGGCCCGCGTCGTTCCATGTCTCGTACGAGTTCCGGGCCGGCGTGAAAGCGACGCCGCCGAACACCGATGCTTTGAACGCGATAGCCGCCTCGCTCGATCCGTCCACCGATACGTTCTCCATGTCGTTCTCGCGCCTCCCGGATCAGCGGCCCGCCGCGCCCTTCGCGCCCGACACGTCGCTGCCGTCGTGCACTCCGGAACTCGTCTCGCACGCCAAGGACATTCTCGACGCGATGCAGCGGAAAGAGGGCGGCGGAGCCGCTGCGGATCCGCCCGGGGTCGAGATCGACGCGCATCCGGTGGCCGGCGGGACCGGATTCAGCTTGCGCTTCGCCTCTGCGGCCTCCTCGCGGTCCTACTTCGGATGTGTCGCCCAACACTTCGCAGATGTGGACGAGGCGCGCTCGCGAGGCCTTTTCGTGCCCGCCCGCCTCCCGAGCGATAGCGACGACATCGGGTTCTTCGACTCCCGCGTCGGTGCGTATACGTTGATCGAAAGCGCGAGCGCGAGCCATGCCCCGACCGGCCCGTCGGTGGACCTGCTTCCGATCCCGAGCACGCCGCCGTCTCAGCCCTTCGCCTTGCGCCCGACGTGCGCGACGAAGACGCGCGGGTTCGCGCAGCACGTCCTAGCCGGACTGCAAAGACGGCTCGGGCGCGGCGGCGACCCTTCCGAACCGTCGCAGTATTTCAAGATAACGCAGCATCGTGGAGCGAAAGCCCTGTGGTCTTCGCTCAGCTTCTTCGAGGCGACGACGCTGACCACGATCGAATCCTGCGGCAACGTCGTCGGCGCCTCGTCCGGCGAACTCTCCTCGGCGGGGGTCGGCGGCACGGCCGGGACCCTCAACTTCACGCCCAGCCTCGGCCTTTACGTCGTGCTGCCGTGACCTACAGGTCGAGGTTCTTGACGCTCTTGGCGTATTCGAAGATGTACTGCTTGCGCGGTTCGACCTTGTCGCCCATCAGATCGGTGAAGATCTGCTCGGCCTCGACCGCGTCCTCGATGGTGATCCGCTTGAGGCGGCGGTTGCCGACCTCCATGGTGGTGACCGCGAGCTGCTCGGCGTCCATCTCGCCCAAGCCCTTGTACTGCTGGATCTGGAAGTCTTTGATGT
>Ga0207667_10009009_pt1 | contig 11803 bp, 9 predicted proteins | sample KBSCornC52_FD_184301 | JGI IMG/M metagenome (GOLD analysis project Ga0207667, IMG submission 184301) | Corn rhizosphere microbial communities from Kellogg Biological Station, Michigan, USA - KBS Corn C5-2 (SPAdes) (version 2) | ecosystem: Host-associated > Plants > Roots > Rhizosphere > Soil ...
AACAAGATGCGTTTGGTTCGGCCAACTTGGGCAGCGCCGCGCTTTGCCTCGGCTACCGCGTGCTCGACGTGCCGCTCGGCGCTTTCTCGCTCTCCGGCTATCCACTGGCGAGCGCTGGCGTCACCTGGCTGCGCGGCTCGCCCGCGCCCGGCGTGCGCCTCGACCCCACCACCGGCTTTTATGGTGACTTGCGCTTCCTGCTCGAAGCGCGGCTGCGCGCGGCGGGGCTCGGGCCGAGCTTGGCGCTCGAGGTCGGCCGCGCCTCGGGGCTGGTCGCGCGCGCGGCCGATCGCACGCTCGGCGCGACGGGTGGCTTCTTTCTGGGCGCGAGTGCCGGCGTTCGGTATTAGCGCCCTGCGCTCGCCTAGCCTGCGCCGAGCGCGCGAGACATACTGCTCACCGTGGGTGACCAGAAGTACCGCTCGCTCGCGCTCGGGGCCGCGTTGCTACTCAGTGCGTGCGGCGCAAACAGCGCGCCGCCGAGCTCTCCGCCCGAACGAGTGACCGCCGAAGCCGGCTTTCTCGATCTCGCACCGCGCAATGTCGTGATCCACGGCCGCCCGGTCACACTCGCCGCGACGAGCAAGATTTTCTACAACTTTCGCCCGGCTGACACCGACCCCGAAACTCGACCGCTGATCGTCTTGTTCAACGGCTTTGCGTCGGACGTGGTGCGCGCATTCGGCACGGGTCCGAATACCGTGGAGCCGGACGGCACCGTCGTTCCAAATCCGGATTCACTGACGCGTTTCGCCAACCTTTTGTACTTCGATCCGCGGCAATCGGGCTTTTCTTACGACGTGCTCGCCGATCGCGCTCCGACCGCCGATGATTGCTCGCAAGACGTGTTCAGTGAGTACGTCGATGCGGCCGACGTGCTGCTCGCCACGCTGCGCTTCGTGCGCGAGCACGAGTCACTGCACGGCCCAGTGTATTGGCTGGGCGAGAGCTACGCCGGTGTGCGCATTCAGTGGATCCTCACTTATCTGCGGCAGGCCTGGTCGCTCGCCCCGTACGAAGATCCGACGCTCCGCGCGGCGCTCGCGAGCGCACCGCAGAGCCGGCTCTTGAGCGGGCAAATCCTGCTCCAACCGTGGCTCGCCGGGATCGCGCATGCCAGCGCCATTCAAGCCACGTGCTCGAGCCCGGCGTTGCTCGCGGCCGTGCAAGCCAGCGTCGCTTCACCGTGCCCAACCGACAACGCCTGCGCGTGCGCCCGATCGTTCGCACGCAGCCCCTACAACTACACGCTGAGCGCGACCGAGCAAGATACGCGCATGTTCGCCGCGGATGCCGCGCAAGTGGCGCCCGAGGCTGCCGAAGCGCTGTACGGCGTGCCGTTCCCGCAAATTTCGGGATTGAGCAGCAGTGACCGCGCGCGCGGCTTCAAGTGCAGCGTGGCCGACGCCGAAACTCCGGATCAAAGCGCGCTCAGCGCGCTATTGGGCCCATTGCCGAGTGGGCAATCGTATAACCTGGCCTATTCACCGCTCACCACCGGCAAGGGCTCGACCGATCCCGATTGGCGCAGCCAAAACTTGATCGGCAATGCCTTCCTCGACAACGCGCGTGAGGTCGACGCGCTGATCACCGACGGCGAGCGCGATCTGGTCGTGCCGGAAACAGCGCTCGTGCCCGCACTCCAAACCATCGCGCCGAGCAGCATGACGGTCTCGGAAACCAGCGCGGAGCTCACGCTTGGCTACCCGGATGGCGCGCGCACGCTTCGGATCTTTCATTATCCGAGCGCTGGGCACATGATCACGATGATCGAGCCGCAAACCTTCGCCGCCAATTTGCGCGACTGGCTCGCAGAGCGCCCCCAGGCACGTTAGCGAGACGAGGCTGCGCGAGCGGCGCCGAGCGTCAGCCGACGCGCGAATGCGCGAGCAAATAAGCCACGTGCACGTAGTCACGGATCACGGCAATCTGCCCATTTTTCAGGCCCAGCTGCAGCAACGAGTGCGGCTGCCACACGCCGTCAATCTCGCGAAAGTGCACGATCTCCTCGACTCCGTCGACCTCGGTCAGCTCCAGCTTCCAGCGCCAACTGAGCCGGCCGTAATTGACGAAGTAGCGCGCGTCTTTGAGCGGCCCTTCGCTGCGATGTACGACCTCGAGCCGCGCCTCGTCCGAAACCAGCGCTTGCACGCCCGGCCAATCCTGACGATTGAAGGCGGCGAGGTAACGTTCGACCAGCGCGTGATGCCCAGGCTCGAGCCGGCGCGGTTCGGGCTCAGTGTGCGCGGTAGCCTCGAGCTTGGCGCGCCCGCGATGCAACGCGGCCTTCACCGCGCCCACGCTCGAGCCGGTGATCTCGGCGGTTTCCTCGAGTGACCAATCGAGCACGTCCTTCAAAACGACGCACGCGCGTTCCTTCGCGGGAAGCTCCGTCACCAAGTTGCTGAGCGCGCGCTCCACCCGCTCCTTGTCGACCAGCGCGTCCTCCACTCCGCTCACCTCCACGCTTTCCGGCTCATCGCCAATCGGCAGCAACGCCCGCCGCTTGCCGCGCAAGAAATCGATGCACTTGTTGTGCGCAATGCGAAACAGCCAAGAGCGGAGCGAACCGCCGTCACGGAGTTCGGGAAAGCGGTAAAAGGCCAGCACCAGCGCGTCCTGCAACACGTCCTCACCGTCACACGGGCTGCCTGTCATGCGCGTGCAAAAGCGATGCAACTCCGGGCGCATGCGCTCACAGGCTTCCTCGAAGCCCTGGCGGGCGTCCGCCACTTCTCGAACCAATTGCTCTTTGTCAGCCATTTTCTCGCTCAGACCTGAAGACGATCTCAGACCCGAAAAAGATACGGTCGCCGCCACGTATCCCCAAAGGGCCGTCGTTCGTCTGAAGCGGCGGAGAGAAACAACGCATGCTCATCTACTATGACTGGAATGCTTCGCCCAATTGTTTGAAAACCAAAATCCTGCTGAACGAGCTCGGCATCGAATACGAGCAACGGAACCTCGACGCAAACACGGTGCGCAGCGCCGAATATCGCGCCAAGTTTCCAAGCGCGCAGGCACCGGCGATCGAGGACGGCCCAGTGCAAATCGCCGAATCGGCGGCGATCGCCCTGTACTTGGCCGAAAAGCACGGAAAACTCACGCCCAAAGAGCCCGCGCGCCGCGCGCTCATGTTCCAAGCGCTCTCACTCGAAGCGTCGCTGCTCGCCCCCACCGTCGGCGGCCAAGGGCTATTCGGCGAGCTGAGCAAGCCCGAGGCCGAACGAAACGCGACGCGCATCGCCGAGCTGAAACTAAAAGCGCAACGCGTCGCCCAGATCCTCGGCGCCGTGCTCGGCGAACGCAGCTACTTCGCCGACGAGCTCAGCGTAGCCGATATTCAACTGTACGCCGCCGTCAGCAAATCGCTCGAAGCTCGCGTGTTCGAAGATCCGCCGCAAAATCTAGTGGCTTGGTGCGCGCGCATGAGCGAGCGCCCCTCGGTGGCGCGCGCGCGAGAAGAATACCTCGCCTACCGCCGCTAATAGTGGCGCGAGAACGCCCGAGGTCGTGGTTTGATTTTGGGGGCGTGGGCGATTGTCGGCACGCTCCCAACGCGATCCGACGCGGGCAAGCCAGCACTCCGCGCGTGACACGCCGCTGAAGCTCGACCCGCAGGCTCCTGTGGGTTCACAGTCCAACGGAGTTTGCAGCGCGGCTCTGCTGGGGCGGCACATGCGCTCGCTGGCCGTGAAACGTCGAGCTCGGAGGCGCTTGAGTTCAATGCCATTCCATGCGCTCAATATTATCGGCATATGCGGACCGGGCTAGCCCACTCGCTGGTCAAGATTCGCCGCCTACCCCGCGAGTTCCTCGCGCCTACCTTGCGGTCGGTGCGCCGTTTAAATACAAGCTGGGCAGAGCAGAACGACAGCGCTAGGCGGCCCGTCCTTTGCGACGCTGTTTGATTTGAGCCAACCCGATCCGAAGCCCGAATGGCTTCAGGAGACGCTCGAGTGTTTCTTGCGTCGGGTTGTGCTTCGGGTTGATCGCACGCAACACGTTGGGGCTAGGCATTCCCACTGCCTCGGAGAACTCCTTCACACCGGTCGCGCGAATCACTTTTGCGAGCGCCAATTTCAGTGGCACACCTTCCTCGACCGCCGCCGTCAGGAACTGACGCGCGAATTCGGGGTCCTGGAGGTCTTCGGCCAGACCCTCATTCCAATCTCTGCTTCGCCTTGTCATTTGTTCTCCTTCAGGTATCGCGACCAGAACTCCTGAGCCCGCTTGATGTCCTTTTTTCGCGACCCTTTGTCGCCACCCAACTGGAGCAAGACCAGCTCGCGTCCCTTCCGTCCAAAGTACACCCGGTAGCCCGGACCAAAATCCAACCGCGCTTTCAACACGCCGGCCCCCACGTCCTTGTGGTCGCCCAAGTTGCCGACCTCGAAACGCAGGATCCGGGCCTGCACCCTTGCTCGCGTCGCTTTGTCGAGTTCGGTCAACCAATCCCGAAACGGGATTCGCCCGCTGTCTTCGACATACTCGCGGACGACGAACGCCACATGGCATTCTTATCCTACTTGATAACTAAGTCAAGGGCGTGCCCTTGAGACTCAACGACCTGGGACGGGCCTGCCCAACAAACCGTTGAAGCCGGATACGCCTCGTCGTGACGTGTGCCCCCGCCCTCTCGCCCGTGGTGAATACAACGGGCTCGCTCGTCGCTACGCTCTGACGGGCAGGCCGCCGCCCAGCTCCGTGGTGAAGAGAGACCGCGCGTTGCTCTGTCCAGCGGTTCTGACCCCTGTCACGTGTTCACGGCGCGGATCTGCTGCAGCGTCGACATCAGATCTCGGGCGCTGAATGCCTCGAGCTCGGATACCTGGTTCACGATCTCTTCGCGCAGCGCTTGCGGGCAATGCCGTTCGCTCAGGGCGTGGAATTTCTGGACCGTGTCGTTCCAGCTGGCAGGGCGCGAATAAAAACCCAAAAAATCCTCTTTGCGCTGGACGAGCTCCTCGCCGTTGTCGAGCGTCACGGTCACCACGCAGGGCACGCGCTCCGGGTAGTGGCGTGTGAGGGCCCAGCTACTGTCCACGCTGACCTTTCGCAGCAGGTTTTGCACGTCCTCACGCTGAATGCGCGCGCTCTCGAATTGCGCGGGCCCGACCTCGCCGTCGAGCAGCGCCACGGCCAACAAATAGGGCAGGCTGTGATCCGCTTGCTCTTTGGTGGCGACGTCGTGCTTGTCGCCCGCCTCCTTGCCGGCGCCGATGATGTTGTCCGCCTGTTTGAAGATCTCCACCGCAATACGGCTCACGTCGGACGCGCGGAAGCCGCGCTTGGCCTTCAGCTCGAGAATGCCCTCGATCGCCGGTTGGGCATGCCCTTCGGCGAGATAACGTTTGAGCGAGGTCCGCGTCACCTGATTCAGGCCCTCGCTCGCCCAATCGATGCTGAAGTGACAAGACAGCGAGTCCATCACTCCCCGCTTGCCTTCAATCACATCGAGCGGGCCAGTGACCCCGGCGGCGGCCAGATAGGCCGCTTGCAGGGCGGCAGAAGCATGATGCGCCGACGCGAGGCCCTTCCATTGTGACAATTTGCCAACCCGAGTCGCGACTAGGCCCTGTTGTGACACGCCGGCAATCGCGAGCGCGTGCGCTGTCCGCATACTGTCGAGCGAGCGCAGCCTGGCCACCGCACCGGCCACCGAGTACGCCAGCTGCACCGTGTGATCGAAGCCATTTTCTTGCACCGGCGCCACATCGAGCAGCCGCGTTTCAATCTGATAGGCGAGCGCGAGCGCAACGAGCAACTCCTGACCCGTCGCGCCGGCTTCTTCCGCCACAGCCAGGATCGGGGCGACGTTGTCGCTCGGATGCCCCGACTGCTTGGGCGCCATGTAGATGTCCATGAAGTCGAGGTAGCGAACCAATGCGCCGTTGTAGAGCGTGGCCGTTTCGGCGCGGCCCCGTCCCGCGCCAATCAGCGTGCAGGGCCCGCCCGCGCTGAGCGCGTAGCTGCGCACCGCGCGGATCGGCTCCGCGTCCAATGCGCCGATCGCGCAGCCCAAGGAATCGAGCAGCCGCGCTTTGAGCGCGCGCGTGGCATCGATAGCAATGGAATCGTAACTGGCCCGCCGGACGAACTCTGCGAGCTCTTCCACGTGCGTCATGCTCGGTTCGTTGCAAACCCCAGGCCGCAAGCTCAGAGTGACGGAATTCCTCGGCTCGCATTGTGGCTCTATGGCGCGCAGCTAAGGCGCACGCTGGAGCCGCACCACGGCGGACCAGCGCTCGTTCTTCGGATTGCGCGGATCGGGGCCCGGCAAGAGCGCGAAGGGACGCATCCAGAGCGGCAACCGCTTCAGACGCGCGCCCGCGTGGAACAGCGAGCGCACATCGCGCGCGCGCCAACCGAGCGCCTCGAAGAACGCCACGCCATTGGGCGGCGCGAACTTGAACGGCGCATTGCTCAACGCCGCCCCCATGCTGCGCGTGGTTTCAGCGTTGATGCGCGGCGAATTGAAATCCAAAATCCAAGACTGTACCGACGGATACGCGAGCAGATCACGCGTCAGGTCCGTGACCACGCTCTCGTCGAGGTAGATCACGAGGCCCTCGCTGATCACCGCGACCCGCTTGCCGAGCGTCGTGTAGCGCTCGAGGAACGCGCGGCGCGCAGCTGGATCGGCCAAATCGACCGCCACGCTTTCGAGCTTGCAACGTGCCTTTTCCCCGCCGATGAGCTCTGCTTTTTCGCGAAGCAGTGCCGGCAAGTCGGCTTCTACCCAAAGCAGATCCGGCGGCAATTCGAGCCGATACGGACGCGTATCGAAGCCGGCAGCGAGGTTCAGCACCACGTCGTAGCCTTCGGCCACCAACTCCGCCACCAGATCGTCGATCAGCTTGGTGCGGGTGATCAGCGCCCATTCGCTGTGCTTCGAGGCAACTTTCGCGATCGCACGGCCGCGCTCACCAGCGAGTTGCTCGGCCAGCGGATCGCGGAACAGCGCATCCTTGCGAGTGGATTCCCTGGCGCGATAAGTGGCGACCCAGCGCGCCGTGTCCGATACATTTCGAACTAGATCCGACATCGCGCCCGAGGCTAACCGAGCCCGGCGAGAGCGCCAACCGCTCACCGGGCAGGGGCCCGCAGCGTCGCTCCGCGCGCGAACGACTCAGTAATGCCAGGGAAAGCGGGCGTAGTTCGGTGGGCGCTTTTCCAAAAACGCATCGCGCCCCTCCACCGCCTCTTCACTGCCGTACGCGAGGCGCGTGGCTTCACCGGCAAAGAGCTGTTGGCCCACGAGGCCTTCATCCGGCAAATTGAAGCCGTATTTGAGCATGCGAATGGCCGTGGGGCTCTTTTGCATGATCAGGCGACTCCATTCGAGCGCAGTCGTTTCGAGTTCGGCGTGCGGCACGACCGCGTTGACCATGCCCATAGCGAAGGCTTCCTCCGCACTGTAGTTTTTGCCCAGAAAGAAGATTTCGCGCGCGCGCTTCTGGCCGATCTGGCGCGCGAGCAGCGCGGAGCCATAGCCGCTGTCGAAGCTTGCCACGTCCGGATCGGTTTGTTTGAAGATCGCGTGCTCGCGGCTGGCGATCGTCAAATCACAGACCACGTGCAGGCTATGCCCGCCGCCCACCGCCCAGCCTGGCACGGCCGCGATCACTACTTTGGGCGTGAAGCGGATCAGCCGCTGCACCTCGAGGATGTGCAGCCGGCCGAGGCGCGCCGGATCCGCACCTTCGGCGGATTCGTACTTGTAGCCGTCTTTGCCGCGAATTCGCTGGTCGCCACCGGAACAGAACGCCCAACCGCCGTCTTTGGGCGAGGGGCCATTGCCGGTGATGATCACCGAGCCGACGTCACTCCAGGTGCGCGCGTGCTCGAGCGCCGCATACAGCTCATCCACCGTCTTGGGCCGGAACGCGTTGCGCACCTCGGGGCGATTGAAGGCGATGCGCACCGCGCCGAGCTGCCGCGCGCGATGATAGGTGATGTCCTCGAACGAAAAGCCGGCGACCGGCTGCCAGTGTTCGGCGTCGAAGATCTCGGAAACGAACTGATTCATGGCCATCGCCGTCATGCCTCGTGCTGGAAGAGCGCGCGCGGAGCGTAGCTTCTAACCTGGACCCGGAGCAAGCTACTCGGCGCTCGCCTGTTCGACCACGCGGAGTACCACGTCGACGTCGACCGGCTTCACCAAGTGCACGGCGAAGCCGGCCGCGCTGCTGCGCTCGAGATCGCTCTTTTGGCCGTAGCCAGTGAGCGCGATCAAGTGCACTTTGGGCTTCTTTTCGCGGATGCGGCGGGCCAAGTCGTAGCCGTCCATTGCAGGCAAGCCAATGTCGAGCACGGCGGCGTCGGCGTCGAAATCCTCCAAGGCATGGAGCGCGCTCGGGCCGTCGAAGGCCTTGCGCGTTTGGTGACCGGCGGCGCTGAGCGCGAGCGCCAAGAGATCGGCCGCGTCCTCGTTGTCGTCGACCACCAAGATCCGCAGCACGCGCTGCGGCTTCCGCAGGCTCCGCTCGGGCGTCGCCCGTTGCGCGCGCTCCTGGTCGGTGACGTTGATCGCTGGCAGCCGGATCGAAAATTCACTGCCCTTTCCCGGGCCGTCGCTCGCGGCACTGACCGACCCGCCGTGCATGGTGACGACACTCTTCACGATGGCGAGGCCCAAACCGAGCCCGCCGCGCGCGCGATCGGACGCTTGACGCTCCTGCACGAAGAGCTCGAAGATCTGGCCCAACATGTCGGCAGGGATGCCCATGCCGTCGTCGCTGACGGTGATCACGATCTCATCTTTGTGGCGGCTAGCGGCAACCGCGATGTGCCCGCCGACGTCCGAGTATTTGGCGGCATTCGTCAGCAAATTCGAGAGTGCCTGGGCCATGCGCCCTGAATCGGCGTCCACCCACAAACCGCGCTCGGGCACCGCTATGCGCACGTGCTGGTGGCGCTGCTCGAACAGCGGGCTCGCGGTCTCGACCGCGCGCGCCACGAAGTGAGCGACCTCGGTCGGCTCTTTTCGAAGCTCGATTTTACCGCGAGCAATCCGCGACACATCGAGCAGATCATCGACTAGCCGCGTGAGGTGCTGCACTTGGCGGCTGATCACCCGACGCTCGCGCTCGGAGCCATCGGGATCTTGCAGTTCCATCAGCTTGAGCGCCGTGACGATCGGCGCGAGCGGATTTCGGAGCTCGTGGCCGAGCATGGCCAAAAAATCGTCCTTGGCGCGGCTCGCGGCCTCGGCGTCACGGCGCGCGGTCTCCAGGTCCAAGCGCGTCAGCACCTGTTCGGTCACGTCGATCGCCATCGTCACATGGCCGTCGATGCCGCCCGATTGATTGCGCAACGGCTGCATCACGACGTGAAAGAAGTGCGAGCGCACCTGACCGTCGACGATCAATTCGAGCGGCACGTCGTTACCAACCACCGTTTCGCCCGCAAACGCGCGATCGTGTAGGCTCAGGATATTTTGAGCCCGCAGCTCGGGCACCACATCCTCGAGCCGCGCGCCCGGCGTCAGCGTGCGCTGCACGAGCGCCTCCCATTTCGAGTTCGCGAGCACGATCCGATGCTCCGGCCCCTCGAACACGCCCAGCGGGAACGGCGCTTGTTCGAAGACCGTTTTCAATTTCGAACGCTCGGCGTCCAGCGCGCGCCGCGCCAAAACGCGATCGGTCACGTCGAATGAAACCGACATCAAGCGGTCCGGCGCGCCGCTCTCGTCGCGGAGCGGCACGACCGAGACGTGAAAAAACACTTCTTGTGGTCCTTGCCCACGGTCGAGCAGCACGCGCACTTCCGGAAACGTGCACGGCTCACCGCTGTGGAACGCTTGGTCGAGCACGGCGCGCCCGGTGCTCCGTGCTTCCGGGAAGACCTCGCTGTGTAGCCGGCCAATCACGTCTTCCCCGCGCGAAGTGATGGCTAGATAAGTGGGATTGGCGTATTCGATGCGATGCTCGGGGCCGCGAAAAATGGCGATGGCCATCGGCGCCTGCGCGAACAGCCGCAGCATGCGCGCGTGCGCATCTTCCAGCTCGCGGTGCAGCCGCGCATTGGAAATGGACATCCCGGCACGGCGTGCGAGCTCTTCGGCAAAGGTCAAGTCTCCTTCGTCGTACACGCGGCCCGAATCAGAGGTCGTGAGGGACAAAGCGCCCACGCACGCGCCACGCGCGAACAGCGGCACGACAATCGACGAGACGATGCCCTCGCTCTGCAAATAGCGCAGCTGCTCCTCGTCGCGAGCCGCCGATGCGAGCACCTCGCGCGCCAGCCGCGGATGAAAATGCGACTTGCCCAGCGCGATCACGCGGGCGATGGCACTGCCGTCTCCGACGCGCAGCTCGCTGCGCGCGGCTCGCTCGAGCGCACGCTCGACTTTGCGCGGATCTGGATTTTCGGTCGCAACGCGCCGAATCACGTCTCCTTCCACGAGGTCGATGACGCACCAATCGGCCAACGTCGGCACCACCAACTTGGCGATTTTGCGCAGTGTCTCATCCAGATCGAGCGACGAAGACAACGTCTCACTCACCTGCGCGAGCAGCCGCACGCGCGCGCTGGCGCGGCGTTCGGACTCGAGCAAGCGGCGCTCCGTATCGAGCAAACGCGCGCGATCCAGAGCTTGTGAGCAATGCTGCGCCAGCGCGGAGAAAAAGGCCCGCTCCGCCGAGTCATAGTGGTGGCCGAGCGCGTGCGCGAACACCAGAACGCCGTTGACCCGGCCGTCGAGCGAAATGGGCACCGCGCCGTATGCCACCAAGCGCTCCGCGTCCGCGGCCACGGCATAGAACTCGGGTGCAGCGCGCTGATAATCGGCCGCAGTTTCGACCCACAGTGGCTCGCCGCTCTCGAGCACCGTGATTGCGGGTAGCCCGCGCGTGCCGGCTGGGATGACTTGGAACCGCTGCAGAAACTCGGGCGAAGATCCGAAGGCGCCGGCCAAGCGCAGCGAGCCGTCCGCTTGGGCGAGCCAGAGCGCGGCCGAATGGGCGCCTACGGCTTCGCTGCCGATGCGGCAACAATCGGCCGCCACCTCCTCCGCGGTCGAGGCGCGCGAGAGCGCCGCAGTCACCGCTTGAAGCTGGGTGATTTGCACGCGGGCGCGCCGCTCGGCCTCGTACAAGCGCGCGTTGTCGATGGCTGCGGCCGCGCTGTGCGCCAGTTGCTCGCCGAACCACAGATCGCGCTGGTCGAAATTGCGCGCACACACGATCAAAGAGAGCACGCCAATGGCGCGGCCACGCGCAACCATCGGCACGACGACCGCGGAACGCATGTGCATCATTAGCATGGCCTCGAGGTGCGCCTCGTCGCGGGCAACGGCGCGAGCCGTCGCCTCCTCCATGTCACGGATCAAAAAGCCACGCCTCTCGAGCAGCGCGCGTTCGACGCGCGTCTGCGGCTCCGGGCGGAGCGGATAGCGTTGCTTGAGCGCGCGAGCCACCGCGTCTCCACCCGGCAAGTGATGCCCGACCGCCACCCGATCGTAGCTAGTGCCATCTTCAGTCAGCAGATCGACGAGGCACCAGTCGGCAAACGCTGGAACGGCCAAGTCGACCACGCACGCCACCGTGGCCGAATAGTCGAGCGACTGCGCAAGCATTCGCGCCGCCTCGGCCAGAAACCGCTCGCTGCTCGACCAGACCACCGCGTCCGAACGGGGCGCGCTCGCGTCACTCTCGGGCGCGACCGAGTCGGGATGGGGGCGGGGCGCGGACATTTCGGTTCACTTTACGGCGTTTTTGCACGTGGCAGAATGCAACTCAGCCAATCGCGAAATCAGGCGCAAATTTCCCGAGCAAGACACTATGACAATTTTGAAGAG
>Ga0207667_10009012_pt1 | contig 11802 bp, 8 predicted proteins | sample KBSCornC52_FD_184301 | JGI IMG/M metagenome (GOLD analysis project Ga0207667, IMG submission 184301) | Corn rhizosphere microbial communities from Kellogg Biological Station, Michigan, USA - KBS Corn C5-2 (SPAdes) (version 2) | ecosystem: Host-associated > Plants > Roots > Rhizosphere > Soil ...
GGCCTCGTGAACACCTGAGGCGCGTGCGCGCGCTGGATTTTCCCCGGAATGTGTAACATCAATGCAAATGTTTCTACATTCGGAGGAGTTTATGGAAGTTAATGTCAACACCGACAACACCATCCAGCGCCACCAGGGCCTCGACGAACGGGTCCGCACCCAGGTCGAGGAAGCGATCGGCCGCTTCGGCGACCACGTACGCCGCGTGGACGTCCACCTGTCCAACGAGAACAAGGAAAAACACGAAGACGGCAGCAACTATTGCATGATGGAAGCGCTCGTGAGCGGCTATGCGCCCGTCGTCGTGCATGCCCATGCGGAAAACCTGCAGTTGTCGATCTCGAGCGCCGTCGGCAAGCTCAAGCGCGCACTGGACAGCGCCCTCGGCCGCCTGAACGACAAGAAGATGCGCGAACCGCAGCCCGTGGATGCCGAGTCCTTCAAGGACCTGACCAGCGATTCCTGAGCCGTCCTCCTGCTCATCGCCGTGCCGCGCCGCGCAAGGCCCGGACGATGGGTTACGCCGTGTTTTCAATGCGAAGGCACCATGTCCAGACCACCCATCCCTGCGGCCCCCAAGGCCGACAAGCTGCTGACGATCGAAGCGGCACGCGGTATCGCCGCCCTCCTCGTCGCCTTCTACCATGGCGCGCTCGTCATCGAACTGACCTGGCCCCGCCAGGGTGCGCCGTTCGGCGGATTGTTCGGATTCGGGCATGCCGGGGTGCCGTTTTTCTTCGTCCTCAGCGGCTACATCATCTACTACATCCACCATGCCGACTTCGGCCAGCCATCCCGGCTCGGCCTGTTTGCCTGGAAGCGCTTCGCACGCATCTACCCGCTGTTCCTGATCGTCATGGTCCCGATCACGGCCAAGCACTGGCTGGCCGGCACGTTCGCGTGGGATTATTTTTTCAAGTCGCTGCTCCTGCTTCCGCAAGGCGGGCTGCCGATGCTGATCCCATCCTGGACGCTCGTGCACGAAGTCCTGTTCTACCTGTTGTTCGGCCTGGCCATCTGGAAGCTCACTCTCGGCCGCCTCATCCTGCTGGCCTGGGCCGTCCTGTTCGGCACCGCATCCATGTTCGGGCTGGACGTGCCCCCCGGCCTGCCGGGCGACACGGTCCGGACGCTGGCCTCGCCCTACAACCTGTTGTTCCTGCTGGGCATCGGCGTGGCATGGCTGCTGCAGCATTGCCGGATTCCCGTCCCGCAGCTGCTGGCACTGACCGCCGGCGTGGCCTTCGTCGCCACCGGCCTCGCTGAAAATGCCGGCAGTTTCAACAGCCAGCACGGGTACGGCATCGTGCCGATCCTGCTGTACGGCCTGAGTTCGGCCGGCCTCATCACCGGCCTCGTCGCGGCCGAAACCGCGGGCACGCTGCGCGTGGGCCGGACCGGCGGCCTGCTGGGCGCCCTGTCCTATCCACTCTACCTCACGCATGGCATCGCGCTCAGCATCGTCACCGACATGGCGCATAAATTCCACTACGCCGGCCCCGGCTGGGTGCTGCTGGTCGGCGCCGTGGCCGTGGCCTGCGTGGCGGCCCTGCTCGTCCATCGCTATGTCGAGGCACCCGTCGCGACACGGCTGAAACGGCTGTGGGCGCGACGCCATGCCGTGCCCGCCGAGGCGGTCCGGCGTCCCGCCTAGGACCGCTGCGTGGCGTATCCGCATCAACGTAAACACATCCCCGATGCCAGGCGTAGAATTATTACTTAGGGAAACACTAAGTTCCCATACGCCAAAACGAGAAGACTTGCGGGGAGACTGATATGCGAAATGGAACCTCATTCGAGAGACGGCCGATTGTCGCGCTCGTGACGCTGGCCCTGTTCCGGGCCGGCGACATCCATGCCCAGCAAGCCACCCCGACGGGCGATGCGGCCGCCGCGGCACAGCCGCCGGTCGTGCTCGTTACAGGCAAGCGCGCGAGCCTGATGTCGGCCCAGGAGATCAAGCGCGAGAACCTGGGCATCGTCGATGCCGTCGTTGCCGAAGACATCACCAAGCTTCCCGACATCAACGTCACGGATGCGCTGCAACGCATTACCGGCGTGCAAATCCTGCGCGATCGCGGCGAAGGCGCCGGCGTGGCGATCCGCGGCCTGACGCAGATGGAGACGACGCTCAATGGCCGCGAAGTCTTTACCGCCGGCACGGGCCGCAACCTGGATTTCGCGGATATCCCGGCCGAGCTCGTGGCGGGCATCGATGTCTACAAGACGTCGTCCGCAAACCTGATCGAAGGCGGCGTCGGCGGCACGATCGACCTGCGCACGCGCCGCCCGTTCGACTTCAGCGGGCGCCAGCTCGCCGCGTCCATGCGCGTGATCCACGGCGACCTCGTCAAGCGCACGCAGCCCCAGTTTTCCCTCCTCGCGAGCGAGCGCTGGAAAACGACGGACCACGGCGACATCGGCGTGCTCGTGAACCTGGCGCACCAGAAGCGCGCCTGGCGCGAGGACCAGAAATCGGAGGGCAATCCATTGACGCGCAAGGACGTGGTCGCCGGCCAGACCGTGGTCGTACCCAATGGCACCACGGAAACCACGAGCCTCGGCGACCGTGAGCGCAATGCTGCCTCGTTCGTCCTGCAATGGCGTCCGAACCCGGCGCTCGAACTGTATGCGGAAGGCAGCTACGCGGAATTCATCACGCAGCAGGACTCGCACCAGATCAATGTTTCGACGTCGCCCACGTTCGTCGCGGGCAGTCCGGTCCTGTTCCCAGGGACCAATGACCTGAAGAGCATCACGTGGACCAATGCGCCCTTTTCCGTGCTGAGCTTCGCGCGCGACACGAAGGACAGCACGCGGCAGTTCGCCGTGGGCGGCCGTTGGCGTGCCGATGCGTTGACGGTCACGGCCGACCTCAGCCACACGACAAGCCGCGACTTCCTGTTCTTTTCCGGACCGTTCATGGCAGGCACGGCCGCCCGCTTCACGCAGGACGTGTCGACCCGCGTGCCCGCCACCAGCGTCGCCGGGACCGATCTGCTCGACCCCGCGAACCTGCGCTTCACAGGCGTTGCCTACCGCACGCGGCCATTCGAGGGTGGCCTGACCGCCACCCGGCTCGACGGGTCCTACCGCCTGGACCATGCGTTCTTCGAATCCGTGTCCGCGGGCGTGCGCCTGGCCCGGCGCGACGCCGACAACATGCCGGGCCTCATCTTTGCGGACGCAGCCGTCACCGGGCTGAAGGCGTCCGACAGGCCGGACGCCGTGATGCCGAACCCATACGGCGATTTCTTCCCGGGCCAGGGCGTGTCCAGCATCGGCAACTTCCTGGTCGGCAATCTCGCCACCGCGCGCGATGCCGTCGGCCTGCGCAATGCCTTCGGGATCAGCACGCCGATCCCGGTGTCGGCCAGCGCGCTGACGCTGTGGGACATCCGCGAGGAGACACAGGCCGCGTACCTGATGACGACGTTCGGGAGTGCGGCGCTGCCGCTCGACGGCAACGCTGGGGTGCGCGTCGTCCGCACGCGCGAACGGGTGTCCGGATCGCAAACCGTTCCCACGACCGGCACGGTCGCACCCATCGCGGTCGACAGCAGCCACAGCGACGTGCTGCCGAGCGCGAACCTGCGCTATCGCGTCAATGATGGACTGATCCTGCGCGGCGCGGCGTCGAAGACGATCACGCGGCCCGATTTCAACCAACTGTCGCCGTCGCTGACCCTGATCGCGAATCCCATCAACCCGTCGCTGAACCAGGGCAGCGCCGGCAATCCGGACCTGCAGCCCGTGCGCTCGACGAACTGGGACGTGGCGGTCGAGCGCTATCTCGACAAGGTCACGTCGGTAGTCGCGACCGCGTTCCTGAAGCACGTGGACGGCTTTGTGACCACGGTCAGCAGCCCGGAAACGCACGACGGCGCCGTGTACCAGGTGAGCCGCCCGCGCAACGGCAACACCGCGCGCATCGCGGGTGCCGAGACGGGCTACCAGCAATTCTTCGACACGCTGCCGGGATGGATGAGCGGACTCGGCGTGCAGGCCAACTACACGTATGTCCACAGCAACATGACCAACGGCGCCGCCGGCGACCAGCCGCTGCCGAACCTGTCCCGGCACAGCGCCAACCTGGTCGGCATGTACGAGCGCGGTCCCGTCTCGGCGCGCATCGCGTATAACTGGCGCGACAAATTCCTGAGCGGCTTCACCAACGTCGTCGGCGTCGGCAGCCTGCCGATCTACACGCGCGGCTACGGCTGGCTCGACGCGTCGTTCAGCTACCGGGCGGGCGACCGTGTCACCCTGTCCGTCGAGGGGACGAATTTGCTGCGCACCGCCCGCTCGGCCTATTACGGCGTTGCAACCAGGCCACAGAGCGCGTGGATCAACGATCGCCAGATCAGCCTGGTCCTGCAGATCCACCTGTGACGCCGAGCCCGTATCAGGATTTCCTGATAGCGCCTACACGCAGGACTATCCCAAAATCAAGCCCGCCTGATTTTCAAACGATTGATTCTCCGGCAATCTGGTCCTGTTACCGCCAGTCGCCCACACACTGGCGGACGCGTCGCGGATAAAGAGGACAATATGGACGGCAGCAAGACCATGGCGGATGTCGGCGACTCCGGACTCTCCGCCGCGCCCCTGCTTCTACTGGCCGGGGGCAGCATCCTGTTGCTCGCCTGCGCACTCGCCGCCTGCCTGTGGCATCTCGGGAGCCACGACAGCCTGGACTTGAACGCCGGGCTGGAACTCTCAATGCTGTCGACCGGCCTGACGGGCACGCTGGCCCTGGCCGGCCATGCGCTCGGCCTGCGCGGCCGGTTCGAGCGGCAGCGCCGCGAACAGGACGATGTACGTCACCGCAATACCGAGACCATTGCCGTGCCCACGCTGTACGATGCATTGACGGGTTTGCCGAACCAGACGCTGGTGGCCGACCGCGTACGCCAGGCGATTGCAGACGGCGCCCGCACGGGCATCCCGTTCGCGTTCATGATCCTCGGCCTCGACCGCTTCAAGGAAGTCAACGATTCGCTCGGCCACGGCGCCGGCGACGCGCTGCTGTACGAGTCGGCCGCACGGCTGCGCGCGCAGCTGCGCCCCTGCGACACCGTGGCCCGGCTCGGCGGCGACGAGTTCGCCGTGCTGCTGCCCGGCGTGCGCGGCACGGACGATCCCGGCCTCGTCGCCCACAAGCTCATCGCCGCGCTGACCGCGCCCTACCTGCTGGCCGGCCATGAAATCGTCGTCTCGGCCAGCATCGGCATCGCCCTGTATCCGGATGACAGCGCCGGCATCGACGAGCTGTTCCGCTTCGCCGACTCGGCGCTGACGCATGCCAAGCGCGTCGGCCGGAACAATTTCCAGTTCTACGTGACCGAACTGACGGCGCGCTCGTCCGAACGCCTCGAGATGGCGGCGGCGCTGCACAAGGCCGCGCGCTCCGGCGAACTCGACGTCTATTTCCAGCCGCAGGTCGACCTGCGCGACGGCACCATCGTCGGCGCCGAAGCCCTGCTGCGCTGGAATCGTCCGGGCCACGGGTTCGTCCCGCCGGACAGGTTCATTCCCATCGCCGAGGAATCGGGCCTGATCATCGAGATCGGCGAATGGGTGCTCGAGACCGCCTGCCGCACCATCGTCGCCTGGAACGGCACGCGGGAGCAGCCGATCGCCGTCTCCGTGAATGTATCGACCCGCCAATTCATCCGTCACGATTTCGTCGCCACGGTCGAGCGCGTGCTGGCAAGTACCGGTTGCCGGCCCGCCTGGCTGAAGCTCGAAATCACCGAAAGCCTGCTGTTGGAGAACAATGAAGACATTTCACGCATGCTCGACCGCCTGCACGCGCTGGGACTCGCGATATCGATCGACGACTTCGGCACGGGCTATTCGGCGCTTGGTTATCTCAACCGCTTTCCCGTCAGCCAGATCAAGATCGACCGCTCGTTCGTCAGCGACATCCCGCAGGACCGCGACAAGAGCGAACTCGTCAAGGCAATCCTGTCGATCGCTGCGGCGCTTCGGCTACAGGTGATCGCCGAGGGCGTCGAAGCGACGGAGCAGGTCGATTATCTGCTGGAACATGGCTGCTGGTGCGTGCAGGGCTATCTGTTCGGCGTGCCGATGCCGCGCGCGGCGATCGATGCCGTCCTGCTCGACAACAATGGCCACAAGGAACGCCGCCTGCCGGCCGTGGTGCCGATGGTGGCAAGCTCAACGACTCCTGATATGATGGAATTTCCGCAATCTGAAACGACAACATTCGTAACATCAAGATGTCCGGCGTGACCGGGGTGCCGTTCGCGCGGCCCTGGTCCACGCCGCCAGGGGAAAACGATGACGCGTCATCTGTTGGTATTTTTCGCGTGTCTGGTGCTGGCCAGCGCCGCCCCCGCGCTCACCCTGGACGCATGGCGAGGCGAGGTCCAGAAGATGCGCCTGCTCGCCGAGCGTGACGTCCCGGAGGCCTACGCGCGCGCCAAGCAACTCGCCGACGACGTGCCGCCCGGCGCCACGCCGGTCGACCGGGCGCGCGCGCTGAACGCGCTCGCGCGCGCCGAGATCTACGAGGCGCGTACGGAAGAAGGCCAGGTGCATGCCGGCCAGGCCCTGCAGATCGCGACGTGGGCCCATGACCGCGCCGGCCAGGCCGAGGCCTACCTGAACCTGTCGGTGAATGCGGTCTTCCTCGGCCGCGTCGGCGACATCGTCACCTATTCGCTGGGCAGCATGACCGTGCTCGAAGGCCTGGACCGGCGCGACCTGCAGGGCGAAGCAATGCTGCGCACGGCCATGATGTACCGCCGCATCGGCCAGTTCGACGAATCGGTGACGCTGTGCATGCGCGCCATGGAGGCGGCGCGGCGCTTCGCCGATCCGCTCGAGCTGACCTATGCGCACCAGTGCATGGCGATCTCCTATGACCAGAGCGGGCGTCGCAAGGAGGCGCTCGAACATTATTCGAAGATGTACGAGGCGGCGCATGGCGCCGGCCTGCAACTGAATGAAGGGTATGCGCTGGTCGGCATCGGCACCGCCAAGTGCGAGCTCGGCGACGTGCGCGAAGGTGAGCTGCTGATCCGCGGGGGCATCGCCATGTTCCGCAAGGCTGGTGCGCCGACGGGCCTGGGCCTCGGGCTGACGGTGCTGGCCGACCGCCTGCGCAACCGCCACGCGATGGCGGAAGCGATGGCGCTGTACGACCAGGTCGAAACGATCTACAAGGAGCGCCATATCCGCATCGGCCTGTGGTTCGTGTACAACTCGCGCAGCAAGGCCTACGAGCAGCTCGGGCAACTGGCGAACGCGGCGGCCGACGCCGAACGCGCTTACCAGGTCGCCCGCGAGATCAACTTTCCGGTGTACCTGAGCGACAGCGCGCGCCGCCTCGCCGGCGTCTACGCGGCGCGCGGCGATTTCAAGCGGGCCTACCAGCTGTCGGTCGAAGCGGCCGACATGGGCGCGAAGGGCACGATCGACAAGTCGGGCGCGCGCATGCTCGAACTGGCGCAGCGCTACGAGACCGAGAGCAAGCGGCACGCGATCGAGGAACTCGCGCGCCGCAACGAGCAGCAGGCGTTCGAACTGCGGCAGCGCGAACTGAAACAGCGCTGGATGTGGACCGTGATCGGGGCCTGTGTCATCTTCCTGGCCGGCACGACCTATTTCCTCCTACGCCTGCGCAAGTCGCACCGCATGGTGTCGGCGACCAACCAGATGCTGCGCCAGTCGCAGGCCGAACTGCAGGAACTGAACGGCAGCCTCGAGGAACGCGTGCAGGCCCGCACGGCGGAACTGCAGCGCATCGCGCGCCAGCGCAGCGAATTCCTCACCCAGATGAGCCACGAACTGCGTACCCCGCTGAACGCTGTCCTCGGCTATGCGCAACTGCTGCAGCGCGACGCCGTGCCGCCGGAGCAGGCGGCGGGCCTGCAGGTGATCCAGAAGAGCGGCGAGCAATTGATGACGCTGATCGACGACTTCCTCGATTCCGCCAAGATCGACGCCGGCAAGCTCGCGCTGGCGCCATCCGAGGTGCACCTGCCGGAATTCCTGCACACCATCGCCAACATGGTCCGCGTGAAGGCCGAGCGCAAGCAGATCGCGTTCCACTATGAACCGGCGCCGGACCTGCCGGCGGCCGTCCGTGCCGACGAGCAGCGCCTGCGCCAGGCCCTGCTCAACCTGCTGTCGAACGCGGTCAAGTTCACCGATCACGGCGGCGTCACCCTGCGCGTGGGCTTCACGCCGCCGGGCCGGCTGCTGTTCGAGGTCGAGGATACCGGCATCGGCATCCGCAGCGAACAGATCGACACGATCTTCGAGCCCTTCGAACAGGTGGGCGACGCCCAGCGCAGGCTCGGCGGCACCGGCCTGGGCCTGTTCATCGCCGGCCAGTTCGTGCACCTGATGGGCGGCGAGATCCACGTCGAGAGCCGTGTCGACCAGGGCAGCCGGTTCTGGTTCGAACTCGACCTGCCGGTGATCGACGCCGCCCACATCGCCCTGCCGCCCCTGCCCGCCCCCGCCGGCGACGACCTCGTGGCGCCCCCCGCGGCCGAGATGGACCTGTTGTACCGGCTGGCGATGGTCGGCAATATGTCGGACATCGTCGAACATGCGCGGCACCTGGCCAGCCTCGACCCGCGCTACCAGCCGTTCGCGGACCGGCTCGTCGAGCTGGCCGGCAGTTACCAGTCCAAGGCGATCCTCGCCCTGGTCGAACGATTTCATGAGGATGTAAATGCAAGCTGACCCACAGGAAGCGCAGCGCCCGACGATCCTGATCGTCGACGACACGCCCGCCAACCTCGACCTGATCGCCAGGGGCTTCGAGCGCGAGGGCGTGCGCGTCCTCGTCGCGCAGGACGGCGAGGAAGCCCTGGGCCGCGCCGCATTCGTGATGCCGGACCTGATCCTGCTCGACATCATGCTGCCCGGCATCGACGGTTTCGAGGTGTGCCGGCGCCTGAAGGCCGACGAGCGCACGCGCGAAATTCCCGTGATCTTCATGACCGCGCTGCTCGACATCGACAGCAAGGTCACCGCCTTCAAGGCCGGCGCCGTCGACTACGTGACCAAGCCGTTCCAGATCGACGAAGTCACCGCGCGGGTCTGGACGCACCTGAAGCTGCGCGAGATGCAGACCATGCTGGCCGAGCGCAACGAGCGCCTGCAGCGCGAGATCGAGGAGCGCAAGGTCGCCGAGCGCAAGCTGCTGGCGTACCGCGAAGGACTGGAACACCAGGTCGCCGAACGCACCGCCGCGCTGCGCGAGAGCGAGCGGCGCCTGGAAGAATCGTATGTGCGCCTGCGCGAACTGGCCGCCTACCGCGAACGGGCGCGCGAACAGGAGCGCATGCGCATCGCGCGCGAACTGCATGACGACCTGGGGCAGGCGCTCACGGCGCTACGCATGAAGATCGCGCTGCTGCGCGTCGAATTCGGGCACGACAATCCCACGCTCACCTATCACGTCGGCAAGATGAACGAGCTGGTCGACCGTACCATCGGCGTGGTGCGCGGCGTCTCCTCGGCGCTGCGGCCGGCCGCGCTCGACATGGGCATCGTGCCGGCGCTCGAATGGCTGGTCAAGGAATTCCGCGCCCATTCGGGGATCGACTGCGAGCTGGTCACGCCCGAACGGTCGCTCGACCTGGACGACGGCGTCGAGCTGGCGATCTTCCGCGTCGCGCAGGAGTCGCTGACGAACGTGACGCGCCATGCGCGGGCCAGTTCGGTCCACATGACCCTGCGCACGCGCGACGACGATTGCCTGCTCGAGATCGTCGACGACGGCTGCGGCTTCGCGCCGGACGGTGTCGAGCGCGACAAGTTCGGCCTCGTGGGCATGCGCGAGCGCGTGGAAATGCTGGGCGGAGAATTCGCCATCGCCAGTGCGCCCGGCCAGGGAACCACATTGCGCGTCCGCCTGCCGGCCGACAAACTGGTGGAGGCCAGATGATCCGCATCCTGATCGCCGACGATCACGCCATCGTGCGTGGCGGCCTCAAGCAGTTGTTCGCGATAGTGCAGGATATCGAGGTGGCCGGCGAAGCCGTCAACGGCCTGCAGGCAATCGACATCCTGCGCCATACGCCCGTCGACCTGGTCCTGCTGGACCTGACGATGCCGGGCATCAATGGCATCGACCTCATCACGCGCCTGCGCAGCTTCTTTCCCGATCTGCCGATCCTGGTACTCAGCATGCGCAACGAGCCGCAGGTCGTGCGCCAGGTGCTCAAGGCCGGCGCCTCGGGCTATCTCACCAAGGACAGCGAACCGGAAATGCTCGTCGTGGCGATCCGCAAGGCGGCCGCGGGCGGGCGCTTCATCGACCCGGCGCTGGCCGAGCAGATGGTGTTCGACGTCGACCAGCCCGGTGCCGCCCCGCCGCACGAGCAATTGTCCAGCCGCGAGATCCAGATCCTTACCCTGCTGGCGCGCGGCCGCAGCGTGAACGACATCGCGGCTGACCTCATGATCAGCAACAAGACGGTCAGCAGCCACAAGGCGCACCTGATGCAGAAGATGAACTTCATGAACAACGCGGAGCTGGTGCGCTACGCCATCATGCACGGGCTGGTCGAATGAGACCGGACCGTCAGGCCATCCCGTCCAGCCGTGCTGCCAGTTCGCGGAGGTAGCGCAGCCCGGCCAGCGCGCGGCTGCCGTACCACGACATCATTTCGCCGTCCACGAGCAGCACGGGAATGCCGATCTGCTTTTCCAGCGCATCCGCGTGCGCTTCCGTGAAGCGGTAGGGCTCGGTCGACAGCAGCACGGCGTCGAGCCCGTCCACGAGCGCCTGCGACCAGGCGAAGCGCGGATAGCGCTCAAGCCCCAGGTCCGGCACGCGCCAGCCCAGCTCGGCCAGCATGGCGGCGATGTACGTGCCCTGCGCGACCGTCATCCACGGGTCCTGCCAGATGCAGTACAACACGGTGCGCGCCGGGCCATGGGCCGTGGCACGCAACGCGGCGTATTCAGCCTCGAAATCGGCGCACCAGCGCGCGGCCGCGTCCGTCGCACCGAAGAGCCCGCCCATGAGCCGGACGAGGTCGAGGTTGTCGCGCGGCGTGTTCGGATGCGTGACGACGATGTGCGGGACGAATTCCGCCAGTTTGTCGACGGTCGGCTTCTCGTTCTCGTCGATGTTGACGACGACGTGCGTCGGCGCCAGCCGGCGGATTTTCTCGATGTTGACGTCCTTCGTGCCGCCCACCTTCGGGATCGCGGCCACGACGTCGCGCGGATGGATGCAGAAGCCCGTGCGGCCGACGAGCTTGCCGGCCAGGCCCAGGTCGCACAGCAGTTCGGTGATCGAGGGCACGAGGCAGACGATGCGCGCGTCGGGCGCGGGCGCATGGACCTGGCCGAGCGCGTCGACGAGGCTGGACGGGGAAACAGTATCGGTAATCATCATCCCGCCATTGAAACACTGTTGTTTATCCACGCCAAGCATCGGCGTTCGGATTGCATTCAGGTATCATGCGAGGTTGTCAATATAAGTTGTCGCCCGGAAGTCATTCATGAACGTGACCGGCACCTTCGGTGCATCCTCCTACAGCATCCGCGACCTGCAGCTCTTTCGCGACGCCGACGGCCCCGCCGTCGCGCGGGCGCTCGCCGATTGCCTGCTGGTACGGCTGCCGAAGGGAGAAGCGCTCGAGGATGGCCTGCGGGCCCGCCTGTACATCGTACTGGCCGGCAGTCTGGCCGTGGAAGCGGCGCTGGGCGAAGGCAATGTCGACCGCATCCTGCCCGGCGAAAGCGTGGGCGAGCAGTCGGTGCTGGACGACGCCGCCAACCTGGACGCCATCGTCGCGCTGG
>Ga0207667_10009013_pt1 | contig 11801 bp, 13 predicted proteins | sample KBSCornC52_FD_184301 | JGI IMG/M metagenome (GOLD analysis project Ga0207667, IMG submission 184301) | Corn rhizosphere microbial communities from Kellogg Biological Station, Michigan, USA - KBS Corn C5-2 (SPAdes) (version 2) | ecosystem: Host-associated > Plants > Roots > Rhizosphere > Soil ...
CCGGGGGTCTCGACGATCCCGCTGGCCATTGCGGCGGCCGACCTGGCCCGCCGGGCGGTGGGCGTGCCGGCCGTCGCCGCCCCGCTCGTCCTGTTCGACGCGCGCCGGCACCTGCGTCCCCACGGCGCGGACATCACCGGCAACTTCTGCGCCGGCCTACGGCTCGACGTCACCGACCCCGGCGACCCGGTCGCGGTCGACGACGCGATCAAGCACGCGGTCGCGCTCGGGCGCCCGCTCGCGGTCACCGCCGCCGCCGCGTTCGCCGCGCGCCGCACCCGCTCCCGGCAGGACGCGCAGGCCGCCGGCAGCGGGGACGGTTGGGACGTCGCGTACACGCACATGGGCAAGCCCCCGGAGCTCGCCCGGCTGACCCGGGCCGGCGGTGAGCGGGCCGCCTACTTCGGCCTGCTGCCGCCGAGCGGCCCGCGCGGCGTGACGTTCGCGATGTCGGAGATCGGCGAGCACCTCAACGTGAGCGTCTCCTTCCACTGCAACGAGGTGGACGCACGGCTCGTCGACGCCGTCCTCGACGAACTCGTCGGGGACCCGGTCGGCCTGCTCGACCGGTACCGGACCACGGCGCGCGCGGTGGCCCCGACGTGAACCGGCCGACCCGCGTGCTCGTGATCGACACCGCGCCCGGTACGTGGGGCGCGCAGGCCTGCCTGCTCCGGTTGGCCGAACCGCTCGCCCGGCGCGGGTACGAGCTCGTCCTCGCCGCGCCGCCCGAACTGGACCTCGCCGGGGCCTGGCGCGAGCGGGGGCTGCCGTTCGTCCCGGCCGCGCTGCCGTTGGCGCGCTCGGTCCGCACCGAACCGGACGGGACGGGCCGGCTGAGCCTGCGCCCGCTGGCCCGCGAGGCGGCCGCGCTGAGCCGGACCGTCGGCGAGATCGGCCGGCTGGCCCGGGCGAGTGGGGCGGCCGCGATCCACGGCAACGGGCACCCGGTGCACCTCGACGTCGCCCTGGCCGGCCGGCGAGCCCGCGTCCCGACCGTCCTGCACCTGCACGAGGAGATGGCGCCGGCGTTCGGGCGGGCCCTGCGCACCACGGCCATCCTCGCGGCGAGCGGGGCCATCGCCGTCAGCCGGTCGATCGCCGAAGCGCTGCCGCGGGCGGTGCGTGGCCGCGTCAGCGTCGTCCCGAACGGTGTCGACCTCCGGCGATTCGCCCCAGGGACGGCCGACCCGGCCGTGCGCGCCGCCCTGGGCGCCGCGCCGGCCGACGTGCTGCTGGTGGCGGCGACCCGCCTCGACCCGGTCAAGCGGATCGAGGATCTGGTGCGGGCGGTAGCCCCGCTGCGCGACCGCCCCGGCTGGCACCTCGCCGTCGTCGGCGCGACGTCGTCCTTCGGCGCGTACGCCGCCCGGGTCGAGCGGGAGGCGCGAGCCACGCTGGGGCCGCGGGTCAGCTTCCCCGGCCGGCGGGACGACATGGCGGCCGTACTTCGCGCGGCCGACGTGCTCGTGCACGCCGGCGTCGTCGAGGGCATGCCACTCGGGGTCGTGGAGGCGCAGGCGGCCGGCCGGCCCGTCGTCGCCTACCGGGTCGCCGGGGTCCCCGATGCGGTGCGGGACGGCCGGACCGCGCTGCTGGCCGAACCGGGCGACGCCGGCGAGCTGGGCCGGCTGATCGAGGGACTCGTCCAGGACGAGGTCCGGCGGCAGCGGATGGGCGACGCCGCGCGCCGGCACGCCGAGCGGGAACTCGACCTCGAGCGCCAGGCCGACCGGCACGCAGCCGTGCTCGACCGGGTGGTCGGCGCCGGGTCGTTGCGACCCCTGTCGGGGCGCGCCGCGGTCGGGCGGCCGTCATGACCCGCACCGCTGGCCGGGTCGGGCCGCTCGTCCTCGCCGCCGTGCTGACGGCCGGACTGCTGGCGTGTTCGGGCATGTCAGCGGTGCACCCCACGCCGGCGGCGCCGGACCCGACAACGCCGGCGAAGGACTCGAGCCCGGCCTCCGCGCCGACCACGCCGGCCACCGCGCCGACCGCCCAGGCGGCCGCCGCCGGCTGGCGCCTGGAGTTCACCGGCCCGGCCGGTGAGGGGCCGCCGGCCGGGTTCTTCACGGCGCGGGTCGGCGGCAACGGCTGGGGGAACCACGAGTTGCAGAGCTACACCGCGCGGCCGGCCAACGCCGCGCTGGACGGCGCCGGCCATCTCGTCCTGCACGCCCGCCGCGAGCACTACCGGGGTGCGGACGGCTTCACCCGCGAGTGGACCTCGGCCCGCCTCGACACGCTGGGCAAGTGGGCGTTTCGCACCGGCACGCTGTCGCTGCGGGTGAGCGCACCGGCGGCGGCCGGCACCTGGCCGGCGCTGTGGCTGATGGGCAGCGACATCGTGACGGTCGGCTGGCCGCGCTGCGGCGAGCTCGACATCGCCGAGCTGGTCGGCGCGAGCGGGCTCGTCCACCACACGGTCCATGGGCCGGCCGCCGGCGGCCGGCCCTACGCCCAGCCGGCCCGACCCGTGTCGGCTCGTACCCGGTTGGCCGACCCCGCCGCCTTCCACGTCTACTCGGTGACCCGCACCGCGCGGCGCATCACGTTCCGGGTCGACGGCCGGGTCACCGGTCGCCTCACGCCGGCCAACCTGCGCGCCGGGCAGCGCTGGGTGTTCGACGAGCCGATGTTCCTCACCGTCAACCTCGCGATCGGCGGCTGGCCCGGTGCGCCGACGGCCGCCACGCCGGCTGACGAGCGCCTCGTCGTCGACTGGATCGGGTACCAGCCGGCATGAGAAGTGACCTCGCCCTCCGGGTGGTCATCCCGGTCCGGGACATGGCCGAGCACATCGGGCCGTGCGTCCGCTCGCTCGCCGACCAGCTGCGGGCCGGTGACGAGATCGTGGTCGTTGACGACGGTTCGCAGGACCGGTCGGCCGCCGTCGCCGAGCGAGCCGGCGCGCGGGTGCTGCGCCGTCCCGGGGCCGGCCCGTACGCGGCGCGCAACGCCGGGGCGGCGGGCGCCACCCAACCGGCGCTGCTGTTCTTCGACGCCCGATGCCGGGCCCAGCCGGGGTTGCTCGACGCGCACCGCGCGCTGCTCGCGCGTCCCGGGGTGGCGCTCTCCTGCACGCAGACCGTGACCGAGCCCGGTCGGACGATCGCCTCGCGGGCCGCCGCGCTGCGCGAACCGTTCGCGCTGAAGGCGTACATCGGCGTGCCGGGCCAGCTCGACTACTTCCCGACGGCGAACCTCGGCACGGGCACGTCCGCCTTCGTGCGGGCCGGCGGGTTCCGCGAGCTGCGCAGCGGGGCCGACGCCGACTTCTGCTGGCGGGTCCAGCGGGCGGGGTCGGGGACGCTCGCCGCCGACCCGGCGCCGCTCGTGCACTGGATCCCGCGCGGGCGCGCCCGCGACATGCTCGGCCAGTGGCGCCGGTACGGCAAGGGCCGGGCCCGCCTCGACGCCGAGCACCACGCCGGACCGACCGCCGTCCGCGCGGCCGGCGATCCAGCCGCCCCGGCCGCCGCCGTCGGCCGTATCCGGGGCCGGCTGCGGTTCGCGGCCGGGTTGCTCGCCCGCCTGCGGCACCCCCGGGACCTGGCCGCGCTCGCGGTGGTCCTGGGCAGCGAGGTGGTCTTCCGCTACGCGTACTTCGCCGAATCCCGCCGTATCCGAAGGGAAACGCCATGCCGAAGTTGAGTGAACGGGTCGCCTCGGCCAGCAGCCTCGCGTGGGCGCTGGTGAAGGAGCCGAACCAGACGAGGTACCTGCCGGACTGGTGGCGGGCCCGCCGCCACCCGGCGGCCGAGTTCACCGAGCCGTGGTGGCCGCGGCCGGCGCTGGAGTACGTCGCCGAGCAGCTCACCGACGGCAGCCGGGTCTTCGAGTTCGGCTCGGGCGGATCGACCCGGTGGCTGACCGGCCTCGGCGCGTCGGTGATCAGCATCGAGCACGACGAGAGCTGGTACCGCACCGTCTCGCAGTCGGTGCCGGCCGCGGCCGAGGTGAAGCTGATCCGGCCGAGCGCCCACGGGACGATCGGCTCGCCGGTCATGGCCGGGTTCTTCGACGAGTACGTCGCCAGCATCGCCGAGTACCCGGCCGAATCGTTCGACCTGGTCATCGTCGACGGCCGGGCGCGGGTCGCGTGCGGGCTCGCCGCCATCCCGCAGGTGAAGCCCGGCGGGCTGCTGCTGCTGGACGACTCCCAGCGCCCGCGCTACCGGCCGCTGGTCGAGCGCCTCCAGGGCTGGTCGCGCCGCGACGTCCGCGGGCTCAAGCCGGCCGAGGTCGAGGTCGCCCGGACGACGATCTGGCGCAAGCCGGCCTGAGCGCGCGGGGTCAGGACGTGGCGTCCGGCGGGAGCCCGGCGCCGGCGTGCACCCAGTCGACCAGCATCGTCGAGCCGTCGAGGAGAGTGCTGTCCGGGGCGCCCGGCCACGTGCCGCCGACGGCCACGTTCAGCAGCAGGTACTGCGACTGGTCGAACGGCCACTGCTGGCCGGTGGTGAACGACGACCGGTTGACCGTCCCGTACTTCACGCCGTCCAGGTACCAGGAGAACGACGACGACGTCTTGCTCACCGCGTAGGTGTGCCAGGTGCCGGCGAGGCCACCGGCCGGAGTCGTGCCGACGCCGTACTTGTACGCGACGTTCTTCACCGTGTCCGCACCGTGGATCGTGCCCGAGGCGCTGGTCATCGAGTTGATCGACTCCAGGGTGTCGATCTCGCCGCACAGCGGCCAGCCCACCGAGGTGATGTTGGCGCCGAGGGACCAGAACGCCGGCCACAGGCCCTTGCCGCTCGGCAGCAGGATGCGGGCCTCGGCGTAGCCGTAGCTGACCGGCGCGCTGGTGAACAGCCGGGCCGAGGTGAAGTAGCGGGTGATGCCGTCGCTGCCGGTGTACGTCTCGCGCCGGACGACGACGGCGAGGTGGCCGGCCCCGTCGAGGTGGGCGTTCGTGGCCCGCGCGGTGTACTGCTGCAGCTCGCCGTTGCCCCATCCGTTGCCACCGGTCTGGAAGCTCCACCGGCTGCTGGGCAGGCTGCCGGCGGTTCCGGTGAACTCATCGGCGAAGGCGTAGGTGGTCGTGGCGCGCGCGGGCGCAGCGGCCAGCGGGGCGGGCAGCGGGATGGCACCGGTGGTCAGGGTGAGGGTGGTGACGGCCAGGGCGAGCACGGTCAGTGACCGCAGGGCGGGGCTTTTCATCGAAACTCCGGACAGAAGGAACGGCCCCCGCCTCACAGAGATATTACACAGAGTAACCACCGGTCGCCATGGGCCGTCCGACTCGGGTCTGTTTGCTGCCTACGCCGGCCGGTACACCGCGACCCAGTCGACGACCATGTCGACCCGGCGAGGCGTGCTGCGATCCGGGCACCGCTCCCACGTGTCGCCGCAGCCCCAAGCCTGGGTCTGGAGGGCCAGCCGCATCGGCACCCGGGGCACGGCCGCCCCGCTCATTCGGGCCCAGACGCGGCCGTCCATCGTGTAGGTGAGGCGGCCGGGCCGCCACTGCACGCCCATGACGTGCCACCCGGTCATGGACACCCGGTACGTCGTGCGGCGCACCGCATGGGCGTTCGTGCGCGATCGGTAGTGCAGCGTGGCGGTGGTGACGGCGCGGTCGGCGCGGCCGTTGTCCTCGGCGAAGTCGATCTCCGGCGGCCACGGCGTGGCCTCCGGCCAGAGCAGCGCGGCGTAGGAGACGCCCTGGCCGGCGTCCATCCGGAACCGGACCAGCCACTTGCCGTACGTGCGGGCCAGCTCGTGACTCGAGATGCCGCCGGTGGTGAACCGGCCGCCGTGCGCCGGGTCGCGGTAGCCGGCGATGCGCAGCACCCCGCCGCCGACGTGCAGGTGCGAGGTCGCGAACCGGCCGGCCGGGTCGCCGCCCGGCACGCCGCTGTACCCGAACCAGCGCGAATCGAGATGGTGGCCGTCGAAGCGGTCGAGGTAGACCAACCGCCAGCCGGGGGACGCGCCCGACGCCGTCGGCGGCGTGAGCGTCGCCAGGAGCAGCGCGAACGATGCGGCCACCAGCGCGACGGCGCGACGGCTCGTGACGCGCGAGGCCATGATGCGAGGACCCTCCCAAACCGGCCCCCGCCTCACACCGATTTTAGCTCGGTTGCGGCCCGCGCACCACGGTCACTCGCCGGCGGCCGTCAGGATCTCCGCGCCGTCCTCGGTCACGACGAGGGTGTGCTCCCACTGGGCCACCCACGAGCCGTCCTTCGTGACGATCGTCCAGTCGTCCTCCCACGCGTACCAGTCGATGCCGCCGAGCGTGATCATCGGTTCGATCGTGAAGGTCATGCCCGGTTCGAGCAACGTCGTGGCGCGAGGCTCGTCGTAGTGCAGGATCGTCGGCTTGGTGTGGAAGGACGGCCCGACGCCGTGGCCGGTGTAGTCGCGCACCACGCCGTAGCCGAACCGCTTGCCGTACGCCTCGATGACGCGGCCGATCACGCTGATCGGTCGCCCCGGTTGGACGGCCCGGATGCCGCGCATCATCGCCTCCTGCGTGCGCTCGCCGAGCTCGCGCACCTCGGCCCGCACGTCGCCGACGTAGAACGTGCCGCAGGTGTCGCCGTGCACCCCCTCCTTGAACGCGGTGATGTCGATCTTCACCACGTCGCCGTCGGCGAGCGGGCGGTCGTCCGGGATGCCGTGGCAGATCACCTCGTTGACGCTCGTGCACAGCGACTTCGGGAAGCCCTTGTAGCCCAGCGTCGAGGGGTAGGCGCCGTGCTCGATCAGGTACTCGTGCCCGATCGCGTCCAGCTCGTCGGTCGTGATGCCGGGGCGGACGTGCCGGCCCACCTCGGCCAGGGCGGACCCGGCGATGCGGCCGGTGCGGCGCATCCGCTCGATGGTGTCGGCGTCCTTGACCATCGGGTCGGGGTAGTCGGCCGGGGTACCGGGCGCGGCGTCCACGTAGTGCGGCCGCTCGATGCGGCTCGGCACGGGGCGGCGCGGGGAGATGCGCCCGGGCGCGATCGCGGCGGTCATGCGCCCATTCTGCCGAAGGCCCCGCTGCACCCGGCCGGTCAGGGACGCGAGATGCGCACCATCGGGATCGTCCGGCCGGCCTTCTCCTCGTGCCCGGCGACGTGCGGCGCCATCTCGACCCACCGCCGGTAGGCGTCGTCGCGTTCGGCGCCGGAGAGGATCTCGGCGTCGGTGTCCCACTCGGCGCCGGTGACCTCGACGTGGACGCGCGGATCGGCCTCGAGGTTGAGGTACCAGTCCGGGTGTCGCGGCGCGCCCATGTTCGAGGCGAACAGCAGCAGCCGACCCTCGTCGTCCTTGGCTGACCCGAGCGGGACGGTTCGCGGCTGCCCGCTGCGCCGTCCGGTCGTGGTCAGCAGCACCAGGTTCTCGAAGTGGACGGGTCCGAGTTCGCCGTGCCCACCGCTGGCCCGGAACGCCTCGATGAGCTGCCGGTTGAAGTCGCCGAAATCCTGAGTCACGACATCGATCCTCTCGCGCGGTCCCTACCCGGCTTTTGACCTCGACGGCCGCGCGAGGATCGAGCCGTGAAGCCACCGGTCAACCTGCCCGAGGCGTTGGCCTCGTTCAGCGACGTCTACAGCCCGCGCATCGTCACCCGCGTCAACGACTACGACGTGCGGATCGCGCACGCCGAGGGCGAGCACGTGTGGCACGTGCACGAGCACACCGACGAGTTCTTCCTCGTGCTGGAGGGCCGCTTCGACGTCGCGCTGCGCAAGCCGGACGGCTCGGAGCGGACGGTCTCCCTGCACCAGGGCGACGTGTTCGTCGTGCCGAGAGGCGTCGAGCACAAGCCGTCCTCGCCGGGCGGGTCGATCCTGATGTTCGAGCCGAGCGGGACGGTCACGACCGGCGACCGGCACGAGGGGGACGTCCCGGAGCACGTCGACAGCACCGCCGGGCACGAGCTGTAGGTCCGGCCTCGAACTGTCGTACCGGCGTCATACGCCGTCATACGACGGTACGACACCCCGTGCCGCGAACCGTCGTACCGGCGTCATACGCCGTCATACGGCGGTACGACACTTCCGCTCCCCGGTCCTCGTCCGCGGGGAGCGACGGGGAGGAGGGCCGCGGTCACCGTTCGAGCGCGGCGACGGCCTCGGCCGGCGTGGCGGCGGTGCGCACCTCCGGCAGCTCCCAGCCGCCGATAGCGACGACCGGTACGCCGGTGCGCATGGCCAGCGCGACCTCGCTGAGCGTGCCCCAGCTGCCGCCAACCGCGATCACTGCGTCGGCGCAGCGCACGAGCACCCCGTTGCGCAGCTCGCCGAGCCCGGTGGGCAGGACGACCGTCGCCGCGCTCGGCTCGCGCTCCGTCCCCGGCTGCAGGGCCACCGTCACGCCGCCGGCGGCCGCGGCCCCGGACGTCGCGGCGGCCATCACGCCGCCGAGCCCGCCGGTGAGGACGATCGCGCCGCGGGCGGCGAGCAGCGCGCCGACCTCACGCGCGGTCGCGCACTCGTCCTCCGTGGCGCCCGAGCCGGGGCCGACGACCGCGACGTACCTCAGACCTCCACCACCATCGGTACGAGCATCGGGCGGCGGCGGTACTCGCGATCGACCCAGCGGCCGACCGTGCGCCGCACGAGGTGCTGCAACGACTGCAGGTCGCGGGTGCCGTCGGCGAGCGCCTTCTCGACGACCTCGACCAGTTCCGCGCGGATGGGGTCGAGCGCCGACGGGTCGTCGCTGAAACCGCGAGCAGTGATCTCGGGACCGTAGACGACCTTGCCGAGCTCGGAGTCGACGGCGACGAGGATCGACAGGAACCCGTCCTGGCCGAGGATGCGTCGGTCCTTCAGCGTCGTGTCGCCGATGTCGCCCACCTCGAGGCCGTCCACGTACACGTAGCCCACCGGGATGTGCCCGGTGATCCGCGCGACGCCGTCGACGAGGTCGACGACCGTGCCGTCCTCGGCCAGCATGATCCGCTCGTCGGGCAGCCCCATCGAGCGGCCGATCGCCGCGTGCGCGCGCAGGTGCCGCCACTCGCCGTGGACCGGCATCAGGTTCTTGGGCCGGACCACCTGCAGCAGGAAGCGCAGCTCGCCGGCCGGCGCGTGACCCGAGACGTGCACGAGCGCCGACGACTTCGACACGATCCGCGCGCCCAGGCGGGAGAGCCCGTTGATCACCTGGCCGACCGACGTCTCGTTGCCCGGGATCAGCGACGACGCGAGCAGGATCGTGTCGTCGGGCACGATGCGGATCGTCTGGTGGTCGCGGTTGGCCATCCGGGACAGCGCGGACAGCGGCTCGCCCTGCGAGCCGGTCGAGATGAGCAGGATGCGCCGCGAGGGCAGTTCGTCGATCTGCTTGAGGTCGACGAGCAGGTTGTCCGGCACCCGCAGCAGCCCCAGCTCACGCGCGATCTGCATGTTGCGCACCATCGAGCGGCCGACGAAGGCCACCTGCCGGCCCGCGGCGGCCGCGGCGTCCAGCACCTGCTGCACGCGGTGGACGTGCGAGGCGAAGCAGGCGACGATGATCCGCCCTTCGGCCTTGTGGATCACGTCCGTCACGACTTGGCCGACGTCCCGCTCGGAGGGCTGGAACCCGGTCACCTCGGCGTTGGTCGAGTCGGCCAGCAGCAGGTCGACGCCGGCGTCACCCAAGCGGGCGAAGCCGGGCAGGTCGGTGAGCCGGCCGTCCAGCGGGGTCTGGTCCATCTTGAAGTCGCCGGTGTGCAGGACGGTCTGGTCCCCGGCGTGCAGGGCGACCGCGAGCGCGTCCGGGATCGAGTGGTTGACCGCGAAGAACTCCAGCTCCCACGGCGCCAGCTCGACGAGATCGCCCTCGACGACCGTGCGCAGGTCGCCCTTGATGCCGTGCTGCTCCAGCTTCGCGCTCACGAGCGCCAGCGTCAGGCGCGAGCCGTACACCGGGATGTCGCGGCGTTCCCGCAGCAGGTAGGGCAGCGCCCCGATGTGGTCCTCGTGGCCGTGCGTGAGGACGACCGCGTCGATCTGGTCGAGGCGGCGATGGAAGTACGACCAGTCAGGCAGCGTGATGTCGACGCCGGGCGAGTTCGTCTTGCCCAGCAGCATCCCGCAGTCGACGACGAGCAGCCGGCCGGCGTACTCGAACATCGTCATGTTGCGGCCGATTTCCTTGATGCCGCCCAACGCCACGATCCGCAGCCCACCCTCGGCGAGCTCGGGAGGTGAGGCCAGCTTGCCCTCGGAAGTCACGATCCGAGGCTATCGTCTGCCCCATGGCTGCGGTCGAGGCACTGAGCTCCAGCGACGTCACCAAGGTCGGGATCATCGTCATCGTGGCGCTCGTCCTCATCGGCGCGCTGCTGTCGATCGTGATCACGGCGATCGTCGGACGGATCATCGTCCTGGTCGTCGTCGTCGCGTTGGGCATCCTGGTCTGGCAACAGCGGGGCCACGTTCAGGACAAGATCAACTCACACAAGTGCGACCTGAACGCGACGTTCTTCGGTATCCACCTGGATGCGCCGGACTCCGTGAAAGCGGCCTGCCGAAACCACACCTAGACGCGGCGGCGCGACCGGCCCTGCCAGTAGTGGATGGCCGCCGGGATCAGCCCGAGCACGACCACCACGATCACCAGCGCGTCGATCCACCCCCTGTGCGCCCGCACCCACTCGACCTTGCCCAGCGCGTGGCCGAGCAGCAGCACGCCGTCCGTCCACACGATGCCGCCGACGACCGAGTAGAGCGCGTACAGCGAGAAGCGCATGCGGCCGACGCCGGCCATCACCGTCGCGACGGTGCGGACGATGGGGACGAACCGGCCGATCAGGATCGTCCAGAGGCCGAACCGCTCGAAGAAGTCGTGCGACCGCGTCACGTACTCCGGTTTGAACAGCCGTGAGTTGGGACGGTCGAACACGATCGGGCCGGCGCGGTAACCGATCCAGTACCCGACCAGGTTGCCGGCGATCGCCGCGAGGGGCGCTACGACGAGGAACGCGCCCAGCGACGTCGTGATCGTCCCGGTCGCGATGCTGATGCCGGCGGCGAACAGCAGGGTGTCGCCGGGCAGGAAGAACCCGATCAGCAGCCCGCATTCGGCGAACAGGATCGCCGCGAGGACGAGCAGGGCCCCCGAGCCGGAAAGCAGGGTGTCGGGGCTGAGCGGATTGGCCAGCAGCACTGGGCGAGTCTATGGACGCCCGCCGTGCGTCCGCTGTGCGGCCGCCCGTTCCTCACAGGTGCCCGCTGCGATAGGCATTACCCGTGCCTCTCGCCGAACGTCCGTGGTTGCCGGCGCCGGTCGCCGCCCGCATCGCCGCCGTCGAGGCCGGCCGCCCAGCCGACCCCCGCGTCCTCGCCGCCCGCATCGCGGAGCTGGTGGCCGAGAACCACGCGATCCACGACCGCGACTGCGTCAACCTCAACCCGGCCACCAACGTGATGAACCCGAAGGCGGAGGCGCTGCTCGCGGCCGGCCTCGGCTCGCGGGCCTCCCTGGGCTACCCGGGCGACAAGTACGAGACGGGCCTGGAGGCCATCGAGCAGATCGAGGTGCTCGCCGCCACGCTGGCCGCCGACGTCTTCGGGGCGCCGTTCGCCGAGGTGCGGGTCGGCTCGGGCGCGCTGGCCAACCTGTACGCGTTCATGGCGACCTGCCGGCCGGGCGACACGATCATCGCGCCGCCGCCGGCCATCGGCGGCCACGTCACCCACCACGCCGCCGGCGCGGCCGGGCTCTACGGCCTGCGCACGCTGCCGGCCCCGGTCGCGGCCGGCCGCTACACGGTGGACGTCCCCGCCCTCGCCGAGTTGGCCGAGCGCGAGCGCCCGAAGCTGATCACGATCGGCGGCAGCCTCAACCTCGAGCCGCACCCGGTG
>Ga0207667_10009016_pt1 | contig 11800 bp, 10 predicted proteins | sample KBSCornC52_FD_184301 | JGI IMG/M metagenome (GOLD analysis project Ga0207667, IMG submission 184301) | Corn rhizosphere microbial communities from Kellogg Biological Station, Michigan, USA - KBS Corn C5-2 (SPAdes) (version 2) | ecosystem: Host-associated > Plants > Roots > Rhizosphere > Soil ...
ACTTCGACAAACCACGCGCCAGGATGTGCCAGAGCTCGGGCTGCTCCACACCGTGCGCCATCAGCGGCGCAGGCTCATCCTCGATGATGGCGCGGAGCAGCGCATTGTAGTTGTCGGCCTCGAACGGGCGCTTCTGCGTGAGCGCCTCGTACAGCACGACGCAGAAGCTCCATTGGTCGGTGCGCGCGTCGCTGGTTTCGCCGCGGGCCTGCTCGGGCGACATGTAATCGGGCGTGCCGAGCGCGGTATCGCGCATGGTCAGCCGCCGCGCGCGATCGGTTTTGCGAGAAATGCCGAAATCGAGCAGCTTTGCTTGCAGGCCGAGCTCGGCTTCTGCCAAAAATACGTTCTCGGGTTTGATGTCGCGATGCACGATGCCGCTCTCGTGCACCGCGTGCAACGCGTGCAGCACCGGGAGCAGCACGGCCACCGCGTGATCGGGCATGAGCGGCCCGTTGCGATCGATGCGCGCGCCGAGATCTTCACCCTCGAGCAGCTCGAGCACGATGAACGGATCGCCGCGACCGGTGTGCCCAAAGTCCAGCGCGCGCACAATCGCCGGGTGACCGAGGCGCGCGGTATTGCGCGCTTCCTCCAGCAAGCGCTCGGCGAGCCCTGAGTCCGGCCCCACCTCGCCGATGAATTTCACGGCCACGTCGATATCGAGACCCAAATGGTGCGCGACCCACACCTCACCCATGCCGCCCGAGCCGAGCGGGCGCATCAGCTGGTATTTGTCGGCAACGATCGCGCCTGCTGCGTAGACCATGCGGCGGCCTGAAACGGGCCCCGAGCCCTCTGCCGAGGGCTCCTCGAGCACCACTTGTTGGCTGCTCGCGAGTGAGCTCGGGAGCGCCGCGTCTGCAGTTGCAGGCGCACTGGCAACGGAACGAATCTGCGTGGTTGCGCGACGAGCATCGGCCGTGCCGAAAGCAGGCGGCGGCGTCGAGGCGCCGGTGGTCCGCTCTCCAGGCAGGCGAGTCATCTGCGGGAAGTGTAGCTCGGCCGAGCCAACCGCCCAACGAAACCTGCTGCTCCTACATTGGAGCCCGTCCGTTTTTTCCAGGAGTTTTCCGAAGGTTTCGAGGCAAGGTGATTCACCGAATCACCCCTCGGATTGGGATCCGCCCGGCATGGACGCCACACCGTGTCTCCGATAATGTGGTCCCATGTCGCTTAATGTGTCCGCTCGGCTCGAGCTCGAACAAACGTTGATGTCGCTCGGGCTCCGTCCGAGCAGCTATCGGGCGCTGATGCTGCTTCCGCTCGTTTACGTCGCGTGGGCGGACGGCAAGATGGAGGGGGTGGAGGTGGAGCGGATTCGCAAGTTTGCGAGCGAGCGGCTGCACCTCACGGCGGAAACCGCCGCCGTACTCGATCGTTGGCTCAAAGAGGCGCCGTCGCAGAGCTACGTCGAGCAGGGCCTGCAGGGCCTCTTGGGCGTGGCACTGGACGAGGATTTTCTCGAGGTCGAAGTCGCCGAATTACCCGATCTGCTCCTGCACGCCGAAGGCATCGCGCGCGCGACGGCCGAAGCGTTCAACGATCCGAACGCGGTCACACCGGAAGAAGAGGAGGCGCTCGCCGAAATCGCGCGCCTGCTCGAGGTCGACGGCGGCGCCACTTGGAAGCGTGTGCTCGACGCTTTGCGCACGCAGTATCCGCCGAAAGCCTGAGCGCGCCGCGCGAGCCGGCTCAGAACGCGTCGTTCGCGTCTTTGAGGATCTGGGCCGTCGGTTTGTAGTTCTTGAGCACATCGGCGTAGCGCTCGAGCAGCTTGCCGCGCAAATGTAACAAGTTGAGCTCGCCTTCGACCAGGTCGACGCGCGCGCGCTGCACGCGTAGCTGCGCTTGGCGGTGCGCGTCGTCGGCTTGCTGCACCTCGATGGCGAGCGCGGTGCCGGCTAGGAATTTACCGCGCTGTCCTTCGGCTTGGTCGTGCGCGACTTTTTCGGTGATGAGTGCGAGCTCGAGCCGACGCTTGGCGGCGCTGGTCGCGGCGAGCGCAGACTCGACGTCGGTGCGGAGTTGTTGGCGCGCGGCTTCGATTTGCTTTTGCGCGATGTGCACGCCGAGCAGCGCTTGCTCGACTTGTGCGCTGCGGCGCGTATCGGTGACCGGCGTCTCGAACGTGAGCCCGACCTGTGCGCTGACTGCCTCCATGCGCCCGAACTGATCGAAAGCGGGTGAGACTTGGCGATTACCGAGCCCTTGTGCCGAGACGGAGGCATTGAGGTTTAGCTGCGGGCGCAGGGCGTCGCCTGCGATCTTCGCTTGATCTTGCGAAATCTGCAGCTGCGCTTCGAGCTGCTTCAGCTCGTACGAGGCGCCGAGCGCGTCCTCCACCGCGCGCTCGCCCAAATCATCGACCGTCACGTCGGGCGGGGTATCGGCGGAGGTGAGGTCGGGCCCGCTGCGGTTCGCGCGGCCGATACTTTGGGCGAGGCTGAGCGAGCGCTGGCGTTGATCCATGGCTTGCGACAGCACCGCTTCTTCTTGAGTCGCCAGCTGGGTGGAGTAGGGCAGGGCGTCGACGTTGGCGAGCGTGCCGCTCTTCACTTGCTCTCGAGCCTGCTCCTCGAGCATCTTTGCCAGATCGCGCGAGGCCTCGTCGATGCGCACGGCTTCCGAAGAATACCAAAGTTCCCAATACGCGATGAGCACATCGTGCAGCACCTGGCTGCCGGCTTGCTGCGCGGCCAGCGTCGCCGCGGTGCGGTTCAGGCGCGCGACGCGCAGGCTGGCCAGCCCGACACCGGTGCCCGCGCCGCGCAGAAAGGGCTGCGTCAACGTCAGCTGACCGAGCACGGAATAGCCGGGCCCGACCGCGTTTGCGCCGCCCAGATTGTTGATCGGTGGCGAGGCGCTGGTCCGGCGCTGACCGGACACGGCGGCCTCGATCGTGGTGCCGAGCGCGAAGGTCTTGGTCAGGCTCGCGCCGATGGCCTGCGTATCACTGGTGCTGACAATCGTGCCGTCGGTGCCGCGCAAGCTCGGGCTGCGCGTGTGGGTAATGCTCGCGTTGGCGTCGAAAATGGGGTCGTAGAGCGCCTCTTCGGCGCGCACCGCGTAGCGCGCCTGGGCCTCTTGCAACAGCGCGACATGCAACGTCGGGTTGTTTTGGACTGCAATTTCGACCGCGTTGCGGCTGGTCAGCGTCCCGCGTGCGTTCTCGGTTGGAACGTTTTGGGCGAGCGCGCTCGGCGCTGTGCAAAGGCACAGCGCGAGGCAGGCCAGCGAAACTGGCCGACAGGGTTTCTTCGCTTCACTCATGGCGCAAGGCCTCGATGGGGTTGAGCTGGGCGGCTTTGCGCGCGGGTAAATATCCGAAGAGCACGCCGACCAGCGCGGAGAAGGCGAACGCCAGGGCGACGATCTCCGGTGGGATGACGAACGGCAGCGACAGCGAGCGCGCCGCGAAGAACGAGCCGACGAGGCCTAGGATGACGCCGATGATGCCGCCCATCGTCGAGAGCACGATCGCCTCCAGCAAAAATTGCATCATCACCTCGCTGGCGAACGCGCCGATCGCCAAGCGGATGCCGATCTCGCGCGTGCGTTCGGTCACGGACACGAGCATGATGTTCATGATGCCGATGCCGCCGACCAGCAGGCTGACGGCGGCGATCGCGCCGAGCAGGGCGGTGAGCGCGGTGGTCGTGCTGGTCACGGTGTCGGCGATTTCGGCCATGTCGCGCACGTTGAAGTCGTCATCGGTGCCGGGCGGCAAGTGTCGCCGTTGGCGGAGTAGCGCGCGAATGCTCTCGGCCACCACCGAGGTGTCGTAGCCCTCTTCGGCAGAGACCAAAATGAGTGAGATGTTGTTGTTGCCAGTGATGCGGCGCTGAAACGCGCTGAGCGGTACGAGCAAGAGATCGTCCTGATCTTGACCCATGCCGGCGGTGCCTTTCGACATCAGCGTGCCGATCACGAGGCAGCTCACTTTGCCGACTCGCACCGAGGCACCGAGTGGATCTTGGCTGCCGAAGAGCTCGGTCTTGACGGTGCTGCCGAGCACGCACACGGGCAACCCGGATTGCGCTTCGCCCTTGGTGAACTGCCGGCCCTGGTCGATGCTGTAGCCGCGCACCTCGAAGAAGTTGTTGTCGGTGCCGGTGACCTGGGTGCTCGCGTTTTTGTTGCCGTAGATCACCTGCTGCATGCTGGTCGAGCCCGGCGCGATCGCGTGCACGCCGCTGATCTCGCGGGCGATCGCTTGCATGTCCGCCATGTTCAATGGTTGCGCTGCGGACGACGCGCCGCCCCGCACACGCGCGCCAGCGCTCACCATCAGCAAGTTTTTGCCGAGCTTGCTGATGTCCTCGGTGATCTTCTGGGTCGCGCCGCGGCCGACCGAGACCAGCGCGATCACGGCGCCCACGCCGATCACCACGCCTAGCATGGTCAGCACCGAGCGCAGGGTGTTCCTGCGAATTTCGCGTAGCGCCATGAGCACGGTTTGCAGGAACATCAGCGGGCTCGCTCGGGCCGAGAGTCTTCGACGATCAGTCCGTCTCTGAATACGACCACGCGGTGCGCGTAGGCGGCCACGTCCGGCTCGTGCGTGACCATCACGATGGTGATGCCGCGCGTGCGATTCAAATCGAGCAGGAGCTCCATGATCTCTTGGGTGCGCGCGGAATCGAGATTGCCGGTCGGCTCGTCCGCGAGCAATAACTCGGGATCGGTGACGAGCGCGCGCGCGATCGCCACGCGCTGTTGCTGTCCGCCGGACAGCTCTTGCGGGGTGTGATCCGCGCGATCCGAGAGCCCCACCAGCTCGAGCGAGCGCAGGGCCGCGGCGCGGCGCTCACGCAGCTTCACTCGCCGATAGACCAGCGGCAGCTCGACGTTTTCCAGCGCGCTCGTCCGCGACAGCAAATTGAAGCCCTGAAACACGAAGCCGATGTAATGACGGCGCAGCAGCGTGAGGCCGTCACCGTGCAAATCATTGGTCAGCACGTCGGCGAGGCGATAGCTGCCCGCAGTCGGCACGTCCAAGCAGCCCAAAATGTTCATGCACGTGGACTTGCCGGAGCCGCTGGTGCCCATGATGGCCACGAAATCGCCGCGTGCGATGTCGAAGTCGATGCCGGCGAGCGCGCGCACCTCGGACTCGCCCTGGCCGTAGATCTTCTTCACCGAGCGCAGTTGGATGAGCGCGGTGTCGTCCGCTGCCGGCCGAAGCACGGCTGCCTCGGTCACTCGACCTTCCTTTGGTCGATCTCGGTGATGACCGTGGCGCCCACGTTGAGGCCGCTCTTGATTTCCGTCTTTTCGCCGTCGGTGCCCGCGATCGCCACGACCGTGCGCTTGGGTCGACCGTTCTCGAGCACGTACACCAAGCCCTGCGAATCGGCGGAAGTGATGATTTTCTTGTTGGCCGCGGTCTTCATGCGCGTGCCGGTGCCTCCTCCGGTACGCGGTGGGCCGGACATGCCGCCGCTCAAAAACGGAATCGCGGGCCCGCTCGTCGCGGCCTTCGCCGGCGGGCTGAAGCGCAGCGCGGCGTTCGGCACGAGCAGCACGCCTTTGCGTTCGTCGGTCGTGATCGTGGCCGTCGCGGTCATGCCCGGGCGCAGTAAGCGCTCGCTGTTGTCCACCGAGAGCACCGCTTGATAGGTGACGACGCTTTGGCCCGCGGTCGGCAAATTGTGCACGGACAGCACCTTGGACAGGAAGGCATGCTCGTTCCAGGCGTCGACCAAGAACGTCGCGTTCTGTCCCTCTTTGACTTTGCCTACGTCCGCTTCGTCGATGTCGACGTACAGGCGGAGCTGCGTCAAATCGCGCGCCAACGTGAACAGCACGGGCGCGGACATGGTGGCGGCTACCGTTTGCCCCGGCTCGACCAAGCGCGAGAGCACGATGCCGTCGATGGGCGAGCGGATGACCGCGTAGGACAAGGACGTTTCCGCGTCGCGCAGCGAGGCGCGGGCGAGCGTGGCCTGCGCCGTTGCCGACGAGATGCTGGCCGCTGCGCGATCGGCATCGGCCTTGGCGGCATCCAGATCCTTGCTCGAGATCAGCCCCTTCTGCGACAGGTCGAGCGCGCGCGCATATTGCGCTTTAGTCTGCGCGAGCGTCGCGCGCGCGAGTACGAGCGACGCTTCGGCCGCGTTCACCTGAGCATGGGATTGATCGACGCGCGATTGCAGCTGCACCGGGTCGATTTCGGCGAGCACTTGGCCGACTTTGACCTCGTCGTTGAAATCGACGTTGACCTTGGTGAGTTTGCCGGAAATCTGCGCACCGACGTCGACCGAGCCGAGACCTTTGAGCGTGCCGGTGGCGGTCACGGTTTCTTTCAGATCGCCGAGCTGAGCTTGCGCCGTGACGTAGCGCACGCCCTTGTCCCGGCTCTTTTTGCCGCGCCAAAAGTAAAAGCCGAGGCCCAATCCGGCCAGCAACAAGACGGCGATGATTTGGTAGATGCGCGCTCGCCGACGCCTCCTGTGAGTCTCGGCTAAGATGGCGGCTCCGTCGGGTCTAGCGGTCATACAATCGCTCTAGCTTAGGGCCCAATTGCCAAGGAAGGATATATCTCGTGTTTCAATTTGTGTTTGCTCGGGCTCGGGTCCGATCTCGCGTGTACGCTCCCGACGCAGCATGGAAAACGCGCGCCTGAAGGTGTTGGTCGTCGAGGACGACGCGAAAATTGCGCGTTTGACCCGTGACTATTTGGAGCAGCACGGCTTCGATGTCACGCTCGTCAGCGACGGTCTCGTGGCCGCTCGCGAAGCCTTGCGTCCCGAATTCGACGCGGTCGTGCTCGACTTGATGCTACCGGGCAAGAGCGGTTTCGACGTGTGCCGGGAAATCCGCCAGCACTCGCACGTGCCGATCATCGCCGTGACCGCGCGGGTCGAGGTCGCCGATCGCGTGCTCGGTCTCGAGCTTGGCGCAGACGATTACGTCACGAAACCGTTTTCGGCGCGCGAGCTCTTGGCGCGCATCCAAGCCGTCGTGCGTCGCGCCGAGGGGCGCGCGGGCCCCCGTGCCCGGGAGGTGCGCGTCGGCCGCATCCTGGTCGACAGCGCCAGCCTGCGGGCGACGCTCGACGGTCAACCGCTGGCGCTCACTTCTTACGAATTCGCGCTCTTGCGCGCGCTGGCCGAGAACGCGGGCAAAGTGCTGACGCGCGAGCGCTTGCTCGATCTGGCCAAGGGCAACGCGGAAGAGGCATTCGATCGCTCGGTCGACGTGCGCATCTCCCGATTGCGCCAGAAGCTCGGTGACGATCCGCGCGCGCCGCGGCTGCTGAAGACGGTGCGCGGCTCGGGCTACATGCTGGTTGCCGAGGAATCATCGTGAGTGCACGCGCGGGCGTTCGCCCGTGGTTCGTGCTGCGCGTGTACTTGTACGGTGTTTTGATGATTGCGTTGGCCTCCGGCGCAAGTTTTCTCGTCGGACGCTATTCCTTGCGCCCCGCGCTGGACGGTCCTGCGCGGCCCAGCAGCACCTGGATCGCCTGGCACATGGCCGAGCTCAGCGATCGGCCCGGCGAGCTGAAGCGCGAGCTCGGCGATCTGCACGCCCGAGTCGGCATGCTGATGACCATTTACGAGGTCGACGGTCGACTGGTGGCGCACAATGGCAGTGAGCCATTGCCGCCGCTCACGGGCGCCGAGCTCGACACGCTGCGGCGTGAGAAGACCGTGTTCGGGCGCGGCTTCGGGCAAGTGCTCTCGCCGCCGGACCCGCACGGCGTGTCGCGCTACGCGCTCCTGCGCGCGCGAGCGCCGGAGTTTCCGGTTTCGCTGTTGTTGAAGCAGCTAGCCGTCGCGCTGCTCGTGCTGGCGCTGGTCTCGATTCCGCTCGCGCGCTCGGTGACCGCGCCGCTCGCTCGGCTCTCGACGCTGGTGCGCCGCTTCGGCAAAGGCGATCTCTCCGCGCGCGTGCACTCGAAGCGGCGCGACGAAATCGGCGCTCTGGCGCGCGCCTTCGACGATATGGCCGATCGGATTGCCGCGCTGCGGCGCTCGGAAAAAGAGCTCTTGGCCAACATTTCGCACGAGCTACGCACCCCGCTCGCGCGAATTCGGCTGGCCCTCGAGCTCGTCACCGACGGCGACGCGGCCAAGGTGCAAAGCTACCTCGCCGATATCGGCGAAGATCTGGGTGAGCTCGAGCAGCTGCTCGATGACGTGATGTCGAGCGCGCGCAGCGATCTCGCACGCGACTCGGGCGGTGACGCATTGCCGCCACTGCACCTCGAATCCTTGTCTGGCACGACCGTGCTCGAAGCGGCCGCCGCGCGCTTTCGCGTGCGAGCACCCGAGCGCGCGCTCGACTGCCACATCCCCGCCAATTTGCCGGCGCTGGAGGTCGACCCGAGCTTGCTCCGCCGAGTGCTGGACAACCTGCTCGACAACGCACGCAAATTCTCGGAAGACAAAATCAGCCTGTCCGGACGCAGCTCCGAGGACGGGCAAAGCTTGGTGTTCGAGGTGAAGGACTTCGGCGTAGGCATTTCGGCAGCAGACCAAGCGCGCGTCTTCGAGCCGTTCTTTCGCAGTGATCCAAGCCGCACTCGGGCCACCGGCGGCGTGGGTCTCGGGCTTGCGGTCGTCAAGCGCATCGTCGAGGCGCATGCCGGCACGATCGCCGTCAAGAGCGAGCTCGGGCGCGGCAGCGAGTTCGTCGTGCGCATCCCGGTCGTCCAGCCTCGAGCCCGCGGCTAGCCGAGAAATTCCACGCGCCAGGCGGCGCCTTGACTCGCCAGCGCGACGCTGAACACCCTCGCGCGCGTGGCTTCCCGCAACGACAACCCGCTGCCTGGCATCGTGGTCAAGGGCGCGCCGCGTGCGCCTTTCCGCGATTACCATCATCGCTTTTTGCGCGCGCCGTGGTGGCTCGCGCTATCGGCGATCGTGGCCGTCTTCTTGGCGTTGAACGCGGGCTTTGCCGCGCTCTATCTTTTGACCGGTGGCATCAAGCACGCGCGCGCGGGCTCGTTTGCCGACGCATTTTACTTCTCCGTGCAGACCATGGGCACGATTGGCTACGGCGATATGTATCCGGCGTCGAGCGCCGCCAATTGGCTCGTGGTCGGCGAGGCGGTCGTGAGCTTGATCCTGACCGCCGTGGCGACCGGCCTGATTTTCTCCAAGTTTTCCCAACTGCAGGCGCGCGTCGTGTTCACGAACACCATCACCGTCACGACCATGGACGGCGTGCCCACGATGATGTTCCGGCTCGGTAACGAGCGCGGCAATCAGATCGTCGAAGCCTTGCTGCACGTGGTCATGATCCGCACCGTGCACACGCAAGAGGGCATGCACCTATACAAAATGTTCGATTTGAATCTGGTGCGAGAACGCTCGCAAGCCTTCACTCGCTCTTGGACGGCCATGCACAACATCACGCCGGACAGCCCGCTCTACGGCGTGACGGAAGCGCAAATGAACGCGGAAGAAATCGAGTTCGTCGTCTCGGTCACCGGCACGGATGACACCTCGCTGCAACCGGTGCACGCCCAGCGCCACTACACGCACAAAGACGTGCTCTGGGGCGCACGCCACGCCGACATCTTGAGCGAGCAACCCGACGGTGTGATCGTGCTCGATCTGACGAAGTTCCACGATACCGTGCCGACCAAAGCCACGCCTGAATTTCCGTACGGTTTGCGCGACTGATGGGGCGCTCACAACCGGACTCTGGATCCGGAAATGCAAACGCGCGTCTTCGAAGATCGCGTCAGCCAGAGTGGCGGAGCCGAGGATCAGCGTGTGTGCGCGGAGCTGGGTTGATCCGTGCGAGTCGCGCGCAGCGCGACTTCGGACCGCGCCGCCGAAGGCTTCGACGCGCTCGGCCCGCTGCGCGTGACCATCAACCCCCCGGAACGAGCTGAGCGTCCTGAGAGCTCGGGCGCGCGCAGTCGGTTGCTCGTCGTGGATTGAGCGGTTGCATCGTGTGGCGGCTCAGCGGAGCCCGCATCCGCCAGCGCCGTTCGCGCCGCTCATTCGGGCGATGCGGGGCCGGTGCTGGGCGGAACTTCCAGCTCGCTGCCGGACGGGGCTTCGCTCGCGGGGGCGTTGGGATCCACCGCGTCGCCCAACGGGCGGTGCACGGGCTCGACTCGCTCGAGCACTGGTGAGAAGCCCTTCCGCAGCTCTGGCTCTTGCGTTTGCGGGACCGGCTCAGCAGCTCGAGTGCGCGGAGTGGGCAGCGCGGCCGCTGGCGGCGATGCCGGCGAGGGGAGTGTCAGCGAAGACACGACGACTGGCATCGGCGGCGGAGCTGCTCGTGTTTGCTCGAGATCGCGCGCAGTGCCGCCCCTATCCGCCAGACTGCCCAGAGCGACCACCGTGAACGCGGCAAGCGACGGCAGCACGAGCGCCGGAAGCCAGCGCCGCCGCGAAACGTCGGGAACCATCATGCTTCGCCTCTCTTTCGCGGCTCACGAGCTGGTCGCAGTTCGCTCAGAACTCTTTCATGCCCGCGACCCAGCCCCAATGGCGGACGCGCGCGTTGATCACGTTCTTCAAGTGGCACTCCCCCGTGCCGGAGCCAGACGGCGGCACGTAGGAGTAGGCTTTGCATGCGCTCTCCTTCGCGCAGAAAAAGCCACACCAGCTCGCGCGCGCTTGAGTTGGGATGACGATCTTGTAGTCGCCGCCCGGGCGATCGAAATCGTAGGTCACGAAGGTTCGTTCTTGCTTGAACGCACACGGGCTTTGGCCGAGCGATTCACCGTTGGTGCGAGAGGACCACAGCGGTTTGAAGGCGCTCGAGTAGAGCACCAAGTTGCCATCGCCCTGCTCGACCAGCGAGGAGTCCCAGTTGCCGTTGGTATGAGTGGACCACACGGCCCGGTCTGCCCAGTTGTAGATCACGAAGTTGCCGTCCGCTTGCATCACGGCGTAGCCGCCGGAACCGACGGTATTCGACGCCCATAGCGCGTGGTTGCCTGCATAGTTGACGAAGTTGCCGTCACTTTGCATCAGCGCTCGGTAGTAGCAGCCGGATGCCACGAGCTCTTGCGACGGAAAGAGATATTCGTCCTCGAGCAGCGTATCGCCTGCTGCGGCTGCTCCATGTGCATAGGCTGCTGTGAGCAATAACGATAAGCCAGTGAGCGCCGTCTTCATCGTATTCGTTCGCGCGCGTTTGAAGTGCTTCATCTTTCTCCTCGAAGAGGCGAGTCGCGCTCGCGTCCTCCCCCCATTCAGCAACGAGCGTGCCGCGCGATCGATCACTCGAACTGGCTTGAAATTAGCCGAATTGCGACGCGCGAGAGTGACCGGTCAGTGTCCCCGGACAGTGCGAAGTGTCCGGTCACGACTGGCTAATTGAATTCGGTGCACGAGCCCCAATTCGCATCGATGTGATTGTGTGCGCTCGCTGAGTAGCTATCGAAGCTTGCTCTGCATATTAATTCGCTTTGTGTTTTTAAAATTCGATTGACGAGCTGCGATGGCTCCAGCCATAGTCACTGCGGGATGAAAAACTTGGGCGTAGGGACGCGAGCGGGTTTCGTAACTACTTGTGCGGCGGCAGCAATCGCCGTTCAGGTTGGCTGCACCTCTGCGGTGGGCACGGAGGGCGTGGCTTCGACGCAGGGCGCGTTGTCCAGCGCACAGCTGTCGGTCCTGGGCTTCGAAGCCGCCAGTGATTGGACCGTGAGCACTGGGACGAAAGTGCAGTCCAGCGTGCACTCGGCTGGTGCGTACTCTTTGGGGGTCTCCGGAGTCGGCTATTCGGAAATCCAGAGCCCGGCGTTGAGCTCACTCGGCCCGCTCGCTGCGGCTGTCAATCTGGATCTGCGCCTACCCCCCGTGCAGCCCAATCCCTCTTG
>Ga0207667_10009022_pt1 | contig 11794 bp, 15 predicted proteins | sample KBSCornC52_FD_184301 | JGI IMG/M metagenome (GOLD analysis project Ga0207667, IMG submission 184301) | Corn rhizosphere microbial communities from Kellogg Biological Station, Michigan, USA - KBS Corn C5-2 (SPAdes) (version 2) | ecosystem: Host-associated > Plants > Roots > Rhizosphere > Soil ...
ACCTGGGGTGGTCAGTATTACCTGAATTTCTCGCGTAATCATCTTGAGTTTAATGGGCCATATACACAGGAAGCCGGTTTATCGGGTTTGATAGGCATGTACTCAGACGGTGATCAGAATGGTTTTTCCGGTTATGATCATGTTACCGTAAATAACAACTATATCATCCTGCATGGTTATGGTATTGGCCTGCACGCACCACTGGCTGTGCCCGTAACTAATATGACCGTGACCGGCAATCGCTGGACCTGGACGACAGATGCACCTGATAAGGATTATACACCAGCAGTGTATCGTAACACGAGTTGGTCAATTCCGGATTATAATAATACAACAAGCGGTAATAACAACGTTTGGAAAGACAATCGCTGGGCCGACGGTCCTTATAAGGACAAGTTTCTGTTACCCAATGATTATACGTCAGATACAGATGCGCAGTAATAGAGCATAATAGCTTGTAGGTAATAAGTGATAAGAAGTTAATAGGTTGAAAAGTTGATGGTTAATATTGTTAACGTCAACTTATCAACCTATTTTGTTTTCTTACTACTTAAAACGTATTACTTACGCCCCTCCACACAACTTTTTTTGTTTTTAAAATAAATTCTTTTGGCGGTTAAATCTATTATCGTAATATTGCGATGATCCTGATCGTGCGTTCGTTATGAAAAAGCTACTTTCCCAAATATGAACAAATACTTAGCTGAGTTACTGGGTACTTTTATTCTGGTGTTTTGTGGTACCGGATCTGTTATCGTTGATCAGCAATTTAACGGGGCTGTGACCCATATAGGCATAGCAATAACATGGGGCTTTATTGTGATGGCTATGATCTATGCACTGGGGGAGATTTCAGGCGCGCATATGAACCCTGCTGTAACCATTGCCTTTACGATAGCAGGAAGATTTCCTGTAAAACAGGTATTGCCTTATATCGTAAGTCAGATAGCGGGAGCATTGCTGGCGAGCATAACGCTGCATTATCTTTTTCCGGGAAATGAAATGCTGGGGGCAACGGTGCCTGCAGGTTCAGAAATGCAGTCATTCATTTTAGAATTCCTGCTCACTTTCTTTTTGATGCTTGTTGTTATCAATGTAGCAACAGGCAGTAAAGAACAAGGAATGTTTGCGGGGCTGGCTATCGGTTCAGTGGTTTTACTGGAGGCCATGTTTGCCGGGCCTGTATGCGGAGCAAGCATGAACCCCGTGCGGTCTATGGCGCCGGCTTTCATATCGGGGCACCTGGAACATCTTTGGATCTATCTGATTGCACCCACTGCAGGAGCTGCTTTTGCCATTCCCATATATAAAATACTTCATTACAATAAAACACTTTCAAAACAGGCTTAATGAAAAAAATATTGGTACTCTGTACAGGAAATAGTTGCAGAAGTCAGATTGCGCAAGGCTACTTAAAACATTTTGCCGGCGACAAAGCGGAAGTATATAGTGCAGGCGTAGAAACACACGGCGTGAACCCGAGGGCCATTCAAACAATGAAGGAAGATGGTATCGATATCTCAAAACATACATCGAACAATGTGAATGAATACCGTGATATTGATTTTGATTATGTGATCACCGTTTGCGATAACGCTAAGGAAAGATGTCCTTTCTTTCCTTCAAACGCAAAAAAGTTCCACTATAATTTTCCCGATCCTGCGAAAGCAACCGGAACAGAAGAACAGATCATGCAACAATTCAGGGAAGTGAGAGAAATGATTAAGAAGTATAGTAAAGAGTTTGTGGCTGAAAATCTATAACGGCTGATTAATCCCCAATGAAAGATTATTGGGGATTAATCAGCTTAAGGCTGAATGCAAAACGCTTAAGGCTGCCTTCAGCATTAAGCCTCCAGCGTTCCGCATTCGGCTTCTTTATTTAGTGGGCGGTCTGAATACGCCTTTACCTGTAGTTAAATACGAAAATAAACTTGTTTTGATCCAATGCGTCCAGCCGGGCTCGCAATCCTTATAACATTCAACATCGGGTGTAAGACCCTCATGTGTGAAAGTCAGATCTGTTACGCCATTATGTTCGTTCAGATCAAAAATTAACCGCGTGTTAGCCCATTCCTTTTTGTCAGCATACCAGGGCATATTGCAATCGGTAACCAGCCACACCACTCTTTTATCGGGGATTAATTCTGTTACCGTAAAGTTGAAGAAAGAATCTCCGCCCATTTTTACCTCAAACTTATCATTTTGTTTTTCAGCGTTTCCGGTAAAGGATACGCCCCACCAACCCGGTACATTGCTAATCTTTTTGATCGCCTCAGCGGCACTGATTGTTGCAGAAATACTGCTGTTAAAATCGTTGTTTGCCATTTTTATTTGCTTTTGTAAACCAAAGGTAGGGCGGGGGAAACCCGAAGTATAGTACGAATCGGAACTAGCTGGTATAATGTTTTGTGGCCAGCTCGTTGAGGGTGTTTTGCAGGTCGGTAGGACTGAAGCCGGTGAATCTTTTAAATGCCCTGAGGAAGTGGGATTGGTCGTAGTAATAATCGTAAGCATGTCCTCGCAGAACCTGCAAACCGGCGCCGTTTGAATACGCCTGGTACAGTTGTTTAAACCGGATTATTTCAGCCAGATTTTTGGCGCCGGTACCTAAATGCGCTGAAAATTTTTTATGAAGCCATCGGGCGCTGTAACCCGTTTCCTTTTCAAGCTGCGCTACGGTGATCAAACCTTTGGTGTCAGAAATGCGGTTAATGCAAAAATCGTATATGGAATCGGTGGCGGAGCTTTCGAGCCGTTTGAGCAGGAAATTCTGCAGAAGCTGTACTTTAATGTCCAACGTGGCCGCTTCGGCAAGCTGCGACTCAAGTTCTTCTGCTGTCTTACCGATCATATCAGTCATCTCCACTATTTGATTCTTAACGTCGGCATATGATACATGAAATAAACGATAGGCCAATGGGTTGAATTCGATCACGATCGTGTTTGTTGGCGCATCTTCGTGCGGGTCGAGCATAACAGACGTATCAACCAGGCCCGTAAATGACAGCTGATTCTCTTTTTGCGTGAAGGTCTTGTCTCCCACACGGGCTACCAATCCGTTACGGGAGGTAAATGCCAGCTTGAAATTTGCATTGGGAACGATCAGCTTGTTGTCCAGCGCGGGAAGACGACCGCTGCTTTCGAACACCCACATTTTCGCAATGTATGGCCGTAATAACGGATGGGGTGTCACGGGATTGAATCGGAAAGCTGTCATTTGCTTCGCATATTAATGCTGTTTTAAGATAAGCCTGATGACGTTACTCTTTACAGTGATTTAATATTTGTTTGACAATAGTAATAAAACTTTTGGTATTATCGGGTTTTACAAAAACAGGCAAATGTTCATTTCCTGCTTTTTGGTTTGCTTTGAAAACTGCGGCTGTCGTAAAAATCACGGCGGGTATAGTTTTGAGTGTATCGTCTTTTTTAATTTCATTATACACCTCAAATCCGGTCATCTCAGGCATATTAACGTCTAAAATTATCAGACAGGGTAAATTACCCAATGATTTAGCCTTGTGTAAGAAGGCAATTCCTTCCTGTCCGTTTTTTGCTGGGAGCACAACGTAAGACGGATCGATTGCATTAATGGCTTCCAGCACAAATTCACGGTCTTCTGCGTCGTCATCAATATGAAGAACCATTTTCTGCAGATCTTTTAAGGAGGGGCCCTCATTAAATTTTTCCGTTGAATCTGTTTTGTTTTCTGCAGGTTGATTGGCGGAAGTATTGATTATATCAAGAACACTCTTTATTAATTTCCGGTCATTAGGGTCACTGTCATGCTGCGATCTTTTTTTCAAACCTGTCAATATCATAAAAGTGGTTATAGGTGGTAAGATGGTAAAATTAAAAGTAGCTCATTTCAATGTAATTTTCTTCGAAATTTATACTTGTTAACAAGCGCGTAAAGAGAGGGGGAATGTTTTCTACACTCAATGCAGTAAAGCTTTTACAAACAGACGCTGCGCACATTAAAAACCGGTTAAAGAGTATACGTTCCCTGCCGCTGTCTTATTTTTACCTGTCATGGATTATTACAAAGCATGATCGCTAATTATGAAACGGGTCAGGTGGAGAGCAGGGCCACGAAACTCAAACAAATTGCATTTTCCTGCCTTAAACTTGGTTCCATTGGTTTTGGCGGCATAGCCGGTATGGTTTCCATGATCGAAAATGAAATGGTGGTAAAACGCAAGTGGATCGATCACCAGCATTTTATGGATGTTCTCAGCACGTCTTACATTATACCGGGGCCTAATGCAGTGGAAATTATTATGCACTGCGGTAAGGAGCGTGGCGGACGACTGGGGCTGGTAGTGGCCGGAATGTGTTACATTTTTCCTGCGATGCTAATTTGCCTGCTCTTTGGTTATTTTTATCAGAAATACAGTGCGCTGCCGGATGTACAGGATTTTATTTTCGGTTTGCGCCCTGCCACTACGGCATTGGTAATAGCCACGGTGTTCCGGCTTAGTGCCTCTACATTGAAAAATAAAACAGCGCTGGTTCTTATCAGATCACGCCAGGGCCAATACTGTCCAGTGCTACTTTCGCCGGCTATCTCATCAATGGTTTGCCCGGTGGCCTCCTTGCTACCGCGGGCATCTTTCTGCCGTCTTTTTTTATTTCTTTCTTTTTGCACAGGGTTGTTTCGTCTGCCAGAAAAAATCAACGACTGCGTGTATTTCTCGACGGACTCAGTGCCGCATCCATCTCTATCATCGCTGTGGTGGGATTGCATCTTTTAATGGATACAGTTGCCAACTGGCGGGGCACGCTTATTCTGACCGGCTGTCTGGCGCTTACGCTGGTATTCAAAAAGATCAGTTCCTTTTATATTATTTTGCTTGGTAGCGTTGCCGGATTTCTCTTACTCAGGTTATAGCGATATTGCGGTCATGGCACCGGGATAGAACACCTGCTATATAAAAATAAAGATTAGTTCAGAATTTCATAACGGTACATTATTTGATGATAACAGGCTATATCATTAAATTCGAAACCTAATCTAAAAAACGTTTATCCATGAAAAGAACACTTACCTACGGTGTACTGTCACTGTTATTAGTTTCTCAAACTTTTGCCGCTGCACCTGCCGCCTTCTTTCCGGTCCACAACTTTAAGCAAAACAACATTGCTGTTTCTTACAATGTACGCATCAGTCTGGTGCATACCGATGGCAGTCCGGTTACCGGAAGCACAGGATTGCACGGATATTGGGTTCGTAACGAACAAACCGGTGTTTACTATGAACCTACCAATCAGGAAGGAAATGAATTTGAGGGATTGCCCGCAGGCACGTATACTTTTGGTGCATATCCAGGCAACTGGGACGGTGCTGTGCCAAAAACACTCACCCTCGACGCCAGCCAGGAAGGTGACGACGGATTTATTGAAGTAACGTTGGTGTACTGGGTTGAGTAGTTAATGGTTTAAAGGGCTGCTGCAGCCCATAAATTCGTAATAAACTGAAAAGCCTCGATATTTCGTATCGGGGCTTTTGCATTTTCTTCCACATCTGATCCAGTAAAAATCGGCAAATCTGAATCTGTTTCGATATACATAAATCCTGTTGCTTTGCATCGCACATTCTTCAAAATCTATTCTTTTTATGCAGGCAAAACCCTTTACTGAAGAAGAGGTCCTGGCCTTCAGGGCCGAAACCACAGGTACATCTGAACGCATTCACATGAATAATGCGGGTGCTTCTTTACCGCCCGATGTTGTAGTGAAAACCATGGTTGATTTCCTTCGGGAAGAAGCTTTTTATGGCGGTTATGAAATTGAAGCAAAATACCGCACCCGGCTCGACCATACGCATATCCTGATTGCACAACTTATAAATGCAAATGCTGATGAGATCGCTCTTGTGGAAAATGCCAGTGCCGCCTGGGAAATTGCCTTTAATGGGCTTGACTTTCAGCAGGGCGATGAAGTAATTGTTTCTGAAATGGAATATGTTTCCAATGTGCTGGGTCTGCTGAATGCACAAAACCTGTACGGCATCGTTATTAAACCGATATTTAATGATAACGACGGTAACTTTCCCATACAGGCACTTGAAGATGCTATTACTGCCCGAACAAAATTGATCGCCATAACACATATTCCTTCTACGGCCGGCAATGTATTGCCTGCAGCTGAAATAGGTGAGGTGGCCCGCAAACACAATATTTTGTATTTGCTGGATGCCTGCCAGTCGGTAGGACAAATACCCGTAGATGTACAGGCCATAGGTTGTGATATGCTGGCCGTAACAGGGCGTAAGTATCTGCGTGGCCCGCGGGGTTCGGGCTTTTTGTATGTACGCAGGCAACTGCTGGATAAATTAAAACTGTTATTTTTTGACGGTCGTACGGTTAGCAGTTTGAATCAGCAGGGCTTTGTGGTGCGCCCCGATGCGCGGCGTTTTGAATGGTATGAAAAGAATCCTGCCGTAGTGCTCGGTCTTCAGAAAGCGGTGGAGTATGCCTTGAACATAGGCGTAGAGCGCATCTGGCAACGCACCCGCGATCTGGCGCTTTTATTCAGACAACGCCTTGGGCAGATCGATGGTATTGTGGTGCATGATCAGGGCGACGTGTTGTGCGGAATCGTCACCTTTTCTGTAACGGGTATAACGGCAGCAGAGGTGCGGGCAAAACTGGCAGAAAAAAATATTAACGTGCATATCGGCTTCGCCAAAGCCACTCTTTATTATATGAACCGCAAAGGGCTCGATGGCATCGTACGCGCATCCGTGCACTATTATAATACCGAAGAAGAAATAGAAATGGTGTGCAGGGAGTTGCGTACGATGCTGTTATAAAAAAGTGTCTGTTAATAATTGTCATTAGCATTAACGGGCACATCTGGTTGAAACTCGAACACATTATCAAAAACGTCTGTAACGCTGCGCCCTGTTAAAACAAAGCCTCTGTTTTTCAGGGTAAAGGCGAGGGCTCCTGTGCGGGCAGTTCCTTCAAAACCGGTTTTTTCTGTCCATTGGTCGGTGGTATAATCATATTCCCACGTATGTGAATTCATGCTGCCATTTTCACCGGTGGTGAGCCAGGCTTTATTGTTCATGGTAAAGGCTACCGCATTCCAGCGCGCAATGGATGTATACTGATCATCGAAACTGCTATCTGTTACATTGGTTAATTTTCTTTTCGTAGTCCATTTGTCGGTACCGGCATCGTAAACTTCCAGATCGTTCAGGGCTGCGCCATTGCTGTAACCACTCACTACATAAGCCTGATTGTTCAGGATAAATACAGAAGCTGACTTTCTTTTAGCGCCTAATACGCCGGCCTTTTGCGTCCAGCTATCTGCAGCAGGATCATATTGCCAGTTATCTTTCAGATAATTATCGTCGTAACCGGTGGCAACGTATCCATAATTGTTCAATGCAAATGCAACGGCTTCGATACGGGCTGTTCCGCCGAAGTCTTTTTTACGGGCCCAGCCATTGCTGTCCGGACTATATTCCCACACATCCTTTAAATAGGTATCGCCATCATATCCCAAACCGGCATATCCTTTTCCATTAACAGCAAAGCCGATTCCAGAATTACGGATGCCACCTTTAAAATCGGCTATCTGAATCCAGTAGCTTTTATCCAGCGAATATTTCCAGAAGTCATTAAGGCGTTTTGTACTTCCTGAACCGGTACCCACATACACGGTATCGTTAATAGTAAAAGTCACAGCTTCACTACGCGCGGGCCCATCGAAATAATTACTGATAGCCCAGTTCCCAATGAGGTTGCCTGAACCGGGCGGATTTTTACGACATGCCGGAATGATCAGCATGGGTGCAGTTGCAATGGCAAGCGCCATTAAATAAACGACAGCAGTCTTCATTTTGAATCTTTTATTTTTTGTTAAGGGTGGTTGGTATGATGGTCATTCATACCGCTGCTGCTGACAACACTTCTGTGGCTTTTTTTCATAAAGGTTTGTGAAAACGTTGCAGGAAGGCCAAAAAAACAGTTGTCGTGCGGTTGGGCTATCTTTGCGCAGGAGTTGAAAAAAATGGCAAATCTTTAATGGGCAATAAATGAAATACTTAATTGTTATAATACTGGCTATATATTGTACAGGTTGTTTTAATAATGCACCTAAACAGGCAATTGTTGCAGAACAGGCGATACAGATTGATACCATGCCCGGTCAGTGCCCATTTCTTACAAAAGATGAAAAAGGCAATATGGTAATCAGCTGGGTGCGGATGATAAATGACAGCACCTCTGCGTTTTGCTATGCAGTTTGTAAAGATGGAAAAAAGTTTGGTGCACCCATTGTAATACCCCGAAGCAGCAACATACAGCCGCATGGCGAAAATCTCCCCAAGATAATTTTCAAACCATCGCATGAAATAATTGCATTATGGGGTGCATCAAATGCGAATCCTAAAAACAAGTATTCAGGCCAGGTGTTTTATGTTCAGTCATTTGATGAAGGAAAAAACTGGACGGCTCCCAGGCCACTGGTTACTGATACAGCCGGGTATGACCAGCGATATTATGATATTGCTTTATTGCCAAATGGCGAAGCCGGTATTACATGGCTCGATAACAGAAAAACAGTAACAAAAGAAGGTTCCGCCTTATACTATGCAACCACGAATGGTAACAGTGGCTTTGAAAATGCCCGTTTGATCAGCCAGCCCTGTTGTCAATGCTGCCGTACCGATCTGTTTGTTGATAAAAAAGGCAGTGTGCATGTTTTATACCGCGCCATTATTCAGGACAGCATTCGCGATATGGTCCATGTGGTATCAACTGATGGCGGAAAAACATTTACGGCGCCTGAAAGAATAAGCAATGATAACTGGGTAATTAACGCATGCCCGCATACTGGTCCGGCCATGACAGAAAATGCAGAAGGGCTGCACTTCTCCTGGTTTACCGGCGGAAAGCCTCATGGTTGTTTTTATACAAGGTCAACAGACAATGGGAAGACTTTTGTAATGCACGACAGCGTTAGTTCACTGGGATCTCATCCGCAGCTGGCGGCTCTTACCAATGGAAATGTGGTGATTGTTTGGGATGAATCAAAAGTGGTTAACAGTAAAGTAAACCGGAAGATCGGTATACAAATAAGAGATAAAGACGGAAAAAGTGCAGGCCGGGATTTCTTAACGGCTGATGATTCATCTGCCAGCTTTCCGGTATTGTCGTCGTTAAATGATCATCAGTCGGTTGTTGCCTACACGATCAGTAATGGTGATAAGCCACATGTAGCGTATCAATTGGTTGATATAAATTAATTAAGCAGTTGTTATGAAAATTACAAGAAACGAAACACTGGCGTCTGTAAAAGGACCCGAAGATTGGTTTACGGGAGCCGTTCGTATTGATCCGTTATTTCAGAAAACGGAGTCAACAAAAGCTGCCGGAGCACTTGTTACCTTTGAGCCTGGCGCCAGAACAGCGTGGCACACGCATCCCGCCGGGCAAACGTTGATCGTTACTGCAGGATCAGGCCTTGCACAACGTGAGGGTGGTCCCATTGAAGAAATCAAACCCGGCGATGTGGTTTGGTTTGAACCCGGCGAAAAACACTGGCACGGCGCCTCTCACAATAAAGCCATGACACATATTGCTATTCAGGAAGAAGTGAATGGGAAGGTGGTTGAATGGATGGAAAAGGTTTCTGATGAGCAGTATGGGAGGTCATTGTAAGCGTATAAGGTCTTTCGCAAGCATGAGATAAGGCTCAACATGTGTATATAACGCTTCTGCGTAGTTGGTTAAGGGTTCATATTTTCTGTCGAAGGGCATTGATTGCCCAATTTATGCTTCACATTGCTTAATAGAAGGTTTGTTTATTCATTTATATCCCTCACTAAACTTCCTTAATAGCTACTCAAGCTGCGTAAGTGACTTCACAATCTTTGTTAATGGTCTAATAAGTCTAATTAGTCATTCCAAAAACGAAATTAATGGCGCCAAAAACTAAATTGATGATCGAAAAATCTTTTTTGGTCATTCAAAATGTAAAGTTAGTGGCGTCAAATAGCAAATTGATGATGCAAATTGTCTGATTAATCACTTCAAGAGACAAATGAAGTCTTCAATTTGGCTAAAGAAGGCTTTATATCGTCACTTTGAACCATTCATTCAACACTTTGAAGGATCAAGTCAAAACTTTGAATGACTTATTTGCGTTCTGACGTCATCAATTTGAATTTTTGAATGCTTAAAAAGGTTTTTTGAATGAAAAAGTTAACTTTTAATGGGGTGTATCTCAAAAGAATACAGGTAATGTGAGCCGTCAATAAGCCACATTAATATACACAAAACGGCATTTATATACCTATTTCGGCATTTATGTACACTTTTCGGCACGAAATGGTTACCCCATTTGGAAATCGCTTAACAGCCACCTTATATTTGTATTAACAACGGAAACTAACATGTATAAACGCTTCTATTGGTTATTGCATATTGATGCAGTAAAAGGATCCTGGATAGAAATGTAGTACATGTCAGTTGCTTCTTGTTCCAATTCTTAGCGCTAATGAATTGCAGAAAAAATCATTATTAAAAACTTAAAAAAAGAATTTATATGCAAACAAAAATTAAAAAAACGTATAAATACAGCAGTGATAGTAATCTGCTGAAACTAGGAAGTCGCGTTGCTCAAAATATGAAAAACAATGTCAACTTTCCTAATCCTACACCTGCACAGACAGCTATAGAAACTGCCTGCCAGGATTTTCAATCATCGTTAAATTTAGCCGGCAGAAACGACCGGACTCTGTCATCAGCCAAAAACGACAAAAAGGCTGTTTTGGCCGGGTTACTAGACGAACTGGCTAAATATGTAACCACTGTTGCCAATGGCAATAAGACCATACTGCTCAGCAGCGGTTTTGATGTCACAGGTGTAAAAAGCAATCAGGACCTGCAACCGATCGTCGGGCTTGATGTAGAAGTCGGTTTGCCGGGGCAGGCAACAACCACTATTAAAAGGGTAACCGGCGCAAAAGCCTATGTACATGAGTACACGCCCGACCCGATTACGCCTAACAGCGTTTGGACCAGCGAAACTGTTACCGACCGGCAACACACATTCGGGAATCTGCAATCGGTGGTTAAATACTGGTTCCGTGTATCGGCTATTGGCACAAATAAGCAAAAGGTGATATCACCGATTGTTTCAGGGGTGGTCCAATAAAATGAAAACATAGCTGTAGTCCTTTTTCGTTGAAGCGGAAGGAAACTGAAGTACAACAACTTTAGACAAGTTCCATGAGTGAACATAACACGCTGCCCCGATCATCATCGGGGCAGCCTTTTTTAATAATGACGACAATTGCGTTTTATATGCATAATGGTTGAATAGACTTGTTGCAGTTCAAGTGTGCGACGCAACAGCAGCTAAATAGTAGTACAAAAGACCGGCTCATTATCCTGCATATTACTTTATAGCTTTAGAGAAAATAAAAGACAGCTGCGACAAAAAATCTGGCTACTTTAGCGACCGATATGCATGCATTAAATGGTAAACTATTTACAGCGCAGGAAGCGGCTGTATTGCACGATATTATTTGTAACCGGCGCGATGTGCGAGGCAATCGATTTCTCAGCAAACCGGTGGAAGATGCCATCCTGGAGCAGTTGTTAGACGCTGCTTTCCACGCGCCATCCGTAGGATTTTCTCAACCATGGGAATTTGTATTGATAAAAGACCCTTCCATCAAACAACAGGTAAAGGAAAGCTTTATTATAGAAAATGAAAAAGCAGTCCCTGTTTTTGAAGAGGAAAAACAAGCGACTTATACGCGCCTGAAACTG
>Ga0207667_10009024_pt1 | contig 11792 bp, 9 predicted proteins | sample KBSCornC52_FD_184301 | JGI IMG/M metagenome (GOLD analysis project Ga0207667, IMG submission 184301) | Corn rhizosphere microbial communities from Kellogg Biological Station, Michigan, USA - KBS Corn C5-2 (SPAdes) (version 2) | ecosystem: Host-associated > Plants > Roots > Rhizosphere > Soil ...
CCAGCCCAGCCGCATCGTGAAGCTCGAAGCGTTGCGGCTGGGCTGGGACAAGCGCGCTTCGGCTTGGCTCGCCGTCAAATGCACTCTGATCGGGCTTGTCGGTGCGCACCTGCTGTACGCGGGCACACGGCTGGATCTTTCGGGCGCGGCGTGGTGGCGCATGTTGTTCGACCCGCGCTACGGCCACGTTTGGTTCGGTGGCTTTCTCTCGTCCTGGGCCTATTGCAGCTGGCATGCTCGTCGACACGGCATCGCTCGTTATCAGATGTACGACGTGGCAGCCCTCGCCGTGCTCGTCGCGCAACCAATCGGGCGGCTCGGCTGTTTTCTGGAAGGCTGCTGTTATGGTCGTCCGACGAATTTGCCTTGGGGCGTGATCATGAAGCACTCGGAGTTCGGTTCGAGCGCGCTTCACCCGGTGCAGCTTTATGAGGCGCTCTACCTGAGCGCAGTGTTCTTGGTCCTTTGGTCGCGGCGCGAAGCGACGGTGGGTACGGGTCGTGTCGCTGCTGCATATCTCATTTTGGCCCCGCTCGGGCGCATTGGAGCCGAGCTCTTTCGTGGAGACACGGTTCGCGGCTTCGTCGTCGGCGGGCTTTCGACCTCCTCGTTCATCTCACTACTCTTGCTGCTCGGCGCGACGCTGTTTGGGCTCCTCCGCTCGCCCCTGGCAGCTCGTCGTCACGCCGGCAAGAGCGCGTGATTTTCAAAGTGACCGATCAGCGACGCCGGGATGCAGGCTTGCGCGGCGTCTCGGCGAGCTTCACGGCCGGCGGATGTCAGAACTGCATGAAGAAGTTCCACGACTCTTTAGCAATCCAATTCACGTTGGAGCCGGGGTCTCGGTTACTGTCGGTGTGAGGCCCCATGAATGAGCACGCTTTGACGGGATATCCAGGCTTACATCCGCTGAAGTCGTAGCAGAGGTGAGGCCCCGACTGCCAAAAGGGAACCGTCGCTGGTATGGTGCACCCGTTGTCGGCGGCTTTCTCCAAGGCGATGAATTTCGACCCTCGCTTCTGAGCTTCGTCAGCGACCCACGGGCAGTAGGTGTCGACGTTGCCAGTCGTCTGCATCCAGGCGATGGGGTCCTTGAGCTTGGGGTTGGGGAGCCAGATATTGTAGTTGGTCGGAGCCAGGCCCACGCCTGCTCGAATTGACTTCTGGCGATCCGTGGACAGCGAATAGCTATACATTCCGCCCATGCTCATTCCGGTGACGAAGACACGCGTCGTATCGACGCAAAGATTGTCTTTGGCGAACGCCGTGATGTCATCGAACAAGGCGTGATCGACCTCGCCCCAAGTACCGTTGAGGCCTTGCGGCGCGATAAAAATCGCGGGCTCGTTCGCGGCGGCCGCCTCCGGCTTGAGACCGAAGAAATTGAAGAACCCGGCCACGTCTTCGGCTTTGCCGCCCAAGCCATGGGAGACATAGAACAATCGGTATGGCTTGGCCGGATCGTAGCTCGGAGGAATATCGATAATGTAGTTCCGCGCCACACCGCCGCTCGTGATGGTCTTCTTGCCGTTCGTGATCTGCGCGGGCTTGTCGCAGCCGGCGCTCTTGCGCGAGGGATTCTTGAGGCCGCCCCAAATATCTCCTCCATCGCTCCCGCCCGTCCCGGCGCCGCCGCCGTTGTTTGATCCGCCGGCTCCGGTTCCCGCGGTAGTCGCTCCACCGACGCCACCGCTGCTGCCGCCGGTCGCACCCGTGCCAGCGGTCGTGTAGCCGCCGCCCCCTGCTGGGGAGTCGGATTCGGAGGTGCCGGCGGCCGATGCATCGGTGCCGCCTGCAGCTGTGTTGCCACCGGAGCCCGCCGCACCGCCCGCGACGTTGCCGCCGACGGCATTGCCAGTCCCCGCGTTGGCGCCGCCTTGTGCATCCGACGAACCGCCCGAACAACCGAAGCTCGCTAGCGAACAAACCATCGCCACGAGCGCGAAACGGTCTAACAGGCGCCTGCCCTGACCAAGCAAAAATAGAGAAGTGTCCATGGTGCCAAAACTCAGGGTTAGGAATGGATGCCGTTGATTGCGAGGGTGTAAGCGCCTGCGTTTTCGGGCGCGCGCCGGTCTTGTGTGAGCGACTCGCTTCGTCGGCTGGAAAAAACACACGCGCGCATGCCGAAAGCTGCATCGCCGGAAAATTATTCGAACAGAGCGCCGATTCTTTGCCGCCTGCCAGCGCCGCACCAAACCCGAGCCTGCGCGCGACGAGTGGACAGAGTTGGCGCGGATAGCGGGCCGGGTTTCGGGCGGGCCGCGCTGGTCCTCGCTGACGCACGCAACACCGCTGCGATCGATGAGCGCGGCCTCCGTCGCTGAGAGTGCGCCGCCCGCGCAGACCTCCGAGGCGGTTTTGCGTCAAAGCGTGCGCTGGCCAAAGCACCCTGCTGGCCGATTTGCTGAATCGCGCGAGTGCTGGCGAAAGTCGCCAGCACAGAAATCGCCCGACTGCGCGCACGCGATTTGCTGTTCTGGCGACTCGCGAGTTCGAGGCGCAGCGCTCCGCGCCCGCATGGCTGAAACGTGGCGCGCAGCGCTGAACAGCGCGCTCGAGCAAATGAGATCATTTTTTCGCAAAGGTTTTTGGCGCGCGCCGTTCTGCGCGCGTGGAGATCTTTTTTTGATCGGTCGTGCGCGACCATTGTCTCGGGTGAGCGTAAGTCCGTACGCCGCTGGCGCCTCTCGGTGCGATCCGCCCACCGGTTCGCGGGAATCGCCAAACGGCTCACGCACACTCGTCTGAACTAACAGTCATCCAATTGCTCCGGTCTGCGCACCGGAGCGTCAATCAAGTCGTGGTGACGCGATGCCTGCGCACGCCTGGCAGTTGAGCAACACTCATTATCTCGCCTCTCGATATTAAATCGAATCGCCTGCCTGCTTCTCGGCACCACTCGCGACCGACGTCGAACTAGCCCCCATTCCGGGGCGCTGTTGACGATCACAAGGACGACAATCATGAAAATTACGCTACCAGCTGGGTCATTCCTCATTGGAACCGCCGTACTCACCGCCGGCATCGCTGGCTCTGTCGGCTGCGGCGGCGCGCCAGCAACTGGAGACGGTGAAGTAGTCGTGACGCAAGAAGCCGTTATCGGTGACGCGCTATCCGGAACGGACCCGACGAAATTCAACTCCGGCAAAAACGTGTTCACCAGGTCACTCAGTAATAGTGACGGCCTTGGCCCGCTATTCAATGGCTATGGTTGCGTCGCATGCCATGGCTCCGGCAGCATCGGCGGCGGCGGCAACGTCACTGAAGCGCGCTTTGGTAAGCTGACCAACGGGCTCTTCGACGCAATGGAGAGCATTGGCGGGCCGATTCGCCAATCAACGGGCATTGGCGGCTTCAACATTGGCGGACTCAACTGCCAATCGGGCCACGATAACAACCCGCCCGTCGGTGCGACGCTGTTCGCCAATCGGCTCACGAGCCCACTTTTTGGTCTTGGTTTGGTCGATTCACTGCCGGACGGTCGGTTCGACACGCTCGCGAGCCGCGAACCCGCTGCTATCCGCGGCGTCGTCAATCGCGTACGGATTGCGCTCGCCAACCCGCTCGACCCGTCGCAAGTGGTCGGTGGTACGCGCGTCGCTCGCTTTGGTTGGAAAGCGGCGCGGCCTTCTTTGGCGGAGTTTGCGGCGGACGCGGCGCGGACCGAGCTCGGTCTCACGTCTTCGTCGTGTAACGCGGGCGTCCCGAATCTGACGTTTGCGCTCGAAAATCGCCCAAACCAAAGCCCGTCCAATGCCGTGATCAATGGTTGCCCCGACGATACCATTCCCGGAACTGATTTGGATTTCGCCGTGCAGAGCCAACAGTGCCGGCGCGATCCTGCGACCGGAGCTTCGGGTTCGATCAACAAGTTGGATCCCACCATCGAGCTCCTCACTTTCTTTTCCGCACACCTTGCGCCGCCAACGCCAGTGCCGATCTCGGCCAACACCGCGGCAGCCCGAGGGCAGGCGCTATTCAACTCGGCGTCGCTCGGCTGCTCCGGTTGTCACCGAACGGATACGGACGTGTTCGTGTCGACGTCCGCGGGCGGCGTGCCCGCTGGTATCGTGTTTGCTCCCTACTCGGATTTTCTCGTTCACGACATGGGCAGCTTGGGCGACCAAATGGGCAACACCGGTGACAGCGTTGCGGTCACTCGGCGCATGAGGACCGCGCCCTTGTGGGGCCTCCGCGTGAGGAACAATTTGCTTCACGACGGTCGCACCACGGATCGCGCCGCCGCGATCACCGCGCACGCGGGCCAAGGCGCGGCAGCGAGCGCCGCCTTTACCGCACTCACGAGCCAAGACAAGAACGATTTGCTGCAATTCTTGGGCACGCTGTAAGCGAGTGGATTCGCCTCGGCCCTTCGTCTAACGGCGAGGGGCCGACCCGCTGAGGCGCGCTTCGCGCACGTTCGTCTCGTGTGGTGCCGGCGCGGTGGTGGCCGCTTCCGTTCGTCCGACAACCGAGTTAGGAAAGCGCTGGCATGCAGCGCGCCAATACGGAGGCTCCCGACTCGACGGAACCCAGGGACGACGGGCTCGCAGCGTTCGTGAGCGCGCGCCCGCGCCTGATGGGCATCGCCTACCGCATGCTGAGTAGCGTGGCCGAGGCCGAAGACATCGTGCAGGACGTCTGGCTGCACGATGTCTTCGGCCTCGGCCACGCTGTGCTGGACAGCACGGGCTTCCTGGTGACGGCGACGACGCGGCTCGCGATCAATCGCGTCAAATCCGTGAAGGTGCATCGAGAAGCATACGTCGGAACGTGGTTGCCCGAACCCGTGGACACCAGCGCCGATCCTGCGCTCGGCGCTGAACGCGGGGAGGCCCTGGAGCTCGCCGTGCTGATGCTGCTCGAGCGGCTTTCGCCCACCGAGCGCGCCGCCTACGTGCTGCGCGAAGCGTTCAACTACGAGTATGCGCGAATTGCAGAGATCATCCGTGTCAGCGAGGTCAATTGCCGCCAGCTTTTGACACGTGCTCGCAAGCACGTGGCAGAAGGTCGAGGCGCGTCCGTTGGTCCCGCCGAGCAACGGCGCCTTCTCGAAGCCTTCGTGCAAGCCGCTCAGAAGGGCGATGTGGCCGCGCTCGAAAATCTATTCAGCGCGGACGTGATCTCGTACTCGGACGGCGGCGGCGTCGTCCGTGCTTCGCGACGCCCCGTCGAGGGACGGGCTCGAGTGGCCGCCGCGCTGGCCGCGTTCGCGTCTTTCTATTGGACGGGTGTCGTGCTCGCGTGGGGCGAAGCAAACGGGCAGCCGTCGTTGTTCGTGTCGCGCGGCGGGATCGTGGTCGGGATCCTGGTAATCGTGGCTTCCAGTCGGGGCATCGAGCAGCTCCTCTGGGTCATGCGACCCAGCAAGCTGAGCGCCGTGGTTCGGCCGTTCGCCCAACTCTAAAAAATCAGCGCGACGGGGGGCGCGGGGGTGTCACAGCCGGGCATGGTCGCCTGTCCTGTTCGCAGCAGCCGGCGCGAATGGTCGTGCCGAGCGAACCGGATAGGTACAGATGAAGATCGTAGTAATCGGTGGCACGGGCCTCATCGGCTCGAAGATCGTTGCTCAGCTCCGCGAGCAAGGGCACGAAGCGCTCCCGGCATCGCCGAACACGGGCGTAAATAGCGTTACGGGCGAGGGTCTCGATCAGGCGCTGAAAGGCGCTCGGGTGGTGATCGATGTCTCGAACTCCCCCTCGTTCGAGGAAGAAGCCGCCACCCAATTCTTCCGAGACTCGACTCGGAACCTACTCGCCGCCGAAGCTCGGGCGGGGGTGGGGTGTCATGTAGCGCTCTCTGTCGTGGGCACCGACCGCCTGCTCGAGAGCGGGTATTTCCGAGCAAAACAAGCACAAGAACGCCTGATCCAGGCTGGGGCCGCCCCGTACTCGATCGTGCACGCGACGCAGTTCTTCGAGTTTGCCAAGAGCATCGCCGACTTCTCGACCCAGAATGACGTGATCCGGTTGCCGCCGGTGCTCATTCAGCCGATCGCCGCGATCGACGTGGCTTCCGCGGTTGCCGCCGTTGCACTGAGCCCAGCCGTCAACGGCACGGTAGAGGTCGCGGGACCCGCCGAGATGCCCATCGCCACGTTCGTTCGAGCGCGCCGTTGACGGCTGGGCTCAGCGCGAAAGATCGTGGTCGAACCCGACGCGCTCTACTTTGGGATCCCTGTGGCTGAGCGCACGCTACTTCCCGCGGTCGGAGCTCGCTTCGGCGCGACCACGTACGAACGATGGCTCTCGCAGAATCCGGCGTAGGCCGGTACTGTGCCACCCGTGAAGGCGCCGCGAGTTCGAAATCGAGGCCGCGATTCAGCGACCGATGACCGGACATGACGCGCGGGCGCTGAACGGCGTCCGGTCATGAATCGACTCTTGGGGGATGAGCCGAAGGAGTGCCGGATATCGGCTTCGCCGCGCCGGCATATTGCTTGCTCCTCGGCCCCGGCATGAACAGCAACCTCCTCCAGAAAGCCTGGTGGTTCCCGTGCCTCGCGTTGACCGGCGCACTCGGCTGCGCCGAAGGTCTCGCGAGCCAAAATGACTTTGGCGCGTCGTCTGCGGTCGAGCCGCCTCCGGGAACGATCGTCGGCAAGGTCGATCCGGGTGACATCTCCAAGGCGGTGACGACGTACACGTACGAGTACAAATTCAACAAGATCGCCGTGCCCGACATCGATCCGGCGACGTACTGGTGCGTGCCGACGCACATTCAGGGCGGATTCAACGACGCCTCGGACGAGTTCCACGTCTGGGCCGACTCTCCCTACAGCGTCGGTGGCAATTCGGGCTACTTCGACGGCTACGGGAAGGTCACCTGCGTGCGCCACAGCGCGTTCGTCACCGATCCGGGCGGCGTGCACTGGATCAGTTCGTGGCTGCCCGTGATGGGAAGAGTTGGCTACGTCCAAGTAGATAGCCGCGACATGTGGTGGGGGAGCGCCGCTTCGTACGTCTCCGAAGTCGGCGGTGAGTTCGCCGGCGGCGGTGAATACATCCGGATCAACCAGAGCACGAGCGGGACGACGCCGAGTAAAATCGAGCTTCGCACCCTCGCGTCCGAACTCCACGGCGCCGGCTACTCTTACTTTGCTGGTGTTCCGCAATCCGGGAACCTCGTTCGGCTCTATGGTTACAACACGGCGGGGAATCTGAGGCGCGGCGACGTCAACTCGGCCGGCACGTACGAGTTCGACGTGGGCACGACCTCCGGCTATAGCTCGTACTGGCTCGCGCAACGATCTCGGGCGTTTTGCTACTTCACGCGCGTCAGCGGAAAATTCACCGGCGGCGCGGAGCAAGTCAAGATCGAAGAAAACGAAGATTACTGGTTTCTGTCCGCCACACACGGCGCAAGTCAGGCCGTCTATGCCAGCGCCCGCTGCATGGCGTACGATCAGCGGCATTGAACGCGCTCCGCAAAATGGCATGAGGCCGCGAGTTCGACTGCAGGCGCAGCGTTCGGCTCTCCGCGCCGTTTTGCTCGCGCTGGTCGGGCTCGCCACGGGCGCCTGCGGCGCAAGCGAGGGCGACACGGGTCCGGTCGCCGAAAAGCCGAGCTGCATCTACGGCGGGCAGGCGACCGAGCACCTCTATCACTTGTCACTCGCGCAGCGTGAAGCGATCGTGAACTTGGATCTCACTGCGAGCTCGGAGACGGGCACGTTCGGCGCGAGTTGCTCCGGCGTCTTGGTCGCGCCGGGCTGGGTCCTCACCGCAGCGCACTGCGCGGAAGACTCGGGCCAGATTGCGGCGACGGTCGGCTTTTACGGTGCGGCGTCGAACGTCCCGGACGGCTGCGGCGCGGATCCCGCGGCGTTGGATCGCGTGCCGAGTCGGCGAGTGGTGCGACACGCAACGCTCGACGCGATGCTCGTCGAGCTCGGCGAAGCCCCTGCGAGTGCCGCGCCCGAGCCGCTGCCCGTCGCAAGCGACGACGGCCTCGCGGTCCCGCGCGAAGTCGAGCTCGCCGGCTACGGCTGGACTGACCGGGACTCACCGGGGGAACTGCACTTCGTCGCCGAGCCAATCTCCGCATTGAGCGGCACCTGGATCGAAGTCGACGGCAAAGGAAGGAGCGGCGCCTGCACGGCCGACTCGGGCGGCCCTTTGTTAGCGCAAGATGCAGCAGGCAAGGTGTTCGTTGCCGGAGTACTGAGCCAAGGCAGTTCGAGCTGCCTCGGCACGGATCGCTATGTCCGAACGTCGGCGCTCGCCACGTTCATCGCCGACACGACGGGCAGCGCGCACTGAAGCACGCTGCCCAAGCGTTCGCGCAGCGCTCAGCGCTGGTCGTACGCCAGACAGCGCGACGAGCCCATCACGGCCTTGCCACCCGCCGCCCAGCTCTTCAAGAACCACTGCGAGCCGTTCTTGACGATGCGGATGCCCTCGCCGCCCCCGTCCAGGTTGCCGCTGATTCGGCTCAGGTAGCAGACGGCGCGATCCGTGTCGGCCATCCAGTAACTGCTGTAACCGCTGACCGTGGAAACATCGAAGGTGTACGTGCCCGCACTGTTGATGGTCCCGCGCTTGAACGCTCCGTTGACGAAACCCCAGAGATTGACGAGCTTCGGCGTACCGCCCACAAATCCAACGGAATAGCCCATGCCCCAGATGTGAGACGAATCTGGCCAAGGCAAATAGTGACCGGTCAGCGTCTGAGCCTTGATCCGACTATTTTCGGTGAGCGATCCGCTCTGCTCGGCAGTCACGTACTCGCCGCCGCCTGCGAACTCACCGGCCATGCCGGCAACGAACGTCGCGAAATCGCCAGGCGAAGCCGCCTCGCTTCTCGCCTCGTCGATGGCTGTGAACTCGACATCGACGCTCTTCGACAAGATCGGTGTGCGCTCGTCGCCCGTCACGAAATTGTACCATTTCGTGCAAATTTGGTAGCCGGTGCCCGGCATGCGGAAGTAGCTCGACCACCGGCCCGCGTCCGTGGCCGTGAGGAACACCTGATTGTCGTCGGGGTCCGAAAAATGGAAATCGCCGCTCACACCGCTCAACACGCACAGGTTGTACGAGGTGTGGAAGCTCGGCGCCGACGCAAAGTCTCCTTCCCACCAAACGGCCGCTTTCGGAGCTGCTACGCCCGGCTCGCGATGAATGATCTGAGCGCCCGGGTAACGGGCGAGAATGCTCGCGTCGTCGACCGGCCCCTCTGGGGCAGCCCGCTCGGACGAGGCACTGCTCGCATCCACGGCACAACCGAACGCGCCCACGCTTAGCGCGGCGAACGCCCACTTCATCCCCTTTTTAACGAACTTCTCTGCACACATCGGGCATTGTCCTTTCACGATTCAGTGTCGATCGCCGTCCCCCGGCAGATGCTGCACCCCGCACGCGAGTTGCGTCGCAATCCACCACGAGAGCGCATTCAGTGCTCGTCGTAGGCAGCGACTTCGTCCGTCTTCGGGGCGTGGTCGATCTTGCCGCCGCCGCCCGAAAGTCGGAAACCGTCTCGCGGCATGAAAACTTCTATGCCGTACGTGCCGCGGGCTTCGTCTTGCTCCGGAAGCAACCACGTCTCGACGTGGAGTTCGCGCGCCGCGTGAATCACGGACATCACGTCGCTCTTACGATCGCTCGAGCTGGTCAGTTTGAGTCGGCAGATGGTCTGACGACAATCGGCGTCATCGAGCGCACGTGCGGAGACTCCGTCGGCCGCAAGCAGCTCGACCATGTGATTTTTGACCTGAGTACCCCAGACCGGATCCGCGGCTTCAGACGCCCAACGATGGTCCAACTCTTCGCGCTCGGCGGCACGCCGCAACCGAGCTTCCACGGTCACCACGTCCGTCTTGAACGGCGCGTTCTCTTCGGATTCTTTGGCGGCCGCAGCCGCGGATGCGGCGGGCGGTGTTTGGACCGCAACGGCGGGCGGAGCCGAAACCTCGGGCGCGGTATGGCGCTCGACGAGCGGCTCACTCGGCGTCGGAAGGACTTCGGCAGTCGGCTCCGGCGGGCGCGACGCGGAGTGGCTGGAGCGCGTCGCGCTCCACGCGGCTCCCAACGCGGCGAGCGCTCCCACTACGACCCAGCGCTTGCGACCGAAAGCGACGAACGAATTGCCGGTGCTCATGCACCGCCTAGAGCAACCCTCGTGCCACGGTTCGCTCGCAATTCCCGCACGAAACCGCAGGCCGTGCAGCAGACCGGACAGTCTACGTGCCTGGAAAAAAGTGTCCGGTCAGATTGGTCGGCGCCGCCGCAGCGGCGACGAGCGCAGCCTGCGCCATGGGGGCTGCGCCGGCACGCCGCCGACGCTGGAGGCTTCAATATGCCTGCTCGTTTGGCTTCTTCCGCATCACGAGCGAACCGAGCGAACGCGATCTGCAACAACTCGACATGTCTAGCCGCGGGCGACTTCGCGCAAGCGTCGTGCGCGGCCGTTAGATTCGTTCTGCCGCCGGCCCGACCAATTCGTCCGCTTTTGCGGCGAGCTGGGCTGAGACGAGCTTTTCGAGCTGCAGCTCGAACTCTTTGCCGGCGCGCAGCTGGGTGGCAAGCTCGGCCACCGCCTGGTTCAGCGTGCGCGGCCAAGCGTTGCGCAACGCTTTCAGCAGCGGCTCTCGTTCGGTTTTGCCCGAGGCTGAAGCTTTGATGGACGCGAGCGTGACCATCGCGGCGCCCAGGCCGAGCGTGGCGGTGAGTTCGGGTCGCACGCCGACGCCTACCGCGCCGAGCCAGCGCTCGCGTTGTAGGCGGTCGCTTGCGCGCGTCGCTTGCAGCGGATCCCAGACATCAACGACGCGTTCGATCCACTCCCACCACGGGATCTTCTCTTTATAAATGTAACGATGTACGACGTACGACGCGCAGGCGCCGCGCGCTTTCGAAAGGTAAGCTTCGGCGAGCTGCCCGAAATAGAGGAAATGGTCGAACCCGTATTTGAAGCTACTCTCGAAACGACCGAATTCTTCGCGAAACTGCGGATGCGAGCCAATTCTCGCAAGAGAGTCCCACCAGATCGACTCGAGTCGATTAGCCGGGATCAACCAATAGACGATATTGCGGTAGTACCACATGATCATGCGGTATTCGTCGTTCGGAGTGCGCCCTCCGTGGCCATCGGACACATAGAAGCCGTGAAGCTTTTGACTTTGGTTCGCCGGCAGTGCGAAGGTTTCGAGATAGCGATCGCCGCTGAGGTTGATGTTGAAGAAGTGGTGCCACGTCGAGTCAACGACCACGCGACCTTTGCCGACTCGATGGCCGTCCCAAGCGCCGATCACCCCGAACGTCGTGCCTTGCGCGGGGGTGGAGTCGCCGGTGTGCGCCGCCGGGTCGAGCGCGGGTGACGTCACGCCCGCGAGCACCTTGCCGTTTGCGACGATCTCGGGCGAGAGGGGTTCCGGGACGAAGCCCGGAGCTGCGTTCGGTGGCGTGTAGTCGGGATATTCGCGGACGAGCGAGCCGTTCAGGGTGAAGCTGCGCGCGCTGAGGTTGTCCGGCACTTCACACGAGCCCTCGTGCATGTGGTCCGGAAGAAACTTGACTTGCCCGTCGGGCGAACAGAGCAGCGGATGAGGTAAGTAGCGGGCCGCCGGGTAGCCGCCTTTGACGGTCAGTCCCGCGCCGTACAGCGTTGGCGCGATCTCCTGCGCGACGTCGTCTGATTGATCTTCGAAGTTGGTCACGCCGTCCGCGCCCGCTCGCGTGGTGTCGTGTCGTGTGGCGCCGAGCGGGGGCGGCGCTGCCGGTTCACCATTTGGCCCCGTGGTGCTCCACCAGCGACGCATGCTGCGCACGCGAGGAATGAGTCCGCACAATTCG
>Ga0207667_10009027_pt1 | contig 11791 bp, 10 predicted proteins | sample KBSCornC52_FD_184301 | JGI IMG/M metagenome (GOLD analysis project Ga0207667, IMG submission 184301) | Corn rhizosphere microbial communities from Kellogg Biological Station, Michigan, USA - KBS Corn C5-2 (SPAdes) (version 2) | ecosystem: Host-associated > Plants > Roots > Rhizosphere > Soil ...
TGTCCTCCGCCGCAGCGGCGGCGACGGCTGCAGCGGCGGTGCCCTCGGATTGGGGTAAGGGCTGCTGAGTCAGTGCAACGGCCAGCACCTCGTCGATCCACTTGACGGGCTTGATCTCCAGGTTCCCCTTGATGTTGTCGGGGATTTCCACCAGATCCTTCTGGTTCTCATCCGGAATGAGCACCATCTTGATGCCGCCGCGGTGGGCCGCGAGCAGCTTCTCCTTCAGCCCGCCGATCGGCAGCACTTCCCCGCGCAGCGTGATCTCGCCGGTCATGGCGACATCCGACCGCACCGGAATCTTCGTCAGTGCCGACACCAGCGCGGTGCACATGCCGATGCCGGCGCTCGGTCCGTCCTTGGGTGTGGCGCCCTCGGGGATATGCAGGTGCACGTCGTGCTTCTGGTAGAACTCGGGCTCGAGCCCGAGCACCTGGGCACGGCTGCGCACCACGGTCATGGCCGCCTGGATGGATTCCTGCATCACCTCGCCCAACTGGCCGGTGTGCTGCAGCTTGCCCTTTCCAGGCACCACGGCCGCCTCGATCGACAGCAGCTCGCCGCCAACCTCCGTCCACGCCAACCCGGTGACCTGACCCACGCGGTTCAGATCCTCCGCCTTGCCGTAGCGGAAGCGACGCACGCCCAGGAACTTGTCCAGATTGCGGGGCGTCACGGCGACGGACTTCTGCTCCTTCTTATGGAGCAGCATCTGCTTCACGGCCTTGCGGCCGATCTTGGCGATCTCGCGCTCCAGGTTGCGGACGCCGGCCTCGCGCGTGTAGTAACGCACGATATCCATCAATGCCGCATCCGACACCTTCAGCTCGTCATCCTTCAGGCCGTTGTTCTTCATCTGCTTCGGCACGAGGTAGCGCCGCGCGATGTTCATCTTCTCATCCTCGGTGTAACCGGGGAGGCGGATGACTTCCATTCGGTCCAGCAACGGCGCCGGAATGTTCAGGCTGTTGGCGGTGCAGACGAACATCACCTCGGAGAGGTCCAGATCGACCTCGAGGTAGTGGTCGTTGAAGGTGGAGTTCTGCTCCGGGTCCAGCACCTCCAGCAGCGCCGATGAGGGGTCGCCGCGGAAGTCCATGGACATCTTGTCGACCTCGTCCAGCAGGAACAGCGGGTTGTGTACCCCCGCCTTCGACATGTTCTGCACGATCTTGCCAGGCATGGAGCCGATGTAGGTGCGGCGGTGACCGCGGATTTCGGCCTCATCGCGCACGCCGCCCAGGGACATACGCACGAACTTGCGGTTCGTGGAGCGAGCAATGCTCTGGCCCAGGGAGGTCTTGCCGACGCCCGGGGGACCCACGAGGCACAGGATCGGGCCGCGCAGCTTGTCGACCCGCTGCTGCACAGCGAGGTACTCGACGATGCGCTCCTTCACCTTCTCCAACCCATAGTGGTCCTCATCCAGGACCTTCTCCGCACGGGCGATGTCCTTGATGATCTTGGTGCGCTTCTTCCACGGCACTTTGACGAGCCAGTCGATGTAGTTGCGCACCACCGTCGCCTCGGCTGACATGGGCGACATCATCTTCAGCTTGTTCAGCTCGCTGGAGGCCTTCTCGCGCGCCTCCTTGGGCATGCCGGCCTTGGCGATCTTCTGCTCGAGATCGGTGATCTCGTTGCCACCCTCGTCCATTTCGCCGAGCTCTTTCTGAATGGCCTTCATCTGCTCATTCAGGTAGTACTCGCGCTGGCTCTTCTCCATCTGCGCCTTGACGCGGCCCCGGATGCGCTTTTCGATCTGCAGCACGTCCATCTCGCCTTCGATGGCGACGAGGATGTGCTCGAGGCGCTTGCGGACGTCCATGATCTCCAGGACTTTCTGCTTCTCCGCGAGCTTCAGCGACATATGCGCAGCGACGGTGTCGGCGAGGCGGCCGGTGTGCTCGATGCCGGCGAGCGCGGTGAGCACCTCGGGCGGCACCTTCTTGTTGAGCTTCACGTACTGCTCGAACTGGGAGATGACGGAACGGGCGAGCACGTCCATCTCACGCTCGTCGTAGGCCTCCACATCCGGCAGCAGGGTCAGGTCGGCCGAGTAGTAGTCGGAGGCCGTCAGCTTCTCGATGCGCGCGCGGTCGACACCCTCGACCAGCACCTTGACCGTGCCGTCCGGGAGCTTCAGCAGCTGCAGGATGGTCGCGACGGTGCCGATGCGGTAGAGGTCATCGGCCTTCGGGTCATCCACGTCCGCCTGCTTCTGGGCGACGAGCATGATGCGCTTGTCCGACTTCATGGCCACGTCGAGGGCGGAGATGGATTTCTCACGGCCGACGAACAGCGGAATCACCATGTGCGGATAGACGACGACGTCCCGCAACGGCAGCACCGGCACGTTCGACAGGCCTGTGGTAACGGCGGAGGTGGACGGAGGAGTCGGGGAGGTGGGATCGGACACGCTCAAGCCCTCGATGGCGAATGGGACACGGCCTCCGGTGCGAGCGGAGACCGACAGCGTTTCACAGCTAGTCTAGCGGGAAATGAGGTTGCGGCGCCGTGTTTCAACGGCGCGCGCCTGAACCGTAGCAGGGACAAGCGGGCAAAGGCGGCGCCTTTGGCCCGCGCAGCACTCAGAGCAGGCTCAGTGATGATTCGAACCCGATGCGCGGCGGGGCTCATCTTCCGAGCGGTACACCACATACGGCTTGGTCTGCCCTTCGATCACGGTCTCGTCGATGACGACCTTGGCGACATTACGCATCGAAGGCAGCTCGTACATCGTGTCGAGCAGCACAGTTTCGAGAATTGTTCGCAAGCCGCGCGCTCCGGTCTTGCGCTGCATGGCCCGGCAGGCGACCGCTCGCAGCGCCTCATCCCTGAACTCGAGCTCGGCGCCTTCCATCTCGAACAGCCGGCGATACTGCTTGGTGAGCGCGTTCTTGGGCTCGGTCAGGATCGAGATCAGCGCTGCCTCGTCCAGCTCGTCCAGCGTCGCGACCACCGGCAGGCGCCCGACGAACTCCGGAATCAGGCCGTACTTGATCAGATCCTCGGGCTCGACGTCGTGGAACAGGTCGCTCCCGTGGGGCCGCTGGCTCATGTCGCGGATCTCGGAGGTGAAGCCGATGCCGCTCTTCTGCGTGCGGTTGAGAATGATCTTCTCCAGCCCGGCAAAGGCCCCGCCGCAGATAAAAAGGATATTGGACGTATCAACCTGCAGGAACTCCTGCTGCGGGTGCTTGCGCCCGCCTTGAGGCGGAACGGAGGCGATCGTGCCTTCGATCAGCTTCAGCAGCGCCTGCTGTACACCCTCGCCGGAGACGTCGCGGGTGATCGAGGGGTTGTCCGACTTGCGGGAGATCTTGTCGATCTCGTCGATGTAGACGATGCCCGTCTGTGCCTTCTCGACGTCGTAGTCGCACTTCTGCAGCAGCTTCTGGATGATGTTCTCGACGTCCTCACCGACGTAGCCCGCTTCGGTGAGCGTGGTCGCATCGGCGATCGTGAACGGCACGTTCAGTAGCCGGGCCAGCGTCTCGGCCAGCAGCGTCTTGCCGCAGCCGGTCGGGCCGATCAGCAGGATGTTGCTCTTGGCGATCTCCACATCGTCCTTGGAGCGCGTGGCCCCGGTGCGGGTCTGCAAACGCTTGTAATGGTTGTACACCGCCACGGACAGCACCTTCTTGGCGCGCTCCTGGCCGATGACGTATTCGTCGAGAACCTTCTTGATCTCGTGCGGCTTGGGGAGCTTGTCGCGGGCACGCTCGGCGCGGTCCTCGAGCTCCTCGCGGATGATGTCGTTGCACAGCTCGACGCATTCGTCACAGACGAACACCGAGGGGCCGGCAATCAGCTTGCGCACCTCGTGCTGGCTTTTCCCGCAAAACGAGCAGTAGAGAAGCTTTCCGTCGTCGTGGCGGCCGCGGGAATCTTCACTCATCGAAGGTCCTCATGATGGCCCCGGGCGCGCACTTCAAATAGTCGCTGCGCACGCGTGGGCGCCAGGTTCTTATAGCACGGTGCGGCTGCGCTAGGCAAAGCATCGGCGCATGGATAACTCGTTGTATCTGTGCAGGTTGTAGGACGCAGTTCACTGTCTGAGCGACTCCCGCCGCCGCTGCCCTCCCCGCCCTGCATGCGCTCCCAGCGGCAAGCGGCGTACCCGGTTGGCAACCGGTGGAGGGTGGCACGCCGGGGCTGAGCGCCATGCGCCGGAACTGCCGAGTCCCGCCGGGCACAGCACCCCTGCGTTGAGGTACCCGGCTATTTGGACGTGGTCGGCCCCTGGTCACTGCGCTTCTCGAGCACCTTGTCGATCAGGCCGTATTTGACGGCCTCGCTCCAGTCCATGAAACGGTCGCGGTCGGTGTCCTGCTTGATCCGCTCGACGCTCTGGCCGGTGTGCCTGGCCAGGATTTTGTTGAGTCGATCACGGGTTTCGAGCATTTCCTTCGCATGGATCTCCATATCCGCAGCCTGGCCCTGAAAGCCGCCGAGGGGCTGGTGGATCATCACGCGGGCATGCGGGAGGCAGAAGCGCTTGCCGGCGGCGCCCGCGGCGAGCAGTACCGCTCCCATGCTGGCGGCCTGGCCGGTACAGACGGTCGAGACATCCGGCCGGATGAACTGCATGGTGTCGTAAATAGCCAAGCCGGCGCTGACCACGCCGCCCGGAGAGTTGATGTAGAGGGAAATGTCCTTTTCCGGATTTTCCGACTCCAGGAACAGCATCTGTGCGACCACGATGTTCGCCATGTAGTCATCGATCGGCCCGACGATGAAGATCAATCGGTCCTTCAACAGGCGCGAGTAGATGTCATAAGCCCGCTCGCCGCGGGCGGTCTGCTCGACGACGATGGGAACGAGATTCAAAGCACGTTCGTTCATGGCTGCTTCTCTATACAAAAGTTTCGCAACGCGTCCTTCAGGCGGCCACCGGTGCTTCCGTCTGGCCGAAACCGGTCAGCTCCCTGAAGCTCATCGGCTTGTCCGTGATCCGCGCCCTCTCGAGCGCCCAATCGATGACCTGATCTTCGAGTACTGCGGATTCGATTTGTTTCATCGCATCCGGGTTCTGTAAATACGCGCGCCGGGTTTCCTCCGGATTCGGGTAACTGGTGATCAGATCGTTGAGCCGCGCGAGCACGCGCTCGCGGTCGACCTTCAATCCTTCGTTCTGCACGATCTGACTCAGCAGCAGGCCGAGCGCAGCACGCCGGCGGCCCTGATCCACGAACTGCTCGCGCGGCGGTAGCTGGCTCACATCGCGGGCGCCCATGCGGCGGCCCATGTCCAACTGCAATTGCTGCACCTGCTCGTCAACCAGTGCCTTGGGCACTTCGATGACGTTCTCTTTGTAGAGGGCATCCAGCACCTGTGAGCGCAGGCGGTTGCGGATCACTCCCGCCAGCTCCCGGTCCATGCTCTTGCGCACTTCCGAGCGCAGCGAGTCGACGGTGCCGTCCTCTACTCCGTAACTGCGGATGAACTCGTCATCCAGTGCGGGCAGGGTCTGCTCCTCGACACGCTTCACGCTGACGTCCATCTCCGCGGTCTTGCCTGCGAGGGCCTTATTGGGGTGGCCTGAAGGAAAAGCAACGGTGATGCTCTTGCGTTCCCCAGCCTTCATGCCACGGACTTCCTTATCCAGCTCCGGGAGGGCCTGGCCGGAGCCGACGATGAGCTGCATGTCGCGACCTTCGCCGCCCTCGAACGGCTGACCCTGCATCTTGCCGTCGTAGTCGATGATCAGCCGATCGGTCTCTGCTGCACCGCGCTCGACGGCGGTAAAGACGGGCCGTTGTCGACGCATGCTCTCGAGCATCGCGTCGACGTCCTGCTCGGTGACCTCCGCGCTCGGACGCTCGATCGCCACGTCATAGGGGGATTTGACTTTGATCTCCGGCAGGACCTCGAAAACGGCCGCGTATTTGAGGTCGTTGCCGGGGTCCAGGCTCAGGGGCTCGATGCGCGGCCCCGCCGCCGGCTGCAGCTTCTGCTCGGTAACGGCTTTGGCAAAGGAGGTGCGCACCAGGTCGTTCACGACCTCATCGCGCACCTGATCGCCAAACTGCTTGCGGATGACCGGCAGCGGCGCCTTGCCGGGGCGGAACCCCTTCAGACGGGCCGTGCGCGAGAGCTGCTTGAGGCGCTGCTCGATTTCAGCGGCGACTTCGCTCGCCGGCACGGCGACTTCCATCCGCCGTTCCAGACCGCCGGTGGCGGATAAAGATACCTGCATGATGACTTATGATCCTCGACGATGATGCGGCGCATTAGGGGACTGCGAAAGGAGGGACTCGAACCCTCACGGGTTACCCCACTGGCTTCTAAGGCCAGCGCGTCTACCAGTTCCGCCACTTTCGCGCGGGTGCACAGCCGGGCCGCCCGGGCCAACCCGCGACACTCGTGGCTCACTCTGGTCCGGGCTTTCTCCGCCGCTGTTTTCAACTAGTGGCCCCCCGCATTATAGCGGGAAACATTGCAGTCGCCCCAGCGGCTGCGCCGGCCGCGCCCTCCCGCCACAACGCCAAGCAGAAACCGCCTACGAGTTCCGGAGCTGACCCAGACCCTGCAGAGCCCCCTCGGCACGCTCGATCTGGTCCTGGATTCTGTCGGCAACGCTGCGCTGCAGGACGTTCGCGATGTCATCGTCCAGCTCGCAGTTCTGGCGGCGCAGCGCCGCCGCGGACACCACCACTGCCGACTGGATCTGGTGCAGATGCAGGAGCAGCTCGCTCAGCCAACCCGCTCCCAGCGCACTCGCTCCGGGCTGGCCCATCTCCGGCCGGCTCATTCCCAACTCCGCCTCCCGCGGTGGTACAGGTATCAGGCTCCTCATGGCGGTTCTCCCTTACGTCCCTCAAGTGGTGGCGGGCACCATATTTACATTAGTACGAGAAGTCAACACTTATGTGCTGCAACTTGGCGAAGGAGGCGGCGGACGCTACATTTGTAGCGGCTTCGGGAGGCATGGAGACCCATGGCGGGACGACGCGAAAGACAGGAGCACGGGGGCTTCGCAGCCCGGCTGCGGTCGGTCGTGGAAGCCCATGGAAGCGCGAACGGCATTGCCAAGGCGATCGACCGTTCCGAAGGCGCGGTGCGCAAGTGGCTGCGCGGAGAGTCGGAGCCCAACGTGACCGACCTGCGCTCCCTGTGCGAGGAGACCCAGACCAGCATCGAATGGCTGGTGACCGGTCGCGGCCGCCGCGAGGCCCCGAACTCGGGGCTGCAGGAGACTCCCACGCCTCCCTACGCAGGCTCCGGGCATGACGCGCTGGACTATCCCCTGCTCGAGGGGATCATGGACGCCGTCGACGTCGAGCTGCGCAACGCCGCGCTCGACTTGCCCTCGACGAAGAAGTCCATGCTCGTGGTGACGCTGTACGACATGTGCCATGCACGCAAGGAAGTCGATCGCGAGGCAGTCGTGCGTCTCGTGAGGCTGGCCGGATAATGGCGGCTGCCGCGCCGAGTGCAGCAGCTGCACCTCGGTCGTGGGCCGGCTGGCAACGCTACTTCGTCGGTCTCGGACTGACAGGCCTCGCCTGGCTCGCGAGTCTTGTGATGCAGGCGGTGACGGGTGGCCGTGTGGTCATCATGCCATTCTTCCCGGCGATGATCGCGGTTGCCTTGTACGCGGGCGTCGGACCCGCAGTGATGAGCACCGTCATCACCGTGTTGGTCGCGTTCACCTCGTGGCGCGGCGGGTGGGGTGCCAACTCTTATTTACCCGTCTCCGACGCCTGGGCACTGTTGATGTTCGTGCTGTCGGCGACGCTGATCATGATCATTGCCGCTCGCCTGCGCCAGGTCGAGCAGCGCCGAGCCGAGCTCCTGGCCCTGGAGCGCCAGGCACGCGAGGAAGCCGAGCGCGCCGGCCGGATGAAGGATGAGTTTCTCGCCACTCTCTCGCACGAGCTGCGCAATCCGCTGAGCGCCATCGTCGGATGGGCGCAGGTGCTGCACACTCAACCGTTACCTCCGCAGGTCGTCAGGGGCCTCGAGGTCATCGAGCGCAACGCCCGTGCGCAGACCCGGATCGTCGATGACCTTCTGGACATGAGCCGGATCTCCGCCGGCATGGCGCGGCTGGATATCCGCAGCGTCGATCTGCAGAAGGTCGTGGACTCGGCGATCCTCCCCATCCAGCCCGCCGCGCACGCCAAGCGCATCACCATCGACAGGGTGGCGGAGGCTTCGCTCGGTGCGGCCAGTTGCGACCCGGACCGGCTGCAGCAGGTGATCGCCAACCTGCTCGCCAACGCGCTGAAGTTCACTCCGGAGGGCGGTTGGATCCAGGTCCGCATCGAGCACCGCCCGCCCCATGCGGAGATCTCCGTACGCGACAGCGGCATCGGCATCGATCCCGCCTTCCTGCCGTTCGTGTTCGACCGCTTCCGCCAGGCAGACCCCTCCATCGCCCGTCAGCACTCCGGACTGGGCCTCGGGCTGTCGATCTGCAAGCAGTTGGTGGAGCTGCACGGCGGCACCATCCGTGCCTCCAGCGACGGCACCGGCAAGGGCTCCACGTTCACGATACGCCTGCCGGTGAGTGAAGTTGTCAGCGAGCCTGAGGGCGCCGTGCGCCGGCCCTGACGACCACGATGTCGATGCTCTCGCTCTGCGGGTCGAACACGATCTGCGCCTCATCGCGCTCGAGCTGTCGGATGACATGGGCGATCTTGGTGTCCAGGGACACTTCCCGCTCGCCATAGTCGGTGCCTTCCCGCAGCACGAAGGACTCCACGACGCTGCGCAGCAGCTCTGGTCGCAGCTCGGTGTGCGGCACCACCACGGGCTCGCTGAGCGCCGCATCGCGCTCACTGGATGTCGCATCGTCCGGACGGCTATCCGGATCGGTCACTTCGGGCGGCCCGTATTCGGCCGACCCATGGGAGGCTGGCCGGTATTCAGCTGCCGCACGATGTTGGTCGCGAGCCATTTGTCGAGCTGACTGGCAAAGGCGTTGCGATCGGCCGGCGTGAGCGGCGGCGGCCCGCCGATCTGCTCGCCGCTGGAGCGCATCGTCTCCATGAAGTCGCGCATGGTGAGAACACCACGGATGGTGTCAGGAGAATAGCGCTCACCGCGAGGATTGAGCGCGCCGGCTCCCTTGGCAATGACGTCCGCCGCCAGCGGGATGTCCGCGGTGATCACCAGATCCCCCGGGAGCACGTTCTTGACGATCTCCGCATCGGCAACATCGAAACCGGAGGGGACCTGCATGACACGCACGCTGGGAAGGCGGGGCACGCGCAGCGTCTGGTTGGCAACCAGGGTCACCGTGACGCCGGTGCGCTCGGCAGCCCTGAACAGCATCTCCTTGACGACGTTCGGGCAGGCGTCTGCATCAACCCAGATTCGCGGTGCCGCCACTACCAGCCTTTCCGCTGCAAAAACTCACACTGGAGGATGATACGCTTTCTCCCGCCCGCAGATCGGACGAGGCCGAAAGCGCTGGCCGAACGGCACTTACTGCTAGCATCGGGCGCGTCTTGGAGCGTACAGGAGAGACTGTGACCTGGCGGGGATGGTGCGCGTTCGCTGCCCTGGGAATCATCTGGGGCTTGCCGTACTTCTTCATCAAGCTGGCCGTGCAGGAGGTCTCGCCGTTCGTCGTGGCGTGGGGCCGAATCACCCTCGCCGCCCTCATCCTGCTGCCGATCGCCTGGCGGCGCGGCGCCCTGCGCTCCCTGGGGAGTCATAAAGTGGCCATCTCAGCCTTCGCGCTGGCCGAGTTCGCGATTCCCTTCGCCGCCATCTCGATCGGAGAGCGTTGGATCGACTCTTCCGTGAGCGGCATCCTCATCGCCGCCGTCCCGCTCACCGTCACCTTGATCTCGCGCCACTTCGGCGTGCACGAGAAGCTCGGCACGTGGCGACTGCTCGGACTGGCGCTCGGCCTGTGCGGTGTGATTGCGTTGGTCGGTTTCGGGAACATCTCCGGCCCGCTCGGCTGGGCAGGTGTCGGGTGCATGCTGCTGGCCACGCTCGGCTATGCGATCGGCCCGCTGATCATCCAACGCCATCTGGGCCATCTGGAGGGAATCGGTCCGATCGCTGTGAGCCTGGTCGTGGCCAGCGGGGTACTGCTGGTTCCCGCTCTCCTGAACCTTCCCTCGCAAATTCCCTCGACGGTCGCGCTCTCCTCGATCGCAATCCTCGGCGTGGTCTGCACATCGATAGCGATGCTCCTTATGTTCTATCTGGTGAGCCATGCCGGCGCATCGCGCGCGACCGTCATCACGTACATCAACCCCGCCATCGCGACACTTCTCGGAGTGCTGTTGCTGCACGAGCGCCTGGGAGCCGGCGGGTACGTCGCATTCGCGCTGATTCTGCTGGGATCCTGGCTGGCGACCCGGGGGACGGCTGCAGAGGGAATGGCGAGCACGCAGCCCGAGTATTAGCCCATCGACCCCCGAAACGGCCCGGGCGCTTGTGTCGGCGTCCAAACCTATGTTATTACTGTTGCCATGTTGCCAAGCACTCGCTCGTACTCCTTTGCGTACTTTTACTGGCCACTCACGGTGGGCGGTAAACGGGCTGTGCTTGACTGAAACGTAACGACAGGACCAACCCGAGAAACCGCCAGACCCCTGGCGGTTTTTTTTCGCCAGTGGCCTGAAGAAACCGGAGCCGCCACTGTGAACATTCGCACCGACGACCTGCGCATCCGCGATATCAGGGAGCTCACGACGCCAGAGGAAGTGGCGCGGGAATACCCCTGCTCGCCCTCCGCTTCCGCAACTGTGAGCGGCGCTCGACAGGCCCTGCACCGCATCCTTCATGGCATGGATGACCGCCTCGCCGTGGTGATCGGACCGTGCTCGATTCATGACACGGACTCGGCAATGGAGTACGCGCGCCGGCTGCACCAGCAACGCGAGCGGCTCAAGGATACGCTGGAGATCGTAATGCGTGTCTATTTCGAGAAACCGCGCACCACGGTCGGCTGGAAAGGGCTGATCAATGACCCCGGACTCGATGGCAGCTTTCAGATCAACCGCGGACTGCGGCTGGCACGCAGCCTGCTGCTGGGCATCAATCAGATAACGCTGCCTGCCGGATGCGAGTTTCTGGACATGATCACGCCCCAATACATCGCCGACCTGGTGTCCTGGGGCGCCATCGGCGCGCGCACCACCGAGAGCCAGGTGCACCGCGAGCTCACTTCCGGCTTGTCGTGCCCGGTGGGGTTCAAGAACGGCACCGACGGCAACGTGAAGATCGCAGTCGATGCGGTGCAAGCGGCTGCGCAACCGCACCATTTCCTGGCCGTGACCAAACAGGGGCGCACCGCGATCGCCACGACCACCGGCAATTCCGATTGTCATGTCATTCTGCGCGGCGGCAAAGCTCCCAACTACGACGCGGCGAGCGTCGCGGCGGCGTGGAAGACGCTCACTGCCACGGGGCTCTCGACGTGCCTGATGATCGACGCCAGTCACGGCAACAGCAGCAAGCGACCGGAGAATCAGCGCGCCGTCATCGAGGAGATCGCCGCGCAGATGGCAAGCGGGGACTCGCGCATCGGCGGCGTGATGATCGAGAGTCACCTGGTTGCCGGGCGCCAGGACCTGACGCCCGGACGGGCGCTGGTCTACGGCCAGAGCATCACCGACGGCTGCATCGACTGGGAGACCTCCGTGCCCCTGCTGGACCGTCTCGCCAAGGCCGTCGAGGAGCGGCGGCGGGCCCGCAGGCAAGCGGCAACCGGGAGCTGAAGCGAACGCGCTGGCGATGTGCTACAAGCTCGACAATGAGACATGGCGCACGATGGGTGATCGTTGCCTTCGGGTCCGCCGCCGCTCCTCGACGGCCT
>Ga0207667_10009028_pt1 | contig 11791 bp, 12 predicted proteins | sample KBSCornC52_FD_184301 | JGI IMG/M metagenome (GOLD analysis project Ga0207667, IMG submission 184301) | Corn rhizosphere microbial communities from Kellogg Biological Station, Michigan, USA - KBS Corn C5-2 (SPAdes) (version 2) | ecosystem: Host-associated > Plants > Roots > Rhizosphere > Soil ...
TTCTGGAGGGAGGAGATCTGGGGATCGCTATCTATGACAGTGGCCCCGGAGTCTCGCCCGCCATCGCCGCGCAGCTGTTCGACCCGTTCTGCACCACCAAGCCGAATGGGACCGGGCTGGGTCTGGCGATTAGTCGTACAATCGTGAGGTTGCATCAGGGCACGCTGGAATATCGGCCGCATGTGCCGTCGGGTGCGTGTTTCACGGTGCGCCTACCACTGGACAAACGGGATTGATGCCATGAAAGAGCGCTCGCCGGTCGTGTTCATCGTGGACGACGACGAGGCGGTGCGAAGCTCGCTTCGCCTGCTGCTGAAATCGGTCGGTCTCGCCCCCAACGCCGTTGCATCGGCGCGCGAGTTCCTCGACCGGTACGATCCGTCGCAACCCGGTTGTCTGGTGCTGGATGTACGTATGCCGGAAATGAGCGGCCTGGAGTTGCAGGAGCAGCTCAACCGCATCGGCGCCGTCATTCCCGTGATTTTCATCACCGGGCACGGCGATGTGCCCATGGCAGTGGAGGCCATGCAGGCCGGCGCCTTCGATTTCGTCCAGAAACCTTTCCGCGACCAGGATCTCATCGATCGCATTCAACGCGCGCTCGAAAAGGACCGCGCCACTCGTGCCTTGCTCAACGAGCGCAGCCTCATCCGCGAGCGCCTCGAATCGCTCACTCCGCGCGAGCGCGAAGTCCTGACCATGGTCACCAGCGGCAAACCCAACAAAATAATGGCCGCCGACCTCGGTGTGAGCCAACGCACCGTGGAGATCCACCGTGCGCGCGTCATGGAAAAGATGGGTGCCGCCTCGCTCGCCCAGCTCGTGCGTATGGTCATGGACCTCGGCGAGGACGCTGCCACCACGGGCTAGTGAGGATCAGGCAGCGTTCTCCAGCAGCATGACCCCCGATGCAGTGTTGGAAATCGGGATGTGGTAGTTGCTATGGAGCTTCCTGACTCCCGTGTGCAGTGCACCGCGGGCGGCAAGCCACATGAGCAACTCCACGCCCTGTGTGCCGGCCAACCGGACCAGCTCCGTATTGCTGTACTGAGTGAGCGCCTCCGGATCACGAACGAGCTTGTCCATGCACAGCAGGTCGAACTCCCGGTTGATGAAGCCGGCCCGGGCACCGTCGAGTTGATGTGAGAGCCCTCCCGTACCGAGAACGAGGACCTTCGCATCGCGGCTCCAGCTCTCGATCGCGCGCCCCACCGCCTGACCCAGTTTGAAGCACCGTGCGGCCGAGGGAAGCGGATGCTGCACGGTGTTGATCGAGATCGGCACGGTGCGTACCGGCCAGGGTCCGCCGCCGGGCCACAGCAAGGCCATGGGAACCGTGAACGCGTGATCGACCAGCATCTCCTGACAGGTGGTCAGATCGAATTCGTCCTGCATCAACGCCTCGATCAGGTGCCAGGAGAGGTCCTGATTCCCGGCGAACGGACGCGCGACCGGCAGGCCCCACCCTTCGTCCGCATTGGAATATTCGGCGGCGGCGCCGATGGCGAACGTCGGCATCTTGTCCAGAAAGAAATTCAACCCATGGTCGTTGTAGAAGATGACAGCAGTGTCGGGGCGCATGCGGGCGAGCCAGTCGTGAACAGGCTTGAAACCATCGAAAAACGGCTTCCAGTACGGTTCCTGTTGCAGCCCACGCGCGATGGCGCTGCCGATCGCGGGAACGTGCGAGGTCGTCACGGCGCCGATGATGTGTGCCACGATTACCTCCCCGCCTGTTGCAACTTCGCCTTGAATTCATCCAGGCTCAAGCCGGTCTGCTGTGCCCCGAGATCCTGTACATTCAGGTGGAAAATGCCGGCGAGCTTCGCGAGATAGTAGATGTTGCCTCCGGCTGCGATCATCGCCAGGACATTGCGATCGCGCACGGCGCGGCGCTGTTGCTCGGTAAGGCCGAAGCTAGCGCAATAGGCATCCTCGTCAGCCAGGAAAGCACTCCGATTCCGGGCCTCGTTGAACGAGTAGCACATCTTGTTGAGCGCGTAGCCCTTGCGAGCCTCCTGGCCATCGAAGATCGTAGTCCCGGCGATCGGTTGCGGTTGTGTTGCCATGAACCAAACCTCTCACACCGGGCGCCTGTCCCGATATCCGTACTAGCCGAAGTGACCTTTGTCTTACAATTCAATTCGTTAGACACGTTTACGCTTTTGGCGTACATTGCGACGACTCCGAGGGACGTTCCCCTCGGCCTTGAGTCTTACCATGCTCCGTATTGCACCCGAGCTAGCCCGCAGCGTGCTGGATGCCGCACCGGACGCGATGATCATCATCGATTCGGAGGGTGTGATCCTTTACGTGAATCGCCAGGTTTCCGCGCTGTTTGGCTACCAGCAGGACGAATTGATCGGCCAGAAAATCGAGCAGCTCATGCCGGAGCGCTTTCGCTCGAGGCACATTGGTCACCGCGAGGGATATGTCCGCAACATCCGTGTGCGGCCCATGGGACAGGGACTCGACCTCTTCGGCCTGAGACGCGATGGCAGCGAATTCCCCGTCGAGATCAGCCTCAGTCCGATCGATGAGGGAAAACGTGTGCTCACTGCCGCGGCGATCCGCGATGTGACAGATCGCAAACGGGTCGAAGCGGAGCTCATTGTCGCCCGCGAATCGGCCGAGCACGCGCGGGCCGCTGCTGACCTGCAGCGCGAGATCGCCGATGAGGCCCGGGAGGCCGCCGACAGGGCCAACCTGAGCAAGAGCCGATTTCTGGCGACCGCGAGCCATGATTTGCGCCAGCCATTACAAACGCTCGCGCTCCTGAATGGCGCCCTGCGCAGAATCGATACCGACCCCGATAGTGCCGAAGCGCTTACGCACCAGGAACAGGCCATTGGCGCCATGTCGCGGCTGTTGAACGCCCTTCTGGATATCAGCAAGCTCGAATCTGGCGCAATCAAGCCCGAGCCGACAGACTTCGTCGTCGCCGGCATATTCGAGGAGTTACGCCGGGAGTTTGCCAACCTGGCGGCCAAGAAGGGGCTCAGCTTCGAAGTGCAGCACTCCCAGGATTGCGTCCATAGCGATCCGTCGCTGGTCGAGCAGATCCTGCGCAACCTCGTCGCGAACGCCGTCAAGTACACCCGCCAGGGTTGGGTTCGCATCCGCTGCCTGCAAGAGAATTCCTTGGTGAGACTCGAGGTCGCGGACACGGGTATCGGCATTCCGGCCGACCAGCTTCCCTTCATCTATGACGAGTTTTATCAGGTCGGGGTTCCAACCAACAGCTCGCGCGAGGGATACGGACTGGGGCTGAGTATCGTGCAACGGCTGGTCAAGCTGTTGAACCTGACATTGGATGTACGCTCCGAGGTGGGCAAAGGTTCGGCCTTCTCGCTCGTCATTCCTGCCAGCCGGCAGCGGCCCAGCGCCTCTGTTGGGCAGGTGCGCCAGGAGCCGGCACGCCGTGAGCCCGTCGCGAAATCACGCGTGCTGCTTGTCGAAGACGACGTGGCGGTGCGCGACGCTACTCGACTTCTTTTGAAGGTTGAAGGTTACCAGGTCTTTCCCGTCGCATCGCTCGCGGAAGCACTCGAAAAAGTGCGCGAGGTCGAGGGTGTCGACCTGATCGTGACGGACTACCACCTGGGCGATGGCGAGACTGGAATCCAGGTCATCAAAGCACTAAGGGAAGCCCTGGGAACAACCCTGAAAGCGGTGCTCATCACGGGCGACACCTCGACGGCTATCAAGGATTTACCGAGCGACCCCTCTCTGCGCGTGGCCAGCAAGCCCATCAAAGCCGAAGAGCTCCTGGGCATGCTCAGAGCGCTGCTCACGGGCTGACCCGCCGGCGGTATCGGACTTCACGTATAGCGCTCGCACCGGGGCTCTGGGAGAGTGGGCCCATGACGCAACTCATGCTCGACCCGGACGCGGACGAGACGCGCGAACACAGACAGTACGAATCATTGATTCGTGCGTGTCGTGCAATCCCACCGCTACGCACCGCGGTGGTACATCCCTGCGACGAAAGCTCGCTGGAGGCGGCCAAGGCCGCAGCCATCGGCAAGCTCATCGAGCCGGTGTTGGTCGGCCCGGAAGGACGCATCCGCGAGCTAGCCACCAGACTCCATTTCGACCTGACCCATATCGAGCTCGTGAACACGCCTCACAGCCATGCTGCCGCTGCGCAAGCGGTTGCCTTGGCCCGGGCTGGCGCGGTGAGCGCCTTGATGAAAGGCAGTTTGCACACTGATGAGCTCATGGCTCAAGTAGTGGAGCGCGATACGGGCATCCGGACAGCACGGCGCATCAGCCATGTCTTCATCATGGATGTGCCTACGTATCCGAAACCTCTTTTTATTACCGATGCGGCGGTCAATCTGTTTCCCACATTGGAGGACAAGGTCGATATCGTGCAGAACGCCATCGATCTCGCCCACGCCCTCGGCTTACCATTGCCGAAGGTCGCGATTCTGTCCGCGGTCGAGACGATCACGTCCAGGATTCCCTCCACTATCGACGCCGCGGCGCTTTGCAAGATGGCGGATCGCGGCCAGATCACCGGGGCCATACTCGACGGTCCATTGGCTCTGGACAACGCTATCAATCACGCGGCGGCGGCCATGAAAAGCATCAACTCAACCGTTGCCGGGGATGCGGACATCCTGTTGGTTCCGACGTTGGAGGCGGGCAACATGCTCGTCAAAGAGCTCACATTTCTCGCCAACGCCGATGCTGCCGGGATCGTACTTGGAGCACGTGTCCCGATCATCCTGACGAGCCGTGCCGATAGCGTTCGCGCTCGACTCGCAAGCTGCGCGGTCGCGGCGCTCTACACAAGACAGATCTATGTAGAACCTCGTATTCCCAGGCAACTTCATGCGGCGCACGCTGTCGGAGTTGGCGCAGATTCGCGCAAGACAGGAGAAATGACATGAGCATCGTTCGTTGGGAACCGTTCGGTGAAATCGATAGTTTGTTCAACCGGCTGATGCCGACCATGTTCAACCGTATGCCCTCTTCCCGTTTCGGGAGCGGCAACGGGGGTGGTATGGAATGGGCGCCATCGGCGGACATCAGCGAGACTGAAAAAGAGTACCTGATCCGCGCCGAGCTGCCGGCCGTGAAGAAGGAAGATGTGAGGGTGATGGTCGATGAAGGCATGATCACCATCGAAGGCGAGCGGAAGCAGCAGAAAGAGGACAAGAACGAGAAGATGCACCGCGTGGAGAGCTTCTACGGCCACTTTACCCGCAGCTTCTCTCTGCCCGATACAGTCGATGAGAATGCCATCCGCTGCGAAAGCAAGGACGGTGTCTTGACTGTCCACATTCCCAAGGTGCAGACCCCGAAACAACAGCCGAAACAGATCAAGGTCGACTGACACACTTGTCGACCTTTCAAGGGGGGCGACGATCTGCCGCCCCTCTCTTCCCGTAGCCAATCCGTCAGCCGTTCCGCTCCAAACCGGGGACGGGAACCGTGGGCGCGGGCTCGCGCTCGACCGGACATTGAAATCCTCGCGGCGTTACTACCAGCACGTCGCATCCTACTGAGTCGAGCACCTGCTCCGCCTTGTGCCCAAGCAGACCCCGCTGCGCGTACGTACGCGACAGAGCGCCCATGACGATCGCGTCGGCTCGGGCGTCGCGAGCGAACTGCGGCAGCGTATTCTCAACGAGGCCGGGCTCGAAATGTATGTTCTCGCCCCGAACGTTGTGACGCTCCGCTAGATCACGAACCCGCGCGTGTACCTTGGCGCGGTGAGCGCGCTGCCGCTCGGATTCGAGGCTGGTCCCGGCATTTGCGTCGGCGTGATACAAATGTACCGGCTCGTCCGCGAGCGCGTATGCAAGCGTCTTGGCGGCGGTAACAATCGACTCATCGAGCTCCTCCGGCACTTCATAGGCATGCAACGGATCGATGGCCGCTACGACACAACCCTTCATGTAAACCTCGGGTGTCTTCAGCAGCAACAATGGGCACGGGCAAGTCTCGATCAACCGGGCCTCGCGGTAATGTAATGTGCGCCGTCCGATGTCTCCCGCGCTCCGCGTCGGCAATATGAGAAGATCCACTTCACGACGCAGTACCTGACGAACCACTGCTTCGTAGACCGGGTAATCCCAGCGCACGCTGGATTGCGTGGTCACGGTCTGCTCACGCAGTCTATCGGCCTGCATTTCCAGGCGTCGGTAGGCATCCTCGATGCGAGCAGCAATCACCGCATCCACCGGCACCTCGCCGAGTCCAAGACTTACAACATCCGGCTCATATATCGACGCGAAGAGCTCAACCTCAGCTTCCAATCCGCGTGCGATGCGGCCGACACGATCGATCACGCTCGTAGGAACGTAATCGACGTTTGCAACCACAAGCATGACACGACGCCAGTTCATATCATTTCTCCTGCCACCAGCCGCCGCCGAGCGCGACGTACATCAATGATCGCAGTCCAATGATCGCGAACGGCGGGCCACCGGGTAATCCGCAATAAGCGCGTTCAGCTACGCATTTGCCACGATGTGCGGATGCATCAGTCACCGCATCCTATGGCTCAAGAACTATGGCTCACGAATGGAGAAACCGACTATGCAACTGAGCTCATTCTGTATGCTGAACGTCGAGTGCTGCAGCCCCAGAACGACGGTGCTGGAGGCAGCGCATATCATGCGCCGTAAGCACATTGGCGATCTAGTGGTGGTCGATGACGACGAGGCCAAGCCCTCACCGCTGGGCGTTCTTACCGACCGCGACATAGTCGTGGAGGTCCTCGCGAAGGGATTGGATCCCGCGGTCACACCGGTGGGCTCGGTGATCCGCACCCCGGTAGTCGTGGCCGACGAATCGGACGACTCCGCTCAGGTGTTGGAACGAATGCGGGCCCATGGGGTGCGCCGGATTCCGGTCGTCGGCGCCAGGGGTAAGCTGACGGGTATCGTGACTGTGGACGACATGCTCAAGCGGCTTGCAGCCGACGCGGCGCTTTTGACCGAAATCGTCTCCCAGGAACAGAGCCACGAGACCAGAACGCGGCGTTAGATATCGAGGGTCGAACATGAAAACTGACACAGCAATCAAGCATGACGTCGAGGCGGAGTTGCACTGGGAACCGCAAGTCGAAGACACGGACATCTCCGTCAAGGTCAACAATGGCGTGGTAACACTGACGGGTTTTGTCGGTAGTTACGCACAGAAGTATCGCGCCGCCAACGCCGCCAAGCGTGTTACAGGCGTGACGGCACTGGCCAACGACATCGAAGTGCGCCTGACACCCGGAGAAGGCATCCCTGATCCGCAGTTGGCCCGGGATGCCATCGCGGCCCTGAAGGCGGACCTGCCCATTTCCTGGGAGGAGATCAAACCGACCGTACAGAACGGCAAGATATCGCTCGAAGGCACGGTGGAGTGGCACTATCAGCGCGAGCGTGCCGAACAGGCGATGCACAACCTGCGTGGCGTAGTGAGTGTGCGGAACTCGATCCGGGTGAAGCCGCGTGTTGCCGCCAATGGGCTGAAGGACAAGATCGCCGCCGCTTTCCGGCGCAACGCGCAGATCGATGCCGACTCGATCTCGATCGAGGAGCACCACGGTGAGATCACCTTGCGGGGTAACGTACATTCCTGGGCGGAGCGCGAACAGGCCTACAGCGCGGCATGGGCTGCACCGGGGGTCACGCACGTGAGCAATGAAATCAACGTCGTGAGTTGAGGCTCATCGAGACCCGGACCGCATCGGCTTGCGGTGCGGTCCGGGAGTTTGCGCATGAAAGCGCAGAGGGTTCGTCATGGCAGCGAGTTTCTTCGCACTCCACGAAAGCCGCGATCTTGCCCTCATGGTGAGTCAGCACGCGGATTTGCCGCTGGCGCCACTGGAGGAGCGCGATTTCGAAGGCGGCGAATTCAAGTTACGGCCTCTCGAGCCCGTCCGCGACCGTACGACCTTCGTTCTCCAGTGTCTTGCGGGTACCGCGGAGACTTCAGTCTGCGAGCGTCTCGTGAGACTTCTGTTTCTGATGCATGGCCTTCATGATGCAGGCGCAGTGCGGCGGATTGCACTCCTGCCCTACCTCACGTTTGCCCGCAAGGATCGCCGCACACAGAGCCGCGATCCGGTCAATTCGCGTTACATCGCGCAAATGCTCGAATCGGCGGGCGTCGAGCGGGTCGTCACGCTCGACGTCCACAATCCGGCTGCACTCGACAATGCTTTCCGGGTGCCCATTGACCATCTGTCCGCCCTGCCGATGATGGTCGATTATTTCGCGACCCGCTTGGCCGGAGCGCAGTTGACTGTGGCTTCTCCGGATATCGGCGGAGTCAAACGCGCGCAGATCTTTCGGGAGCTCCTCGAAGCAAGACTCGACCGAAGCGTCGATCTGGCGTTCTTCGAGAAACGGCGGACACAAGGAGTTGTTTCGGGGAACGCTCTGATCGGCGCCGTCAAAGATCGTACCGTCATCGTAATCGACGACCTCTGCGCGACGGGTAACACCCTGATCCGCGCGGCGGAGATGTGCAATCGCGCCGGCGCGGAGTCGGTATACGCCGCCGTGACGCACGCACCTTACGCGCCAGGTATTGCGGCCTTGGTCGCCGCTGAAGTCCTTGCCGGAGTCGTAACTACCGACAGCGTGGGGCCGTTAGCGGTGTCTGGCGGCGGCAAGCTGACGGTCTTGTCGATCGCGCCGCTGTTCGGGGAGGTCGTGCAACGAATGTTGTCCGGGCGTCCGATCGCCCCTTTGTTACAGCGCTGGCCGGTCTGACGGGGACGCTGCCGCCCAGGCATTGCGTAAAGTACGTATCGGCCTGCGGACAGCTCCGTATTGGCCGTTTTGGGCGCCGCAGCGACACTCTCCCTACCAGAACACCTCATTGCGCGCCTGGAGAAAGCCATGAAAGAACGAGCACCGCACGTTTGCGTGGTGGATGATGACGCCGGGGTCCGCAGCTCGCTGCGCCTGCTGCTGAAATCGCTCGGGCTGGCCGCGACCGCTTATGACTCGGCCGCCAGCTTTCTCGCTGCCTACGATCCCGAGCAGCCCGGGTGCCTGCTGCTCGATATCCGCATGCCTGGAATGAGTGGCCTCGAGCTGCAGCAGGTCCTCAATCAGCGGGGCTCGTTGACTCCGACGATTTTCATCACGGGCCACGGAGACGTGCCGATGGCCGTCGAGGCGATACGGCAGGGTGCATTCGACTTTCTGCAGAAGCCCTTCCGCGATCAGCAGCTGATCGACTGCGTGCAGCGGGCCATCGCCAAAGACCGGTCCATTCGCGATCAGTTGCGCTCCCACGAGGAAATTCAGCGCCGCCTGGACTCCCTGACCGCACGGGAGCAAGAGGTCCTGGAGCTCGTCACGGAAGGCGCCCCGAACAAGATCATTGCCCACAAACTGGGTATCAGCCAGAGGACCGTCGAGATCCATCGCGCGCGGGTCATGGAAAAAATGAATGCCGGCTCGCTGGCCCAACTGGTTCATATGACACAGCGCACCCCCGCCCGGAACGTGGTGCATTCGTAACTGGAGGGATCTCTCATGCGCTCCATTCGCCGCATTCTCATCGCGATCAAGGATTACGAGGCCAAGACCACGCCCGCACTCGCCAAGGGCATTCAGCTGGCGCGCGCGTTGGGCGCGCGAGTCGAGCTCTTTCATGGAATATCGACGCCTCTTTACGTCGACGGTTACGGGTCATTCGCCATCGAGCTGCCGCAAGTCGAGCAGTCCTTGCGATCGCGTGTGTTGTCTCAGCTCGAAAAGCTAGCTGCCAAAGTGCGTAGGTCCGGCCTCGAGGTCTCGGTGGCGGCGGAATGGGACTTCCCCGTCTACGAAGCCATCGTCCGGCGCGCCAACCAGATAGGCGCCGATCTCATCGTCGCGGATCAGCACGCGGGACGGCATAAAGTGGCGGGACTGTTGCATCTGACCGATTGGGAGTTGTTGCGCTTGAGTACGGTCCCGGTACTCCTCGTAAAAACCTCGGGCGCTTATGATCATCCGGCTGTGTTGGCGGCGCTCGATCCGGGTCACTCGTACTCCAAGCCGGCCGGATTGGATCAACGTATTCTGGCCGCGAGCTCGACCCTGTCCCGCGCTCTGCATGGCACTCAACACGTGCTCCACGCATACGTGCCGTTTCCCTACATGGCCGACCCCGAGACGATGATCAACCGGGAGACCGTGGATCGTCTGAAGGAGGAGGCAACCGCAGCCGCGCAGAAGGCGCTCGATCGGGAGCTGCGAGCCGTGCGGATTCCGAAGGACCGCCGCCATGTCGTGGGCCGACATCCGGCGGATGCGATTCCGGAAACGGCCCGCGCGATACACGCCTCGATCGTTGTCATGGGAGCGATCTCGCGTTCGGGTCTCAAGCGTTTGTTTATCGGTAACACGGCGGAGCGAGTGCTCGACCTGCTCTCCTGCGACATTCTGGTCGTGAAGCCCGCCCAGTTCGCAAACCGGGTGCCACGCGGACGTCGCGGGCCGCGGGTGATGGCAGTCACACCGGCGCCCATGTCGTTTTAGGCCGTACATCAGGAGCCAACATGACGCGACGCTATATCCGCTTCTTTGACGAGATCGGGATCGAGGATGTGCCACTGGTTGGCGGGAAAAATGCGTCGCTCGGGGAAATGTACCGCAATCTGTCCGCGCAGGGAGTCGCGGTTCCCAACGGCTTTGCCATAACGGCGGAAGGCTATCGCCATCTGCTCGAACAGGCCGGAGCGCTGGGACCGCTCCACGAGGCATTGGACGACCTGCGGATGGATGATGTCGCGGAGCTCGCACGGCGCGCACGCCGGGCGCGCGAGATCGTCTATGGCGCGATCCTGCCTGAAGACCTCAGAACAGAAGTCCTCGCTGCCTATCGGACTTTGCGCCAACAGTACGGCGAGCACATCAGCCTGGCCGTCCGCAGCTCGGCAACGGCCGAGGATCTGCCCACCGCGAGTTTTGCCGGCCAACAGGAAACCTATCTCAACATCACCGGGGACGATAGCCTGCTGGAGGCGTGCAAACGCTGCTTCGCCAGCTTGTTCACCGATCGCGCGATTCATTACCGCATCGATCAGGGGTTCGATCATTTCAAGATCGGATTGTCGATCGGGGTCATGAAAATGGTGCGCTCGGACGTGTCCGCGAGCGGTGTCATGTTCACTCTCGACACGGAAACCGGATTCCGTGACGTCGTGTTCGTCACGGGCGCCTACGGTCTAGGAGAGAATGTCGTCCAGGGAGCCGTCGACCCGGACGAGTTCATGGTCTTCAAACCCACATTCGAGCGCGGCGCGCGGGCGGTGTTGCGCAGGACTCTCGGGAGTAAGGAGTTGAAGATGGTCTATCGCGAGGGCGGCACACGCGAAGCCACACGCAATGTGCCCACCTCACAAGCAGAACGCGAGCGCTATTGCATCGATGACGAAGATGTCCTGACCCTCGCCGATTACGCCATCAAGATCGAGCGGCACTACAGTCGCAAAGCGGGCCATCCGGTGCCGATGGACATCGAATGGGCCAAGGACGGCGTGGATGGACGCCTCTATATCGTACAAGCCCGGCCCGAAACCGTAGCGGCCAACAAACGCGGCAACGTTCTCGAGGAATACATCCTCGCCGGGTCGGCAAAAGCGCTGGTTACGGGGCGCGCCGTCGGCACCCGTATTGGAACTGGCGCCGCACACGTCATCCCCAGCGCGGCACAGATTGCCGACTTCAAACCTGGCGAGGTGTTGGTCACCGATATCACCACGCCGGATTGGGAGCCGGTAATGAAGCAGGCTGCGGCGATCGTCACCAACCGGGGCGGACGCACCTGTCATGCGGCG
>Ga0207667_10009031_pt1 | contig 11789 bp, 8 predicted proteins | sample KBSCornC52_FD_184301 | JGI IMG/M metagenome (GOLD analysis project Ga0207667, IMG submission 184301) | Corn rhizosphere microbial communities from Kellogg Biological Station, Michigan, USA - KBS Corn C5-2 (SPAdes) (version 2) | ecosystem: Host-associated > Plants > Roots > Rhizosphere > Soil ...
CGCAATGAAGCTGGCGGGCGTCTGGCCCAGATGTTCCAGCACATGGCTGAGCAGGACTTCGTCGACCGAACTGTCCGCCCAGGGCCAGGGAAGTGTTTCAAGGTCCCAGGTCAGGTCGGGATCGCCGAATTTGTCGACGTTGCAATAGCCTGGAAGCATCTGGCTGCCGCAGCCAAGGTTCAGCTTCACGGGGGACGTCCGATCCGTCGGCTTTCAATATTGTCCAAGAAATCGCCTCAATGCCTTGGCTGCCGCACCGCAATAAAGGAAATCTGTTCCCCCGTTGCGGTCTTCTGGTCGAAGCTGTTTTGCAAGCTTGTCCGGGCCGGCAGGGCACCCTTGAAGAAGGTGCCATAGAGTTTCTGCACCTTGTCCAGATCCTTGATATCGCGGACATAGACTGTCGCCTGCACGACGTCCGAAAAGTCCATATCCGCTTCCTGCAGATCATCCAGCAGATTGCGCATGGTCTGGCGCAACTGCAGTTCGACATCCTGGGTCACGATCCCCTGGTCCGGAATGAACCCGCTCTTGCCGGACATGTAATAAGTGTCCCGGTACAGGATTCCCGGGCTGGCGGTGGGGCTGGGCGGCATGTTCCTGGGCCGGATGGACTTGCGCTGGGAAAGATCGGCGCCGGCAATGACGGTAAAGACGATATGCACGCCCGCCGGCAAGGCCGCTACTTCGATGGTGCCGCGACCGGGCGTGTTGCCGAACTCGAAATAGCTCGCATAGACCTTGTTCATGGCCGTCACCGGCGCCTGTTGCAACTGGCCGTTATGCGCAATGACGTTGGATGTGCCCTGCGGTGTCTCGGGGCTGGCCATATAGGGATTTGTCCAGAGCACATTGGCCATGGTCATGTTGGCGGCCTTCAGGACGGCGCCGACATTGTCCAGGCTCTGTTTCACCTCGTCTGAATAATCAGCCGGCAGCTTGCCGGTTCTGGGATCGGCGCCGCTCTGGGCCGAGATATAAAGCACGTCATCCACCTGAATGCCGGCGGGATCGGTGGAACGGCCATGGGGCCATCCTGCCGGGGTGATGACCTGGCGCCGGGCGCCGCCGCCCACCGCGATGGCGTTGATCTGAACTCTTTCACCGCCCGGCAAGCCTGCGACCACCAATATCGTGCGTGCCGGAGGGTTGGCGCCGATGGATTTCCAATAGACATCGTTCATCGCCGCGATGTCTTCGGTGCGGGTGACATAGACCTGCACCCACACGAGATTGCCCAGGTCCATGCCTGAGGCCTGCAGCACCTCGCGCACATGGGCGAGAGACTGTTTGACCTCCTGCGGAAAGGACGCCGGCAGACTGCCGTCGCTGCCCCGGCCATCCTGGGCGGCGACATACAGCGTCTTGCCGGCCAGCACGCCGTCGCTGGAGGCCGTCGCTGTCCGCCCCGCCACTTTGATGACCTTGTAAGCGCCTCCTTGCGGCTGCGCCTGCGCCCCGCAGGTGACGAAGAAAGCTCCCAGCACCAGAGCCAGGATCTTTGCGGCGCGGCCTTGCCTGCTGGATCTCATCTTCGTCCTTCAGCTTCGAGCGACGGCAAAGCATCGGCGGCGAATGCCGCCTTGTCCAGATACTCGCGTCTTCCTCCCGCATGCTCCAAAGAAAAAAGGGCCCTCCGTTTCCGAAGGGCCCCTGTTTCTGGTCGTCTCTCGATCAGTAGTTGAGACGCACGCCGACGCGGAACATGCGGCCGATCACGTCATAGAGGACCTGATTGTTGTCCTGCTGGCCGATATCGGGCGGCCGGATGTTCGTGACGTTGTCGATCTTGGTGTAGATCTGGGTCTTGGGACTCATATTCCAGTGCAGACCGAGGTCGAAGTAGAACATCGAATCGACCTTGTTGTAGTTGATCGTCGGCCATTGAATTGTCGGCGCCGGGCAACTGCCGGGATTGCAAACAATGTAGTTGCGGTTCTGTGTCGTGACGCCTGGCGAATCCCAACGCTCCGTCAGGTCGAAGCCCCAGACGTCGTTCGCATAACTCTGCGTTTCGAGAATCTTATAGTTGAAGACGTCGCCGCCGAACTGGGTGTAGGTCTGGCCGTTGTTGCCGGCGTTCACCGCACCTGCCAGTTCCTGATTCTGCTGGGTACCGGGAATGCCCGAGCTGAAAGTGAACTTGCTGATGTGGTTGATCAACGACCGGAAGGTGAAGCTGCCCGGAACGTCGTAATCCTCCAGGTCGAAGGAATAGGACGCTTCGAGATCGAAGCCGTCGGTCACCATGGTCGCGGCATTGAACGGCTGGGCGATGATCTGAATGACGTTGTTGGGATCGGTGACAAGGCCCGGCTGGGCAAGGGTTTGGGGCTGGCCGTTTGCCGTTCTGATCGCGGTCTGCGCACACCAATTGCCGAACGGGATCGTCCCCGTTGTCTGGAAGAAGCACTGGTCCTCGATATTCTGGGTGCCATAGCTGAAAATGGCCTTGGCCAGACCGATGCGGTAGTAGTCGATCGAAGCCTGGAAGCCCGGCAGGAACTCGGGCTGCCAGACGATGCCGGCTTCCGTCGTGTAAGACCTCTCCGGCTTCAGACCGAGGTTGCCCGCGGTGACACCGATAATGTTGTGGTTTCTGTCGGAAGCAAGGAAGTCGTTGTTGAAGCTGCCGTTGGCGCCCACCGGCGGCGGCTCCAGTTCCGACAGGTTCGGGGCGCGAATGTCGCGGGATTGCGTCGCGCGGAAGCGAATGCCCGGAATGGGTGTCTCCCAGGTCAGACCGACCTTCCAGGTATTGGCGTCACCGGCGGTCGAGTACCGCGCGTGGCGGCCCGCGATATCGGCGTCGATCTTGCCCCAGAAATTGTCGTTGAGCAGCGGGACACCGAATTCCACGAACACCTCGTTCACGTGGTAGGTGCCGCGGCCGTTCTTGTAGTTACCGGCATTGTAGGCGCCGAGCGGTCCCCAGGTGGTCAGGCCGCAATCGATGAAGGGATCGGTGCAGGGTTCGTTGACCGTGGGTGGGGTGGACGCCGTCACGCCGGCCGCATAGGGATCGGAGCGCTGCGAATAATGCTCCTCGCGATAGGCGTAACCAGCCGCGACCGCAACCGGACCGGCCCAGTCGCTGAACGGCGATCCGTTGATGCTGAAGTCGAAGGATTCCTGGCGGTTGGTCTGGATCGAGCTGATGTGCTGATTTTGACCGGCCGGGACTTGCTGGTTGTCGAAATAGGCCTGCGCCGCCGGATTGATCGGATCGACGCCGAAGGGATTGAACGGCACGCAGCCGAAGGTTTGGGCGATGGTGTTGCGGCAGACGATGTTGCCGCCCGCATTGACCACCGCGTCCTGCGCCAGGTTGAAGCGCGAGAGCAGCGTGTTATCCGGTTGTCCCGTGGCGGGATTCACCGGGGTGTTCGACAGCGGCATATTGTAGATCTTGACGCTGGTGTTGCCTTCGCCGTGCTCGAAATAGGAATTCCAGTTCCATTTGCTGCCGAACATGTCGAAGACGCCGTCACCGCCCACCACGAAGCGGCGGGTCTGGCGGAAGATGTGCATGTTCTGGTCGGTCAGGATATTGGCCCAGTTGCTGCCGAAAGGTACGCCCTGGCCGTTATCGAAGATGTTTTTGCCGGTTGCGGTGGGATAGGCGGCCAAGCACGCGGCTTGCGTCTGCGCCGCGGTCAAGCCAACGCCGAACAGGTTGGTGCCCGGCAGATAGGCGTTATCGCAATGGATGAAGCCCGATTTGTCGGAATTGCCCTGGGCCGGCGTGTTCTCGGTGCGAACGCCCGAATAGGTCAGGGTGGCGTAGACTTCCGTGTCCGGCGTCAGGTCATAGGACGCGCGCATATACACGCTGCCGCGGGTCAGCGGGTTGATCAAGCCTTGCGTGAATTCACGGGTGTCGACCGTGTCGCCCGGCGCGGTGGGGGTGCCGAAGCAGATGCCGCCGATGGCGCCGACCAGCGCGCCGGTGGCAGTTCTGGTGCAGCCGCCGGCGAGGGGTTGGGGATAGGCGACGCTGTTGGAGCCGAAGGTCATGCCGGCCTTGGGACCGCTTTGAACCAGGCCATAGGCCGCAAACTGGGTCTGCATTCTCAGCGGACCGTAGAAAGACTGCGGCTGGCCGGCCGGGGTCTGGGAGGGCGTGCTGCCGTAGCTGGCCGTGCCCGACGTGCGCGAGAGATCGCGGCCGCCAATATTGCCCGGCAGGGCCGTGTGCTGCGTGCTCTGCGGATAGCGCGGCAGCAGACCGTCATTGTAGCTGTATTCGACAGCCGTTTCGAAGTGCCCCCGGCCACCGGCAAAGGACGTGCCCGCCGCGGCCTGGAAGGTCACATTGCCCATGTCGCCGTAGCCGGAGAGACCGGCCACCGCGTTCATCTTGAAGCCTTCGAACTTCTTGTCGGTGACGAAGTTGACCACGCCGGCCACCGCGTCCGAACCCCAGGCGGCCGATGCGCCGCCGGTCACGATGTCCACGCGCTGGATCAGCATCTGCGGCATCTGGCTGACGTCCACGGTGCCGTTCAGGTTGGCGGCGACAAAACGCTGATTGTCGATAAGAACCAGGGTGCGCAGGGGCGAGAGACCGCGCAGGCCGATGGCCGACAGGCCGATCAGGCCGTTGGAGGTCGTGCCCGCCTGGGCGGCGGCGCCAGTGGAGCCCTGCACGGCAGGCAGGTTGGTCAGGGTGTCGAAGACGCTGGGCTTGGCTTGCTGTGCAATATCCGCGGCGCCGATGACGGTCGTCGGCGTCGGTGCGTCAAAGCCTGCCGCCTGCAGACGCGTGGAGGTGACGGTAACCTGCTCCACATTCTCCTGCGCCATCGCGGCGCCCGCGCTGAGCGCCAAAATCGCAGCACCACCAGCAAGACGCGCGCGCGTCTTCGTAAAACCAAAAATCATAAAGGGGCCCCCTATTAGGCTATCGTTATAGTTAGATTTGAACTCACATGGTGTGCGCTCACAAGAGCGCAAACTGGTGTTCGGGGCAGCAAATCGGGGTAAATGACAAAACGTCGTCCGCATGTTGCTATTGGGTACCAGTGTATACATGACGTAGTTGTCACGCCTATTTATGAATGTTCTGTAGGGGGTTAGGCCGGATGGCGACAGCAAAACCCGTGCGGTTCACCAGCGCCGAGGCCGCGCGCAGATATCTGGAAAAGCTGCTGTGGCGGGAGGGGCCGGTCTGTCCTCATTGCCGAGTCGCGGGCCAGGCAACCGCCCTCAAAGGCAAGTCCACGCGGCCTGGCGTCTACTGGTGCAATGCCTGCAGGAAGCCGTTCAGCGTGACCGTGGGCACCATCTATGAGCGCTCGCACATCCCGTTGAACAAGTGGCTCTACGCCAACCACCTGCTTTGCGAGAGCGCGAAGGAGATGTCCGCGCGCCGGCTCGCTCGCATGCTTGGCGTTTCCTACAAGACCGCCTGGCACATGATGCAGCGTATCCGGGCGGCCATGTCTTCCGATCCTGCGGCTGAACCCTCGCCGATGTCTTGATGGATTACTGCCCCGCGCCTGCAAGCTCTTGCGAATCTTCCGGCGCTTTCGGACTCGCCTTTCCCTTTGCCTTCATCTCATCGTGCGGCTTGGGCGGTGTTTTCAGCATCCGCAGCAGAACTTCGTCTTCGCGCTTCTGACTGTATGATTTCGACAAACAATCCCCCCGGATTGCGGCCCGGGAAAAGCCTAGCGCTCCCGTCGAAGAAACGCCACGGGATCGCGCTCTGAAAGCAGGGCAAGCAGCACGGGGACTACCGCGCAGGCTTTGCGGCCGCGGATGTACCGGCATTGACCTGCTGCTGCGGCTTGGGCGGCGAGGCTTTCAGCGGCCTCGATTGCCGATAGAAATCCTGCATCCAGGGCGGGATGCCATCGGCGTCCTCGCCTGGATAATGCTGGCGATACAGGGTCTTGCGGAAATAATCGGCGCTGGGCAGATCATCCAGCAGGCTTTCCATGATGCCGACGGCATCCTCCGTCGTGCCGGGTGGAACCAATTGCGGCACACGGGTCTCGGTCCCCCGGATGACCGCCAGCCTGGTCTCATCGAAGGCGATCTTGCGGTCTTCCTCCGCCACCAGCTTGGGCACGCTCATCGGCCTGTCGGGATCGACCACATAAGCTGACGCCATCCGGATGCGATAGGCGGTGGAGATGCCGTCATACTTGCCGGTCTTTTCGTTGTACATGCCGTCGGCATTGCGGCGCAGGGCGTAATAGAGCGCGACATGATCTTCGTGCTCGCGGATGCCCTGCTGGCCGCCATCCTGGGCGAAGGTGTTCTCGGCATAAAGATCGCGCCAGTTGCGATAGCCCCCGATCAGGCCCGTGCCGCTATGACCGTCGGGCGCAATGTCCAGCCTGATCTTGCCTTTGCTGAAGTTGGTGTCGCCGGTCTGGTCGTAGAACCAGGCGATGCGCGGGGTGTGCAGATGCTCGACCTGTTCGCTCTCCACCAGCCCGTTCCTGACGGTGGCTTTCAGCTTGGTGTACTGGGCCGATTTCAGGATGCGATAGGAATAATCCAGGGCGATATTGTTCCGCGCATCCCTGACGATCTTGTCGGGCGAAAAACCGATCTCGACCGTGGCGTCGCTGTCATTCATCGGGTCCTGATTGCCCGAAATGCGGATGACCATCGTATAGAGGCCTTCCTGCATCTTGTCGTTGGCGCGCAGGTCCAGGGTGGCATTGCCATTGCCGCGCCAGGGCGCATCACAGCCCCAGGCGCGGTAGAGCGCATTGTCTATGCCTTTTTCCCCTTCGGGGCTGACAAAGTCACCGGCCTTGATCTTGCCGTCCAGATTGAAGCCATCGCCGATGCGGCCGGTGACCTGCGGCTGGCCGGGATCGTCGGCAGCCCATGGATTGACGTAAGTTTCTATTTCCTTCTTGTAGCCGCGCCGCGACAGCGCGCGGTCCCAGATGTAGAAGCGGGTGAGGTTGGGCGCCCGGACATTGTCCAGCCCCGGCGGCGCCGAGATCCAATCTATTTCCTGCTGCGAGCGCCACTTCTGGCGGGCCACGGCGATCTTGGTCCGGTCGTCGCTGGCAAAATGCACCGAACTGCCGTGGGGGCAATCCACCCCCGGCTCGATCTCGGCATTGCGGTTGAAATCGGCGCGCCCGCCATAGTGGAAGGCATATTCATAGGCGCCCACGACGAAGCCGCGCACCCAGGGCGCTGCCGCCGCCGGCTGCGTCACGCCGCCGGCCATGGTCAACGCCATGGCCGAAACCAGAAGACGCTGTCGCAGGATCATCGACCGCTACTATACGCCCCTTCGACCATCGGCACATGGCCCCACCCTGCGTTTTTGGGTAGGCGGCGGGAGATGCAACGCGTTACGGCGTGCCCGGCTTGTAGCCCGGACCGCGCAGCACCTGGCCGGGCAACGCGTTGGTGGGCTTGCCGTTCGCCACCACCGCCTGGCCATTCACCAGGACCCAGGCAATTCCCTTCGAATACTGGGCCGGGTTTTCATAGGTCGCCATGTCCTTGATCGTGGCGGGATCGAAAACCACCACATCGGCCTTCATGCCCTGCCGCAGCAGACCGCGATCGGCCAGCCCCAGCTTGTTGGCCGCCTGGGACGTCATCTTGCGGACCGCTTCCTCGATCGTGAAGACGTGCTTCTCACGCACATATTCCGCGAGCAGCCTGGTGCTGCTGCCGAAGGAACGCGGATGGGGGCTGCCGAAAGAGGTGTGCACATCGGCCGGCAGGGCGATGCCGTCCGAACCGATATCCATCCAGGGATTGTTCAGCATCTGGGTGACGATCGCCGCCCGCTTGCCGGTGGGCATCCCGATCTGGAAACCCTCGCCCTTCATCTTGACCAGAATGTTCAGCAGCGCCTCTTGCGGCGTCACGTGCATCTCGGCGGCGATTTTGGGCAGCAGCTTGCCGTCGAAGGCCAGATTCATCGACGCCACCTTCAGGGTCGAAAAATCGTGGTCTTTCATTTCGGCCAGGATGCGGGCGCGGGTGTCGGGCTTTTGCAGCCGCGCCACGATGGCGGCAGAATCGCCTTCCTGCGCCCAGGCCGGCAGCGATTGGGTCAGATAGGTCCATCCCGTTTCGTAAGGATAGGAATTGCCGGTGATGTCCACGCCGTCGGCGCGCGCCTGCTGGACATCGCGTATAAAATCGTCGGGATCCATCCCGGCGCTGGCGCCAAGATGGAAAATTTCCACCGGGATATGGGCGCCCTTGGCGATCGCGATCGCTTCCTTCAGGCCGGTGTCGCGGGGCGCGCCGGGGGCGACGTTGCGGATATGGATGGTGAAGATGCCCCCATAGTTGCCGGCCACCTTGCACAGTTCGATCAGCTGGGCGGTGTTGAAGAACATGTTCGGCACATAGGACATGCCGTTCGACAGGCCGAAGGCGCCCTCTTCCATGCCCTGCCGGATCAATTGCTTGATCTTGTCCATCTCCGCTGCTGTGGGCTGGCGGTTCTGGTATCCCATAACCGAGGCGCGCACCTGGCCGGCCCCGACATAGGAGGCGACATTGGGGCCGATGCCTTTTTTCTGCAGATAGGAGAAGAACCCACCCAGGGTGGTCCAGCTCCGCTTGACCGGCGGCGTCACCATCATGGGATCGTCCACCGCGGGCCCAAGCACCGGACCGGCCGAAAGATGCTCGCCCATGACTTCGGTGGTGACGCCCTGGGTCACCTTGCTCAATCCTCGGCCATCGAGAGACAGGCCGAATTCGGAATGGGAATGCATGTCGATGAAGCCGGGCGAGACCACCTTGCCGGTGGCGTCAATCACCCGCTTGGCCGTCACGGGCGCGCGGCCGACGTAAGAGATCTTGTCGCCGGTGATGGCGACATTGGCCTGAATCCAGGGGCCGCCGGTGCCGTCCACGACATGGCCGTTCTTGATCAGGATATCGGCTTGGGTACCGGGCGGGCTTTGCGCTTCGACCGTCGCCGCACCTGCCAGGACGAAAAGAGCAAGGGCTGCACCCTGCCGACCGAGAGTCTTCTTCCGTGTCGCCATCACGCACCCCATTATTGTCGCCCGCCAGCGCACAGTCTGTTGAGGAAAGATCGGCGTTGCAACTCTGCTCTTCCGGTTTCAGGCGCCCGCGGTTGTCCGAGAGTGTGATTTTGGGTAGGCCGGCGCCATTGACGGCTGTGCCCCAACTGATGCCAACTTGCGTTGTTCCGGCTTGGGGTAGGCAAATTGGACCGTCGGTATTTATTGAAGAATTCGCTTGCCGGGCTTGTCGGCCTGGGCGCTGCAACATCGTCCACCGCAACCGCGCAAACATCGGCTGTGCCGCTGATGGACCGCCCGCCAAAGTTGCTGCCAATCCGGGCGCATCCCGACCGCATCTACGACATCAAGTGCTGCATCCGGCCGTTCCGCACCAAGGGCCCGCGCCTGGACGTCGAGCATATCGGCGATGCCCTGGTGGTGCACAATTACGGCCATAGCGGCGCCGGCTGGTCCCTCTCCTGGGGTTCGGCAGATATGCAGGTGCAGAAGGCGATGGCGCGCAGCCCCAAAAAGATCGCGGTGATCGGCTGCGGCATCATCGGCATCACCTCGGCGATCATGGCGCAGCGCGCGGGCGCCCAGGTCACCATCTATACCCGCGAGTTGTTTCATCGCACCCGCTCGGTGCGCGCCAATGGCAGCTGGACGCCGGCTTCACACATGGCGCTGGCATCGGAAGCGCCCTCCAACCTCGGCGACACCTGGGAGCGCATGACCCGCATCTCCTGGAAGAATCTTCGCCAGTTCGTCGGCATGGCCGGCGATCCGGTGAAGTTTGCCGATCATTACTATCTCTCCGACACGCCGTTCGATGCGCCCCCACCGCCGCCGCCACCGAGCCCGGTGCCGATTCCCGAATATTATGAACTCGGCGACCGCGTCGGCGACATCACCGCCGCGCGTCAGACCCTGACGCCGGACATCAATCCCTTCCCGGTGAAATATGCCCAGCGCACCACCTTCCTGTTCTTCAACTTCAGCGAATATGGCCATGTGCTGATGAGCGAGTTTTTCGCCCGCGGCGGCAAGATCGTGATGCGCGACTTCCATTCGCCCAATGAACTGGCGCATCTGCCCGAGAAAGTGATCATCAATTGCCCGGGCTATGCGGCGCGCGATTTCTGGAAAGACAAGGCGATGGTGCCCCACCGCGGCCAGACCGAATGGCTGATCCCGCAGCCGGAAGTCAATTACGGCCTGACCTATCGCAATGTCGAAGCCCGCTCCAAGAGCGACGGCATCATGATGATCGACATCGGCCTGCCGGGAGGCCTGCCCAAAGGTTACGGCAACAGCAATGAAGTGCCAGATCGCGGGGAAGCCGAACGGGCGGTGCGCGTGATGGAAGAGCTTTTCTCCCGTTTTCCCGCCAACCCGGTCTAAAGGAGGACTGTCATGCGGCCGAACAAAATTTTGGTGGCAAGCGCTCTGGTTCTGGTGCTGGGCACCGCGGGCGCCCAGGCCCGCACCTCGATCTGGGATGGTGTCTATACCGACGCCCAGGCCGACCATGGCCGCACGCTCTACATGCAGAGCTGCGGCCGCTGTCACGGCGCCGATCTGTCGGGCACCTTTGAAATCCCGCCATTGATCGGCCGGTTCATGCCCTACTGGTCCGGTTCGACCCTGGATGCGCTCTTCGATTACGTCAGCACCGCGATGCCGCTGGATCATCCCGGCGCGCTGGGACCGGCGGCCAACGCCGACATCGTGGCTTTCCTCCTGAAGAGCAACGACATCCCGTCGGGGGCAAAGGAACTGAGTGCCGGCCAAATGAAGACCATCAATTTCGACCCGGCAAAGCCAGGCTCCAAGCGCGCGCAGAAATAGCGCCGTTTACCGCCTTTCTTCAGCTTGGCCATCGGGTTGCTCCCACGCCCCTATTTTGTTTCAATCGGAATGCAAGCGACCCGTGGCCTCGTCCCGTCGCCAGCGCAACGGGGAAATATCTATGCGTCGTATTTTTTGGTTATGTGTGCCGGCGATGCTGGTTCTGACAGTGCCGGCCGATGCGCGTCCCCGTGACGACGCCCTGGCAGGGACGCTTCGCTGCGGCGTCATTGCCGATTCCCGGCAATGGCTGGATTGCTTCTACGGCGCCGCCCAGCCGATGCGCGCCGCGCTGGGCCTGGCCCCTGCTCTCGCGGGCCAGATCAGCCTTGCCGCATCGCCACCCTCCGGCGGAGCGCCACGCGACGCCACCGTGCGCGATCAGGTGGTGGCCGGCGCCGCGGGCTGCATGCGCGAGACGGCGGACCGCCAGTGGCTGGATTGCTATTATGCCTCCGCGATGCCGATGCGGGTGCAGCTCGGCCTCTCGGCCCCGCAGGGCGCCCCGATCAGACCTGTTCCGGCTCCGGCGCCACAGCTTGCTTCGCTGCCGCCACCGCCAGAACCCGTCAGGCCCGCAGGCCCGCCGCCGATGCCTCGGCCGGTCGGCATCCTCGGCGGCGTGTTCAACGATCCCAAGCCGGTCGTCCGCAACGTACCGATGCAATCCTATGTCTTCGACAAGAACGGCGCTTTCACCGTCACGCTGCCGGATGGCCAGGTCTGGCAACAATCTCCCGAGGACGAAATCTATCATCGCGCCCGTTGGCACAGGCCGGCCGACAAGATGCTGGTCACCATCAAGCCCGACGCGATGCATACCTTCATCCTGACGCTGTTTGATGAAAACTACATGTACAAGGTCCACCGCATCCGCTGACGCGTGCCTTTGCCGGCAGAAAGGAACATCATGTCTTCCATCTCCCATCCTGTGGGCGGCGCCGCGGCCCGGCGCGC